>Ga0181525_10001125_pt1 | contig 23077 bp, 18 predicted proteins | sample PEATcosm2014_Bin_48_FD_121100 | JGI IMG/M metagenome (GOLD analysis project Ga0181525, IMG submission 121100) | Peatland microbial communities from MTU Mesocosm Facility, Houghton, MI, USA - PEATcosm2014_Bin06_10_metaG | ecosystem: Environmental > Terrestrial > Soil > Wetlands > Peat | place... | reverse complement strand
GTTGCATCAGGTAGCATTGGGTTGCGCTCTCTGGCACCGAAGACCGGCGCCACGTGGGCACTCCCGGGACTTGGGAATTTGCCTTCGTATTGTGCATTTATTGAAACTAAAGGACAAATTGGGTTCGCTTCGTAAGTTGGGTTCTCCACTCCCCGGATCTTCCGCTCCACCCGATGCGAGTGTAGCATGAGGGCGATGGAGACCAGGTCGACGAATTGCCCTTGGGGTTTTGTTTTCAACGTGGTGGCACCAGTACCGTACCTTCGGAAAGAACACTCAGAGCGGCGTGCGCCCGGATGTATGATAGGGGCTATCGGCGGAGGTAATGTGATCGTACGATTTTCTCGCTGGATCTTCCTGCTATGCGCGGTGGCGATGGCCGCGCCATCCCAGGTGTTCACCACCCTCTTGGATTTCAACGGAATCAACGGCTCGGGCCCCGACGCGGCCTTGGTAGAGGGCATTGCCGGGCAGATGTATGGCTCTACGCATTATGGCGGGACCTCAAATGCCGGCACGTTGTTCAGCGTGTCCCAGCCGGGCACCTTTGCAAGCGTGCTCAGCCTAAGCGGTTCCGAGGGCGTGTACCCTAATGCCGGTTTGCTGCTAGCACCCAACAGACTGCTCTACGGAACAGCCTCCGCAGGCGGAACAAGCCACGCCGGCACTGTATTCCAGACCACCCCCACCGGAACGCTGACGATTCTGCACAGTTTCGATTCAACCGATGGCGGTATGCCCATAGGCGGACTAACCCCGGCGTTCAATGGAATGCTCTACGGCACAACGAACGAAGGCGGGCCTCACAGCTACGGCACCATCTTTAAAATCTCGCCTCGCGGAGCGCTGACGACGGTACACAATTTCAGCGGGAGCGATGGCGCCAACCCCACCGCCGCGCCGGTTCAGGCAAGCAATGGGCTGCTTTATGGTGCAACATGGGCCGGGGGCGCCAACAATAGCGGGACGATATACGCGATCCGCATGGGCGGCGTATTTACGACGCTGTATAGCTTTAGCGGCAGCGGCATAAAGGGCGGCGGGCCGTACGGCGCGTTGATTCAGGGCAACGATGGAAATCTTTACGGGACAGCCCAAGTCGGCGGGTTCTACGGCACGGTGTTCCAAATTACCCCCGGCGGCGTGCTGACCACCCTGTATACCTTCAACGGTATTGATGGAGGTGAGCCAATGGGCGCGTTGGTTCAAGGCACAGATGGGGACTTCTATGGGACGACGTCCACCGGCGGTTCCGGCCCCATCGGCGCGTGGGGCACGATCTTCCGAATCACCTCAACTGGGACGCTGACTACCCTGCACACCTTCGAAAACGCCGATGGCGCCGTGCCGTACGGCGGGCTGGTTCAACAGACCAACGGGGCATTCTAACGGGACAACGTCTTCCGGCGGAACCAGCGGAGACGGAACGATCTACCGGCTGATCCCGAGCCTTCACCCCTTCGTGAAAACCCTAGCCGCCTTCGGCACGGCCGGATCTACGGTCACCATTCTCGGCTCGAGCCTGGAGAGCGCTACGATTACTGGCGTGACCTTCAACGGCACCGCGGCGGCCTTCACCAACCTCGGCCAGCAGGGACTGACGGCGATCGTACCCGCGGGCGCGACCAGCGGTACGGTCCTAGTAACCACAACCTCGGCGCTACGCTTTCGAGCCACACCACTTACCAGGTACTTCCTTAATCGAGGCGGGATTGCCCGCCCTCCAAGCTGCAGGGAAGAGTGCCAAGCCGCGCGCGCGTGAGGAGCTTGCCTGTAGCGTTCCTTGATCTGTCGCAGGGCGTTGCACGGGTCGTGAAACGCGCGACCGAGTTGGCCGCGGCTACGTCCGCAGCCGATTCCGTGTTGCGCCAGGTTGCATTGGTCGCGTTGCGGGCGTTTAGCTGACGCCGACGGATCGGATGTCCATCAGACCGTGGATCCGGTTCGGGCGGCCCTCGTCGCGTGGTTCACTGCTGGCCCACCGATGCGGAGCAGAAGCGGGCGACACGGACGCAAGCAGTAAGGCAAAGTGTTCCGATTCGGGACGAAAAAGCTGTCATGCCTTGACGGGATGCACGGGCTGGGCCAAAATTCTTCGTTTGAGTGGGGATGCGGAACGCGGCCCCCGCCACCCTACATCGCGCGGGCTTTGCGCACGACGCGGCCAACTTCCGAGCGGGCCGGCTTCTTCATGGCTTGCGACAGCCGGCGGACCTGGTCGCTGACGCACACCAGGAACATGGGCTGGCGGGCATTCTTCAACAGGTCGATGATCCGGTCGGGCGCCTCTTCCAAATAGATGGATTTGCCGTCGGTCAGCAGATGCGTCTCCGACTCGCTTTGCAGGGCGTCGCTGAGGCGTTTGCCCATGTCTTTCTGAAGGAACCGCAGCACCCGCCGGATTTTCTGGAGCGAAAACCCTTTCCGCCGCAGTTCGGCAATGACGGAGACTTCCAGGACTTCTTGCGCGAGGTAGACGCGCTTATGACCGTCCTGGCGCGGAGAAACGACGCTGCGCTCGTCCCACCATTGCAACTGTCGCAGGCTGACGCCACAGATACGGGCCACATCGGTGCTCGTGTACAGGTCGCTGTCGAGCTGAGCAGCAGGCCGCGGTTTTCTTGTTTTGAACATTTCGCCCCGCTTTCGGTTTTGAAAAAAGCCGTCATTCTGGATTGTACTTTAGTCGCGGGCGGTGTCAATAGGCAATTCAGGATCTTTTTGCGTTTGACCGCGGGAGCCAGCGTCAGAGGCCTCTACTACCTGTGTTAACATAGATCTTCCAACCTGAGGTTTTCGTGGCCAGAATCACCCGTAAAGAATTGAAGACCGACAAGTTTGCGCTCGAAGTCGGGCATACTGTCGATTTTTTTGAAGAACACCGGACCGAGATTGTCCGCTATGGCGCAGCGGCGCTGGCGGTAGCCGCCATCGTGGTACTCATCTTTGTCTACCGAAATCATCAGCACACCGCCCGCCAGGAAGCGCTGTCGAAAGCCATCGCGATACAGGAAGCGCCCCTCGGGGCCCCCTCGCCGGCGACGCCGTTGACTTTCCCATCCCAGGACGCCAAGGACAAAGCGGCGATCAAGGCATTTAGCGAACTGGCCGCCAAATATTCCGGAACGGACGAAGGCTACATCGCGGAATATTATTTGGGTTGCATCGCCTTGGATGAAGCTACGGATCCAGCCAAGCTAACCGAGGCCGACAAGCGTTTTAGCGCAGTTGCCAATTCCGCCGGGGCGAAGTATGCCGCGCTCGCCAAGCTTTCGCTCGGCCAGCTTTACTTCGCCGAGGGCAAGCCCGGCGCGGGCGAGCAGATGCTGCGATCGCTGATGGACAACCCTACGATTTTCGTCTCGAAGGACCAGGCGGCGATCGTGCTGGCAAGGATGCTGGTGCTCACCAAGCCGGCCGAAGCGCGGAAGTTGCTCGAACCTTTGCGCGCCAAACCCGGCGCAGTGGGCCAGACCGCCATCCAGGCTTATGCCGATTTGCCGCCCCAGTAGCCGGGTACCCCATGCTCCGCCATCTCCGGTTTCCGGTGGAAGCCAGCCGAGGGCGGCGTTATCCGGAATCCGCGCATCCTTACCGTAACGCCTTTCAGCGCGACCGCGACCGTATCGTGCATGCGCGCGCCTTCCGCCGGTTGGAAGCCAAGACTCAGGTATTCACGCCCGGCCTCTGCGACCATTTCCGCAACCGTTTGACGCATACCATCGAAGTGGCGCAGATCGCGCGCACCGTAGCCGCCGCCCTGGCGCTCGACGAAGATCTGACCGAAGCCCTGGCGCTGGCCCACGATATCGGCCATCCGCCCTTTTCGCACGCCGGCGAGGAAGCTTTGGACCAACGCATGCGGCGCTACGGCGCGCGCTTCGACCACAACCTGCACGCGGTGCGCATCGTGGAGAGCTTCGAGCATTGCTATGCCCGCTTCCCGGGACTGAATCTCTCCTTCGAAGTACGCGAGGGCATCGCCAAACACTCGCGCGATTTCGGCCCCGGCGAGGACCCCGATTTGGATGAGTATCTGCCGGGCTTGCGGCCGCCGCTGGAGGCGCAGCTCATCGACTTAGCCGATGAGATCGCCTACAACACGGCCGATCTGGACGATGCCGTCTCCGCCGGCCTGTTGCGCTCCGAGGAAGCAGCCGCGGCGTCGCCGTATTATCGGGAGCTCTTCGAGGCTTCCGAGACGCAGTTCCCGGGAGCGCCGGAAAGCGCCCGCTTCCACGAGACATTGCGCAGCCTGATCGATGCGCTGGTATCGGGCCTCATTGAGGGCACGGTGCGCCGCGCCTGCGCGGCCGGAGCCGGCAATGTGGAGGATGTACGCCGGTATCCCGAGCGCTTGGCCGCGTTCACACCGGAAACAGAAACGGCCAATCGCGATTTGAAACGATTTCTGCACCGGCGCGTTTATACCGCGCCCTCGCTTCGCGAGGAGCGCGACCGCGCGGCCGCTACGATTGCCGAACTCTTCGAATTCTTCCTGGAACACCCCGAGCGGCTGCCGGCGTCTCACCGCGAATCGATCCCAGCCGAACCCGCCTATCGGGTGGTCTGCGACTACATCGCCGGCATGACCGACGGCTTCTTCCGGCGCACTTACCAGCAAATGCTGGGCGGCTGAGCGGACAGACCAGAAGGTCTGTCCTACTGGACCGCCAGAGTCACTCCGGACTGCGCACTCACACCTCCGATGGTTACGGCGAGCGGCACACTCGAGCCGGGCGTCACCGCCTCCGGCACTTGCACGGTGACCTGCGTTAAGCCCGAGATGAGATAGGGCGCGGCCCCCGCGTAAACCACGTTCGGGCAAGGCACGCCTCCCATGCTGACGGTGACGCTGTTGGCCGGCAGCATGGGATAGGGCGCGCTCACCAGCAAGCCATCCACACTGGCGGGCGTGGTGGCGCCCGCGCCGGTCAGGTAGATATCCACGTAGCCGCCGCGCACGACGGGATTTGCGGCAGTGTTCAAACTATAGTCGATGTTATTCAGAATCGCGCCGGGACCGGTTCCCGATGCGTTGGCCGTGAACAGGCCGGGGGCCGCGGGGGCGACTTGCAGGGTCACAGGCGCCGAAGCCGCGCCCAGGTATTCCACCTGCACCGTGGTGGTGGACTGGCCGGCCACTTCGTAAGGCACCACCGCACTCACTTGCGCGGCGGCGGCATAGATGATCGGCGCGGCCACACCGTCAAACCACACGTGCACTCCGGCCAGCGCATTTGCCACGAGGACCGGATTGGTGAATTCGAGTCCCGCGAGGGTCGCCGGCCCCATGGCCGTTCCAAACAGCGTGACAATCTCGCCGGGAGCCACGGCGCCCGCGGTGTAGCTTGCGGCGTTGGCTATGCCCGCCGCGGGGAGCGTGGGCTGGGCGTTGGACAAGCGCAGGAGGGCCATGCCATACCCCGGCAGCGTGACCTGCATCTGCGCGGCGGGAGTAACCGATTGGGGCACGGGTCCGCCCGGCAGCGGAGTGTTGGCATCCAGCGTCACCAGCGAGGCCGAGGTGAAGGCGCCCAACGACGAAACATCCAGCGCGAAAGTGCGCGGCGCGCCGAGACCGTTATTGTCGTAGTTGGCCGTACTATTGCCGTTGGCCGCGGTGGCCGTGACCGGCGCCAGCGCATAGTTGGACATCAGGATCACCACCGACCCATCCACGTTGCGCGCCGCCATCGTCTGGGTGTCGAATTGAAATGGACTGCCCAGCCAGCCGTTCGCCAGGTCGGGCGTACAACAGCCGGTGGTGGTGGTCTGCAGAATATCCTGGCCAGGCGGTGAAGGCAGCCAGTGCGAAAGGTAGTAATCCACCCAGTAGCTGAGTTGCGTAGCGTCCGAACCGCTTGTCTCTCCGAATTGCTGGTCGCTACCGAATGCCCAATGGTAGAGGGCTTGGGCGCCCGCTGCGCCCAGTTGCTCGAATATCAGGGACCTCCAGGCGGCGAAGAACGGACTGCTGCCGCGCGTATCCAGCACAAATTTCGCCGGCGCGTTGCAGGCGCTGATCCCATTGCCCTTGTCGTAGTCGGCGTTGACATTGTTCTCGGTGATCCAAACGGGCACCTTGGCCAGCGCGGGGTTGAGGGCCAACTCAGCGTACATCGTCCGGACCTCGGTGGCAAAGGTCGGAATCGTGGAAAAAACGGCCTGGTCGTAAGTGTTCTGATCGCAGGTGGAGTAAAAATGCTTGGCCACCACATCCACCGGAGCGTTGGGGTTGACGCCCGTCACGAAGGTGGGCAGGTAATCTTCGGCATATCCGGCAAGCTCCACGGCCACGAACTTGATATTCGGGTCCGCCTGCGCCATCTGGGGCACCACGGCGTTGTAAAGGGTCACGTATTCCGCGGCGGTCACGCCGTTGATGTCCGGCTCGTTGAAAATACCCCACCAGGTAACCGGGTATGGCGTGGGGCTTTGATAGTGCGTGCCCGCGTCGGTGAATCCGCCGGTATTGTAGTAGCGGACCATATTCGCAGTCATTTGGGCGAAATCCGGGATGCTCGCCGGAAGAATCTGGCCCAGGGAGTCGCTCAGGAAGGCCGGTGCGGTGCCGATCTGGAACTCAGGGCTGTGGTCGCCGGTGGCCTGGATGGGGGAGAGCATGGTGTCGAGTTCGGTGAAATCCCAGGTGTCGGGGGCCGTCAGCGGAACGCCATCGGAGACCACCTGCACGCGCGTATGCCACGGGTCGAGGGCCGTCAACTGCGCGGGGGCATTGGGCGCTCCGGTGAAAAACGTGTAGTCCCAACCGGCCAGTTGAAACGACGTGGACATCGGTAGTTGCAGATGGCCGCCGTTGACGCCAACCGACGTGTCAGTTTGATTGCCGACCTGTACATTGACCGTAGTCGATTGCGCCGCGGCGGCGGCAGAGAACAGCACAATGGCGCACGGGCGGATTACGGACATGGAAAACCGCATAGTGGTTGCCTCCTTTGAAGAATGTAGCAGGATGCGCGGGAGAGAAATTGGAGGGCGGCCAATCTTGGCCGCAGCCGCCTTTCCAGGCGGCTCGAGCCGGCTAAAAAGCCGGCTGCGGGCAGAATTGCCCGCCCTCCAACCGCGCAGAGTCGAAAACCCAGCACGCGGGGCTCAAGCCCCGCGCCGGCTAAAGCCGGCCCTCCAACCGCGCAGGGTTCACCGCCGCAAGCGCGCCACGTTCGAATATGCGGATTCGCCGTGAGCGTTGCCGGACCTCACCCGGTAGCACACCATGCCTGGCGGGGCGCCGGCGTCCGCGTACTCCGCACTCGCGGGCGGTAGCGTGGCGAGACGCGTCCACGATCCCGTGTCGCCTGAACGCCGCTCCACAATAGCATTAGCCGGGTCGCCGCCGTGCATCTGCCAGCTCAGCCGCACGGAGTTGCCCGCCACGGCCGCGGTCAGCGAACTGGGCGCTTCGGGCAGCACCGGCCAATCGAAGTAGTCCGCGTCCGCTATGGCCATGACGCTGTCGCGCACGGGCAGGTTCGGAAACAGGCCGGTCGATTCCGGCTTATCGAGCGGCTCGATAGCTCCGGAAACCACGTCGACCAGCACTGGGTGACGGATGCCCATGTTCGCGATGGTCAGGTCTGCATGGACGGGCGGGAAGGCGCCGCCCGGCACGGAGTGCGCGGCAAGCCAATAAGCCACGATGGGCTTCCCGGTCTGGCTGCGGAAACCATAGGCCTGGAACGGCTGCGAATTGTTGTGCAGCGCGGGGACATCCTCAGCGGCGATCTTGATGGATGCATCGAAATGCGTATCCGCAAACAGCGCATTCGTGTTCTGGAGCGCGTAGAACACCGGGCGCGGGGTGAAGTCGTCCGGCAGATGCCGCAGCCCGTGGATGAAGCCGAAATCGTCGTATTCGTTGCCGTCCGTTCCGGCAGTCAGCAGCCAGACGAACGTGCGCACGCCGCGCGCCCAGTTATAGATCATGCCGCGAGGGATATATTTCGACTGGACGGATTCATCCGAACCGGACCAAGACGGGATGGAGTTGAACTCATCGTCCCAGAACGGAATGCCGGGCCGGATGCCCGGATAAGCCCGCACCATCTCACGCAACTTGGCGGGGGACTCGTCGCCATACGCGCCGTAGTCCATCGACTCCGGATTCAGGTTCTGGCCGTAACCGGGGTAGGTGTGATAGGCGAATACGTCGATGCCCGAGGCGCAATCGCAGGCTTCCAGCGCGCGCCGCGCGAATTCGCGCGTGGGTTCGGCCTGCCCGCCATAAATGACCTTGGCCCGCGGATCGGCCGCGTGTACGGCGGGGATGAATGCCTTCAGCAGGCGCCCGTAATCTTCGGGATTCGGCACAGGATTCCAGTAATCGATATCCTGCTCGTTCCACAACGCGTAATAGCGGATGCGGCCGCGGAAGTGTCCCACTACGAACTGCACGTACTTGCCGAACGCCGCGATCTGTTCGGGCGTTTTGGGGGGCCAGAACGCGGAATAGATGCTGCGATCGGGATTGTGAAAGCCGTCCGGCTCGGGCGCGATGGCGTCGGGCAGTTTGCCGGCGGGCGAGGTGTACATGGGATTGCCGTACATCAATTGCACCTGCACCTTGACGCCGTTATCCACCAGCGAGTCGACGTAGTCGTCCAAGCCGGGCGGGATAGCCATTACGCCGCGCTTCTGCTCGATCCAATCCCAACTGGTGTAGTCGGAGGTGTTTTCGTACTGACCGATGCGGATCCAGCTTACGCCGGCGTCGAACATGCGGGTCCACCAATGGCGGTCCCAGGGAAGATAGGGATCCCGCGGAAGGTCGGAGTTGATGCCGAAGCCGTCCTGGATTTGGGAGGAGCGCTTGGGCGGCACGCGGGTCTGGGCGGAGAGCGGGAGGAGCGCCAGCAGGAGGATGAGGAGAGCGCGCATAGAGTTCCTTTATATAGCATGGCGCGCGGGGATGAAAAGCACCATTTTCGCGGCAATGCAGGCGCAAGACCCTGGTAAACTATCACGCCGGCCGGATTCCAAACTGGTAATCCCGGCCAAAAAGGAGCGCGCTGATGGAACGAGTCGCTAACTATTTCGAAAAACTGAGCTGGAGGAATCGGGCGTACGCTGTTTTCGTGCTGTGCGCGTCAACGGCGATGACCCTTCCGGCGCAAACTTTCACCTCATTGTTCAGCTTCGAAAGCACGAACGGAGAGGCGCCCCTGCCGGCGCTGATTCAGGGCGCCAACGGGGACCTTTATGGGACCACATACATTGATGAAGGCAGTGTTGGCGATAGCGGGCCACCGGGCTTCGGCGGCACCGTCTTTCTATTGCCACTCTCCGCGTTTGCCTCGCTTTCGACGCTCTACACTTTTTGCTCGCAGGGTGGCGATGATTGCACGGACGGCAATGGCCCCCTCGGTGCGCTGGTCCAGATTCAACCCGATGGCGACCTCTACGGAACGACTATTTCCGGCGGGGCCAACGAGTCCTGCCTTCCCAACTATATCGGCTGTGGTACGGTCTTCAAACTCACGCCCGAGGGCGCGCTGACTACGCTTTACAGCTTTTGCTCCCAAGGCGGCTCCGCATGCACGGACGGCGCGGCACCCTGGGCAGGGCTGACGGGCGCGACCAGCGTCACCTTTGACGGCACGGCTGCTACGTTCTCCGTGGTTAAGCCGTCCCTGATCACCACCACCGTGCCCACCGGCGCGGCCACTGGCACGGTCAAGGTGGCGACTCCCGGCGGCACGCTGTCCAGCAACGTACGCTTCGAGGTGCCTTAAAACGGTTTCCTGGCTCAGTTGTGAAACCGGCGGCTGGACCTCGCAACCCACCTTCGACGCTTGTTGGCGTCATCGCCAAGCGACCGCAGGAGTGCGGTCGCGGCAGGCATGAGTGCCTGCGCCACGGGGGTCAGGCCAAAATGTCGTGCACCACATTCCCGGCAACGTCCGTCAGGCGGAAATCGCGGCCACTATAGCGATACGTCAATTTGGTGTGATCCATGCCCAGGGCGTGAAGAACGGTGGCGTGCAGATCATGATTGTGCACGGGATTCTCCACCGCCTTGAAGCCGAACTCGTCGGTGTTGCCGTACGTGATACCGCCCTTGATGCCGCCGCCGGCCAGCAGCATCGAGAAGCCATGGCTGTTATGATCGCGGCCGTTTTGTACTTTCACCAGACCGCTGACTTCCAGCACCGGCGTGCGGCCGAATTCGCCCCCGATGATGACCAGCGTTTCCTTTAGCAGGCCCGTCGCCTTCAGGTCCGCCAGCAGGGCGGCGATGGGGCCGTCCACATCATGGGCCAGTTTGCGGTGAATGAGAATATCGTCGTGGTTGTCCCACGGCTGGCCGTTGCCGTAATAGACCTGCACCATGCGCACGCCGCGCTCCACCAGCCGGCGGGCCATCAGGCAGCCGCGTCCGAAATCATGGTCGCCGTAACGTCCGCGCACGGCCTCGGGTTCTTTCGTAATATCAAAAACTTCCGGCGCTTCGGTTTGCATCCGATAGGCGATTTCGGCGGCCTGGATGCTGCTGTCCAGTTGGCTATCTTCACCCTCGCGCTTTTCCTGGAGGAGGTTTAACTGGCGCAGGAGATCCAGCGCACGGCGCTGTTCGGGCATGGGCGTGGACGGATTGCGGATGTAGTTGATGAGTTTGTCGGGAGTCTTCTCGCTGTTTGGAATGTAAGTGCCCTGATAAATAGCCGGAAGGAACGTGGCGCTCCAAAGCTGTGCCCCCACGATGGGATAACCCGGACACAAGACCACATAGCCAGGCAGGTTCTGGTTTTCCGAGCCGAGGCCGTAAGTCAGCCACGAACCCATGGACGGACGCCCGGGAACGCGATGGCCGCAGTTCATCAGGAAAAGCGATGGCTCATGGTTCGGTATCTCCGTGTACATCGAGCGAATCACGCACACATCGTCAATGGCGTCTCCCAGCTTGGGGAAAATTTCGCTGATTTCGATGCCGCTCTTGCCGCAGCGGCGGAAGCTGAAGGGCGAGCCTAGCAGATTGCCGGTTTTGCGCTCCGTCTGCAGGTTGCCGCTGGGGATGGGCTGGCCGCTATACTTCTGCAGCATCGGCTTGGGGTCGAAGGTGTCTACCTGGGAGGGACCGCCGTTGAGGAAGAGGAAGATGACGTGTTTGGCCGAGGCCTTGAAGTGCGGCGCTTTGGGGGCCATGGGCGCGGGCGCGACGGACATAGCCTTGCTCCCGGCCGATGCGTTAAGAACTCCGGCGAGTCCGGCCATGCCGAAGCCGGTCCCAATGGTTCGCAGTACCTGGCGTCGCGATGGCGCAGATATCATCTTGATGCTCTCCTTAGTTGAGATAAGTGAACTCATTGGAACTTAGTAGGACTTGCGTGTACTCCGGCCACGCGCCGGCGTTTCTTTTGATGAATTCGTGAGCCAGCCGGCGCTCTTCCGGCGTAGGATCGCGCTGCAGAGCTAAGCGGTAAGTGGCCGTAATGCGCTGGTCGTCACCGGATGCGCTGACCGCGACACGAGCGCTCAGGGCCGCGGATTGGTCGATGACAAACGGACTGTTCATGAAAAAGAGCTTCTGCAGCGGGACGGTAGTTTGCAAGCGCTGTTCGCTGGTGTTATTCGGGTTCGGAAAATCGAATAGCGCCAGCATCGGATCGAGCTGGCGGCGGGAGATGTAAGCGTACACCGTGCGCCGGTAATTGTCTTTGTCGAGCCGGACGGCGGGACCGCCCGCTTGCAAATCGATTTTGCCGGAGACGAACAGGAGCGAATCGCGGAGCGACTCGGCGTCCAGGCGGCGGCGGTTGTATCGCCACAGGAGACGGTTGTCGGGATCTTCCGCGAAGTTGCGCGCGGAGATCTCATCGCTCAACAGATAAACGGCGGTTAGCATGATTTTGCGATGCAATTTCTTGAGCGACCAGCCCTCGTGCACAAACCAGCCGGCGAGATAGTCGAGCAGTTCCGGCTGGGAAGGGCGGTCGCCCTGCGAGCCAAAGTTGCTCGGCGTGCGCACCAGGCCGTATCCGAAGTGCTGCTGCCAGACGCGATTCACAATCACGCGGGCGGTTAGCGGATTATCGGGGCTCGCGATGGCTTCGGCGAGTTGCAGGCGCTCTTTACCGCGCTGGAAGCGTTCCGGTTCCGCGGGAGACAGGATTGCCAGAAAATGCGGGGGAGCGAGGTCGCCGGGATTCTGCTCACTGCCCCGAATCCAGACATGTTGTTCCTCGGGCTTCTCTTTGTCGGCAATGGTTTGCAGCAGAGGATAGGCGGGAGGGAGCTCCTTCTTGAGCGCTGCCAGTTGCGCGCGAAGCTGGGTGAGGCGATCGAGCCAGACACCGGACAGGAAACGGTCGATTTGATCCTTCTCTTTCTTGGAGTCACCGTAATGAAGTATCCCGTGATCGCCAAGCAGGTCTTCCCAGAGGCCGAACTTGGCGCGGTCCAGTGACACAAGGTTAGCCCGGGAGAGGTCGTCGCGCGTGGGATTAAGGCCCAGGCGAACGTGGTTTTCATCGTCGACGTGCTTCTTCCCGGCGATGACGGCTAGCACCTGGGCCTGAAATTCGGCGGCGGCCTTCGCGCGCTCATCGTCGGTTGTGGCGGCGTACCAATCCTTCAGAAAGGGGTGTTGCTTTTCGGGGGCGGCCAAATACTTGGTCCAGCGGGCCAGGGTTTCCGGATCGAGCGTGGAGACTGCGGGTGCGTCCGGAACCTGGCTTGCGCCTTGGCTCGCGGCGAGCAGGTAGCGTGCGGCGTCCGCGGCCAGGATCAGACCCAACTGCGCGGATTGAGCGCCAACGTACTCCTTGAGTTCTTTCTCTTTTTCCTCAATGAGGGCTTTTTTCGCCTTATACGCATCGACGGTCTCTTTGGGAGCGAGAGGAACCTCATGCAGGTCGGTGTTGCGGAAGATGCCCATCAGAGAATAGAAGTCACGGGTGGGAATGGGGTCGTACTTGTGATCGTGGCACTGTGCGCAAGCCACCGTGAGGCCCATGAAGCCGCGCGCGGTGGCATCCACGCGGTCGTCCTGCATCTCGGGGCTTAAAGCATAGAAGCCCAGGCCCGCTTCGTATTTCTGGCGGTCCGGAAGTTGATCGCCGGCGATTTGGGCTTTCACGAAAACGTCGTAGGGCATGTCGTCCTGAATAGCCTGAATGACCCAATCGCGATATCGGAACGAAGCCGGGTAGGGGTTGTCGCGCTCCGAGTCGAGCCGGTCGTCGGAGTAGCGCGCGACATCCAGCCAGAGACGCCCCCAGCGTTCGCCATAGCGCGGTGAAGCGAGCAGGCGATCGATCACTTTGGCGAGCGCGTCGGGTGCGCGATCCTGCTCGAATGCATCGACCTCTTCGGCTGTGGGCGGAAGTCCGGTGAGATCGTAGGTGGCGCGTCGAATGAGCGTGCGCCGATCGGCGGGACGGTTCGGCCGCAGCCCGCGCGCCTCCAGTTTGGAAGCTATGAATCGGTCGATCTCCGTGTGCGCCCAATTGGGATCCTTGACATCCGGCGGAGAGACTGGCTTGACGGGTAGGAAGGACCAGAACGTGCGCTGTTCCGCGGTGATTTTGTAAGGCGGCGATCTCAGTCCGGCTTTCTCATTCGACGGCCAAACGGCGCCGGCTTTGACCCAGGCCTCGACAGCGGCGATCTGGCTTGGGGCCAATTTGCCGGTGGGGGGCATCTTGGGGTTTGCGTCGTAGCGCAGAGCCTTCACCAGCAGGCTCGCATCGGGGTCTCCGGGCACGGCGATGGGGCCGGATTTCCCGCCTTTAAGGAAGTGTTCCCGGGAGTCGAGTTGCAGGCCGCCCATGCGCGCTTCGGTGTGGCAGGCGAAGCATCGCTCCGCGAACAGCGGGCGGATTTTCGTCTCGAAGAAAGCGGCGTCAACGGCGCCCGGTGCCGGCTGAGCCAGCAAAGCCGATACTGTAGCAGCCAGGAGGGCCAGGCAGCCTGCCGATCGCATACCCGATTTTACAACGGTGTGAACTGGCGCGGCGTGTGTCAACTAGTGTCAATTCGGCGTGGGACGGCTTGACGGGCGTCCAGGCCGGCGGCGAGTCTCCAGACCGGCGCACAATCGAAAGCCCACGCAAGTTATTGAAATTGGAGGGCGGCCAATGTTGGCCACAGCCGCTTTCTAAGGCGGCCGGAAGCCGGCTGCGGGCAGAATTGCCCGCGCTCCAGCGTGGAATCCACCGTGGAGGGGCATGCTATGATGATGGACGCGGGGAGCCTTCGTGACGCCTACATTGCCCGAGGATAGTAAAAAGGTGCTGCGGATTATGGTACGCAAGCCCGTCATCACCGGATATGAGCTTGAGATTCTGGCAGGTATCGAACCGGGGAAGCTGCTTCCGGCTCTGACACCCCTGCTAGCAGCCGGCGTGATCGCGGCCAACACTTCATCGGTCGACCCGATGGAAGTTAGCAGGACTTATTACAACCTGAACCCGTCGGCCCGCCAATTTGCAGAATTCGCTGCTCTCTGAAAGGAGCGAAGCCGCTTGGACCTGTCGCTCTCACCCGACGTCGAGGCGTACGTGTGTTACCTCGTCCTTCTGGGGTTGGCGCTGATCGTGGCGGTGATTCAGGTTCGCACTCTGCTGAAGGGCTACACCAACGTGTGGAGTTCCGCGCGTTCCTGGCTTCTCCTCGGGGCATACACCAGTGTCCCGATCGGTCTGTTCTGGCTGCTTGACAGAGCCGACGCGCTGCACGACACCTCGCTGTTTGCCGCCATCCTCGTCGCGATCGGCTATCGCCAGATCCTGTCCGGAGGTAGCCAGGGGGTCACGGTGCCGAGCGGTTTCGCCGCGGCGTGGCAGCCGTTTGTCACATGGAGCAACAATGTAGCCTCCGGCATTCGGGACCGGATTGCGCGCAATAACAGCCAATACGATGCGGAGGCCATCCGAAACCTGGCCGGCAACCGGGAGGTTTTCGATGAAGTCCGCAGCATCGTACTGAATGCCTCGCCCGCGCCGCCACAGGTGCAGGCCGCCCTGGACGCCTTCAACGCGCTCAAGCCGCCGCTGGACGATTCCGGGGTGCAGGCGCGGAAGGCCCGGTATTTGTATATCGCATTGAAGGCGGTGCCGGAGGTCGATGCGGACAAACTGCTCAAGGACCGCGGAATTATCGACAAGCGCCAATACTACCTGTATGCGAAAGAATCGCGAAGCAAATGGTTCGTGCGGGTTGTCTCGTTTGGCGCGGCGGTAGTCGCTGTAGTGCTGGCCCTGCAATTGCGCGATCCGTCCTATCAGGCTCGCTATTATCTTTGGCGTCTGGAAAAAACCAATGCGACCGCGATCGACCGATTCCGCGCGGAGCAGCATCTCGAACAGGGCCTGCGACGCGGAGATGCGGGCTTTGTAAGCACGGTGCGAGACAGGTTGAAGGTCCGCCTCCGTTATGCCTCGCTCCCGCTCGATACGGGTGACCGAATGTTGGCTGTTCTTTTTCACGGAACGGGAGGGCAGTTCGATTCTTCGCTCATGACGGAGTTGGCGGAGTCGCTTCGTACGGAAAACGCCGACTTACGCTCGCGTACGGAGAAAGTGCTCGTTTACCTGGCGGACCAGGGCGGTCTGAAGTCACCGGCTGCGTTGCGGGATTGGAAGCCGGGGAAAGAGGACGCGCTAACCTGCGTCGATGCCGCCGCAAATGCGTGGCAGCGGATTGCCAAGGGAGGAACCGCGCCGGATGGTACGCTCGCCTGTCTTGCGGAACCGGCGAAACAGGTACAGCCGGAAGCCGCGGCGCCAGCGCCAAAGCCCTGAACCTGCCACTCTGTGCTAATCGCCTGTAACGTTTTGGTGGACCTGGTGAGATTCGAACTCACGACCTCTTCCATGCCATGGAAGCGCGCTCCCAACTGCGCCACAGGCCCGGTTCCGTTTCATTTGAATATAGCACGGCGCTCGGCCGGTTTGACACATCGCGCGCGCGCTTGCCTACAATGGTATGATGCCTCGCAGGCGCGTGCACGCGCTTCTTTTTCTCCTGATCTGCCTGTCGGCGCTGGATTTCTCCGGTTGCTTCGTCCGCCGGCGCATCATCACGCGGAAGGGCGGCAACGCCACTCCTGTGCTGGTCACGGCGGATAAACAGACTCTCCTCGAAAGTCTCGCGGGCCATTACCAGGCCATCCGGAGTTTCAGCGCCACCGTCGACATGACGCCCGCGCTGGGCAGCTCCGAAAAGAGCAAGATTACCGAATACAAGGATGTGCGCGGCTACATTCTGTTCCGTGAGCCAGCCGATATCCGCATCATCGGCTTGTACCCGGTGGTGCGCAACAAGGCTTTCGACATGGTCTCGAACGGCAAGGACTTCCGCCTGTACCTGCCCGCCAAGAACCGCTTCGTGACCGGCTCGAACCAACTGATCGGCCAGTCGCCGAACAAGATCGAAAACCTCCGCCCGCAGCATTTTCTGGAAGCCCTGCTGGTCGCGCCCATGCAGCCGGGCGAAAGAGCCGAACTGGTGAATCTCACCGACGAAGACAACGCCGTCTATATCCTGCACTTCGTTCGCCTGGGGCCGGACGGTGAAATCCTGCCCGCGCGCAGCGTCTGGTTCAGCCGCATCAACCTGCGTCTGACCCGGCTGCTGATCTACGACCCAGCCGGTAACATCCTCACCGACGCCCGCTACAGCGACTGGAAGGATTACGATGGCGTGGCCTTCCCCAAGACCATCGATATCACCCGCCCGCAAGACGAATATGCGGTGGTGCTGAGCGTCGTAAAGATGGAGATCAACCGCGGCGTCTCCGACGACAAGTTTGTACTGGAACAGCCCGAAGGAACCCAGCTCCAAGTGCTCGGTCAGCCCGCTCCGACTCCGCCGCCCCCTCCGCCACCGGCAACCGGGAAGAAGAAGAAACCGTGACAGCAAAACTCGTTCTGGAGAACCTGAAGCACAAGCCCATGCGCAGCTTATTGAGCGTGTTTCTGATCGCCATACCGGTGACGCTCATCCTGTGTCTCGTAGGTCTCAGCCAGGGCATGCTAGCCGATTCCGCCCGCCGCGCCCGCGGCATCGGCGCGGACATCGTCATACGGCCACCCAAGACCTCCATGCTGACCCTCAGCGGCGCGCCCATCCCCGAAAAGGTGGTCGATGCCATCCGCCAAAAGCCGCACGTGGCGCTAGCCATGGGCATGATCGTGCATCCGATTACCAGCGTAACGTTCGTCAGCGGCGTCGATCTTTCCCGCTTCAATCAAATGAGCGGCGGCTTCAAGTATCTGGAAGGCGGGCCGTTCCGCGGCCCCGACGACATGATCGTCGACGAGTATTACGCGCAGCAGCACAAACTGCATGCAGGGGACCAGGTGACCGACATCCTCAATCGCCCGTGGCATGTCTCAGGGATTGCGGAAGGGGGCAAGTTCGCGCATGTGTCGGTGCCCATGCGCACTCTGCAGGATCTGACCGGAAACACGGCCAAGGTCAGCCAGATATTCGTAAAGGTGGACAACCCAGCCAATATACCCGCGGTAATGGCAGAGTTGAAAGCGCCCGATTTCCTGCCGGACTACAACATCTACACCATGGAAGAGTTCACCTCGCTGCTCACCGTCGAAAACGTGGGCGGATTAAGCACCTTTATCCACGTGATGGTCGGCATCGGCGTAGTGATTGGGTTCGCCGTGGTGCTGCTTTCGATGTACATGGCCGTCCTGCAACGCACCCGCGAGATTGGCATCCTGAAAGCGCTGGGCGCGTCGCGCTGGTTCATTTTGAAGATCATTCTGGCCGAAGCTGTGGTCATGGGGCTGGGCGGCACGGTGGTGGGAATTGGGCTGAGCTTCGCGGCGCGTGCGCTCATTCTGGCTTTGTATCCGGCTTCGCTGACGCAGGCCATCACCCCGGATTGGTGGCCCATCGCGGGCGCGATCAGCCTGGCCGGCGCGCTGTTGGGTGCGTTGTACCCCGGCTTGAGCGCCGCCGCGCAGGACCCCATCGAGGCGCTCGCGTATGAGTGAGCCGCTCATCGAAATCCGGGCGCTCACCAAAGTTTATCGCGTGGGCAAAGTGGACGTGTCCGCCCTGCGCGGCGTGGATCTGGACGTGCCGCCGGGCGAGTTTCTGGCTATCGTGGGGCCGTCCGGATCAGGCAAATCGACCCTTTTCCACATTATTGGCGGCCTTACGCCCGCGACCGGGGGTGCCGTGCGCATTGGCGGACAAGACATCTCCGCGCTCACCGACGCCGGTCGCACCGAGCTGCGCAAGAACAAGGTGGGCTTCGTTTTCCAGAAGTTCAATCTGCTGCCAAACCTGACCGCGGCGGATAACATCGCCATCGCCCGCCATATTGCCGGGCGCGGCCAGACACCCGAGCCAGAATTCGAGGAAGTGTTGAAACTGCTGGGGGTTTCGGAGCGCCTCAACCACCGGCCCGCCGCGCTTTCCGGAGGCGAGCAGCAGCGCGTGGCCATCGCCCGCGCCATCGTGAACCACCCGGCCATCCTGCTGGCCGACGAGCCCACCGGCAACCTGGATAGCGAGAATTCCACCGCGGTACTGGATGTCATGCGCGATTTGAACCGGCGGCTGGGCCAGACGATTCTGATGATTACGCATAATCCGGAAGCCGCCGCATTCGCGCACCGCACCGTACGGATGCGCGATGGGCGAATTGTGGGGTAAAAAAGCTGCCCAATTCGTGAAACGTTACGCCCGCTGGCGTCACTACTTATTGTGGACGCCTGTTGCGAGCTGCGCTCCTATTAGCCAGCAATGGTTCCTCCCCACTCCGTTAGCTGCCTCGGAAACACGCAGCTCGCCGGGCGTTCACAACCCTTTTCTCTCACGCCGCCTTTGTTGCGAGCGTGCTACGCTTGCGACCGAACGGGAAGTAGATGGCCAGTCCCACGATTAGCCACGCAAAAAAGCGGAACCAGGTGCGCAGCGGCAGGCCCATCATCAGCACCAGGCAGCAAGCGATGGAGATCAGCGGAAACAGCGGAACGAAGGGCACCCGGAAAGCCCGCGGGCGATCAGGCTGCTTCTTCCGCAGCACGATCACGCCCGCCGAGACCAGCGCAAAAGCAAACAGCGTGCCGATATTCGAAAGCTCCGCGAAGGTGTCGATGTCCCAGATTCCGGCCGGGATGCCCACCAGAAAACCGGCGATCCAGGTGGAGATGTACGGCGTCTGGAACCGCTTATGCACGGCGGAGAAAAAGGCCGGCAGCAGCCGGTCGCGCGACATCGCGAACCAGATGCGGGCCTGCCCGTACTGATAGACCAGCAGCGACGAGATCATCCCGGCCAGGGCGCCGGCGGTAACCACCACGCGCAGCCGGTTGAAGCCCAAAGCTTTCAGCGCATCCGCCACCGGCGAGGCCGAGGTGAGGGTGGTGTATTTGGCGATACCGGTGAGCACCAGCGACACCGAACCATAAAGGATAGTGCAGACAATCAAGGTGGCGATGATGCCGAACGGCAGATCCTTTTGCGGGTTGCGGCACTCTTCGGCCGCGGTCGAAACCGAATCGAAGCCAATATAAGTAAAGAACACGATCGACGCGCCCGTCAGGATTCCGGGGAAGCCGTGGGGCGCGAACGGATGCCAATTGGCGCTGTTGATGGCCCGCGCCGAGCCGAAGCAAAACAGCAGAATCGCGCCGATCTTGATCAGCACCATGGTGGTGTTCGCATTGGCGCTTTCCCGCACGCCGCGTATCAGCACTACGGTAACCAGCATCGTGATCAGCAGAGCCGGAATATTGAAGATGCCCGCCGGTCCCCCCGGCGCCGGGAACGGAGGGTATGCCAATTGTTGCGGCAAGTGCGCTCCGAACAGGTTGTCGCAGAGGTCCTGTATATACGCGGAGAATCCCACCGCCACCGACATATTGGAAACCGCGTACTCCAAAATCAGGTCCCACCCGATGATCCAGGCCACGATTTCACCCAGAATGGCGTACGCGTAAGTGTAGGCGCTGCCCGCGATAGGGATCATCGAGGACAGTTCGGCATAACACAAGCCGGCGAACAGGCAGGCGATCGCTACTAACGCAAAGGAAACGGTGATGGCCGGGCCTGCGCCGGGGCGGCCTAACTGGGAAGCGGCGTGCGTGCCATGCAGCACCAGGTCGATCACCGTGGCCTCCAGGATCGACTTGGTAGGGATTACGGTGCCCGCCGCCGCCGTCCCGGTGAGCGTGAAAATACCGGAGCCGATAACCGCGCCTACGCCGAATGCCGTCAGGGTCCAGGGACCCAGGGTCCGGCGCAGCCGCTTATCGGGCTCCTCCGAAGCTTCAATCAGAGCATCGATGCTCTTCGTGCGAAATAGTTGGCTCAACGGCCTGTCCCAGGAACTTAGCGTTTACGCTGGCCTTGCACCATCTTCTTGACTTTCTTCTTCATCGAGCCACGCGCCACGCCTGCCGCGCGCTTGGCCTTGGGAGCCGCCTTCTTTCGTGCCGCCCTCTTCAACTTCTTTCGTTCAAGTCTATCAGTGATTGTTGTCGTATTCATTTCAGCCTCTCTTCAGCCCCGCGTACTTTTCTACCAGCTTTTTCAGCCCGTATCGCGGAAAGCTGACTGTAATTTTGGCGTCTTCGCCTTCGCCTTCGCGCCGCAGCACCGTTCCGGTGCCATACTTAGGATGCTCCACCGTCATGCCGGTTCGCGCCGATTTACGCGGCGGCGCGCCGGCCGGGGGCTTGGCAGCCGCAGCCGACGGGAACGCCTGGCGGGGCGGTATAACCGGCGGCGTCTTCTGCGACGGGAACGCCACTCCCCGCTCGGCGAAAAACTGCGAGATGTTCTCCAGGGAATTATACGTCTTTCCGTTGAAGGTATTCCGTTGCGCGCTCTGCCGCACCTGTTCGCGCTCGCCGTGCAGATCCACTTGCGGCACGCTAACGTCTTCGCCCAGATCGACCATCAGGTCCGCGGGCGCTTCACTCAAGAACCGCGATGGCGCCGTGCGCTCCTGTTCCCCGCCCCCAAACCGGCGCCGAAACTTGGCCCAGGTCAGATACAGCCGCTTCTGCGCGCGGGTCATGCCCACGTAGCATAGGCGCCGCTCTTCCTCGAGCGCCTCCACGGACGCCATCGATCGCTGATGCGGGAACAGCCCTTCTTCCAGGCCCGCCAGGAACACGATCGGAAACTCCAGGCCCTTGGCATTGTGCAGCGTCAACAGGCTCACCTGCGCTTGCTCGTCCACCGCGTCGGCGTCCGCCACCAGGGCCGCGTGATCCAGAAAATCGCCCAGGGTTTCGCCGCGCTCCGCAGCCTCCGCAGCCGCATTCACCAGTTCGCCCAAGTTCTCCAGGCGCCCTTCCGACTCGGGAGTGCCCTCCTGCTCCAGCATCTTACCGTAGCCGGTCCGGTCGAGCATGAACCGGATGGCGTCCGGCAGCGGCTCGCTCATCGCGCGCAGCGATAGTTCCTGGATCATGGTGCGGAACGCCACCAGCGCCGACTGCGCCCGGGCCGGAAACAATTGCTGATCGATCATGCGCGATACCGCGTCCCACAAGCTCAGGCCGTGTTCGCGCGCGAAAGCATCTACCTGCTCCACCGTGGTGCGGCCGATGCCGCGCGCGGGCGTGTTGATCACGCGCAGCAGGCTCACTGAATCGTGGCTCGACATCGCCAGCTTCAGGTAAGCCACCGCGTCTTTGATTTCGGCGCGCTGGTAAAAGCTGAATCCACCCACCACCAGGTACTTCCGGTTATGCCGCCGCAGCCCTTCTTCGATCTGCCGCGATTGCGAGTTGGTCCGGTAAAGCACCGCTACGCGGTCGGTGGGATTTTCCGCCAGCAGCCGCTCGATGGTTTTGGCGATGAACATACCTTCGTTCTCCGCGTCCCATCCGGCATACAAGCCCAGCATCTCGCCTCGGTCGGCTTCGGTCCACAGGTTCTTGCCCTTGCGCGCCTTGTTATTCGCCACGACCGCGCCCGCCGCCGCCAGGATGTTCTTGGTGGAGCGGTAATTCTGTTCCAGCCGGATGGCGCGCGCCTTCGGAAAGTCGTGCTCGAAATCCAAAATGTTCTTGATGTCCGCGCCGCGCCAGCTATAAATGGACTGGTCTTCGTCGCCCACCACGCAGACGTTGCCGTGCGTTTCAGACAGCAGCCGCATCAACTCGTACTGGCTGCGGTTGGTGTCCTGATACTCGTCGATCATGATGTAGCTGAGCCGCCGGTTATACAGCGCGCGGGTGGCTTCATCATGATAAAGCAGGCGCACGGTCTCGAGCAGCAGATCGTCGAAATCGAGCGCGTTGGCGGTGCGTAGCGCCTTCTCGTATTCATCCCAGATCACCGCCAGCTTGCCCGCCGTGGGATCTTTCGCATCGCGATAGAAATCCTGCGGCGTCTGCTTCTGGTTCTTGGCCTGGCTGATGCGCGACAGTGCCGCGCGGTATTGCATGAACTTCTCATCGAGGCCGAGGTGCCGAAAGCCGGACTTGATCAGCGCCAGTTGATCCTCGTCGTCGTAGATGCTGAAGCGGCGCGTAAACCCGGGGCGAAGCTGCGCCAGCGGTTCGCCGTCCCGCCGCAGCAGCCGCACGCAAAATGAATGAAAGGTCGCCAGATTGGGCGTGGACGAAAGCTCCACACCGCTGAGCAGCTTCGCCACGCGTTCGCGCATCTCCGCCGCCGCTTTATTGGTGAAGGTCACCGCCAGGATGGCGGACGGGGGCACGTGCCGCGCCGTGATGATATGGGCGATGCGGTGAGTGATGACGCGCGTCTTGCCGCTGCCCGCTCCGGCTAGAATCAGCAGGGGGCCTTCAGTGCAGGCGACGGCTTCACGTTGTTGAGGGTTTAGGCCCTTGAGAAAGTCCATGTGTCGGAGAGGACTCTTTGGATTTTACCATGTGCCGTGGCATAGCCACTCTGCGTGGGGTGTGCGACACAAAAATCGAGCGCCGTGAAAAATTCAAAGAAAGCCGCTAGATCCTAGCGTACGTGTCCTTCAGGCCGCCGACTGTCCAATTCCCGCTGTGCTATCTGCGTTCATCTGGTGCGCCAGGCCAAGCCTGGCTGGTCTTGTGAGATGAAAGGAGCTCACCATGTGAATTATCCATGCGACATGTAGCCGATCGAGCGT
>Ga0181525_10001123_pt1 | contig 23104 bp, 20 predicted proteins | sample PEATcosm2014_Bin_48_FD_121100 | JGI IMG/M metagenome (GOLD analysis project Ga0181525, IMG submission 121100) | Peatland microbial communities from MTU Mesocosm Facility, Houghton, MI, USA - PEATcosm2014_Bin06_10_metaG | ecosystem: Environmental > Terrestrial > Soil > Wetlands > Peat | place... | reverse complement strand
GCATCTGTCACGATCCGAATCAGTTGCTTCTCGATTTGCAAGACGTTCGCCCGACCTTCATGACGTCGGTGCCGCGCATCTACGATCGCGTGTTGACCGGCGTGCAGGGCAAGGCGATGGCTGCGGGCGGCCTGCAAGCAAAGCTCGTGCCGTGGGCGCTCGAAGTGGGGCGCGCGTGGGCGCACGCGCAGACCTTTGAGGGCGGCGCGAATCCGGTTCTCGCGATGCAGTACTCGATCGCGCGGCGGCTCGTGCTCGACAAGGTACGCAAGGTCCTCGGCTTGGACCGGGTTCGCCACCTTTCGAGCGGAAGCGCGGCGCTCCATATCGACATTGCGATGACGTATCTCGGGCTCGGGGTGAGCGTCATGCAGGGGTACGGTCTTACCGAGACGTCGCCCGTACTGACGTCGAGCATCTCGAGCGCCAATCGTTTCGGTTGCGTCGGCAAGCCAATCCCGGGTTGCGAAGTCATGATCGCGAGCGACGGCGAGATCCTCGCGCGCGGTCGCAACATCATGCAAGGATACTACCGGGAGCCCGAGGCGACGGCTGCGGCAATCGTCGATGGCTGGTTCCATACCGGCGACATCGGCGAGGTGGATGAAGACGGGTTCTTGCGCATTACCGACCGCAAGAAAGAATTATTCAAGACTGCGACGGGCAAGTACGTCTCGCCGGCGCGCGTCGAATCGGCGCTCAAGCGATCGGTCTTCGTTTCGCAAGCGATGGTCATTGGCGACGGCCGTCCGCATCCGGCGGCATTGATCTGTCCGAATTGGGACCTGGTTCGCATCGAGCTGAATCTTCCCGGGCTCTCGCCCGAACAGCTCGCGCAGCGTGACGACGTCGAGACGTTCATCACGAACGAAGCCCGCAAGCAGACCGAAGACATGGCGAGCTACGAGCAGATCCGGCGCGTCATCGTGTTACCGCACGAATTTAGTATCGAAAGCGGGGAGCTTTCCCCGTCGATGAAGATCAAGCGGCGCGTGGTAGAGGAACGGTATAAGGCGCAGATCGACCGCGCGTACACGGTCGACCTTCGCACGCACGCGCACGCCTAGGCGCGGCCGGAATGTTCTCGAGCCGCCGCGTCGACGAAGTTCTACGCGGCCCGATTAAGAGCAAGACGATTTTTCCGGTGTTGCTGCTGCATCTTATCAAAGAGCAGCCCGATCACGGGTACGGCTTGATGCAGCGGATCGAAGGGATCTGCGGCGATCTCGTTGCGGTTAACACCAACAAGATCTATCCGCTCTTGCGCCGGCTCGAGGAGCGCGGCTTCGTCTCGGCAGCCTGGGATCATCCGACGAAGAGGTCTCGACGCGTCTATTCCATTACGGCCCCCGGCGAGGAGCGGCTCGAACGCATCAAGGACTCGATGCTTCCCTACCTCGAGCAGATCGAACGCGCCGTCGGGCGTCTCAAAGACGAATTATATCAGCCTGCCTAACGTGCCACGAACGTGGCCTGGAGGTAAGGGCCGCCGCAACGCGTGATTAGCGCGTATGAACCGTGCGCTCTTATTTTTGATGCTCGCGGCGCTGCTGGGTACTTCGGTTTCCGCGCGCGCCGCCACGCCGCCACCCGCCGCGAAGCCGATGATGGATGCGGCTGCCCCGGCGCCAGAACCCGGGGTTTTTCCCGACGCGGTGACCTCACATACGCTCGCCATCGGCGGACGGACCATCGCATATACCGCGCGAGCGGGTACGATTGCCATTAAAGATCAGGACGGTAACGTCACCGCCCGAATGTTTTACACCGCATACACCGTCGACGGCGCCAATCCGCTGACGCAGCCGGTCACGTTCATCTATAACGGCGGCCCCGGCAGTTCGACGATGTGGCTGCGCATGGGCTCGTTCGGTCCGGTGCGCGTTCACGCCGCGGATGCCGCCGCCTCGGGCCCGGCTCCGTACTCGATTACCGACAATCCATACAGCTTGCTCGACAAGAGCGATCTCGTGTTCATCGACATGCCGGATTCGGGTTTCGGCCGCATCGTGAAGGATAAGGAGAAAGAATTCTTCGGCGTCGATCAGGACGCGGCGGCGTTCGGCCAGTTCATTCAGAACTATCTCGGCGAATTCGCGCGTTGGAACTCGCCGAAGTTCATCTTCGGCGAAAGCTACGGAACGACGCGTTCCGGCGTGCTCTCAGACTGGCTGCTCAATCATGGTATCGCCCTCAACGGCGTTATCATCCAATCGAGCATCCTGAATTTCGGGCTCGATTACGGTAACGGCGATCCCATCGGCGGAGGCGACTGGGCCTACGTACTCTATCTTCCGACCGAAGCGGCGACCGCGTGGTACCACAACAAGATCCCGAACCGGCCGGCCGATCTTCCAGGCTTCCTCAACCAGGTCAAGCAGTTTGCGCTCGGCGAGTATCTCGATGCGCTCTATCGCGGCGACAAGCTCGGCACCAACGAACGCGAGGACGTCATCCGCAAGCTGAGTTACTTCACCGGACTTTCTCCCGAGTTCGTTCGCAATGCGAATCTCCGCGTTGCGTACGATCGCTTCGAACGCGAACTGTTGCGCAACCAGGGTATCGTCGTCGGACGCCTCGACGGGCGCTACCAGACGTACGATCTCGATCGTGCATCGCGCAGCGGCCCGGATTGGGATCCGACCGACTCCTCGATCGACGCTCCGTATACGACCGCGATCAACTCGTATCTGCGCACGGATCTGAAATACAATCCGCCGATGCAGTATCGTGCGAATATTTACGACATCATCTATGGACCGGATTTCTCGAATCCGGACGGCTGGGATTTCTCGCATAACCACCGCTGGCCGACCAACGTCGCGCCGGACCTCGCCGATGCGATGACGCAGAACCCTCACCTGAAGCTTTTTTCGGCGAACGGGTACTACGATTTCGCGACGCCGTTCTTCGGAACGGACTACACGCTCCGCCACCTCAACTTGAACCCCGGGTTGCAGAGCAACATCACCTACGGATACTACGAAGCAGGACACATGATTTATTTGAGCGACTCTGCGCTCGCCGCATATAAAGCCGATCTGTCGCGCTGGTACGACAGCGCGCTCGGACATTAGGAGGCTGCGATGAACATGTCTCGTTTGATCGCGGCCGGTCTTTCGGCCGCACTGTTGCTCGGCGCCGCGCCGGCGCCGGATAAACCGGAGTGGGTTCCCCCCGCGCCGGCGGAAAGCGTCACGCATGCCGTCGCTCACATAAACGGCGTCGCCATTCCCTACACCGCGCGCGCCGGTATGATTACCCTGCGCAACGACAAGGAGCAGATCACCGCGCGGATGTTCTATACCGCGTTTACCAAGGACGGCGCTTCGGCGCAGAATCGTCCGGTGACGTTCTTCTATAACGGTGGCCCTGGAAGTTCCACGATCTGGCTGCGCATGGGCTCCTTTGCTCCATTGCGCGTTCAGACGTCGAACTACAAATCGATTCCAAACGCGCCGTTTAAGCTGATCGAAAACAACTACAGCCTCATCGACAAGACCGACCTCGTGTTCGTCGACGCGCCGAATACGGGATATAGCCGCGTGCTCGGCGCCGGCAAGCCGGCCGACTTCATGGGGGTCGATCAGGATGGCCGTGCGTTCACGCAGTTCATCCAACGCTACATCACGCAGTTCGGCCGCTGGAACTCCCCGAAGTTTCTCTTTGGCGAATCCTACGGCACGACGCGCGACTGCGTCCTCGTCAATATGCTGCAGGAAGCGGGCGTTCAGATGAACGGCGTCGTTCTGCTTTCCTCGATTCTCAACTTCGGGCTGGGCGGACTGGGCGGCGGCCAACAGATCGGCGGCGGCGACTGGGCTTATATCGGTTACTTGCCGACCGAAGCCGCGGCGGCGTGGTGGCACAAGAAAGCGGGCTCGGGTATGAGCCTGACCGCATTCTTGAAAGAAGTCGAAGCCTATGCGGGCGGCCAGTACCTTCACGACCTCGCACAGGGCGCCGATTTGAGCCCCTCACAGTTCAATGATGACGTCGCTAAACTGCACCGCTACACCGGTCTTTCGAACGACTACATTCGCAACTCGAACCTCCGCATTCCATATTTCCGCTTCTTGCAAACGTTATTGCGGAACGAAGATACGGTAATGGGACGCTACGACGCGCGCTATACGACGTACGATCTCGACGCGAACCAAGACACCCCGGACTGGGATCCCTCCGACGTGGGCATCTCGGGCGCGTTCGTCGGGCTCGGCATGAATTATATGACCGACACGCTCGGCTATCACACCACGATGCAATACCGTCCGACGTCGTACGGCGGTCAGCTTGGCGCACGGTGGGACATGCACCACGACGGCAACGACCCGCCCGCAAACGTCGCGCCGGATCTCGCGCAAGCCCTCACCACGAATCCGCATCTGCGCGCGTTCTCGGCGAACGGGTACTTCGACTTCGCGACGCCCTACTTCGCGACCGAATACACGCTCCAACACCTCGGGCTCGCGCCCGAATTACAGAGCCATATCACCTACGGATTCTATCCGTCGGGACACATGGTGTACCTCAATCCGCAAGCGCTGGTTCAGTTCAAAGCCGACCTCGCACGCTGGTACGACCAGGTCGACGCGGACCGGTAGCGGTTCCTTTATCATCCCGAGCGTAGCGTAGGCTACGCTCGGGATGACAAGGCTTACGTTGGGCCGGCGATCCCTGCGAGTTTTGCGATCGTGTTGCCTAGCATTGAAGTGAGCTTCGCGTACGCGACGTTTTGATCGTGCGTCGGCGGCGCGTCGGCGCTCTCGACGGCGCCCTCCAGATTGTTGAACGCCTCGTCGAGATAGCGCAGGGTTTCGAAGTCCGTAGGCGGCTTGCCGACCGAATCGTCGGGATCGCCCGGCCCGCGCTGACCGAGAACGTCTCTGCGCAAGGTCGTGGCTTGTGCGCTCGAGAGCTTGCCCGATTTCAGTAGCCGCTGGACGTGCGCGCGCGCCGCATCGATCTGGGCGATCTTTCCGAGGATGGCGAGTGCGAGAATATACTGCGCGTGCAGTTGCGCGTCGGTGACGTTGATGCGCGGATCGCGCGCGAGCACGGCGGTCTGCGTGTAGGTACGTCCGTCGACGCTGAGCCGGATCGTGTATTTGTCCGGCGGCGCGAACGGACCGTCCTCGGTCCTGGCGGCATAGTTCCAGATGAAGCGATGTGCGCCGGGGTCGGCCGAGGGTACCTTGGGATCGTCGATCCACTGCGGCGCGATGTCGACCGTCGACGGGTTAGTCACCACGGGTTTGTCGGCGCTCGACCAATGGCGGACGGTCAATCCCTGAGGCCCGACGATGTCGATTACGAGCGGCGTCGATGCCGCGCCATGCAAGTAGTAGTCGATCGCGACGCCAACGTATTTGTTGGGCGCTTGCGGCTCGTCGGGTTGAATCGGCGTGCTTTCGTCGGCGATGCCTCCTCCCACACCGCCGGCGCGGCGAACGCGGTACGTGAGCACCGGAGCGAAAAGGTAGTTGCCGCCCGCGGCTACGGCTTGCGCCATCTGTCGAAGCGGCGCCGCGTTGTCGATAACCCAGATCGATCGCCCGTGCGTGCCGACGATCACGTCGTTACCGTTGAACGCGATATCGCGAATGGAGCTTATCGGAAGATTGCGTTGCAGCGATTGCCAGTGTTCGCCGTCGTCGAAAGAAACGTAGATTCCGAGTTCGGTTCCAGCGTACAGGAGGCCGCGCATCTTCGGATCTTCACGTACGACGTTGACGAACGAGCCGTCGGGAATGCCGTTTGCGATCGGCCGCCAGTGCGCACCGCCATCGTTCGTGACGTAGATGTAGGGTTTGTAATCGTTGAGGCGATGCCGGTCGATGGCAACGAACGCGGTGCGCGCGTCGTACGACGAGGCCTCGATGATGCCGACTTTGCTCCACGGGCCGATTTGCGCCGGCGTCACGTTGTTCCAATGCGCGCCGCGGTCGTGCGTGATCCACACGCTCCCGTCGTCGGTTCCCGCCCAGATCAGCTTGGCGTCGATGGGCGAGGGGGCGACCGCATAAACAACGCCGCGCTTTGGGAGCCCGCTGCTATCGGCAAGGGTCGGTGCGTCGAGATTTGAAGGATGATTCTCGCTCGGCCCGCGGGTGAGATCCGGGCTGATGATCTTCCACGTTCTGCCGTTGTTGGTCGACGCGAAAATTTGCTGGCGGGCGGCGTACAGCGTGTTGTCGACGGGCGAAAGCACGAGCGGCAGCGTCCACGTGTGGCGCCAGTTTTGATCCGGATACGCGGTTTGCGGGTCGATGTTTTGTTCCCAACCCGTTGCGAGATCTTCATACGTCACGGTGTCGCTGCCGCCAAAGACCTTCCCAGGATGCTGGGGATTCGGCGCGATGTAACCGTTCTCGCCGCCGACGTCGATGAAGCGCGTTTGTTCTTGCGTGAGGTGTTGATGGATCGATTCAGACGCAACCGTTACCGCGCCCGAATCTTGCTGCGCGCCGTAGACCCAGTAGGGAAAACGGTTATCGGTAATCACGTGGTACAGTTGCGCGGTCGGCTGATTGAGCCACGAACTCCAGGTTTGTGCGCGATCGACCGAAACGGTCACGCCCTGGTCGCTGCCAAGCACCATGTGCGTCGGATCGTCGGGATTGATCCAGAGCGTGTGGTAGTCGTCGCCGCCCGGCGAGCCTTTGATCGCGTTGAACGTCTTGCCGCCGTCATCGCTGCGATAGGTTGCCGTATCCATGACGTACACGACGTCGGGGTTCTTCGTGTCGACGGTGATGCCGCCGAAGTACCAGCCGCGCTGCCAGATGCGAACTTGATCTTTGCCGCCGGCCATATGTGTCCAGGTCGAACCGGCATCGTCTGAGCGATAGACGCCGCCGGTCGAGAGATCCGTTGGGGTATCGACCTGCGCGTATACGCGCGATGGATTGGAGGGCGCGACCGCAACGCCGATGTGACCAACCTTCGCGGGCAAACCGCCGGTGAGTTGCGTCCAGGTCTTTCCCGCGTCGGTCGTCTTGTAGAGACCGCTGCCCGGACCGTTCGATGGAGGATAGGTGTTCCAGGGCGGGCGTCGCGTTTGCCAGAGCGAGGCGTACACGGTATCCGGGTGCTGCGGATCGATCGAAAGATCGCGCGCTCCCGTGTCGTCATCTTTGAACAGCACCTTGTTCCACGTCGCGCCGCCGTCGGTCGTCTTATAGACGCCGCGATCGGGATTCGCGGCGTAGGCGTGTCCGAGCGCCGCGACGTAGACGACGTTCGCGTCGCGCGGATCCACAACGACCGCGCCGATCTGATACGTGTTCTCGAGGCCGATGTGCTTCCACGTCTTTCCGCCGTCGGTCGATTTGTACATCCCGTTGCCGTAGGCGATGTCCGAACGCATGTCGGCTTCGCCGCTACCGACGTACAGCGTTTTCGTATCGCTCGGAGCAACCGCAATCGCACCGATCGATCCCACGTTCTCGCTATCGAAGATCGGATTCCACGTGCGCCCCGCGTTCGTGGTTTCCCACACGCCGCCGTCGACCGCACCGAAATAGTAATGATTCGGCTCGCCCGGCACGCCGGCTACGGCGATCGCACGCCCGCCGCGGAAGGGCCCGAGCAGACGCCAGGTGGTCGACGAGAGGTAACTCGCATCGACGTGGGCGGGTGCGGAAGATGCCGCGATCCCTGCCGTTGGAGCCAACAATAGCGCTACGAGCGCAGCCGAAAGAAAACGACGCATGCTTGCTGCTACTAGGCAGGTAGCGGGTATGCCTGTTCCTCTGTCATCGAACTCTCATCCAAGCCGCAATCGACTATCAACCTCCGAGCGTAGTCTCATATCCAGAGGTAACACCCAAATGAAAAACCAGATTTCGATCCCGATCCTTGCCTACGCGCTCTGTGCGCTCCCCGCGATAGCACTCGCAAACCCGCACGACGGTTCGCGAAGCGGCCCGGCGCCGTCTCGGCCCGTCGCATCCGAACGCGTACAAGCGTCCTACCATCAATCAGCACCTGCGTACCGCACACAAGCGCCCGCGTACCGGGCACAATCATCCGCGTACCGGGCACAGGCGCCGGCATATCGCGGGCAAACCGAGACGTATCGTGCGCAAGCACCCGTCTATCGCGAACAGCCCCGCCCGATTCAGGCGATGCCGCGATACGAGGGACGGCAGTACGTCGGCGTAAACGAGGGACCGCGCGTCTACGCGCAAGCGTGGCAATGGAACGGCGGCTCGGCGTGGTACCCGCGTCCAGCCTACTGGGGCGGCGGTTTCTGGGGCAACTTCGCCCTCGGCGTGTCGTTCAATACCTACGGCGGCTACGCCGGTTACACCGTGCAAGCGCAGTCGCCGGGCGCACAGCTGCTCGCGAACTACCAACTCACGCAGACGTCGTGCGATCAGCCGAACCTCGTCGATATCCTCGGCCCTGACGGCAGCGAAATCTGTGCCTACCCAAACAACATGGTCTCACCGGGACAATATAACGTCGACTACTCCACGCTCACGCTACAGTCAACCAGTCAATAGCACGGACGCACCGCCCTCACCAAATCCAGCCGTCGCCCTTCCCAAACGAAGGCGGCGGCTGGAGCGTTTTAGGCTTCTGCCAAGTGCCCGGCTCCCGCGGTTCCGACGGCTCGGGCGGCTCGGCATCAAAGACGTATGTTGAGGAAAATGCTCCGAGTGCCAAAAATGTCCACGTCCCCAACGAAGTGACGAGGGCGGACTGCGTGAGTAGTGCGACTTCCGGCGGCGCGTGGAGCGCGCTGAGAATGCGGAAAATAAGAAGCGCGGGGATCGTGCAGAGAAGTGCAAGGAAAAAGATGCCGAAGATGTTCCAGCAGTCGCGACCGCTCACGACGAGCCAGGTCCTTCGAAATGAATTGCGGATCGATTGCTCGCCTAAAGCGTAAACGAATCCGAGTGGAAGGAGCTTTAGCGCAAGGACGTACAGCGCAACTCCGGATATGAGGAGTATGATATTTGCGGGAAACGGCGCGAGGATTTCCGAGTGGATAAGCGCGCTTGATGGTTCGTTTAGGAGTATTGGGACGCATAAGAGCAGCATGCCCACGATCTGTCGCTCGAGTCGTGGCGTGAGCCCTGCGAGGTTTGCCGTAACGAGGAGCGGGACGATGAGCGTGGCGTCGATGACGAGGAGTGGTAAGACCGGTACGCGTGCGTTGGCAAGAAACGAACTAGCAGCGATTCCAAGCGCGAGCGCTACCCAGTAGTCTCTAAAGACGAAGCCAAGGCGCTTCCAGGCGAATATGAGTGCTTCAAACGCATTCCGACGTTCAATCAACCGCACCATGTCGCATATACGAAAAACGGGCGATGAAATCATCGCCCGCTCTTCCCTAGCCTACCAGCCGCCGCCGGAGTCGCCGCCTCCGCCGCCAAAGTCTCCGCCGCCGAATCCACCTCCGGAGTCGCCGCCGAATCCACCGCCGCTGAAGTCACCGGCGCTTGACGCACCCATGTCCGGCTGGCCCGCGTCATTGCCCCAGCCGGCGGCGTTGCCGCCACCCCAGCCGCCGCCTTGATCGCCGCCCGGGACGATGTTGCCACCGCTTTGATCGACGATCTGCGTTCCGCCGTGGTTGCCGAAAATTTCGTTGCCGAGAAATGCGCCGCCGAGGCCGCCGAGCATTCCGCTCCAGAAGCCGCCGCCACCGCCGCCGTAGTAGCCCGGGCCATAACCGGGGCCGCCATAGCCCGGTCCGCCAGGTCCGGGGCCGCCATAGCCCGGGCCGCCGCCGTAGTAGCGTGGGCCCGACATCGCGCGGAAAATCGAACGAAGAATCAGGTAGCCGACGACGACGATAATGATCCACATAAACATAGAAAAGTGAACTCCGTTATTGCGAACGACCGTTGATTGCGTCGCGCGGACGGGATAGTTGCTTGCGCTTTGACCCGGCGCGTTCGCGCCGTTGAGATGGGCTTGAAAAATGTTGAGGATGCCGCCGACCGCCGTCGTGATGCCGCCGTCGAAATCCCCGTCCTTGAACTGCGATTCCATCGACGTGCGAATCGACACGATCGTCGCCTCCGGGAAAAACTGCGCGGTTTGCGCTCCCGGCACGATGATGTCTTTGCGGTCATCCTTTGCGATGAAGACGAGCACGCCGTTGACGTTTTGCTCGGTGAAGACCTTTTGCGCGGCGTCCTGCAGCGTCTCGCCGTTGAGCGAGGGCACCGTGACGATTACGATTTCCTTGCCGGTCTGCGCGTTGAAGCTGCCGATCTGCGAGGTCAGCGCGGAAACCGTTGCCGCCGAGAACATGCCCGCGCCGTCCTGTACGAAGGCGGCTGCAAGCGCGGGGGCCGCGCCGGCGAGGATTGCGAGCGCGAAGGCCAGCGGTCCGATAAAGCGATTCATGGTGATTGAGGGGTCCTCCTCAGACTACTATTGCCCGGTGCGCGGCGTTGTTTCAGGCCGAGCCTAACGGACGACCGTAAAAGCGATCAGGCCGCCCGCCACGCTGAACACGAAAAGGAAGATAAAGATCCAAATGCCCAGCCGCTTGAGGAACTCGACCCGTCCCCGCTTGGCTCGCGTGTGATGGGTGGGGCGGGCGCGTTTCATTCCTGCACCGCCCGCTTTTCGAGCTCGCTCCACAGCCGCTCGAGGTTGTAGAACTCACGCTGTTCGGGCGTGAAAATATGGACGATTACGTGGCCGAGATCGATGAGGATCCACGTGCCGTCGGCGTAGCCCTCCATGCGGGTAACGCGGAAGCCGGCCGCTTGAGCTTTCTCGGCAACGGCGTCGGCGATGGCGCGGGTTTGCACTTTGGAACGGCCCGTGACGAGGGCAAAGGTGTCCGCGAGGATCGTGCGCCCGCTTACGTCGATCGCGCTAAAATCTTCGCCCTTCTTATCGAGCGCGGCGTCGCGCACGACGGTAATCAACTCAGCTATCGTTCTACTCCCTACGCGCCGCCGAAGGCGGCTGCGGCTGCTATTGTCGCGGGTGAGGGTTCAAAACCCTTGCGTTCGAGGTACCGAAGCGAATGACCGATGGTGGCCTGCATGGCGGCCCGCAGATCGCGCGTGGCAAGATCCCAGAGCGCGGCGCGTTCGGGAAAATCGCGGTCGGGCTCCAGGCTGTCGGCAAGGTAGACGACGCAATCGAGCGGCGACATATCCCCCGCTCCGACCGTGTGCTTGGCAATCGCGGAAAGCACCTCGTCGTCTTCCACGTCGAAATCCTCGCGAGCGAGCGCTGCGCCCAGGGGAGCGTGCAACACGATCGGGTGGCGGCGTTCGAACTCGCCGATGGCGATCTGCCGGACGCGGCATTCTTGGAGCAATTGCGGCCCCGAATATAACCGCGCGAGATCGTGCAGCAAGCCCGCGAGCCGGGCCTTTTTGGTCGGAACGTGATGGCGCTGCGCCAGTAGTTCCGCGCAGCGCGCTACGCGCACGACGTGCCCGTAGCGATGATCCTGATTGATCGTCGCGCGCACGCGACGAGCGAGATCGTGGTACCGCAGGCGCTAAAATCTCGAACGCAGCGCACGCAAACGCGTGCGGTACAGATCGCCTTTGAGATTGCCCGCCCACATGACCAGTGCGTTCTCGTTGTTGTCGCTGTAGTAGCCCTTGCGCGTCGTTACGGTCGTGAACCCGTATTTGCGGTACAACTGCTGCGCGGCGACGTTGCTCTCGCGCACTTCGAGCGTCATCCACGCCGCGTCGCGTTCGATCGCGTCGTCCAAGAGGTAGAGCAACATCATCTCGCCGTACCGTCGCCCGCGCGCTTCGGGGTCGACGGCGATGGTGGTGATATGCGAATCCTCGAAAATAACCCAAATCCCGCCGTAAACGACGAGCTTTCCATCGGTGCGCCCGACGTAGTAGTGCGCGAGCTTATTGGTGTTGAGTTCGTTGTAGAAAGCATCCGACGGCCACGTGGTGCTGAACGACGCGCGTTCGATGCGCACGACTTCCGGAACGTCCCCCACCGTCATCCGCGTGATGGTCAGCGGATGCGCGTCGCCGCGATCCGACCGCGTGAGTTCGGCTTTCACCGCCGAGGCGTCGCCTTGGTGAGTGAGGGAATTTTTGCGGCGGGTGCTTCGCCATAATCGGCGCGGACTTCGTGCGCGCTGGCACTTGGATGCGCGCGAGCGCCCGCGAGCGCTACCGCTGCGGCAGCCGGCGTAACCAACGGGGTCCGAGCTTCCACAATAAACCGGGCTTCGGCGAGCGCGGCGAGCACGCCCTCCGAGGCACCAATAACCGCCAACGGCCGCTTATCCGGCGCCGGCAACACGGCGCCTAGCACCTCCGCGATTGGGCCCGAGGCGCGCGCGACGGTGTCGCCGTCCCGAAAACGCGCGGAAATGACGCCGGGACGCCCGGTCACGATGCAAAGGCAGCGCGCCAATTCAGTTCCCAGTTCCAACGTATCGAAGGACGAGACGGCGACGAGCGGCAGCCGCCAAGCTTGGGCGAGCGATTTTGCATAGGCTACCGTAATGCGCAGTCCGGTAAAACCGCCGGGACCGTTACCGACCGCGATGCGCTCGAGCGACGACGCTCGAACCTTTGCCGCGCGCAGCGTTTCGTCGATGACCGTGAGCCCGCTCTCGAGCGCGACGTTTCCGCCGCGCGCGGTTTGTGCGACGATCGTGCCGTCGATGGCTACGGCGGCGGAAAACTCGCCGAGCGCTCCTTCGATGCCGAGAACGATCATCGGATGGTTACGGTTCGCGGCGCGTCGCCCGCGCCGTCGATCGTCACGTCGTATCGACGATCGGGCAGCAACTCCGGCGCATGCGTCCACCACTCGACGAAGACGATCGACGAGCCGTCGAAGACGTCGTCCAATCCGAGCTCCGTTAATTCCGCAGGATCGTTGACTCGGTACAGGTCCAGGTGATCGATCGGCGGGGCGGGTTGCTCCGGCAGTGCATCATAGCGATGCCAGAAGGTGAAGGTTGGGCTTGAGGTTTGGTCGCCGCCATGGCGCGAACGAACGGCCGCGCGCACGAAGGTCGTTTTCCCGGCACCGAGCGCCCCGGAGAGCGCGACCACGTCTCCGGGCTGCAGCTCTTGCGCGAAGCCCGCGGCAAAGCTCTCGAAGGCCTCGAGGGTGGGGAAAGTCTGCTGCATCGGCACGGCGAAGCGGGATGGCATGTCGAGCAGCGATTTCGAAGCCCAGCTGCGCCAGTCCGTTGCGGACAATATCGCGCTGATTTCAAATGCCGCCAAGGCCGCCAAGGCGCGCATCGGCGAGAGCGTGGCCGGCACCCGGCCTCCGCCCGCCGCCGTTCCCGTGGAACCCGAAGATCGCGGGCCCGCCGTGAATTTCGCTGCGGCGGAGCCCGCCTACGACGACAACATGCCCTACGGCGAAGCCCCCGCGTTCCCGGAAACCCCGGCCTTTGCCGAGCCGGAAGAGGCCGAGGCGCCGGCGTTCGCCGAGCAGCCCGCGTTCAAGGACCAACTCCCGCAGGGGGCGATCAACGTCGACGAGTTTGCCGTCGAAGGCATGGACGAAGAGGGCATCCCGGTGTGGGAAGACCCGCCCTAAGAAGCGAAACATCTTTAGTATAGTCGTCATCTACGGTTGGCCCGACTTGCCGGCCGTTTTTCTTTGTAGCGAGCTCCATGAACAACGATATTATTCAGCACGTAAACGTCGAAGACGAAATGAAGGAGAGCTACCTCTCCTACGCCATGTCGGTCATTGCCTCGCGCGCCCTTCCGGACGTGCGCGACGGCCTCAAACCGGTTCAGCGCCGCATCCTCTACGCGATGCGCGACATGGGCTTCGACCCGACCAAGCAGCACCGCAAGTGCGCCGGTATCATCGGCGAGGTCCTCAAGAGCTACCACCCGCATGGCGACAGCTCGGTGTACGACGCGCTCGTTCGTATGGCCCAGGACTTTACGCTACGATATCCGCTGGTCGACGGCCACGGAAATTTCGGTTCGATCGATCCCGACTCTCCGGCCGCCTATCGCTATACCGAGGCGCGTCTCGATCGTCTGTCGCTCGAGTTGCTGGCGGATATCGATAAAGAGACCGTCCCGTTCGTTCCCAACTTCGATAATCAAGGTGTCGAGCCGAGCGTGTTGCCCGGCAAAATGCCGCAGCTGCTCGTCAACGGTTCGAGCGGCATCGCGGTCGGTATGGCGACGAATATTCCGCCACACAATTTGAGCGAGATTGCCGACGCGATCGTTCTGCTCATCGACGATCCGAATGCCGACGACGACGCGCTGTGCGATATCGTCAAGGGTCCCGATTTTCCGACCGGCGGAACGATTCTCGGGCACGAGGCCGTACGCCAGGCCTACAAGACCGGACGCGGCTCGATTGCGATGCGCGGAACGGCCGAGATCATCGAGGAAAAAGGCAAATACAGGATCGTCATCACCGAGATTCCATACCAGGTCTATAAGAATCGCATCGTCGAGGCGATCGCCGAGGCGCACGCAGAGAAGCGCATTCAAGGAATTGCGCGCTTGGACGATCTCACGAACCGCAAGGGCATGAAGGTCGTCGTCGAATTGCAGAAGAGCGCCACGCCGAACGTCGTGCTCAACCAGCTCTTCAAGCACACGCCGCTGCAATCGAGCTTCGGCTTCAACATGCTCGCGCTCGTGCCGGCCGGGACGCGCGCGGACGGATCCGCCGTGCTCGAACCGCGCGTGCTCAGCCTCAAGCAGTTGCTCGAGCACTTCATCCTGCATCGCAAGGACGTCATCACCAAGCGCACGCGCTACGACCTGCGCAAGGCCGAAGAGCGCGCCCATCTGCTCGAAGGCTACCGCATCGCCCTCGACAATATCGATGAGGTTATCGAGATCGTTCGCGGCAGCGATACGACCGACGAGGCGAAGACCAAGCTTTCGACGCGATTCGCACTTAGCGACGTTCAGGCGCAGGCGATCGTCGACATGCGTCTGCGTACCCTCGTCGGTCTCGAGCGCAAGAAGATCGAAGACGAGTACGCCGAGCTGCTCAAAACGATCAACGAGTTGCAAGATATCCTTGCGAATCCGCGTAAGGTCGAGCAGTTGATCAAGACCGAGACGCTCGAGATCAAGAAGAAATTCGGCGACGAGCGGCGCACGGAAGTGCTGCCGGCCGAGGACGAGATCTCGATGGAGCAGCTCGTTCCAAACATCGACGTCGTCGTCACCTACACGGTTGGCGGCTACATCAAGCGCGTTTCCGTTGATACGTTCCGCACGCAGAATCGCGGCGGACGCGGCGTAACCGGAATCGCGAACCTCAAGCGGGAGGACGTGGTCAGCAACTTCTTCACGACGAAGACGCACGATCACGTGCTCTTCTTCACGAACAAGGGGCGCGCGTATCGTTTGCGCGGCTACGAAATCCCCGATACCACGCGCACCGCGCGCGGTACGGCCCTGGTGAACCTCCTCACGCTTCCGCCGGGCGAGTACGTCACCGCAGTCTTCCCGATCGACAAGTTCGAAGGTGAGAAATATATGGTGATGGTGACGACCAAGGGCGTCATCAAGAAGACGAAGCTCGACGAATTCGCCAACGTTCGGCGCAACGGGCTCAACGCCATCAATCTCGACGAAGGCGACGAGCTGCTGGCCGTCGATTGCTCCAACGGCACGCGCGACATCATTCTCGCATCGACGCAGGGCATGGCCGTGCACTTCAACGAGAAGGACGTGCGTCCGATGGGGCGCAACGCGCGCGGCGTGAAGGCCATGACGCTGGATGCCGGCGATACGATCGTCGCCATGGACGTCATCGAACCGGAACGCAAAGAGGTCTTGCTCGTTACGACGCAAGCCTTCGGCAAGCGTACGCCGATCGAAGACTACCGCCACACCTCGCGCGGCGGCAAGGGCGTGAAGGCCTTCGCCCGCGAGCGTGAAGACATCGGCCGGGTCATCGACCAGATTATGGTGGCCCCGGACGACGAGCTGCTGATGATTACTAGCGGTAACCAAGTTATCCGTATAAAGGTGGCCGACATCCGCAAGGCGGGTCGCTCGACCAAGGGCGTTCGCTTGCAGCGCCTCGGCGAAGGCGACGAAGTGATCGCGATCACCAACCTCGGCAAACAGGCCGAACAGGTAACCGACATCACCGGCGAGCCGGCGGAGGTATAACGGGTGCAACCCGTGGGGCTTCCGGCAGGGTTTGACTGGAACGGAGGTAGTAATTCCATCTTATGAGCGCACTGGCAGACGTCACGCAGTCAAACTTTTCCACCGAGGTCCTGGGCAGCAATGTCCCGGTGCTGGTCGACTTTTGGGCGACTTGGTGTGGCCCGTGCCGCATGCTGGCGCCGGTCGTCGAAAAGGTCGCCGCGGCGCACAGCGGCAAGGCGAAATTCGTTAAGCTGGACACGGATGCGAATCCGAGCATCGCCGGCGAGTATCAGGTGTCGGGCATTCCGTGCCTGATCCTCTTCAAAGACGGCGCCGTGGTGGATCGTATCGTCGGGTACGTGCCCGAAAACGTGATCAACACGATGCTCGCCAAGCACGTAGCCTAGCGCCCCGGTTATGTCCGTCCTCCGCGGCGTGCCCGCGGTGAACACGATCCTCGAACACCCTTCGGTCGCGCCCTACGAGTTTGTCGTGGGGCGCGATGCATTAAAGCGCTCGATCGATGCCGAGCTCGATCGCGTCCGCGCGGGCGGGGGCGTCACCCCGCTCGAGTCGATCGTCCTGCGCGTTGTCGATCGCGTCGTATCCGATGCGAACAAGGCGCTGCGCCCGGTCATTAATGCTACGGGCACGTTGCTGCACACGAATCTCGGGCGGGCTCCGCTTGCGCGCGTGGCTTTCGAGGCTGCGTGGGAGGCCGGCCGGGGGTATTCCAACCTCGAATACGACCTCGAAGCGGGCGAGCGCGGGTCGCGTTACGAGCGCGCGAGCGAACTGCTGTGCGAGTTGACCGGCGCGCAAGACGCCCTCGTCGTCAACAACTGTGCGGCGGCGGTGCTGCTGGTGCTCGATACGTTTGCACGCGATGCGGAAGTGGTCGTCGCGCGCAATCAGCTGATCGAAATCGGCGGCGGGTTTCGCCTGCCCGACGTCCTCGCGCGAAGCGGCGCGACGCTGGTCGAAGTCGGCGCGACGAACAAGGTCTACATCGAGGATTACGCGCGCGCGCTGACTCCCCGGACCACCTTGCTGCTGCGGGCGCATCGCTCCAATTATTCGCTGGAGGGATTTGTTCGCGACGTCGAACCGCGCGAGCTCGCAGCGCTCGGGGCCTCGGCCGGTATCGCCGTGGTTGAGGACCTAGGCAGCGGTGCACTCGTCGATCTCGCGGAGTACGGCCTGCCGCACGAGCGTACGGTGGGCGAGGCGATCGCCGACGGGGTCTCGCTCGTGACGTTTTCGGGCGACAAGTTACTCGGTGGTCCGCAGGCCGGAGTTATCGCCGGTTCGCATGCGTCGATCGCCAGGTTGCGCAACAATCCGTTAATTCGCGCGTTACGCGTCGATAAAGTAACGCTGGCACTACTCGCCGCAACGCTCGCAGCGCATCGTACGCCCGAAGCGCGGGAGACTATCCCGCTGTATCGCATGCTTTTAACGTCCGGGGATGCCCTTCGGGAACGCGCGCAACGCTACGTCGATGCCGTTGAGGGTGCGCGCGTGGTCGACAGCGAGGCGTTCGTCGGCGGTGGGACGCTTCCGCACGCTCGCATCCCGTCGGTTGCGGTCGCGATCGAAACGCCGTTTCCAGCCGAACTTGCCGCACGCTTGCGCGCGTACCGCGCGCCGATCGTCGCGCGTATCGAGCGCGACCGGCTGTTCCTCGATCTGCGCACGGTCGCACCGGACGAAGATGCCACGGTCCTGCGCGCGCTGCACGAACTCGACGACTAAGACATTCCGCCATGCAAATCATCGGAACCGCGGGTCATGTCGATCACGGGAAGTCGGCCTTGGTTATGGCGCTCACGGGAACGAACCCCGACCGGTGGATCGAAGAGCAGCGGCGCGGTATGACGCTCGATCTCGGTTTCGCACACCTCCGATTCGACGACGGGCGCGAAGCCGGGATCGTCGACGTGCCGGGCCACGAGCGATTTCTGCACAATATGTTGGCGGGCGCAGCGGGAATGGAGCTGTTGTTGCTTGTGATTGCCGCGAACGAAGGCGTCATGCCGCAAACGGTCGAGCATCTGAATATTCTACGCTTTCTCAACGTACGGCGCGTCGTCGTTGCTTTGACCAAGATGGACCTCGTGGAGCCGGCGCGGCGAGGCGCGGTTTGTGTCGAAACGCACCGTAGCCTGGCCGGCACGATAGCGGCCGACGCGCCGATCTTTGCGGTCTCGGTCGTTACCGGAGATAATCTCGACGCGCTCAAACTCGGGCTCGCGTTCGAACTGGGACTGATACCGCCGCGTGACGACGATGCGCCGGTATATCTCCCGGTGGATCGGGTTTTCACACTGTCGGGCCGTGGCACGATCGTCACGGGCACGCTGATGCAAGGGCGGATTGCTGCGGGCGACGGGTTGACGCTGTATCCGAGCGGGACGCCGGTGCGCGCTCGCTCGCTCCAGGTTTTTGGCGAAACGCGCGAGGCGGCGACCGGCGGTACGCGGGTGGCGATCAATCTTGCGAACGTCGAAGTCGACGCCATTTCGCGGGGCGAGGTGCTTGCAGACGGAAACCTCGAAGCGCGCCGTTTGCTGCGCGTGGAGTTCGAGGCGTTGCCCGGTGCGCGCGATCTGGTGCGCCGGCGCACGCCCGTGCGCGCGTACGTTGGTTCGGCCGAAGTTTTCGGCACGCTCGTTCTCGCCGAAGCGGCGCATTCCGAAGAACCCGTCGCGGGCGAACTGCACTTGCGCGAACCGGTCCTGGCGTTTCCAGGAACGCGCTTCGTGCTCCGGCGCCCTTCGCCGAAGACCTTGCTCGGCGGCGGTCGTGTCGTCACGATCGACGCAGCGGAGCCGAGCGAACGACGGACGGGTCTCGAAGCTGCGATTTTTTCGGCACTCCGCGCGAGCGAATCGCCCATGGATATAGCGGCCATCGCCTATCACGCCAATCTTCGCGAGCCGGCCGCGCGCCGTGGCGTCGAGGCGCTGGTGGCTCGCGGGGAGGTCGTGAGACTCGAACGGCCACTCGAATATCTGACGCATGATGCGGCAAAAACGCTCTCCGTCGCAGTCGAGCGCGAGCTCTTGCGTTCTCACGAGGACGAGCCGTGGGCCATGGGGCTCACGTCGATCGCGCTTTCGCGCGCGATCGGTACACTCGAGCCGTTGCTGGTGCGCGTCCTTACGGCGCTGGCCCGCGACGGACGCGTCGCCGCGCGTTCCGGGTACTACTCGCACCCGTCGCATCAACCCAAGCTCTCGGCCGCGCAGCGCGAATTCTTTGAAAAGGCAATGCCATTCGATCCCGCCGCCCCATTTCTGCCCGCGGACTTCGCCGAAATTGCGACGGCCGTGAAGGCGAGCGAAATCGCCGGCCTTAGTAAGGCGTTCGACACACTACTCGCGCGTGGGACCGTCGTAAAAGTGGGCGATGCGCTCTATCGCGGAACGCAAATTGCCGACGTGCACGCCCGCATCGAGCGCTTTATCGTGGAGCACGGCCGCATGACCATGGCCGATTTTCGCGATCTGTTGCAGACGTCGCGTAAGTACGCGGTTCCGTTGCTCGAGTGGTTTGACGGCCGCGGTATTACGATGCGGGACAGCGACTACCGGACGCTTAAGAGACACGCGTGATCGATCCGATTCGAATTCCCAAGGCAGAGCTTCATCTACACATCGAAGGGACGTTCGAGCCCGAGTTAATCTTTGAAATCGCCGAGCGCAATGGGGTGAAACTCGCATACCCCAACGTCGACGCGCTGCGAGCCGCGTACGAATTCACGAACCTGCAGTCGTTCCTCGACCTCTACTATGCGGGAATGAACGTGCTGCGCACCGAGCGGGACTTTTACGATCTCACGATCGCCTATCTGCGCCGTGCGCGCGCGCAAGGCGTGCGCCACGTGGAGATCTTTTTCGATCCGCAAGCCCACACGGGCCGTGGCGTTGCGTTCGAAACATTCGTCGAGGGAATCGAAGCGGCGCTCGACGAGGGGCAGAAGTCGCTCGGCATCACCTCGCACACGATCATGTGCTTTCTGCGCGACCTTTCCGCGGAGTCCGCGATGGAGGCCCTAGAGTCTGCGATCGCGCGCCGTGGCAAGATTGTCGCCGTCGGACTCGACTCCGCCGAGGTCGGAAACCCGCCCTCAAAATTCAAAGAAGTGTTCGAGCGCGCGCGCGCCGAGGGATTGCTTACCGTCGCTCACGCCGGAGAAGAGGGGCCACCCGAGTACGTGTGGGAAGCGCTCGACCTGCTCAAGGTCAAGCGCGTCGATCACGGCGTGCGGAGCCTCGAGGATCCGAAACTCGTCGCGCGCTTGCGCGACGAGCGCATTCCGCTGACCGTGTGTCCGCTTTCGAACGTGAAGCTCCGCGTCGTCCCGCACCTCGGCGATCACCCGCTCAAGCGCATGCTCGACGAGCGGCTCGTCGCGACGATCAACTCCGACGATCCCGCTTACTTCGGCGGTTACGTCGGCACGAACTTTGCAGCGTCGATGAATGCGCTAAGGCTCGGCGACGACGAGATCGTGACCCTCGCCCGAAACTCGTTCGAGGCATCGTTTATCGACGATGCGGCCAAACAGCGCCATTATGCCGAGATCGCTAAGCTGGAGGTTACAGCATCGTGAGACGGATCGTTTCGGCATTTCGATCTATCGAAGAACTAGCGTCAGTGCCTCGCCAAGGTGAGGACGCCGATGACAATCTCCACGGCGATGAGCACGATGACGACGAGTTCTAAAAACGCGTCGCGCTGGCCGCGCGATTGATCGATGAGGAATTGGTACATGTCGCCGACGCTTGCGAGTTTGCTGTCGATCTGACGCTGCCAGTCGGAGAGGCCGAGACGGGCGGCTGCGGCGCGATAGATACGCGCGTAGTACGCGTCGCCGACGACCTTTAGCGCGTTGCTCGAACGGTCGATTAGTTCCAGCACGTCGACGATGAGATAGCGAACGTTTGCCGCGCCCTCGGCTTCGCGGCGTCCGAAGAGCGAGCGCGAACGGCCGCCCGGTTGCAACGCGTAGATCGAATCGAGCTCTCGGTCGAGCAGCGCGTCGTAGGTGCGCAACTCGAGGAGCTGCGAGTTGGCGAATTCTAAAATATCGCCGATCGCGTCGCTCGACTCGCGGCGATCGTAGATGAAGGCCGTGTCCCACTGGATGATTGTCAGATCGTCGACGAAATAGGAAAACCGGGTACGCAAGGCCTCCTCGACCTCCGCTTGTGCGAGCGCCGCGGTTTCGCCCAGCAGCACGTGAGCGAGAGACTCCGAAAGGTCGTGGAGCAGACGGTCGGCTTCCATCGTCTGCTCGAACCGGTCGACCTCGACGATGAAGTAGTCTTCCATAAGCGGAGGATGGGGGTCGTCGAGGGCGGACTCGAGCTCGCCGCAGATGCGCTCGATTGCCTGCGCGGCGTAGCGTGGCATCGCGTCGCCGCGCCGGATGCGGGCGGTCATCTCTTCGAGTTCGTCCCACGACCCGCTGAACGCGTAGGAGAAGCCCAGCGAGATGACGCCGTAATCGAAGAACTTTACTCGTACCGAAAACGGCAGGTCGTCGAAGGTGACGTCCGGGAGGCGCGCGGCCAGGGGAGGTACCGGAAATTGCAAATAGGCGGTCGATGCGTGCGGGCGCAGCGGAATGTCGGCCGGCGTCAGCCCCTCGCCTTCAACCGTTCGCAGGGCGCCGAGATCGATCGTATCGGCCACGTCGAAAAGGTAGTAGGCGCGTATGGCTCCCGCTGCGATCTTCATGTTGCTATGATAGCGTATGCAACCATTGGATGGGCCGAGCTGGTCGTAAGGAGCGTCCATGAACGTAGACAAAATGACCGAGCGCGTATCGGAGGGTCTGAATAGCGCCTATTCGCGCGCCCTTCACGAACGCAACACACAAACTACGCCCGAGCACCTTTTGGCGGCACTCCTCGAACAAGAGCGCGGTATCGCGCCCGACATTCTCGAGAAGGCCGGCGTCGACGTGAAAACCTTCGCGCGCGCGGTCGACGGCGCGATCGCGCGACTACCGCGCCTTTCCGGCGCAAATGCGGATTCCGCGCAAGTAACCCTGTCGCCCGAGCTCGGGCGCGTCATGAACGCGGCGGAGAGCGAAGCAAAGGCGCTGCAAGACGACTTTGTTTCCGTCGAGCACGTGCTGCTCGCGATGGCGCAAGCCGGTGGAGCGATAGGCGCGCTCTTTCGCGACGCCGGTCTTACGCGCGACAAGATCCTCTCCGCGCTGCGCGACGTGCGCGGCAACCAGCGCGTAACGACCAAGGACCCCGAAGGCACGTATAAATCCCTCGAGCGGTACGGCCGCGACCTGACGCTCGACGCGGAACGCGGCAAACTCGATCCCGTTATCGGGCGCGACGACGAGATTCGCCGCGTGATTCAAGTATTGTCGCGGCGTACGAAGAATAATCCCGTCCTCGTCGGCGAGCCCGGCGTTGGAAAGACCGCCATCGTCGAAGGGCTCGCGCAGCGCATCGTGCGCGGCGACGTACCGGAAGGGCTCAAGAGCAAACGCATCGTTTCGCTCGACATGGGTGCGCTCATCGCGGGCGCCAAATACCGCGGCGAGTTCGAGGAGCGCCTCAAGGCGGTTCTCAAGGACGTCGCCAGTGCCGAGGGCCAAGTGGTGCTTTTTGTCGACGAACTGCACACCGTCGTCGGCGCGGGTAAGACCGAGGGCTCGATGGATGCGGGCAATCTGCTCAAACCGATGCTCGCTCGCGGCGAACTGCACATGATCGGCGCGACCACGCTCGATGAGTATCGAAAATACATCGAAAAGGATGCGGCCCTGGAGCGTCGTTTCCAGCCGATCGTGGTCGATCAGCCGAGCGTCGAGGATACGATTTCGATTCTGCGCGGGCTGCGCGAGAAGTACGAGACGCATCACGGCGTGCGCATCAAGGATGCCGCGTTGGTTGCCGCCGCTACGATGAGCAATCGCTACATCGCGGACCGCTTTTTGCCCGATAAGGCCATCGATCTTATCGACGAAGCGGCCGCAAAGCTGC
>Ga0181525_10001121_pt1 | contig 23131 bp, 17 predicted proteins | sample PEATcosm2014_Bin_48_FD_121100 | JGI IMG/M metagenome (GOLD analysis project Ga0181525, IMG submission 121100) | Peatland microbial communities from MTU Mesocosm Facility, Houghton, MI, USA - PEATcosm2014_Bin06_10_metaG | ecosystem: Environmental > Terrestrial > Soil > Wetlands > Peat | place... | reverse complement strand
GACGAAGAGCAGTTCGTGGGCGGCGGCGTCTATCTGTTTGCCAGCGTGATTGAGCGCTTCCTGGCGCTTTACGCTACCCTGAACAGCTTCACGCAGCTTACCGCCCGAACCCGGCAAAGAAAGGAGGCGCTGAAACAATGGCCGCCCCGAGCGGGACACCGGATCCTGTTGTAGCAGCACTCAATTTGGCTGGAACACCCCAGGCGGCTGTAACGCCGCAGCCCGCTGTAAGCCCGATCGCTCCAAACGTGGCTGCCCGCCTGAGCGCGGAGCCTTTCAGCTTCGAGTTCTTCCAAGCGGTTCGCTTGCTCGAACGCATGCTTCCGGAGCGCCAGCCGGTGGGCCAATTCGCCCGTCCCTCGGAGGAAGTGGCGCGCTTTCGCGTACATCCCACCTTGTCGTTCCCAGCGAGTGAGATTCAATCGCTCAGCGAGCAGAACAACGGCCAGCCGTCCATGACGGTGAACTTTATGGGGTTGATCGGAGCGGTAGGCGCACTCCCCACCCATTACACCGATCTGGTGGTGGGCCGGGTTCTAGCGCGCGATCTTACGCTGCGGGATTTCTTCGATATTTTCCACCACCGGATCCTTTCGCTGTTCTACCAGGCCTGGCTGAAATATCGTTTCCAATTCCGGCTTGAACGGGGAGAATTCGACAGGTTTTCGCATTATCTACTGGATCTGATTGGGTTGGGCACGGAAGGACTCCGGGGGCGGCAGGCTCTGTGGGACGAGTCTCTGCTGTACTATGCCGGACTGATCGCGCAACAGCCTCGCTCGGCGACGGCGCTACGCCTTCTGCTGTCCGATTATTTTCAGGCGCCGGTCGAAATCGAACAATTCGTGGGCGCCTGGTACCGCCTGGATGTGGATGCCCAGTGCCGCTTCGAGGAGGGGCCTCCGCAATCGCGGCAGCTCGGAGTGGGAGCTGTCGTCGGGGATGAAATCTGGGAGCCGCAGGCGCGGGTTCGCATCGTATTAGGTCCGCTTCCGCTGGCTCGTTATGTGGACTTTCTGCCTAGCGGCACGGCCTTTCAGCCATTGCGGGCCATCACCCGGCTGTATTCCGGCGACGAGATCGACTTCGAGTTGCAACTGGTTCTGGATCGCCGCGAAGCTCCGCCTTGCGAACTCGGCGCCGAGGGGGAGGCGGCTCCCCTGCTTGGATTCTTAAGCTGGGCCAAATCGAAGCCCATGGGCCGCGATCCGGCCGATACCATTCTGCAGCTTTCCTAAGGGGAGTGAAAATGCCTGCGAATCTAAAATCTTTGATCGGAAAATTAGACGAAACGGCCCGCAAAGCCCTGGAAGGGGCAGCCGGTTTGTGCCTGGCGCGGACCCATTACGACATCGAAGTGGAACATTTCCTGCTGAAGGCTCTGGATTCCTCGTCCGGAGACCTGTCCCCCATCCTGCGTCACTTTGAGGTCGATAAGTCGCGCTTCAGCGGCGAGCTGAGCCGCAGCTTGGACAAGCTCAAATCCGGCAACGCCCGCACCCCCGCGCTCAGCCCTACGCTGCTAAAGATGCTGACCGAAGCCTGGACCATCGGCTCGCTGGACTTCGGCGCGGCGCAGATCCGCACCGGATTCATCGTTCTGGCGCTGGCCACCAGCGACGAACTGGTTCGTCTGATGCGAGAAGTCGGCAAGGAATTCCAGAAGGTGCAGGGCGAGGCGCTGCGCAAGGATTTCGCTTCCATCGTTGCGGGCTCGAAAGAAGACGAGGGCGCCGCGGGTTCCGATGAACCGGCATCGGAGGGAGCGCCGGCACGCCCGGGAGGCAAGACTCCGAACCTGGATCAGTACACCGTCAACCTGACGGAAGCCGCCAGACAAGGCCATATCGATCCGGTGCTGGGTCGCGACTTTGAGATCCGGCAGGTAGTGGATATCCTGATGCGCCGTCGCCAGAACAATCCCATCCTAACGGGCGAAGCCGGGGTCGGAAAAACCGCGGTGGTGGAAGGATTCGCTCTGCGTCTGGCGCAGGGCGACGTGCCCCCTGCCCTGCGCAACGTTACGCTGCGGTCGCTGGATCTGGCCCTGCTGCAGGCGGGCGCGGGCGTGAAAGGGGAGTTCGAGAACCGGTTAAAAGGCCTCATTCAAGAGGTAAAGTCTTCACCCACGCCGATTATTTTATTCATCGATGAAGCGCACACCATGATCGGCGCCGGCGGCCAGGCCGGACAAAACGACGCGGCAAATCTGCTCAAACCCGCGCTCGCGCGGGGTGAATTGCGAACCATCGCCGCCACCACCTGGTCGGAGTACAAGAAGTATTTCGAAAAGGACGCAGCGCTGGCGCGGCGCTTTCAAGTGGTCAAAGTGGAAGAGCCTTCCGAGGTGCAGTGCGCGGTGATGCTGCGCGGGATCGTGCCGGCGCTCGAGCGCCACCATAACGTGCGGATCTTCGATGAGGCGGTGTCGGCGGCGGTGCGGCTTTCGCACCGTTATCTGGCCGGCCGCCAGTTGCCGGACAAGGCTGTCAGCGTCCTGGATACGGCCTGCGCGCGCTTGTCGCTCGGTCAAAACACCACACCGGCGGCCATTGAAGACGCCGTTCGGCGCATCGACGATCTGGAGGTGCAGGATCGCATTTTGAAACGAGAAGCCGTCACGGGGGCGGATCACAGCGCGCGCCTGGAGCAGATCGCCCAGGAAAGATCGGCTCTGGAGACCCGGCTGGCGGCTCTTCGCGAGCAATGGGATAAGACGCGGGGCTTAGTGGAAAAAATCCGAAATGTTCGCACCGAGCTGGAATCGGCCACCGTTTCCGCGCAACCGGCAGGGGATGGAACCGCCGCCGCTCCCGCTAGAGACCTGCCGGCGCTGCGGGCCGAGCTCGACCAGCTCTCCTTCGAGCTCAGCGCGGTGCAAGGAGAGAAGCCGCTGATGCGGGTTTCTGTGGATAGCCACATCATCGGCGAGGTGATCTCCGCTTGGACCGGAATCCCCACCGGGAAAATGGCCCTGGACGAAATCTCCATGGTGCTCGACCTGGAGTCTTACCTGGGGCAGCGCGTGATTGGCCAACCCCATGCGTTGCACTTGATCAGCCAGCGCATCGCTACCGCGCGCGCCAATCTGGACGATCCCGGGAAGCCGGTGGGCGTCTTCATGCTGGTGGGCCCCAGCGGGGTGGGCAAGACCGAGACCGCGCTGGCGCTGGCGGACTTGCTGTATGGCGGAGACCACAACCTGATCACCATCAACATGTCCGAATTCCAGGAGGCGCACACGGTGTCCACGCTGAAAGGCTCGCCCCCCGGATATGTGGGTTACGGCGAAGGCGGGGTGTTAACGGAGGCCGTGCGGCGCCGGCCGTATTCCGTGGTGCTCCTGGATGAAGTGGAGAAGGCGCATCCCGATGTTCTGGAGCTTTTCTACCAGGTGTTCGACAAGGGACATATGGAGGATGGCGAGGGCCGCGAGATCGATTTCAAGAATACGATCATTCTGCTGACCAGCAACGCCTGCAGCGATCAGGTGATGAAGCTGTGCGCCGATCCGGAAACCACTCCCACTCCGCAGGGCCTGGTGAGCGCTATCAAGCCGGAGCTAAACAAGATCTTCAAGCCCGCGTTTCTGGGGCGCATGGTGCTCATCCCCTACTATCCGGTCCGCGACGAAGCGCTCAAGCGGATTATCCGCTTGAAGCTCGGAAAAATCAGCCGCCGGCTCAAGGAGAATCACAAGCTGGAACTGCTGTACGAGGAAGCGCTGGTGGATAGCGTGGCCAGCCGCTGCACCGAAGTGGAGAGCGGCGCGCGAAACATCGACAACATTTTGACCAACACCTTGCTTCCCGACATGTCGCGCGAAGTATTGGTGGGCATGGCGGAAGGCCGCCAGTTGGACGCGCTGCGGGTAGGCATCGGCGAAGGTGGAGAATTCGTTTACACCTCCTAACAGCAGCGTGCAAACGCTCAGGGGTTTGCGATGGCACTCACTGGTCTGCATACAAGAATGACGGTTGACGCGATGGTGAAGCTCGGGTTCACCGAGAGCGCGGCCGGACAGGCCGGCAAGGCCAATGCCCGTATCGACGACCAGCAGGGTAACACCAGCGCTGAAACCAATCTGCACGCCATGTGCGCACCGGGACAATCGGATTCCGATTGCCGCAAAGCGGTCGATAAGATCATCGCCGATGGAAGGCAGAGCGTCATCGACACGGTGGTATCGGCGTTGAGCCAGAAAGCGCCCGCTGCATGGTACGAGGCGGCGCTCAAGTCCCTGGGAGAAACGTTGCATACCATTCAGGATTATTCCTTCCACAAGTATGAGCCTTGGCCTTACCGCGGCATTGGCGACGCGCTTCTCCGCGATCCCAATTACATGATCTGCCATGCCATACGCGACCTCGGATTCGTCAGCATCACCAATACCATCGACGTGAACGCGAGTTTGAGAATCGGCCGCGAGGCTTACATCGGGGTCCAGGGCTTTTTCCGCTTACCCAGCAATCCCGATCCGCCCCGGGGTGGCGAACCACCTGGGTTTTCGGGCGCCGGCGGAATGCTGACGTTCACCTTCGGCGCGGCTCCGGGAAGCGTGCACGTAAGAGATCCATTTCCGGACGGACGCGGGGTGGCCGACAGCCACTATTCCTCCATGCTGGCGTCTGGGCGGGCGGACTTGAGCCGGGCTGAAGACGCCACCGAGGATTTCATCAAGAATATCGAGAAAGATGTAGAGAAAAAGCCGGATGGGGGCCAAGCGTGGCTCTTGTTCCTGCATTTCCAATCCAATGTGGCCCCCTAGCACGTTCACGCCGCGCCCAACCGCGCGCGGAGCCGAGGAGAAATTATGGCGACGCCAATAACGCAACAGAACAGGCTGTTGAAAATCTACAGCGACCTCGACTTCGACGTTCTCCTGATAGACAGCTTCAGCGGCGTGGAGAGCATTTCACGGCCGTTCCGTTTCGATGTGAAGCTACTCGCGGACGTTCAATCCGGGAACCAGAACAAGGTGGTGGGAGAGAAGCTCCTCGGCAAAAGCATGGCGATCGAAGTGGAGCTGAACAAGAATCAGTCGCGCATTCTCAGCGGCGTGGTGACGCACTTTGCAATAGAGGGAATAGACAAGCAGTTCGCGTATTACCACGCCATACTGGTTCCCTGGTTCTCTCTGTTGGACTACGGCACCGACTGCCGCATTTTTCAAGACAAGACCGTGCCGCAGATCATAGAGGCGATGATTCAGGAACGGGGGATGCAAAAATATTACCGCAGCGATCTGGTGCGTACCTACACGTCCTGGGATTATTGCGTCCAATACAACGAGAGCGACTTTGCGTTCCTGTCGCGCATCATGGAGGCCGAAGGAATTTATTATTACTTCGAGCACAAAGCCGATCACACCCATACGCTGGTCCTGGCCGACCGGCCCGACGCGCACAAACCCTGTCCTAATCAAAACGAGTTTCGCTACAATCCGGACGCGGGTATCGGCGACTTCGACGACACCATTTCGTCCTGGAAGACGCGGGTGGAGTTTCTGAGCGGCAACTGGACTTTTCGCGACTATCATCTCGAAATGCCGCGCAACCGGCTGGAGGTCACCGAAAAGGGAGTGAACGCCTCCGACGTCAACTCGCATCTGGAGGTGTTCTATTATCCGGGCGAATATGCCAAGAAGTTCAACGAACCAGATAAAAGAGTGAGCGATATTCGTCCGGAGGGCGAGAAATTAGTCCGGGAATCTTCTGAAAACGTCGAGAAAAACTGGACGGTGGTGGAAGGCTCTTCCCACGCGCGTCCCATGGCCACTGGGTTTACGTTAAAAGTAATCGGTGGAGCCGGACTGCAGACCAAGGGAGAGTTCCTGCTGACCTCCATCCGTCATTCTGCCCTGCAGCATCCCGATTACGTCTCGACGGGACGTTTGGGCGAAGGCTACCTGAACCAGTTCGCCTGTATCCCATCCAAGGTCCAATTCCGGCCCGCGCGCATTACACCCAGGCCCATCGTCAGCGGACCGCAGACCGCGTTCGTCATCGATGAAAATCCGGAGCCGAAGGAGGAGATTTGGCCCGACCAGTACGGGCGCGTTCGGGTCCGCTTTCCCTGGGATCGCGAGGCCAAGTACGCGTGTTGGATCCGCGTAGTGCAGCAATGGGCCGGGAAGGGCTGGGGCTATCAATGGGTGCCGCGCGTGGGCGATGAAGTGATGGTGGCGTTCCTGCATGGCGACCCGGACTGTCCCATCATCGTGGGTTCGGTTTACAACCACGAGAATATGCCGCCCTTCGCGCTCCCCGATAACAAGACTCAGAGCGGTATCAAGACTCGCAGCAGCCCCAACGGCACCTCGGATAACTACAATCTCTTCCGCTTTGAAGACAAGAAGGGGCATGAGGACGTACTGCTGCACGCCGAGCGCACCATGCACAATAGTGTGGAGGCCAGCCAGTTCATCACGGTGGGAGGCGATCGGCATATTACGACGGGCGGGATTGACAAGGATGGCAATCAGGTTGGCGACGTGAAGGAGAAGGTATTTAAGAATCACAATCTGCACGTTCTCAAAGATGCCCGGGACCAAGTGGAAGGTAAGGAAATGCGTACGATTGTGGGCGATTCGGCCGCGCTGTACCAGGGAAGCCGCAGCGTTCAAATTATCTCGGACGAACTCGTCATGGCGCAGACTATCACTTTCCAGGCCGAGCAGACCATCACGTTGATGTCCGGAGCGAGCTCCATTGTAATCGACCCCAGCGGAGTAACCATCGTCGGCCTACCGGCGATCAACCTGAACCCCATGGCGGCCATGCCGCCGACACCCCCGGTGATGCCTTCGGTGGATCCGCCCGACGATCCGTAAGCGACATCGACCCGTAAAGGATACGAAGAATCATGCCTCCCGCAGCCCGAATCACGGATATGCACGTTTGCCCGATGGTGACCGGTATCATTCCACATGTCGGCGGGCCCATCATTCCCCCTTGTTCGCTGAACGTCATGACCGGCAGCCTGAACCAAGCCCGCGTGTCCGACATGCTAAGCTGCGTCGGTCCTCCCGACATCATCGTCATGGGTTCTTTCAGCGTGCTGGTGAATGGCCTGCCCGCGGCGCGTCTGCTGGACCTGACCGCGCATGGAGGCGACATTGTAGCGCCTGGCATGCCGACGGTCATTATCGGCGACCCCGCGTTTGCGATCCCCGCCGTGATCGTCATCGCCGGGCTGCCTGCATTCCAACAGCAGGTGGTACGTGACCTGGTCCTGATCGGCATGACTCCCAGCGGCCAGGCTTTGTTCAAGCGCCTGCAGGCAGCAGGAAAAACGATCACTATCCAGTTCTCCTCTGTTGCTAACAATGCGGGCACTTCTCCGGATTCCGGATCAGACGCAACCAATGGTAGCGGGACGGGTTCGACGATTACCTATAATCCGGCTGCGAATGGGACGGCATACAACACCGCTGGTGGGACACTCCCCCTTCCGGCCCAAGTGATGCTCGGCCACGAAATGATCCACGCGTTGAGAAACTCGGAGGGCACCAACAATTTTAAGGGCACAGATGCGAGTGCTCCCCCCTCAGAGCCAAGTATGAAGGAGGGCGAAGCAATGGCAGTCGGCGCGGGAAGTCACAGCGGAGACTACCCGACTGAGAATTCGCTTCGGCATGATCTCGGTCCGCAATACGGCAGGCGGGCCGACCACTATGGCGGACCTACCGACCCCGCTTACCCCAATCCATCCAGCATTCGGCCAGGCGGCTAATCCCTGATGCCGACCAGATTACAACTTGGATTCGACTGCGGGATTATCGTCGAGCGCAGCAAACTGCGCGTGCTTTATGAGGTCCGCAATCAGAGCGGCTCGGACGTTGGGCTTTTCAACCGTCTCGCGCCTTTGGAGGCGGATAAACCGCCGCTTCCGGCGCCTGACAACGCTTATCTCGATTTCGATTCAGGACTGCTCGAAGTGATGAAGCAGGTGCTGCCGGTTCCAGGGGGGATGCAGGTTAGCGCCCAGACGGTACCTCTTGTATCCAAAGTTTCCAAAGGTGAAAGATTCCGGGAGGAATTCGCAGTTGCATTGCCGGCCAAGGTCAATAACCCAATGCGTCAGATGGTTCTCACCGCGGCCAATCGAGGCTACATCATCGTGGCGGAGCATCCCGCTGAAGCCCATCAGGTCCGCGTATGCATTGGCGCCTTCGCCATTGAGCCCGGCATGCGGCTTATCGAAGAGTCCGGCGCGTTCCGGATATGGCCCCCGGGGCCGGCCGCCGATGGCCAGATCCTTCTTTCCAAGATCATCAATCTCTCACACGCTGTGCCGGTGCTTGCTTTCGCCGCACGGAAAATCGAGTCTCCATGAGGACCTGCACCGCATGAACTTGCATGATCCAGCCTGTGAGGTACACCAGCGATGCGTTGGATGGCCCCATCCGGATACCGTCCGGAAGGAGGCAATTGGATGTATAATGTTCGAACTGGAACGCGCACTGAAGGAAATTTGTCCGTAGGGCGCAGGTTCGGGAGGCCCGGAATGGCTGTCGCGGGAAAAATCAGCATTCTTGCTTCGGTGGGTCGCAATGGTACAAACCGGTACGCCGATGTCGTCACCATTCAGCGCCTTATCAATGATAATTTACCAATTCCTCTACGGCCTCTCGTTATCGACGGCCGCTGCGGTCCAGCGACCATCGCCGCCATCGAGGAGATCCAGCGCCGCAATCTCAACATGGGCGCACCCGACGGCCGGGTGGATCCGCACGGCGCCACCTTTCGCTTCCTGGCCGGCCTGCCTAACGCCGGTGCACAAACGGCAAACGCGTCGGTTACAGCCGAGGCGCTGGTGCACGATCCACGCGTGAAAGCCATGCTGGACCTGCTCTCGTTTACGGAAGGTACCGGAACCGATTATGGCAAGGTAGTGGAGGGCCTGGTGCTCACGTCCCCTTATTATCCGGAGTTGGTTGGGAAGCGAAATGTAAGCGTGACTAACCTGTCGAGGCACCCGGATATTCTGGTGCAAGTGGATGCCACTCTCAAAAGCACAGCGGCCGGACGGTATCAGTTTTTGAAATCGACCTGGGATGGACTTGGAATGAGCGATTTTTCGGCAGTTTCGCAGGATATCGCGGCGGTAAAACTGATGCAGAGGCGTGGCATGATCGCGCCGCTTCTGGCTGGGGATCTGGATCAGGCCGTGTATAAGGGAGCCCCGGAGTGGGCCAGCCTGCCGATAGTTACCGGCGGAAGCTACTATGGAGGTCAGCCTGCGCGGACGATCATTGAAATTCGGCGGGTTTACCAGGCCGCTCTCCAAAAATATTCGCCGGTAGCGGGTGCTTCGGGCAGGTGATTCTTGCGATGAATCGGATTCTGCGGCCTCTTGTCCTTGTTTCCACAACCCTTGTTTCCACAACCCTCGTTTCCACAACCCTTGTTTCCACCATCTTTTCTCTCCAGGCTGCGTCTTCCGCCGCTTTAGACGCTTCGCTACTCTCTGAAGCCGAAGCGGGTAACCTGGCTCAAGTTAATTCGCTGCTCAAACGCGGAGCCAATGCGAATGCAGCCAATTCCGAAGGCAATACGCTAACAGCGCTGATGCTTGCGGCGCGCGGCGGCCACTCGGGTGTCGTTAAGTCGCTGCTGCAGGCTGGTGCAAAGGTGGATGCGAAGGCAGCGGTACCGGTGGGTGCATCCGGGGTAAACGAGGGGTTGACGGCTTTGATGCAAGGGGCTGCATCCGGCGATGAAGCTACCGTAAAGCTGCTCATCGAGTATAAAGCGGATCCTAACGCAAAGTCCGCGTACAAGGTGACGGATCCAAACGGCGCCACGCATGTCGCAGGGTCGCGCCCTACAATTATGAATTCTGCCAATTTCGCTATTCTGCGATTACTGGTGGAGCACGGCGCGGACCTGCAGGTGAAAGACGGCGACGGCAACTCTTTACTGATGTACGCAGCGGAACACCTGGATCGGGCGGCTGTAGAATACCTGCTATCAAAGGGCCTGGAAGCAGGCGAGCGTAATAGCAAAGGCCTCACGGCCCTGGATCTCGCGAGGCTGGCCGAAAAACCGGCGAATGTAGAAGCGTTGGAAAAGGTCTCTCGTTAACTTCGACGTGTCCCTAGCGCTCGCGGCCGGTTCATGGATGCCAAAGAGTAGGCCCGGTTTTCAGGCGGCCGAGTAATGCGCGTCCAAGTTCCCGCCCGCATCGGAAAATACGAACTCCTGGAGTATCTCGGCGGCGGCATGTCAGAGGTGTATCGCGGACGCGACACGATTATCGGCCGGATCGTAGCCGTGAAGATCCTAACAGCAGAAGCCTGCGCCGATCAGGTGGTAAGAGCCCGATTCATGCTGGAAGCCCAGATGTCCGGTAACCTCCAACACAATCACATCGTGCATATTTACGATTGCGGCGAGAGCGAGAACTGGGGCCCTTACATCGTAATGGAATTTCTCCTGGGTGAAGACCTGGCGCAGGCGATTCAAGGCGGCAGAACGGGCGATCTCAGGAACAAGCTCCGCATTGCTCTTGAGTTAGCCGAAGCGCTGGAGCACGTTCATTCCAACCAGATCATCCATCGCGATATCAAGCCAAGAAATGTGCACATTACTCCAAACGGCGCAGTGAAGCTCATGGACTTTGGAATTGCTAAAGTCCGGGGTTTCGAACTCACCAGCACGGGATACACTTTGGGAACCGCGTATTACATGGCGCCGGAGCAGGTGAAGGCTCAGAACGTCACGCTACTCGTGGACATATACGGGTTCGGCGCAACGCTGTTTGAATTGTTGACTGGCGCTCGCGCCGTTTCCGGCGATAGCATCGAGCGAATTTTCTACTGCATTCTGAACGAGCCGCTGGACTCAACGCCTTTGCGCAATGCTGGAATTCCGCAGCCGGTTATCGCGCTGGTGGAAGATTGTGTCGCCAAGAATCCGGCAGCCCGGCCGCAGAACTTTGGGGCCGTCCGGCTGGAGCTCCAAAGAATACTAAGACAACTGGAGCCCGGGGTTCCCGCGCCTCCGGTGCGACGGTTCACCACCCGCTTCTTGGTTGGCGTTTGCATGTTGATCGCCCTGCTGGTAGCTACCGCGGCATTGTTTGCGCTACATCCGTGGCGTGCAAACGCTGCTGGAAGAATCGCCGAAAACCCGCGCAAATCTGACCACACAGTTGTACCGCCGGTCAAGCAGATGGAACTGAGTCCCACACTTTCGACACCGACGGGCCTCATGGTTTTGGTGCCTGACGGCACATTTCTTTTCGGCCAGGACCGGCGGCCTGTCAGATTACCATCGTTCTACATTGACCAAACGGAAGTGACCAACGCAGCCTACCTGAAGTTTTCACAGGAAACCGGATATCCTTTGCCGGATGCGTTCCCCGCGAATAAACCCGACTATCCAGTGGTGAACATCATGATCGAAGATGCCAGGCAGTTTGCCACATGGGCGGGGAAACGCCTGCCTACTTCGCAGGAGTGGGAGAAGGCGGCTCGAGGCACTCAGGGCTGGACATATCCTTGGGGAGATGAGAAGGATCCCACGCGCGCCAACGTGAAGGACAACCGAACACTGCTGAAGCATGAAATCATGCCGGTAAACGGGTTTGACAGCGGGGCCAGCGTTTTCCACGCACAGCAGATGGTGGGTAACGTCTGGGAGTTCGTGGACCAGGTGGGCCATCCGGATTCTGCTGCGGCCCAGGCACGGGCAAGATTGCTGCAACCTCCGCCCCGCCCTGAAGAGGGATGGTATCTGATACGAGGCGGCTCGTACCGGGAAAATCTTGCCGAGCAAGTGATGTACGACTCTGCCATCGTCCCCGCGCGATGGAAAGACACTACCGTCGGATTCCGGTGCGTGCTGGACCCGGCACAGCGATGAACGCCGTCTTTCATTGCGTCTGGAGCACCCTCTCGATATTGGCGATATTCTGCCGGGCATAGGAAGCCTGTTCCAGATCCGGATCGATTTCCAACATCGCGCGAAAATGCTGCAGGGCGGCCGCAATCATCTCGCGGTTTCCCGTGGAAACGGCTTGTTGGGAGTAAGCCATGGCCAAAGCATAATGTGAGAATGGATCCTTCGAATCGTAGGTCAGCGCCTTCTGGCAATCCTCGATAGCCTGGGTATAAAGACTCTGTTTTCGTTCGCTGTCGCATAGGCCGAAATAGGCCAGACTGCGCAAGTCCTTCCAGATGTCCTCTTGGGCCGGCCGGTTCTTGCGGCCGAGACCCACCAGAAAACCGACGACATAATAATTCAACTGCCCTGCCAACCCGCTTTCAAAATTACTAAGGCGAAGATAATTCCCATATTCAATGCGGGCTGCGTCATATGCACCGGTGAGCCGCAGACTGTCCGCCAGCCATAGATGCGGTTCGCCATACTGCGGCGCGAGCTGAATGGCTTTCCGCGCCGACTCCATCGATTCCCGGTAAGCCTCCTTCATGCGGTAAGCCTGCGCAAGATGCGTGAATGCCTGGACATTGTTCGCCGCCCGTTGAATTACGATGTTGAACTGGCGAACGGCTTCGTCGATGTTTCCAGTATCCAGCAACATGCCGCCATAGCTGGCGTGCGCTTCCAGGTAGTCCGGGTCAATGTGGATCGCCAATTGAAAGTACTTATCGGCTTGCTGGTCGTCGAAAAGAGCGTTGTAGGCCCGCCCAAGATAGAGCGCGGCTTGACTATAGGCTGGATCGATAGACAGCGCTTTCTGGAACTCTTCCACGGCCTTGCGATAATTTTGCGCGTACCCTTTGTTGTACCAGGCCACACCGTGGTCCAGCGCGTCAATTGCCGCCCGCGTCCGGCGTCTCGCAATCAAAAGCCGGATACTCACTGTGGTATCCTGCCCCGGATATACGGTTTCCTCTCGCGGTCCATCCGGCTCGTAGCCCATTTTTACCCCTTGCACTACGTGAATTCCCGGCGTCAGACCTGGTACCGGGAAAGGTTGGCCTTTGTTGACAACGCCCAGCGATTTGCCGTCCAGGAACACCTCCACCCCATCCATATTCGATTCGAATATGAAAGATCCATATTTCGCCGCCGGGGGCGCAGCGGCTTCGACACGACTGGGGGCGTATGCCAGCAGCATTTGTGGATCGAAGCTTCCCTGGTCCGATGTCGGATTTTGCCGGCCTGAGGTGGCTTGGCGAACGTTGGTGTAAACATAGTCCTGCAGTTCGTCTGCTGTTACAACACCATCGCCGTTCTCGTCCGCTTCTCCTTCTAATCCGCGGACCACGTAATAGGTGAAGATGCCGTGCCCTCCGCCCCATTTCGAGCTCTCAAAAGACTGCTCGCGGTCGCGGCTGGCGCTAAGAGAAAACAAGGACTTCTGCACGTCAATCACGGCTCGATTCATACTCACCGTGTCTTCCGGCCGGATGGCGCCGCTGTGGCAGGCATCGGTAAAAAGCATTTTTGCTTTGGCCTGAATCTTGCCGCCGATCGCGGCGCCGAGCGCATCCATGGGGTAGGCTGTCCCGGCAACGTTAGCAGCCGAGATATCGTAGGGCGCCAGATAGGCCCGGCCCTGGTAGACGAAACCGTGTCCGGCGAAATATATGAGCACGCGATCATCCGCCTTCGCTACCGACGGCAGCCACTGCTCCAATTCGTTGCGCAGGTTCGCAAGCGTTGCCTTGGAACCAATCAGACGGTGCACATTTTCCGCGTGGAAATTGCCCCCCTCAGGGCTGATCAAAATGGAATAGATGGCTTCAGCGTCGCGTTCCGGGTACTGAAGCTGCCATTGCTCCGATAAGTTCGGATACTTGGCGATACCCACCACAAGCGCATAGCTTCGAGGGATGCCGGGAGTTGACGGGTTCTCGGGTTGGCCCTTGTCGATTACAATGTCACGTTGGGTTGGCTGCGCACAAACGGGCGCCAGGATAGCGAAACACGCCAGAAGGATTCGTTTGGACATGGCAATTACCGATGAGCAAGCCGGAATTCGTAGATAATTGGCCCCGTCAACTGTCGCGGAGACGCCACGATGGAAGTGCCTTGTTCGCGCAGAAAGATCAAGTCCCGGGGAGCTAAATCCTTCCTGCCGGCAAGGCTGGGAGGTATGCTTTCCTCCTTTGAAATCCGCTGTGGCCCGGCTGAGCTGTCCACACAATCGCCTCGCGCGCGGAAAATTTCATCATCGCAACGCGGTATTAAGTCCGGCGCGAAATGCTTATCCTGGGGGGGAGGCGGCGGTAACGGTGTGTACGCGGGCGAGCCAGCATCATTCAAGCTGACCGGGCTCACCAACCAATAAACAATCTCACGTCCCGCTGGGCCCGCGATACGAAACACAGCGTCAGTGGCGGGAACGTCGTAGTCCCGATCAGCCATTATGCGGTTGTTCTCGCCGGTTTCCCTGCGCGGAAATAACTGCTCGTATTTTCCGGATGTACTGTGGTTTAGCACGTAAAGGTAGCCTTCAAAGTTAGCTCGGAACCGAAATCGAACCCGATCGTTTTGCGCGAGCACCAGGCCCGGATCCAGCGTCTTCCAGGTCCCCGACTCCAGACGCTGGAGGGTAACCTCGATACGCCGCAATTCTTCCGCGGATGTTTGGGATTGGGCCGGGCTGCGATCAGGGCAAATCGCCAATAGGAGGAACGCGATGGCCTTCATGGCGGGCCTATTGATGATTGAGCAGGATGTCGGCCACCACGTGGTCGTCCGTTTTACCACTGGGATTTACAACGTACACGGCTTTTTCGGGCTGGTCTTGCCGGACCGAATCCACCTTTTCGATCATAAGATCGCGGGAGTACACGCGAAAACCATCCACCACCGAATTGTCAAAAGAGGAAATATCGGTACGCAGAACGCGCAGCTTGGACTTATCATCCGAAGGTTGAGCTCCGGGCGAAGGTTGAGCTCCGGGCGACGGTTGAGCTCCGGGCGACGGTTGAGCATCCGGGCCGCTCTGGATGGAGTAAATCAATTTGTCAATGGCTTGTTCCGGTTGACGCGACAAGATGACGAATAGCTTTTCGGCGCCCGCATCGCCTACAAAGGAGAACACATGCCCCGGAGGCATAAGATAAGTGTGGCCGGTGTCTACATGGTTGTCTGCCATTCCGGCTTCATGAGACGGAAACAACAGTGTCCACGTACCGCTCGAGCCCTGCGAAATAATGTATAGATATCCGGTATCGCTGGCTTCTATAGAAAGCTGGATGCGATCCCCCGAATGGAAGATAGTGTCGGGCGATACTGCAACGTTTTCTTTGCCAGCCTTCTTAAGAATGCTATAACGTACGCCTAATGCAGGTAAGGTGTTTACGGCCAAGGTAACAGGGGTTGGCGGAACAACCCGTCCCTCACCGGCGTTAGATCCATTTTGAGTACCATCGGTACCGGAAACAGGTGGGCTGGGCTTGGACTGTTTGGGTGTGGGAGGTTTCGGCTTTGTTTCTTCTCTCGCCGCATAAAACATTTCCCGCGCTGTTAGTTTCTCTCCGGCTGCGCTCTCCTGGCACCACAAATGGGCGGGAAGCAGGCAAATGGCGACTTGCATCGCGGACTTCATAGGGATTTTCAAAAGGAGGCTCTCCTTTCTGGTTTTATGATGTATATACGATATCACGAGTACCCTTCGAAAGCGCCTATAAAGACTCGCCTATCCACCACGCTTCCGCTATTCTGAGCTGAACCGTTATCCAGCCTTCGCTTTCTTAAATCGTGCGATTCCTTACAAAAATTCGGTGAAACGGAAGAACACTGTTACTCACAAAAATATGAAAGATGTGCTTGCATTCATAGCGACCATGCAGTAGATTGTATAGACCGATAATTCAATAGGCGAGGTGCATGACAAATGAAGATCCGGTGTCAGCATGATTTTCTAGCTCGTTTACTTCTCTTGGCCATGATTGTTGAGTGCCTGCCCTCCAGGATTGCGTGGATCAATGCGCAGGAGCCGAGCAGTGCATTACTGGAAGTAGTTATTGTGGATGGCGACGGCGCCATCAATAACGTCAAGAAACGAACCTCACGCGAGGCCATCGTCGAAGTTCGCGACCAGAACCATAAGCCTGTGGCCGGCGCCGTTGTCAGCTTTACGCTTCCAAATGCCGGACCGGGCGGTTCCTTTTCTACCGGCAAGCTTTACATGGTCACCACAGATCAGGCCGGGCGGGCCGCCTCGACGTCGTTTCGCGCCAATGCACTGGCCGGCAAATTCAGCATTCGGGTGACGGCCTCTTTCCAGGGCCACGTAGCTACTGCCACCATTGCCCAGACCAACGTTGCCGCGGCTGCAGCGGCAGGAGGCGCAGCCGCCGCCGGTGGATTGTTCGGGATCGGGGTTCCAGCCACGGTAGCAGTCGTCGGCGCCGCCGTTGCAGGAGCTGCTTTTGGAATTCATCAGGCTGTAGTAAACAACAATTCCAACTCAGTGAAGATCGGCGTAGGAACTCCGACCCTTCCATAACCACAGGCGGACAAAATGATTTCCAGAATGGGCGGCGTTCGATGGTTGGGTCTATCCTGTTGTCTTATCTCGATTGCCTTCGCGCCTCTGCAGGGAGCTGAGAGCAAGGGCGGCGCCGCGGCCGGAGCGGCCGGACCCAGAAACTCGTCACGCGATTTACAGGCCCCTATTATTGGCTTTGTCGCCCAACCAGCGCCGTCGTTCCGCCGCGCCATCGGCCGGAGTTCCGCGTCTCAAATACGTCCAACCCTAAACGTTCGTCCGGTAATGGGTTTGCCGGGCGCGGCGGCTCTGGGCAGTGCTCTATCGCTGCCCGGTGATTTAACAAGTGTAGAGATCTCCCCCACTCAGACCTATTTGATCGCAGAAAGGGGTGCGAATGACCCGCCGGCGCTGTTATCTTTGGGGTCGGCCGGTGCTGGACCCGAGTTAACCATTTCAGGCGCGTTTTCGCGCAGCGACCGCGTTGAATTCAGTCTCTCGGGATCAGCCGCAGCCTTATATTCGGTCTCCATGCAACGCATTCAGGTGATTACCGGTTTGCCGGGCGCGCCTCAGGTGAGTCAACAATTTGATGTAAGTTCCTTCCCTGCCCCGTTGGTTTCCTTGGCCGTGAGTGACGACGGAACCGCTCTTCTGGCCGGCGTGTTCGATCTGAATACTCGAGGAATCTATTTCATTTCGGCAGGTAATGGAATCAGGCGGGTGGCGTCGGCGAAGTTTCCCGCCGCAGTCCGTTTCGTATCGCAAGCCGATAGTGCAGTGGTCGCGGACAGTGAGGCGAATCAGGTTTTGCTGCTTTCAGATCTTACGGGAGCAGTAACCAGCAGCGTGCTGGCCGGAGCCGCCGATGGCGCCAGAACTCCCAATCAGATTGAAGTGATTGCCGGTGGGAAGGCGGCTTTGGTATCGAACGAGGGCTCGGATGGGCTTATCTGGATCGATCTCACGAATAGTAAATTGACTCCGGTTTCATTTAGGTTTCGGGTGGAAGGGCTCCAGGCAGTTGCAGGAGCACCCCTCGTGTTCATTTCTTCGGAGCCAGCCTCGCTTTGGTTGGTAAATCAGACCACCGGAGGGCCGTCAGTTACCTACGTCCCCGCCTCTGTCGGATCGGGGAGCTTGCCGTAGCGGCCCCGTTGGCATATGACACGTGTGTTTAGTAGAGGCTTTCAGCAAGGTTCCGCGCAGAGCAGCGCTCCACCTTTGATCTCGCCCGATGGGCGAATTCCCAATCTCCGCACAGCGCATGAGGGCCTCCTTAGCTGGAGGATGAGATTCCAAAAGAAAGGATCTACAGATAGCCGCGGACTATCAAGGAGCGCAAACGTATGGAACCTCTGAGGGTGCGAGTGAACGAAGCTTTCGCTCGTTCTTTGTGTGTGGGGCTGCTTCTTTTGGCCGCTGTACCCGGCTTTTCACAGACTTGGACTCAACTTGCTCCCACTGGCACGCCGCCATCGCCCCGTGGTTTCCACGGAGTCAGCGGAGTTTACGATCCCGGTACTAATAGGATGGTTGTCTTCGGCGGGCGAGACGCAAACAACAACAACCTCAACGACGTTTGGGTGTTGACAAACGCCAACGGCCTCGGCGGTACGGGGCAGTGGATAAATCTTATAGCCAACGGTGCGCCCGGTTCACCCGCCGCGCGTTCCGGCCACTCAGCGGTATATGACCCGTCCTCCAACCGCATGATCATCTTCGGCGGATGCGGCGCAGACTGCACGCCTGCCTTGAACGATGTTTGGGTCCTTACCAATGCCAATGGAGTGAACGCTACGCCGACTTGGATAAATCTTTCGCCGGTCGGACCAGGGCCCGCAAGCCGTACACGCCATGCTGCGGCATATGACCAGATCAACAACCGGATGATTGTTTTCGCGGGTCAGGATGGGACCGCAAACGGCTGCTCAACGTTCTCCGACGTTTGGGTGCTATCCAACGCAAACGGATTGGGAGGCAATCCAACCTGGACCCAACTTAGTCCGTCAGGGGGACCGCCTACCGGCCAATATGCGCCCACCGGCATCTACGATCCTTCCACCAATGGGTTCACTGTTTTTGGTGGGGGCGGCATGGTGGGTGGGGTTTGTCAGAACAGCAATGCCAGTTGGGTCCTGGCGAATGCCAACGGCCTAGGAGGCTCGCCCGTCTGGACGAACCTAACCGCTGAAGGAGCTTCCGGCTCACCACTACCGAGATCATTTCATACCGCAGTCTACAACCCGTCAAACAGCGAAATGACGATATTTGGGGGCAATGGTGACTCCGGTCCTCTGGCGGACGTGTGGGGTCTTTCGAACGCTAACGGCCAGGGAGGTGTTCCCACCTGGGCCGCCATCTTCCCGACGGGCGGCCCTCCCCCAGCTAGGAATAGCCAAGCGGCGGTTCTCGATTCAAACACGAATCAGATGACTATTTTTGCCGGGAGCGGAGCCGGTGTCTACAACGACACTTGGGTGCTGAGTCTTGCGACTCCGAACGCTCAGTTCGTGGTCAGCACTTGCGACCAAGCCCACCTGCAAGCTGCCATTACGCAAGCGGAAGTTGCTGGCGGCACGATCACGTTCAGTTGCAGCGGCACGATCACTCTCGCCTCGACGCTGACGATTAACGCCCCAGCGGCCGGCATCACGATCGACGGAACAGGTCAGAACGTAACCATAAGCGGAGGCGGCGTCAATCAGGTGATGTTCGTGGGCGCGCCGACTTCCGGGTTTGCGCGGCACAGAGTCACCAAAGCCCGCCCAGATGCCCAAGCGTCCCTTCCCGGCCCTGTGACGTTGAACAACCTCACCATCACGGACGGGAGTGCGGCTGATGGCGGCGCCATCGATAACGAGGCTACGCTGACGGTGAACAACTCCACGTTCTCCGGCAATTCCGCCATCGCCTATGAAGGAGGCTCGGGTGGCGCGATCTACAACGACGGAATGCTGACGGTCAACAATTCAACGTTCTCCGGCAATAGCGCCACCAGCGACGGTTTTGGCGGAGGTTCGGGCGGCGCGATCTATAACGTCGGAACCCTCGCGGTAAACGGTTCCACGTTCACAGGCGATAGCGTGATCGAGGGCTTGGGCGGCGCTATCGAGAATTCTGAAGGAATCGTGACGGTGACCAATTCCACGTTCTCCGGCAATACCGCCACCGGTGAAGGGTCGATCACTGGCTTGGGCGGCGCAATCGAGAACGAGGGAACACTAATGGTGAGCGGGTCCACGTTCTCGAGCAACGCTGCCAACCCCGACGGCATTCCGGACTCGTTCTCTGGTGGTGGCGCTATTGCCAATGACGCGGGGACGGCGACGGTGACGAGTTCCACGTTCACCGGGAACAGCGCCGCGTTCGGTGGTGCTATCGATAATGGCCAGAGCGGTACGTTGGCAGTAACGTTCACTACTTTCTGGGCCAATAGCGCGAGCACTGGCGGCAATTTGTACAATACAGTTCTTGATTCCAGCTCTGGCCCAGTAGACGTCAGCAACTCGATTGTCGCGGGGGCCACCAGTGGAGGCAACTGCAGCGGCCCGATCACCGATGGCGGCTTCAACCTGGACGACGCCGCAACGTGTGATTTTTCTATTATTAATGGTTCTTTCAGCAACATCAACCCCAACCTCGGTCCTTTGGCGAACAACGGCGGCCCCACGCAGACGCTCGCGCTTTTGCCCCGCAGCCCAGCCATCTCTCAGATCCCGAATGGGGTAAACGGCTGCGGCACCACGTACACAACCGACCAGCGAGGAATTCCTCGACCTCAGCCGCCGGGCGGGTTCTGTTCCATCGGCGCGTACGAGTACGTTCCCAGTCTTCTAGTCTCTCCACCGTCGCTCACTTTCACTTCCGTCGTCGGAGGCCCTGCTCCGCCGTCGCAAACTCTGACGGCTGTATTCCCTGGTATTGTTACCGCCACTGCCAGTGTCACCTCTCCTCCAAATGTAGTGTGGCTGGCTGTCGCCGTAGGACCTCCCAACACTACGACAGGCACCATCTTGACAGTAACTGCGTTACCCACCGGTTTAACCGCGGGAACTTACACCGGTCACGTTACCGTCAGTGCATCTGGCGACTCAACGGTCCCGTCACAGAACATCCCGGTAACTTACACCCTCATCCCCTCGTTTCAAGTAACTTCCACTTGTCCCGGCACAGTTATCATTGGTTCGCAGTATTCCTTTGCGGGCTTAGTCACGGGTGGAACTGCGCCGTATGTTTCTACCCTCCTTTCGGGTTCGCTTCCACCGGGAATGGTGCTCAACTCTGCTACGGGGGTAATCAGTGGGACGGTAGGCGGATCGCCCGGCACTTACGCATTCACCATACGAGTCACCGACAGCGGATCGGGAGAGTTCCGGCAGACAGCCAGCTATAGCTGCACCATCACTACAATGGCGCCGCCTCCAGCTCTGCAGATTACCTCGGCTTGTCCGGCTTCCCCGGTGGCTCAAAATAGCTCCATCAACCAACCGCTATTGGCGACCGGTGGAGGCGGATCGTATTCCTGGATAATCGCCGGGACCTTACCGGCCAGCCTTTCCCTGACCGGCAGTACAATTTCGGGCACCGTGACTGCCTCGCCGGGAACTTATAATTTTGGGATCAATGTCAGCAGCGGAGTGCAATTCGCAGGCATCAGTTGCTCGCTGGTGGTGACACCGCCGAAGTTGCAGATCACCAGCCCGTGTCCAGGAAATGGAGCTCAGGGAGCGGCATATGGGCCGTTTAATTTGGGCGCGCTGGGAGGCTTGGGCCCGTCGTCGTATCAATTTTCAATCGTCGGCGGTGCATTGCCGGCCGGCGTTGGACTGAGCGGGAATGTGATCGGCGGAACGCCCTCCGGTTCAGGCACGTTTACGTTTAGCATCCAAGTCGCCAGCGGTACTCAGACGGCGACCGCAGGCCCTTGTTCGGTGACCATTACATCCACCCTTACGGTCACTGGAACGTGTCCCATGGAAGCACAGGCCGGCGTGCCCATTTCCGTGCCCGTTTCGGCCACCGGCGGAGCGCCTCCCTATTCCTTCAGCTTCAGTGGTTCAACTGGACTGAGTTTTTCTAATGGATCGGTTTCGGGAACCATCTCAGCGGCCGGCACAGGTTCGTTTACCGTCACTGTATCCGATAGTGCAAAGTCCCCGCCGCAGAAACTTTCCTGCAGTTTCCCGGTAACCGTGCCATTGCAAGTTAGTGGGACTTGTCCAGCGGCTCCGGTTCCTGAGGAGGCGCCCTTTTCAACGTCGTTTACGGCCTCCGGCGGAACACCGCCCTATGCCTGGAGCCTGTCCGGCCCTTCGTGGCTATCGGCCAGCCATAGCACAGGATCGAGCATTTCCGTAACCGGCACGCCGCCGTCAACCGGTAGCTTCCCGTTCTCGGTAACTCTAAAGGACAGCTTAGGTTCATCCACGCAATCGTCGAGCTGCACATTGGTGATCAGCAAACCGATTCTGAGGATTACACCCAGCGCCAGTTGCCCGGCATCGCCTCTTCCATATCAATCGATGTTCTCATTGTCCCTCACCGCCTCGGAAGGGACAGCTCCATACGCCTGGGCCTATAGCGGACCATCATGGCTAACTCTGAGCACGAAGAGCGGCGTTACCACAACGCTGACTGGTAGCGCCACCGTAGCGGGAACTTTTCCCATCAGCGTCACGTTGAACGACAGCGCGGGTTCTGGACAAGGGATGTTTTCCTGCTCGCTCACCGTAAGCCCGCCGGTGATTCCGCCGGTGAACGTCACCGGACTGGTACTGAACCAGGATCTAACAGTACCAGTTGCCGCCGGGCTGGAGCTTACTGCTCCGGCGCTGGTCACTTTAACGGGAACAGTAACACTTACATTCACCCAGAATGCGACTAATCCCATTACCGATCCTGCCGACTACCAATATCCGACCTTCTCCGATCCGTGCGGCCGGACTTGTCCTTTCACCATACGGTCCGGTCAAACCACCATCTCTTTACCTGGCATTCAGCCGGGATTGGTGGCCGGAACTATTCATGTGGAGGTGACGGCGCTATCCTATGTCGGCGGGAGCGTTTTGCCGACCACGCCCCCTGCGCAAGATTTAGTAGTTCCGCAGATCGCGCCCGTACTCACCTCCGGCTGCTTCGCCAACCAAACCAGCACCGGCTACAACATTCTCATTGCTGGTTACTCCACGCCGCGTGACATGAGCTCGGATGCTGTCACCTTCACCGCGGCGCCGGGTACGACGATACAAGGGCCAACTCAATTCACGCAAGACGTCACCGATCTGTTTATGCCGTACTACCAAACCCCGGCACGATCGACGATCACCGGCAGTAGCTTTAAAGATTTGACCATTCCCGTGACCCTTAGTGGAGATAGTTCCGCGATCGCTACCGTGACAGTGACACTGACAAACTCAGCGGGTCAATCGGCGCCGCTCACGATCATGGGGACTTGCAGCGGTAGCTGAGGTTCAATTCCCCGCCCGCACGGTCGCGGCTCTGGTTTCACCTTTTTGGTTTTCAGTTTCTTGTGCGCTCGATGTGGCGCACGTTCTCAACGTGCTGTGTTCGCGGACCCTTAAAGCGTTCACACGATTGTGAACGCGGGTTACGGTAGGGACGACCATTACTGGCCGCCCCCCGTACAGACCCGTGCTGGCGCTGCTAACGCACACGGTTCCTACCTCGGATTCTGGCGTCGAAGCGTTCATTG
>Ga0181525_10001120_pt1 | contig 23138 bp, 22 predicted proteins | sample PEATcosm2014_Bin_48_FD_121100 | JGI IMG/M metagenome (GOLD analysis project Ga0181525, IMG submission 121100) | Peatland microbial communities from MTU Mesocosm Facility, Houghton, MI, USA - PEATcosm2014_Bin06_10_metaG | ecosystem: Environmental > Terrestrial > Soil > Wetlands > Peat | place... | reverse complement strand
TTGTTCTCAGGCACTTTGCAAGAGTGATTCTGGATGAGGGGTTGGTGGATATGTATCCCTCTGGCGCCGACCGGTTTCTCGCACGATGCAGCCATGAGCAGTTGATTTATGTCAAGCTGGCCATTACCAGACTATCGCGCTGTATCCAGCAGATAAGGTTAGCAGTCCGTAGATTTGATTGGGAGCAGCGGGCTGCCTCTGCTTCTGCCAAACGATCGATTCGTTCGCAAGTCCGTGATGTGCTCACGTCCATCGTGATGCACGGCCAGCTGGCGTTGAGTAATTCTGGATTGCCGCAGGCCACTACAGAGCACATCAAATCGATTCTGGAACGTGCCGAATCGATGCAGGAGATTATTGACTCCAAGATTGATTGAACAGCACTGAATTCAGGATAACTTCGGTTCTTGAGCGAGCAGGAGACTGGCCCCTTCCTGACCTGCTTCTTGTTTTGGCTGCGGAAGATCAGCCTACCGATGCTCTCCCCTGATTAACGTCACTGCGAACGAACCAAATTCGGTATCAAAAGATGTTCGGTACACAACCGCTGCCTGTTGAACGCTAAACTCGAAATTTGTGCCCATTACGACTGTCGGAAGCGACATCTGACAGGGCTCGGGAAGGAGTTCCTTAATTCCGCCGGCTGTCATGTTCGCGAGTTCCCCAGCCGCGTCACGGACATCGTCGTGTGATATCTCGGAGGGATTGGCACCGACAAGTGAAGCAGTGGCATGAAGCGCCAGGTTAGCCCCCATGTCGAGGCACACTGCACCATTCCAGCATCCAACAATCTGAACACTAGACGTAACCGTCCCGCCCTCTCCCGAGACGCTTTGTGGAGTCTGGGTCGGCATGATCGCAATGTTGACCATCGATGACCATATTCCCTCGCTAACCGAGTCAAACTTGCTCGAAATGTCTTCTGTAATCATCGAGATTAAGACCTTTCAACCTCTTAAGATGCACAGGGACCAGTAGCCCAAGGCTGACGGGCACGGATTCCCCCGGTGCGCCCAATTCTTACTGAGCAGTTCCTCTATCGGCACATATCCGGCAAGAAATAAGACGAAAGTTCACGAAAGTCCGGAGATTCAGAGGCCCATCGGATGAAGAGTATTCATTCAAGACTGGATCAAACGCCTCGAACCACAGAATATGCGCCTTGCGCCCGTGGTCGTTGGTACAACTTCCTCCGCGGGGAACTAGATCCGAGTCCTGTGAATCGATCGCCTGCTACTAAGAAATGTCGCCGCCATTGGAGGATGAAATGTTTTGACTGATTTGTGTGTGAAGAGGACTCTCTTCTTTGCCGATAGTCAACTGCCTGAGTGAGGCTGAAAATTGTCTTCGACTGATAAGGCTTTCACACGGTCCGGTAGATGGAGGACACTCGCAAAGTGGGAATCTTGATTGCGGAGACAGCGAGAATCGTAGGCATAGGTGGTTCGAGATCTGTCCTGCCGGGGCTGCTAACGACATGGGCAGAGCTGTGGCAAAAGACAGTGTATGGCCGGTTCAAAAAGCGCGCTCGAAACCGTGAAGACGAACATCATACGGCGCCAAGGTATCCATTGTCACAGCCTGTAACCGTGAGATTCGCTTCAAGTGGACACTATGAGTTCTCTGGACTAAGCAAGAATATGAGCACATCCGGCATCTATCTGCACGCCAACTCGGTGATCGCGGAAGGTGCACACGTCGAAGTAATACTAACCCTGCCGTCTGACACAGAACGACCTATCTCACTTCGGGTCAGCGGGAAAGTGGTGAGGATTGACGACGGTTCCACATCAGGAATCGCGATCGCGTTTGGCAAACTGGTCATCGAACCTGACGCATTGAGATTTGAAGCGCAGCAATCGAGGCAGGTGCAGTGCGCAAAACGCTCTTTTTGAGCGTATTAAACGCACATGCGGCCGCTTTTAGGAGCAGAATGACGCAACTTCAGGCCCAATTATTCGAAAGTTTCTGCGACACCATGCCCTATGGTGTCTGTTTAGTGGATCTGCAGGGCAAGATTACTTACTGGAATGTGGCAGCTGAAGGCATCACCGGATACTTTGGGCAGGAGGTCCTTGGTCGCATTTATCGCGGAGATCTTCTTGTCAACTGCGAGCGCGGCAAGACTAACGCAGAATTGCAGTGCCCAGTTATGGAGGTTCTGCGTGACGGTAGAGCGGTTGCGGCAGACCTATTCCTTCGTCACAAAAACGGCCACCGCATTCCGATTCACGTATCCGCATTTCCCCTGCGCGATTCGAAGGGGGAGATGAGGGGAGCAGGTGAGATTTTTGATCCCGCGCCGACAAACCCAAAGAATCCAGGATGGGCCGGTCATTCGGAGCGAGAGTTCGAAATGGCCACGGGTTTAGCGTCTGCCGAAGAGAGCAAAGAGCAGTTGCAGAGCCTGCTTCGCTCCCCCTCGGCATCCTCGACCGCACTGGTTCTGATCGAAATGTCGGAACAAGAGGCAATCCTGCAACACGGTGGCACGGCAATGCTTCACCAGGCGATTCGAGTGCTGGCCAAGACCGTGGCGGGGTTATTGCCTTCGAAGCACTTTGTTGGATGCTGGAGCGATTGGAGACTGATCGCAATCGTTCCAGACTGCAGAGCCGAGGCGCTCGAACGGCTAAAAGTGATGATTGCGGGCGTTGGCTCTTCATGTGCGGTGAAGTGGTGGGGAGACCGAGTCGTGGTAGGAATGCGCGCGGCGACGTGCTATGTAGACGCATTGAAGAATGTGGATGCACTGCTTCTAGGTTTGGAGCAGGACTTGAAGTGCGTCGCAGACGAGAAAGAGTGAAGCCTTGTTTATCATTGTTGGAATTGTCATAGTTCTTGGATCGATTGTCGCTGGCTACCTGATGGAGCATGGAAACTTGCGCGTGTTGGTTCAGCCAGCTGAATTGATCATCATCGGTGGAGCAGCGATAGGAACACTACTGATTGCCAATCCGCTAAATGTTGTGAAGAAGATCTTCGGCGGGATTCTCGCCGCCTTCAAGGGATCTCATTTCAGCAAAGCCTTCTACCTTGAGACGCTGAAGATGTGTTATGAGCTCTTGCATAAGGCAAAAAAAGACGGCCTGATGGCAATCGAAGCCGACATCGAAGAACCAAGTAAGAGCACGGTATTTTCAAAGTACCCGAAATTCCTAAAGGACCATCATTCGCGGGACTTCGTTTGCGACACTCTTAGGATGGCGGTTACCGGCGGGATAGAACCGTTTGACTTGGATCAGATGATGGATCTTGACATGGAAGTGTCACACAGAGACCAAAATGCACCGATTGCCGCTCTGAGTACAGTTGCGGATGCCTTACCTGGGCTGGGCATCGTAGCTGCGGTGTTAGGTGTGGTCGTTACGATGGGTGCGCTAGGCGGTCCTCCAGAGGAAATTGGACACAAAGTAGCAGCGGCATTGGTGGGAACTTTCCTGGGAATTTTACTCTGCTATGGGTTCGTCGGGCCGCTGGCTGCGTACATGACGAAGCTTGCGGAGAACGAACATGCCTATCTGTATGTGATTCGTGTGGTGCTGATCTCATTCATCAAGGGAGCCGCTCCTATTCAAGCGTTGGAATTTGGAAGGCGAGCCATTCCAGGTGATGTACGACCAAGCTTCAACGACATGGAGAGATCGTGTAAGGGTGGCGGTGCGGCGGCGGCTGCTGCAGGAGGGGGATAAGTGGCGAACGGACCGATCATCATAAAGAAAGTGTCGCGTCACACCGGCCACCACGGCGGTGCATGGAAGGTAGCATACGCCGATTTTGTGACAGCAATGATGGCCCTGTTCATCGTGCTATGGCTGCTGAATTCAAGTAAGCAGGTTCAGGAAGCAGTGGGCGGCTATTTCAAAGACCCAACGGGCAACTCTAAGATGGTCGGAAGCTCGATGCGTGGCGCCGGACAAAATCTCGATCTTCGAAAAGAAGACATGAAAAAGATAAAAGAGGCGCTGGAGAAGCAGATTAAATCGTTGCCGGATTTCGAGAAGCTGAAGAGCCATATTGACATGACGATTACCGCTGAGGGGCTCCGGATTGAATTGACTGAGGGCGAAAACGGTACATTTTTCGAGTTGGGAAACGCTCTGCCTAGTTCCAGTGGAAGAGTGCTGCTCGAAGCGTTGGCCCAGGAAGTGGGGAAACTCCCCAATCATGTCTCGGTTGAAGGACATACGGATTCAAAACCATATTCTGGCAGGCTATCCGGGTACAGCAATTGGGAGCTTTCAGTCGATCGCGCGAACGCCGCACGTAAAATCATGCAAAGTTCAGGGCTTCAAGAGGAACAGGTCTCACAGGTGAGGGGTTTTGCGGACCAGCGCCCCCGTGTGAAAGTGAATCGCGACGATCCGGCCAATAGGAGAATCTCGCTCATTGTGGAATACACAGGGAAGGCACCTGCAGAGGATATCCCGGAAGGTGAGGCAGGCAAAGAGGGAGCAAAAGGCGCCGCGGCGAGTGGTGCCGAGGGGAACTCGCAGACGGCTGCGGCTGCCGGGAGTTAATATCTGCCGGCAAAGGCGCCGGAACGCCTGCGCGTTGATCAGTCATCGCCGTCGGTCGACTCCCACGATTACTCCCCGGCCGCATCCTGCGCGGTAGGGGAGCCGAAGAGGCTGGGCCAACGGCAGATTCGCCGCTCTTGTCCACAGGATCAATCGAGGACGCTCTCTCTGCGACCCCAGCCGAGATTGGAAAGAAGTCTTGAAAGCGTGCCCGTGGAATCACCCGATCCAACATTAGGAGTGTACCGAGTCGCAACCCACCTTGGCTCGCAAACATTCCCGATTGACGATACCCGGTCCGAATGCCGATGAATAAAAGACTCTAAAACGCTATTACAGGAGCCGCGATGCAGCCCGAAGTCGCACTTACACCCGCACCGAAGCCACATCCAACACGTAATCAGGCGCGCGCCGGAAAGTACCTGGTGTTCAATCTTGGACGAGAACACTTTGGAATTCAGGTTTTGAAGGTCCGCGAGATTATGGGCCTTCAGGACATCACAGAAGTTCCCCATACACCGGTGTTTGTAAAGGGCGTCTTCAACCTCCGTGGGAAGGTGATTCCCGTCATCGACTTAAGACGCCGGTTCGAGATGAAGGAAATTGATTATTCCGCGCGCACTTGCATTATCGTCGTCTCTCTGTCGGGAACCGACCAACCTATCCCAATGGGATTGATTGTCGATGGGGTGGCAGAGGTCATAAATATCGCCGAAAGCGACATCGAAGGAACGCCTGCCTTCGGATGCGAGCTTGACACATCGTATCTTCTCGGCATTGCGAAGGTCAGAGGCGAAGTCCGGCTGCTGCTTGATATTGATCGAGCTCTCAATGCCGACCAGTTCGAAGCATTTGCGAAGTTCAGTGCAAGCGCGTCTTCCCAACCAGTCTAAGTGAGTATCGCGCAAGGCCATCAACTGTGTGAAAGATCGTACTGTGAGTGGTGACAAATGGCAGATGCTATCAAGAGTAAATCAGCAGAAAGCGAGCTCCGGCAGTTCATCGAGGAACTGGCCAGGCAATCGATGTCGTGTCATGACCTTCCCGAGGTCAGAGCGGACGCGATATGCGAGCGATTCTCGAAGCTCCATCGCCTTGCGATCGAGGCGGATCTGGGCGGCGTTGCGGATCTGGCTGAATCCCTGCATTCAACTCTGGCGAAAACAGGTCCGGAGCATTTGACAGATTGTCTGCGCGCAGCGGTTACTCAAGTTCAGCAAAAGATGGAGTCATCTGCTCAAACACATTCGGCGGCGGCCACAATTGATTGCGCTTCAGAAGAGATGACACTCTCCGATCCGGGTCTCATTGCGGACTTTGTTGTCGAGTCCAGAGAACATCTGGTAGCCGCGGAGGAACTGGCTCTTGCACTTGAGAAAGAACCGGGCGACGCGGAGGCGATTAATGCGCTGTTTCGTGTTTTCCACTCCATAAAAGGATTGGCGGCATTCCTGGAGTTCGACCGAGTATATCGGTTTGCTCACGAGGTGGAGACGCTTCTGGATTACGCGCGCAATCGCGAGTTGGTAGTAACTCCTGCTGTAATTGACCTCATCCTCGCTTCGGCTGACTTCCTGTCGCGCTGCATGGATGCGATTCAGAGTGGGGGGCTCTCAACTCTAGCTGAAACAGAGGGAGCAATTGTCAACAGGGTTCAAGAGGTGATTGCGCGATCTGCTGTGCCTGGTGACAGTGCCAAAGTGGACCAACCAGTCCCGTCCTCTGGGTCAGCTCCGACGGGGAATCCTTTTGAGATTGACGCGGAATCGTTGCCCGAGAGCGCGCAACCAGGGACCGAGGTGAATGGGAGACCCGAAGCAGGCATGTCGACCGCCGAAGCGCCACTTGCTGCAGGATCAACGGCTGAGGTGACTGTCCCTCCCGGTGGAAACACTGCGAATGCGGAAAGATATTCGATTCGCGTAGACACCAACAAGCTTGACTATCTGATGGATATCGTAGGTGAGCTGGTGATTGCGCAATCACTAATGCGGACGGAGATTATGACCCACTCCAATGCACACTTAAATCTCGTGCGCAGCGTCAGCAGGTTGACTCAGATTACCACCGATGTCCAGCGCACAACCCTGAGGATGCGCATGATTCCAATTGGGCAACTCCTGAGAAGGTCAACCAGAATCGTGCGCGACCTTGCCAGAAAATGCGGGAAGCAGGTGGAAATTGAGCTCGAAGGGGAAGATACGGAAGTTGACAAGACGATAGCAGAAGAATTGGCGGATCCGCTCATGCATATCGTTCGCAACGCGATAGACCACGGTGTTGAATCGCCCGAAGTACGCCTGGGGGCGGGCAAGGGGCCGGTGGCTAAGATCCGACTATCTGCATCGCACGAGGGTGGCCAGATTGTCGTGCAGGTTTCAGACGACGGAAAAGGCCTGGACAGAGCAAAGATCGTGAAGAAGGCAAGGGAGCGCAACCTTGTGCCTGACGGGAATCTCACGGAAGCCGACATCGTTGATCTGATATTTAGCCCTGGATTTTCAACTGCCGAGGAAATTACGACGGTGTCGGGACGTGGGGTTGGCATGGATGTTGTGCGGAAGCATGTCGAAAAACTCCGCGGGCGCGTGGACGTTGTATCGACTTCAGGAAAAGGCACTAAGTTCATCATCAGACTACCTCTCACAAGGGCGATTATCGATGGTCTTGTGGTGCGAGTCGGAGAGTCGCGATATGTAATTCCCCTAAGCAGCGTCCGGGAAATCTTTCGTCCCTTAGAATCCGCTGTATCAACGGTCCAGGAGAAGGGAGAGTTGGTGATGTTGCATAATCGCCTTCTGCCGATTGTCCGACTCCACCGTCAGCTGTCAGTTGTCCCGGATATCACGGACCCCTGGGCCGCGGTTTTGATTTTTGCCGAGTCGGGGGGGCGAGAATTTTGCCTAATGGTTGACGAGTTGATCGGTAAGCAGGAGGTCGTGGTAAAAAGTCTTGGACAATTCCTTGAAAGCACTCCTGGAGTCTCAGGAGGAACCATTCTTGGGGATGGACGGGTCGGATTGATTCTGGATGTGCAAAAGCTTGAGGTACGCGCGTGATGAACGACGTGCTGCGGAAAAAGTCCGTACCTGAACTCGAGATGATCCAAAACTTAGCTTTTTCCAGCTTCGGATTGGACCTGAGGAGCGGAAAAGAGGAATTGATTACCGCCAGAATTAGCAAGGTGATGCGAAAGCAGAACATCTCAACGGTAAGAGAGTATTACAACTACCTCATGGCGGACGGGTCAGGGGCTGCACTCACGGAAATGATTGACGCACTCACCACTAACTACACAAGTTTTTTCCGTGAGGATGCTCATTTTAAGCTGCTTCGAAAGGAAATTCTGTCCGCCGCAGGAATGAAGAATATCAGAATCTGGAGCGCCGGCTGTTCTACAGGAGAAGAACCTTACTCCATCGCATTTTGTGCCCATGACGCAGGGCGGACCCCAACATCTACGGAAGTTGTCGCAACTGATATTTCTATGAGAGTACTAAGAAAAGCAGGAGCGGCAATTTACAAGGATAGTGAGCTAAAAGGAATACCGGTAGAGGACAGGCGGCGGTATTTCCTGGCGGGTGTGAAGACCAATGAAGGATGGTTCAAGGTCAAGTCGGAGATCAGGCGTTTTGTTCAATTTTCGCCTCAGAATCTTATTCAACCACTAGAAGTGAAAGGATCATTTGATGTTATTTTCTGCAGAAACGTCATGATCTACTTCAATAATGAAACACGGCAAGAAGTCGTTCGCCGCATAGAGCGCAAAATCAATCCCGGGGGATATCTTTTGATCGGACATTCGGAAACTCTTAATGGAGTGAAACACTCCTTGCGATACATCAGTCCGTCGGTCTACCGATCCTCGGCTTCCTAGGGTGTCGCCATGTCAATGCTGGTAGTGGGAATGGGCGACAGCAAGGCTACAAACAAACGCGAAGATGTACTCACTACTTATGCACTAGGGTCATGTATCGCGGTGATGGCTTATGACGCGGTCGCCGGAGTTGGCGGTCTTCTTCACCTTATGCTGCCAGACTCAAGTCTTGATGTGAAGAAGGCGGCCGCCCGGCCATGTATGTTCGCCGATAGTGGCCTAAGAGAGTTAATTGCCAGCGTGCGACTTCTGGGCGCCACGAGGAATCACACGACGATATGGCTTGTTGGAGGCGCGCAGGTGATCACGAGCGGGGATGTATTTAGTATCGGGAAGCGAAATTACCAGGCAGTTCGGAGGCTGCTCATGAGCGAGGGGCTGACGGTTCGGGGTGAGGAAGTTGGGGGGACGGTGAGCCGTACCGTCCGCCTCGATGTCGCGACTGGTAATGTCTGGATCAAGGGCGGGAATGGGATCTCTAGCCACAACGCGCACGAAGATACTCCATGGCGCTTAATGAGTTAATCGTGGATGATCTGCACTGAGCGATAAGCCTGCGCGAAGGGTTCGACTCTCAGATCTTTGATGAATCAGATCATGTGTTTACTTCGGGGGGTGCTCCGAAGGGACAGAGATGATTAGCGAATGACAGCTGGTGTTGCTTTTGTCGTTAGGAAAGTGTCAGCTGCGCGTCGCATCGGCCTGGGCACCCATAGGGGCCGACAGGGCAGCCAGCGAAGAATCTCAGTCGTTATTGACTCAACGAACGCTCGAGGTTGAAGCATCAAGCAAGCGTGATGCTTCAGTGCTAATCCCAGGGCAGGCGGGCGCATCGTGCCTTGGGTGCTGGAGCATCGGATCACGGAATCATGTGGCTTGTCTGCGACTTAGGATCGAAGAGATGGAACGCAAGAAAGCAATCCGCGTATTGATCGTCGACGACTCAGCTATTGTTCGGAGAATCTTGTCCGAGAGCTTGGCCGCGGAGGCCGATATCGAAGTTGTTGGCACGGCCCCCGATGCTTTCGTTGCAGTGAAGAAGATTCGTGTTTTGGCTCCCGACGTTCTGACACTCGATATCGAGATGCCAGGAATGGATGGGCTGACATTTCTCAACAAACTCATGCGCTATAGGCCAACGCCAGTAATCATCGTCAGCTCTCTCGCGCAGCGTTCCTGCTCCGCCGCTCTGGAGGCGATGAGGTTGGGTGCCGTGGACGTAGTGGGAAAGCCTGGAGGTCCTTTCTCAGTCGGTGACCTTACGTCATCATTGGCTGACAAGGTGCGTGCCGCGGCCGGTGCCAGGGTTGTAACTCAATGCCCGGAGGTTTCGAGGACCCTGGAGCTGGCTACCCCGACTTCCGAGATGAGGTTGATTGCCATTGGGGCCTCAACCGGAGGAACGGAGGCGATTCGGATCGTTTTGGAGGCAATGCCTGCAAATGCGCCGGGGATTCTGATCGTTCAGCATATTCCCGCGGGATTTTCTGCTGCCTTCGCCGACAGGCTGGCAAAGACATGTAAAGTTCGTGTTCGCGAAGCGAGAGATGGCGATCGCGTAGAGTCAGGCCTGGCTCTTATCGCGCCGGGCGACCGCCACATGATCCTGAAGAAGAAAGCGGGCGCTTTTCACGTCTCAGTGGAGGACGGACCGAAGGTCTGTTACCAGCGACCCTCCGTAGATATTCTATTCAGTTCGGTGGCGGAGTCCGCGGGGGACCGGGCGGTTGCGGCGTTACTCACCGGCATGGGGGCCGATGGTGCAAACGGCCTCCTGGAAATCCGGCGCAAGCACGGCTCCACGATCGCGCAGAGTGAGGCATCGTGTGTCGTGTTTGGAATGCCCAAGGAAGCGATCCGACGTGGCGCAGCTCAGCAGGTACTCCCGCTGTCGGAATTTGCTCAGGCGCTCCTTAATCCTGCAAGAATGTTGCAACAAGAAGAACTGATCGCGGAAGAAAAGGACATATTGATACACCGCGGCGAAAGGGGCATTCAGAGATAGTCAGCCGGAGCCGAATATATGCTTCTCCGGCGGCCGTTTCCCGAGTGTCACCGCGCGAGTGCCTGAAATACACTACTTCTCGCCGGATTATTCTCGAATTGCTAGAGAAGTTCTCCATCTGTGCCGATAACAGCGAAATGCCTTCACTTGAGCTGTCAATGATTGTTAAGAATGGCGCATCCACGTTAGGGCGCTGCCTTGAGAGCGTGCGCTCTGTTGTTGATGAGATCGTTATTGTCGATACCGGGTCGACAGACGCAAGCGTAAGCATTGGCCGCCAATTTGGAGCGAGGGTTGTCGAGGTTCCATGGGCGGATGATTTTTCCAAAGCGCGGAACGCGGCACTTCGCGAAGGGCATTGCGACTGGGTGCTCTTCCTGGACGCGGACGAGATGCTGGACAAAGAAAGCGCGAAAACGATAGCCCCATTGTTAACTCAGTCGGACGTAATGGGGTATGACGTTCGCATTTGGAACTACGTACTCGCGCTCACCGATCGTGTTCTAAGCCGGCCGGCAACTCTCAATCCCCATCTCCTCAGCGCGGCGCGAATGTTTCCTGGATACGTGGAACATGTAAACGTTCGGCTCTTTCTGCGCCATTGCGACATCGTGTTCGAGGGACGGGTTCATGAAGGCGTAGCGGATAGAATGAAGCGGCTTGGACTGAGAGTCCTGCCTGCACAGTTCGTAGTTCACCACTTAGGAATCGCCGAAGAGAAGGCAGAGGAGCGGTCGCGAAAGATGGAATATTACCGGCAACTCGGTCGAAGGAAGTTGTCCGACTCTCCGAACGACGCACGTGCATACTACGAACTAGGCTTGGGAGAGTTGGAGCACTTTCACGATCCCCGAGCGGCATTGCCGTATTTCATTCGAGCTATCGAGCTGAAGCCACACTCAAGTGTGCTGTGGACATGTCTCGGATGTTGTCTTGTTCGGTTGGGCAGATTTTGTGAAGCCGTGGAAGCCTTGGGAGTAGCAGAGAAGTGTGGCGCTCGGGATGTCTCGTATCTGGAAGCGCTCGGCGATGCTCAGTATCATCTGGAGAAGTTTGGCGAAGCAGAGAAGAACTACGAAGCTGCTAAGGTTGCGGGCAGCCGATCGAGTGTTTTGGAATGCAAACTGGGGGTGTGCGAGGTACGGCTTGGAAATGCGAGGACTGGGCTAGGCCGCATCTGCGAGGCGATCGGGCGCGCGCCGGCGTTTGGGGAGCTTTACGATATCGGCATTGCGGCAGCCCTATTTGCTCAAGATGAGCGCCTAGCGGCGGAAATCGCGGAACGTCGGTTGGGGATTGGAGTGCCGTCAGCGGAAAGTTTTCTTCTGACCGCTGGGATTCATGCAAAACTCGGGAAATGGCAGCGCTCTGCGGAAATCATTCAAGCCGGCAGTGAGCGTTTCCCTGGGGATGCCAGCTTGCACTCTGCTCTGGCCGAAGTGAACGAGAAGCTAAGGGCGGTGAGTTAACTGATCGTGTCCGTGCTACGCGCCAAGGGCAAAATAATGTTGCGAACGGGTCTGATGGCGCTGTCGGAACGCGTTTCCTGTGCCGATAGAACAGACTCGGAATGACTACCTGATCTTCTGTGTCAAAGAAGCCAATGTGCTTCCACCAGCGAAGGTTATAGAGGCAAAATTGAATTCAAAGTTAACATTCCTCAAGAGACTTATGGCCGGCGTGGCACTGATGGTGTTTTGCCTGATTGCCTTTAGCTATAGCTCATGGCGTACGGTCACGCGATTGGGAAAGGCGCTTGACGAATCTGCCACGAAAACGGCAACTCGACTAACCCTGCTTGGAGCGACGAAGAGCACTTTTCTGGAACTGAAGAATGACTCTCAGGGAGAACAGGTCAAGTATGCGATTCAGGAAATGGACCGGCAGCAGAGCCAAGCTGGCAGGCCTTCGCAATCCCGTTGTTTGTCTTGTCACACGCCTGGTAGCGCTGAGGAGACACTTCAGAAAATCGAAGCCAAAGGAAATACAGTCAGAAAGCAAGTAGCGGACCTGCGCCTGCTGATGGACAATGATCAACCTGCTCTTCAGGCGCTGGGTGAGCTTGACCACGGTGCCAGTGATTGGATTGTGAATACAAAGGAGTACCTCGCGTTCGCCAATCGGAATGAATTCGAATCTGCACATGCGATCCTGCGAGATAAGACGTTTCCGATCATCTTGCAGATGGACAAGGCGACCAAGAGTCTGGGTGAGCGTGAACAGGAGACCATCGCCGCCTTCCGTCAGGACGCTAAGGCCCAGATTCAGAGCAGCCGTATTACGACATTTATCTTCATTCTGATAAATCTAGGGTGCAGCTCAATCCTGTTCGTCCTTGTGCTGTCGATATCCAAGAAGTTGCATAAAATGTCAGGGGAAATCGACGAGGGATCGCAACAACTGGCGTCAGCGGCCGAACAAGTGTCGAGCTCAAGCCAGGCGCTTGCCCAAGGAGCCTCTGAGCAGGCTGCGTCATTGGAAGAGACCGCTGCCTCCACGGCCGAGATCAATTCCATGACAAAGCGCAACGCGGAACACTCTAGGTCTGCCTCGTCATTGATGGCAGCCACCACTGATCAAATTGCTCTCGGCAACCGAAAACTGGGCGATATGGTCGCTTCCATGAAGCAGATCAGGGCCTCGAGTGAGAAGATCGGCAAGATCATCAAAACCATTGATGAAATCGCGTTCCAGACAAACATTCTGGCGCTGAACGCGGCGGTTGAGGCAGCTCGAGCCGGAGAATCAGGACTTGGTTTTGCTGTGGTTGCCGATGAGGTGAGAAATCTGGCACAGCGTTGCGCACAGGCCGCAAAGGACACGGCGAGCCTGATTGACGAGTCGATTGCAAGTTCACAGGAAGGCAGTGGGAAACTCGCTGAGGTGGCCCAGGCAATTGCTGCAATCACGGGCGAAGCGGAAAAAGTTAAGGTACTGGTAGAGGAAGTGAGTTTGGGTAGTCATGAGCAGGCAAAAAGCCTGGAGCAGGTGAGCAGAGCTATCGAACAGATGGAGCAGGTCACACAGAAGACAGCCGCAGGGGCACAAGAGAGCGCAGCTGCGGGGCAACAGTTGAACGCGCAATCGCAGGGCATGAAGCAAATCTCTCGTCGTCTAAGCGAGTTTGTTGGTGTTTCCCAATAGGGAATCGATTGATACACCTTGGCACATTGCCATCGGGTAGCCTCCTGCTACCCGGCTGAGCGGAGCAGTCCTCGGTTCGTCTTGTACAGGCTCCTAGAGTGCAAACAGTTGGCCGCCCATTTGTATGCTGCTGTATGCCTGCTGCGCAGCAGATATGTTTCCAGCTTGCAGGGCTTGACTCATCTGTTGAAACAGCAGCGCATCTGCGCTTGTTGCGGAGCCCGGCGCCACACCTGGTTCGAGACTAAGCGGCGTTGAGCCGTGACGAAAATCGTGATTTTCACCCTGTATCTGGCCATTCTTGGCCTGAACAGCTGAAACACCTTGGGTTGAGGTGGAACGGGTGCCTCCCTGTGACGGCACTGTCTGCTGCAATGTCGCGAGATCTGACTGCGCTGTAATGAGATTTCCGGATTTCAGATCCTGGCCGAGTTGTTCAAACTGTTGCTGGAATTGGCTTACGCTGGATGAGTTACCCTTGGTGTTTTTCAGCGCTCCTGACCCTGATGCCCCGAAAAGACTGCTACTGAGGATGCCTGCGACTGACATTGTAATCTCCTGATTTGGGATTTGATGATCCTAGGGCAAAGAAGAGTTCTGGACCCGTCCTTGCCGCCGGATTCCATAACAAGAGCACGTGGCGCGCCGAACCGTCCTTCACTTGTGTTCCAAGCATCGTGCACATATCGTTGGACTTGACCAAGGGTTGGGAGAAATCTTGCTCCGTCGCGAACCCGAAGTAGGCATAGGTGACCTATCCACTAGGCAACTGATGCCTACTTTTCTTGCCCATAATGGAAGAGCATTGCTTTTCTGTCTTGCCCTATCCTGTCCGCGAACCTGATTGCGAGAGCGGCGCAGCGATGCGCATGGTGACCCGGTAGTACGAATTCTCAAAGGCACCGATTGCAGGTGATAGAACCGCGACTCTGTTACAAACTGGCGCGACAAATCGCGATGGGCGAGTATTGGAAAGCCGGGAGGTAGCCGATATAAAGACCTCATTCGGCAGCGTGGCTGCCCATAACGGCGGCTGCCATGCCAATCGCTGGCGACTGCCGATGCGTCAGGATTTCGTATCGACGGGGAGGGCACGTGGAATCGGCATCTGAGCATCATGCCAAGCACGCTTCGGGGGAAATCCTCCGGAATGTTTCCAGCTTTTGTTGGAGCATTCTGGTCATCCTTGCTATCTGTTCAGTACTTGTGTACCACTTCCAGCCTCGATCCGTCGCGCGGATACTATTCGTTGATATTCTAGCAATGACGTCGCTGACGACATTTTCCGTGGGTATCGCTCGCAGCCGAGTGCTCAACCAGGAGACCAATGTAGCGGACCGTGAAAAACCGCTTCATTCGGCCAACGCGGTCCGACAAACTCTCTCCATGCCTGGCGGTGGCGCCGAATCACGCGAATCTTTGACTCAATGCGCATTAAGAGATCTCTTAGGAAACGATAAGCTGAGGGAAGTCATTTCCCAAACCGATACTCTTCCCAGCATGCCGTCCCTCTATTCAGGACTCCTAAGAGAATTGGAGTCTCCTGTATCGTCGACCGTCAAAGTTGCCGAAATCGTAAGGCGAGACATTGTCATGACCTCGACGATTCTCAAACTGACAAATTCAGCGCAGTATGGTTTCGGAAGCAAGGTTTCGGACCCGGTACAGGCCGTGGCAATACTTGGCACAGAAGCTACCAAAGCGCTGCCTCTAACAATCGGAGTGTTCTCGGAATCTGTCAGAATCGGTGTGGCCAAAGGGGAAATGGATAGACTGTGGGAACATAGTCTGGCGGTCAGCCGCACCGCCAGGAAACTGGCAGAGTTGGCAGGCGCGGATGTCCGAACTGTTGAGAACTCCTTTACCGCTGGCTTGCTCCATGACATGGGCAGGCTGGTTCTAATCTCGAGCTGCCCAGGTCAATGGAGTGCGCTCAAGCTATTCTCCTCCGCGCAGAACATCAGCATGTCCGAGGCTGAGTACGAGATGCTCGGTTGCAGTCACGCGGAAATTGGTGCCTACCTACTGAATTTGTGGAATCTTCCAACACCAATTGTGGAAGCTCTGGCTTGGGGCATACTCGCCCTTCGGCCAGCCCATTGAGATGCCTTTGTCCACTGCTGTTCGTTCACCTAGCGAATTCCATTAACAAACCATTCTGCCCGATGCCAAGTGACAGGCCACCGGGCCGCGAATTGGATCTGCATTTTCTGGAAGCTTGCGGGGTAGACCGCGAGTACATGGAATGGATTCGTGCTTTCAAAATGCAAGCTGAAGATCGCAAAGCGTAGCACCGATTCACGAGCGACTCCGCACAGGACAGGGGCGGCCCGCCATGGAAAACCGCACGCGCGCGACGGCCTCAGCAAGCGCGCACCGGGTACCTCTGGCTCTCCTTCAGCAACTCCTGTCGCGCCTGCATGCGCAGCGGGTGCAACAGGTCGAACTGCTGGTGCAAGTGCTACGCTCGACGGCGCAGGCCGGGCTGTCGCAACTAGTCGAGCCACTCCGCGCGGTAATGAGCGGAATATAGGCGTGGACCGGCACAACGCATCGCCTGGCCCCGATACCCGGACTTGATGCGGTTCATAACCCGGGTCACGTCCTCGGTCAGCGTCATGTAGCTGCACCCCAGTTCCTTCAGCGTTCGGATTCCAGCATCGTCAAGGTAGACCGGTTGCAACCGGCCGCCGCTCAGCAACTCCGGCAGATCACGGGCGTCGATGTGGTCGTTCTTGCTCCCCGCCTTTGTCTGGGAGTTCTCTCGTGGATCGCTGACCATGGCGTGGTCGACATGCGGCTTCAGAACGCTGTATAGCCAGCCGGCGAAGATTCCCTACTCCATGGCGCCGAAGAGCTTGCCGCGGAGGCCGTCGATGAAATCAAGAATGGTGGAAGCACGGGTCTCTACCCCCGATTCCATGATCAGCTTGCCACTCTCGTCGCCAACCAGAACGACGATGGCTGCCTGCTGAACATCAAGGCCAAACTTCACGCTTGTCATAAGAAGGGTGCTGCTCTTTGTGTAGGTGAGTCTCGGCGCTCATAACCTCCTCCAAAGGGGAACCCTTTCATAATGTGTGATTTGCCGGCACAAATCCACGCCGGTTCACCGGCTTGCCCCATCGCCTCGTGCCGCAGCTTTTCGCTGATACATATCCGCATCTGCCCGTGCCAGCAAGTCCTTCATCGTTTCGTCTGTCTGATGCTCGGCGAGTCCAATCGAGGCCGCTACCTTCAGCTTCATGAGGCCGGATTTCCCCTGCACGGAATAGTCGCCGCAGACCCATTCCCGCAACCGGGCTGTCTGCATCTGTGCCTCTGCGATCTGGCAATCCAACATAATGATGAACTCGTCTCCGCCCCAGCGCCCGATCACGTCCGAGGAGCGGCACGCCGATTTCAGTTCAGCCGCAAACTGTTTCAAGAGTTCATCGCCGTTCAGGTGTCCATGCTCGTCATTCACCTGCTTGAATCCATCCAGATCGATAATCGCAACGCACAGCGGAAACTTCCGCTCAATTCGCTGCGCAATCATGCTTTCGACCCATAGCCGACTGCGCAGCCCGGTGAGCGAGTCGAGTGAGGCAATCTGTTCCGCCTTCTCCAGCTTCTCCTGATAGCCTGAGATCTCCGCCCGCGCTTGTTCCGCCGCCGCTTTGCCTTCAGATGTCATCCTGTCGATCGACTTCTTCAGCACCGCGGCGCTGCGCTTCAGCAACAGACGAATCTCCGTCAGGTCATCGAGGTTCGCGATCTTCTGCAACTGGCTTGTCACTTCACTGATCTGCCTGGCGCAGCGTTGATCCCTCTCACCCACTGAATCCGCCGTGCGCGCCATCGAGATCAGGATCTCTTTGATTTCGCTGGCCTGTAGCTGGGAGTGCCGGGCCGCTCGTGTGCTCCACTTCTGCAAGTGCTCCCGCACGCTCCCTTCCGTAATCGCCAGCGCGTCGCGAGTCATTTCGGGAGATAGCCGCTCCCCGAGTTCAGTCAGTCCCTGTTGCAGTTCCCCCCCTAGGGCCGGGCAGGCCTGTAGGCTGCAGCCGCCCATATCCAGCAGGGCAGAGCGATAAGCACCAACAGTAACCCCAAGCAGTTCGTCCGCATCACATTTGTCAGTATCGTTGCGGGTGTTCCTTGCTTCATCGAGATATTTCTTCAGCGAAATCATCTGCACGCCACGCGCCCCACGCCGCCTCTAAATTGAGGCTAGAAGTCACGCTGTCCCTATCGACAGATGTCCCGTTCCTCCTCAGCAGTTTATGAGAGTCTTTACAGATCGGTTATGGACTTGGGCATCGGTCCCTCGATAGCGCGGTCTCTCTAACCCGTAATCGGGCAATTTGGTAACCGAAAGGTGGTTTCGGCAAAATATTTCACCGGAACACTAAAGTAACCAGGGCAATTGCCGATAGAGACGGCGCACCGCTTTGCGGGAAGAGCGACGGAGAGGTTTTGAAGGGAGACGAATCGAATGTCCACTTCTGGAATTTCCAGCGGCCTGAGCCAGCTTCAAACGATGTTGACCGACGCAACGCAGTTTCTCACCGACTTTCAGCAGCTTGGGACTGACCTGCAGGGCGGCAATCTGTCGGCGGCGCGGCAGGACTTTGTGACTCTCTCGAAAGACGCGCAAACCTCGGCAGCGGCAACTCCCTCGGTTTTTGCCAGCGGTAGCGCGCAATCAGGTCAGTCGACGTTGGATGCGGATTTCCAGAGTTTGAGCCAGAATCTGCAAAGCGGAAATCTCCCTGGAGCGCAGCAGGCTTTCACCCAGGCAGCGAAGGATATGCAGGGCGGTGGCCGCAGCGGCAGTGGCAGTGTCGGCGGCGGTCACAATCACCATCATCACGCCGAAAAGTCGGGTTCCTCTAACTCAAATCTCACCAGCGGGATCATGCAACTGCTGCAATCGCTATTTGGGAGTTCTACGTCGGGTGCGAGTTCGAGCGGCGACAGCAGCACATCTTCGAGTGGAAGCGCCAGCAACTCAACCTCGAGTTCGACGGCTTTGACGAGCACCACGGCTGCCGCGGCATCCACCAGCGGGAGTACGAGCTCGGCCAGCACAAGTTCCACCAGTACCTTGAGTGCGCTGACCCAGCAATTTGAGGCCATTGGCGCGGCATTGCAGTCAGGCGAGCTGGCCGGCGCGCAACTGGCGTTTGCGCAGTTCACGGCAGAGGCGCAGAGCGCCGGGAGCACAGTAGGCGCTCTGGGAACGCAACATCATCCGCACGATGCGGAAGGTTCTGGCGGAGCCGGAGCGCAACTGCTGCAGGCATACATGGGCAGCCAGAGCACGAGCGTCGCTGCGGGCGGGACGGCCGCAGCCACGGCTTTCACAGTGAACGTAAGCGCGTAAAGGTTCAATATTGCGAGAGCTGGAATGCGATTCGCCTGAAAATCCTAGTCCGCATTCTAGCCCGTAGGTCGGGTAGCGGTCTGCGTGACTTAAGGAACAGTAGCGTACAAGACGCATCCACATATTGGAGCAAATCATGCGTAAGTGGTTGGATGATTCCGATGCCCGTTGAATTTGAATTAAATGAAGTCGTGCATGTCTGCATTCCTGGAGTACTAGAAGCGCCTGGGAGAATCCTTGAGGGTTGGGTCGGAGAGGTTAGTACCAGAACGCGATTCAATGTGGTGATCGATAGCCGATTAAGCCCAACCTCAATACCAGAAGAGATAGTCATCCGCAAGAACACTTCTACTGGACTCTTGGAATCGGATGCGCGCGCAAGGACACTGTCGGCGGAGAAGCAACTCATCATTGCGGTTGAGTTGACGGGCCACCTCCGCGATGTGCAGCGAAGAGACACATGCCGAGTTGGAGTGCGTTCAGGTACTCATTACTGGAAGAGAGCTCCTGGTAACGCCGAATGGAAGGTTGCGGTGCTACAGGATATTTCCATCGGGGGAGCTTCGATACTTCTGCTCGGAGAGCAACTCGAGATGGGTGACGAACTGCTCGTTGATTTGGAGGTCAATGGTGTGCGGTTTGTGGTGCCCGCTGTCGCATGCCGAGTGGGCTATCGCCCCGATGGTAGCCCGGGGTGTTGCAGCGTGCAGTTTATGCATGTGGACGCGCAACAGCAACAATCTCTAGCCAAGGCGACTACGAAGCTGCAGCTTAAGATCATCAGCTCGAGACTGAGAGTTAAATAAGAAGCTGAAAACAGCTTTCCAGGCCTCGGCCGACGCCAGAGACGATCCATTCGTAGTCGACCACCATTCCGCGGATCTTACCAGAATAAGGAAGAAGAGCCACGCAGAAAACCGCGAAATATATCGACACCCTCAGGCAAGGACATTCACCTGCAGTTGCCATACTGCTGGTGCGCTCAAATGTTCACTAGGGTCGTCGAGAACTGTACATTGATATCCCAGGAATGGCTGCGCGAATTGTCAGGTCTGAGGAACAGACCTGCGTTTCAATGTTGCCAACTCCCCGAATCTCGGTCACGAACCAAACCCAGTGCCATCCTTGTCACGAGGTCTATCTTCGTAGCCCAGCGGTACACTCCGTCGATCAACGCCGCGATCCAAGGCTTCCATGCAGAAATATACGTGCGTCTTTCTGTGCAGAACTGAATCCAGCTATCCTCTTGGATCTTATCAATATTGACCGGGGCTGCGTCTATTTTACGAACCACGCTGAGTTCTATCCAGGGATTCGAGCATCTCTGCGACTGATAATTAGAAAGGCTGCCGGAACATTTTCCAGAACGGCCGAATAGTCCGGATGCAGCAAAGGTCCAGCGTCATGGAGGCGGGATAAAATGCCGTTGAGTTTTGTTCCGCCGCTGACCTGCTTTATTCATGAACACTGCCGAAGCCAGACTTCTGTGGTGAGATTGCGGGCGATGGTGTCGAGGGCAGCAAAACGTCCCGGGCTTTGAGGTAAGGTGTGCGCCGGGGGGCGAGTCATCGGTCGGATCAAGGTCGATGGTGAGGAGGTGGGCTCGTCCATAAAGCCGCTCAGCATGGCGCTCGATCACGCGCGCGGCCAGTGCTTCGCTTAGTCGACAGAGCTCCTGTGGGCGGATGGAGTTTTCAAAGCGCGACAGGGTTGGTCGCGAAGCCAGATCGGCGTCGAGCCGCATATTGTGAATGGGGTCGGCAGACAGGCGGTCCGAATCGTTGGCGTCCGGATAGCCGCAGGCAATCGAGAACGCATGCTGTGCCAGCAACTTACGCAAGTAGTGATCGACCTTGCCGGACTGGCTGGTCGCGCGGGTATCCGGCCAGAGTATCGATCAATCGATAGCGGCGGTCCGTTGCCTTCAGCAGGATGGCGCCGCCATCGCAACTGCCATTCTGTTGATCGACCTACAGCACGGCAGGCTTGTTGAAAAGTCCGGGAAATAACAGACACTACGCTGTGCTCTCTTCGAACACGCGGAAGCCTCAGTGCCTTAACCGCTGTCTAGTCAACACGTTATCGGCACAACAGAGCTTCCGCATCTTCATCTTCGCGAATTCTTCGGGCTAAGAGAGCCAACCTTTCCGGAAAACGGAACGTCGATCATATTGCGATGCTGAGGCCCGGAGTCGGTTCTGAATGCAGACTTTAGCGTCGGGATATGCTGCCACCAAAACCATCGGCTGGTTTTCCTTGACAAGCTACTTTGGTTGACCACTCGAAGGAGAAGCAACAAGCGATGAAGTACTTGGACTGCAGCAGTGGTGAGATTGAGATTACGTCCTTACGCGAAGATGTTAAGGGATTCTTCATAGTCGGCAGCAAGAACGACCTTGAATTGCTCGTCAAAGGCGCAGGATGGTGCGATCTACCGCAATTTGAGAGCGAAATGGAGTGTAGTGCCGGTTATCTGATCGGTCAGTGGTTTCAGCTCTTGGCAGGCTCCGCCTCAAAGACAAAACATCTCCCTGCACGCTCGCTCGCTCACCGCTCCTCGACGGTTAGACGCCGATTCTTTAGGGCGCGCACAGAAAGTGACGAGACGGAGAGGCTAAAACTAGTCGTCAGAATGCGTAAAATCAGTCTTTCACACCCTGATTGGCACGCAAAGTGCTTGGCTACTGGTGGGTGTCGCATGGTTCTCACATGGTTCTCATATTGGTTCAGTGAAGTCGGACGTCAAGTGTGATGGGCCGAAAAAGAGAAACTTTGCATTGCGCGCCAAAGACATTTACTAAACTGACGAAATGCCTCGTCTTGGCGATAGCAGCGATGCCTGATGAAACCTCCTGAACCCGTGCGTCTGTGCCCCCTCAAGAGGCGCAGACGCTGGATTTGGACTCTTCTGGCCAGGGTCGGCTGGAAATGAAGGTCAGATTGATTGGACGCCAATGCGGAAACAAAGCCGGCGGAGGCAGACGCGTTCATCGAGAGCCATGATGCGAACCGACAGAAACACTTCACCTGCTGCCCGTCATGGATTGAATTGCGTACATTGTGGTACGCCGACGGCTCTGCGCTCACATCGAAAGAACTTCGTCGAGTTTATTCGGACCCGCCTTTCTGGAAAAGTTCCGTTCCGCTGTTTCCGGTGTGCGCGTCGCTTCTGGCTGCGTATTGATCCGCGCGATATTTAGCGCGATCCTGAACTCTATTGCCGGCGATGACTACCGGGGCTGAGCAATGGCACCCAAGAACTCAACTCGGCGAGGCTGTATAGCGTCAAATGTGATGAACACTACACGGAATACCGATAGTTGAATATCGCACGTTTGTCTGGCGTGCAAAGCACATCTTGCTTGGAGGATGTAATGGCTCTATCTGTGTGGAAGAACGACTACTCGGTTAAAGTTCAGTCGATCGATAGGGAGCACCAAACACTGTTCGAAATGATCAACGAGCTACACGACGCCATGAAAATGGGTCAGAGTTCAAAGGTGGTCCCGGACATCTTTGAGCGTCTCATCGATTACACTCGCGAGCATTTCGCGTATGAAGAAAGCTTGATGCTAAGGGCTAAGTATCCCGAGTTCAGTGCTCACAAGATTGAACACGACAAGTTGACCAATCAGGTCTTGAAAATGAAACAAGACTTTGAACGCGGAAACACAGCAATCAGTTTGTCCCTGGCGGACTTTTTGAGCCAGTGGTTGCAGGCGCACATTCTGAATCGCGATAAGAAATACAGTGACCATTTGCTTGCTGCTGGAATGATCTAACGTGAAAGAATTGCTCGGCCGCTGCTTGATCGCAGACCCACGCTCGCGGAATTGGGACGGGCTCGGGCCGAGTTATGAATAGGCCGACGTGTCATTCATGTATTTGGCCTCGCCGATCCACAGGCGCCGATTGTGGCTTGGGCGAGCGACGAGGTGCCGCTGCTCCCTATCTTCTTTGGGCTAACTCGTTATTGTTTCACTGAACGAATCGCATCGGCAGGTGTTGGCGATCCGACCTTCTACCGCACTGTTTCCGTCCCATCCAGGATGTCGCGCACTTTACGTGCGAGCGTAGCTAGAGTGAATGGTTTCTGCAGGAAAGCGGCGCGCGACTCATGGATGCCAGATCGTAACACCTCATCGTCTGTGTAGCCTGACATGTGGATGACCTTAAGGTCGGGACGAAGCGCTCCCAGCGTTTGCGACAGCTCTCGCCCGCTCA
>Ga0181525_10001119_pt1 | contig 23151 bp, 21 predicted proteins | sample PEATcosm2014_Bin_48_FD_121100 | JGI IMG/M metagenome (GOLD analysis project Ga0181525, IMG submission 121100) | Peatland microbial communities from MTU Mesocosm Facility, Houghton, MI, USA - PEATcosm2014_Bin06_10_metaG | ecosystem: Environmental > Terrestrial > Soil > Wetlands > Peat | place... | reverse complement strand
TGCGGTGTGAGGTTGCTGCCGTCCCAGAGAAGGTCTCCCCCCGAGATTCCGACGGCGCCGGTGTCCAGATTCAAAGTGGAATTCGGGGCCAACGCCGGGGTTCCGGTGACATCGGCCAGAATTGAAATCGGCAAAGCGAGTGCCCAAACAACTAGGGTATTGCGCCAGAGTAGCTGTGACATACTTCCTCCTGTTGGGTACGGCAAACGTGCGGTTTGACAGTCTCCTAGGATGTTTCGGGAGAATTAAGAGGGAAAAAGATCAGGCGAGACCTTAGAAATGGCTTCAGGATTTACCGAGCGCCAGTTCCCTCTAATCTTTCCCCTAATCGCCGGCGACCGGCTCTTCGGCCATCCGCCCGCTTGGTATCTCTTGATCTTTGTATTGTAGTTGATATAGCTTCCAGTAGATACCGCGCAGGGCGAGCAGTTCCTGATGGGTACCGATCTCGCGCAGCTTGCCTTTGTGCATAACCAGGATACGCTCGGCCCGTTGGATGGTGGAGAGACGATGCGCAATCACGATGGACGTGCGGCCTTCCACCAATTGTTCGAGCGCTGCCCGAATCCGCAGCTCGGTTTCGGTATCCACGCTGGAGGTAGCTTCGTCCAGAATCAAGAAACGCGGGTTGTGCGCCAGGGCGCGAGCGAAGTTGATGAGCTGCTTCTGCCCGGTGGAATATCCGGCGCCGCGTTCGCGCACCGGTTGGGCGAAACCGTGGGGCAGGGTGTGGACAAAGTCCAGCAGGTTCACCCGCGCTGCGGCGACAGAGAGCTGCTGGTCTGAAATGCCGGCGGTGCCTAGGCGAATGTTTTCCGCGATGGTGCCGGTAAACAAGTGAGGGTCCTGCAGGACCACTCCGAAATTGCGGCGCAGGTCTTCGATCGCAAAATCGCGGATGTCAATTCCTCCGATTCGAATGGCGCCGCGCTGTACTTCATAGAAGCGCAGCAGCAGGCTGGAGAGCGTGGTTTTTCCCGCACCTGTGTGGCCAACCACGGCGATGGTTTCGCCCGGCTCAATGCGAAAGCTGACATCGCTCAAAACCCAATCTTCATCTTTGTAGGCGAACCAGACGTGTTCGAATTCAACCGCGGCGGCCGAGCGCGGAAAAGGCGCCGGTTGAGCGGGCGATTCAATCCGCACGGGCGTGTCGAGCAGCTTGAAGACGCGCTCGGAGGCGGCCATGGCGGATTGCATGATGTTGTACTTTTCGCTCAAATCCTGAATAGGGCGGAAAAATCGCATTCCATATTGGAAAAAGGCCACCACCACGCCGATCTGCATCGCGCCGCCGCGCACGCGGAATCCGCCATAGGCAAGCAGCAACGCCAAAGCCAGCATTCCGAGAAATTCCGCGATGGGATAGAACCAACCGTAGGCAATGATGGCGTCCTTGTAGGCTTCCATGTGGTCGCGATTGATCTGCTCGAACTCGGCGCGGCTGCGGGCTTCGCGATTGAAGAGCTGCAGAACGGCGATGCCGCTGATGTGTTCCTGGAGATAGGAATTGATACGGGCGATGGCCACGCGGATGCGGCGATAGCTCTTCTGCACCGAGCGCCGGAACTGCATGGTCACCAGCACCACCAGGGGCATTACAGCCAGCAGAAAGGCGGTCATCCCGGGGCTGAGTTCCAGCATCGCGACTATGACGAAGCTCAGCATGAGCAGGTCGCCCAGGATCATCAGCAGACCGGAGGAGAAAAGTTCGTTGAGCGCGTCCACGTCCGTGGTGATGCGCGTGACCAGACGGCCAACCGGGTTGTGATCGTAAAAAGAAAGGTCCAGGCGCTGCAGGCGCGCCATCATTTCGCGCCGCAGGTCGAACATGGCCTTTTGACCCACCCATTGCATGATGTACTGCTCGCCAAAATCGCAAAACATGCCGCAGATAACCACCAGCAGGTACACGAGTGCAAGCTGGGCCAGACCGGTCCAAGGGCTGGCCGCGAGATAGGGGTCCAGGATGGTATGCGTGACTTTGGCGGACGGCGCGAGGTACCGATCGACAGCCAGGGCGGTGAGAAGAGGACCGATGGTCTGCAGCACGGCGTTGAAGAGCAGCAGCACCAGAGCGGCCACAACCGGCAGTTTGTAAGGCCGTATATAAGCGAGCAGGCGACGCATGAGACGCCCGTCGTAGGCTTTTCCTAAGACCTCTTCTTCCACTGTAGTTTTATTTTAACGCGCGGGAATCCGCTCCCTCACGCTCACGGCTCGGTTTGTCGCGCGTCAGTTCAGGATTGGACTTTGGATGGGACCAAAGAGTCTGTCACGAAATAAGCATGCCCGGTTTCGACGGTTACGCGCGTGGCGCTAGCACCTCTACATGCCGTGTCGAGACTCCATCTTGACACCCTGCGCCAGGGTAAGACCGTCGTCAAAAGTGACGACGCTGCACGCACCTGTGCGTACGGCACAGTGGAAGCGAGACTTTTTTTGGCAGTCTTTAACTATTTCTTGGCAATCTCTAACTATTTCTTGGCAGGCCCTAACTTCGGCGGGGTTGTTCCGGGAGGGGCTGCATGTCGCCGATGTTTTCGGTGGTGCGGGGCGCCCAGCCTTCCTGCACGCTATCATTGGCTTGATTCCGGGCTTCATCGTGCTCTATTTCGGCCTTGGAAAGGGGCAGGTTGGTCGGCTTGTACTCGCTCAGCTTTCGCGGCCGATCATTGTCATGGGCGACATCCGAAAGATCGTCCATGATGGTGACCGTGACATCTTCTTGTTCCGCCATATAAAATTAGACTCCCTTTGAGGGGCTTGGTTTCGCGGCCTCACCTTCAGTACAACACATAATGTCGGTTAGCTTCTCGAAATGAAAGCCTTGCTCCATCAATTTCGGCAACAATTCCCGCAGGGCTTGGAGCGTCACTCCGATGTCGGGGCGGCGATGGAGCACCCGTCCGTCGTGGAGGCAGAGAATCGCGCCGGGGTTCGCGCCATGCAGCAGACGCGAGACTACGGCAGGCGCGGGCTTCTTCCAGTCCAGGGCGATGGCGCTCCACAGCACGCCGCACAGTCCCAGGCGCTGTTGCGCCGCGCGCAGACCGAACCAGCGCGCTCCATATGGCGCCCGGAAATAGCGGGGAAGAACGCCGGTGGCGTGTTCGATGGCCTCCTGAGCGGCCGCGAGTTCCCGCTCGATGAAGGCGGGGGATTTCAGGGCCAGCAGAGGATGGGAGTGGGTGTGATTACCGATTTCGTGCCCACCGGCGGCCACTTCCCTGGCCACGCCAGGCAAGCGGAGGACATTGACGCCGCACTGAAAGAAGGTGGCGGATGCGCGGTGGCGAGCAAGGATTTCGAGCAGCTCGGGCGTGGATTCGCTAGGTCCGTCGTCGAAAGTGAGTGCGATCGCGCGACGAGCGTCTGTGCCGCGATAGACGGAAGGAGCGAGCCACGCGCAAGAAGGCGCGCGAACGGCGTAGGCCAATGCAGCGGAGGCGATCGCCAAACCGCCCACTGTAGTTTCGAGAATGCCTGCGGGATGGGGCATGCCGGCATTGTGCAACCGCTCCCTCAGGTCGCGGCTCGGTAAGAGTCGCGGCTCGGTAAGGGCGCGGCCAGTAGTCCAGGTTAGCAGGACGATGAAAAAAAAGCCGGGCGCTGAAAAGCGTCCGGCCGCTGAGAAGCATCCGCGGGCTATGCGCCCGCAAGAAATAAATCGATCAAGCCAGCAGGCCGCCGTGACCCAGACAGGCGACTTCCCAACCCGAAACACGATAGCGGGCCAGCATCGGCGGCAGCATCAAATCCACCACATTGGGTTTGGCGGAGCGGAAGCAGCCGGGAGCGGACACCACAGGAACATCGTCTTTATAGCCCAGCAAGAAGAGATTGCCTGGCTCTACGGGGGCCAGAAAACGCTCGATGTGACATCCGGCGCGAACCATAGCGCGTCCGATGACATCTTCCGGACCGGCGGGTGCGGTGGTGGAAGCGATTAGCAAACAGGTTGGTTTGGCGCGCAGTAAGTGCTGCAGCGAACGGGCTACCGCGCCTTCCTCTTCGACCGTGGAGAGGACAAAACTGGCATTGGTGCCGGTGCGCTCCAAACGCTGGCGCATGATATTTTCAAACAACTGCCTGGCACGTTCGCCGTTTAACGGATCGCTATAAAGGATAGCCACGGCCGGAGTACGGATGGGCCGGGCCTGTAAGATGGGACCTCTTTCTTTGACGATAGAAATCATCGCTTCCAGTTCCGGCCTGGCAACCGCGAACGGAGTGCTCTTGACAGTAGCCACTCGCTGCCCGGAGCGGGCATAAGAAAAGTTCAGAGACGTAGCAATGGCCATGCTGGCTGTGCAATTGATTTGCTTTAACAGCTCGTCGTCTACCAAGAGGCAACACCCCTCTGTAGTGAATAAATTCGCTCTTCCCCCAGCGGCAAGACGGATTTCGAGCGCTCCACAGCCGATTTCGCTCGCGACCTGCATGACAGCGTCGTCCTCGCCAACTTCGCCTTCTTCTAACTCGGTTACCCAGACCTCGTTCATTCCTTCGGTCTCGAGCATCCGAGCATCTTCTTCGCTGATCACGTGGCCCTTGGCCAGCAATTTCTTGCCACCAGCCCGAAATATCGTGCAGCAAAGTATCCTTCCGGTCGACTGTTTTACGTCAATGGTCTGCGCTTTCATAGACCGATGGTCCCTCCCGGAGTCCTAGCTAAAGTATGTTAACAAATTATACACAGGCCTAGTGAGAAAGCCAGAAAAAAATCTCTATCTTGAGGGATAATTTGAAAAGAAAGATCTAACTTCGGGGAGCGGCAGGGGCCGGCTTGGGATTGAGAAGCTGGACTAGCTCGCGATCAAAAGTGAGGGATAAAGCGGGAACCGTATCCGTCCTAAGGGCTTTCAGTACAGCAACTTCGTCGCAGCACTGGAACTTCGGGCAAGACAGGCAGTCCTTCCATACTTTGAGAGGAAGCAGGCCGCGATCCACCTGATAGTAACCGAGCTTCCAAAAAAAATCGGGCACATAAGTGAACGCGAATACAGAGTGCAGATCGTTATTAATTGCTTCTTTCTCCAGCGCCGTTGTCAGAAAAAGCCCTACGCCCTGCTTCCTGGCCTCCGGGGTCACCGCCAAAGACCTTATTTCGCCAGCCGTTGGCGTGTAAAAATGCAGGGCGCCACATCCTAAAAGCTGTGACCCAGCTAAGGCGACGGTGAAATCGCGAATGTTTTCCGAAAGCTCGAACTCGGTGCGAGGCAGCATGATACCTTGCTCCGCGTATGAGTTGATCAAATGAAGCAGCGCGGGAATGTCGCGCAGGGTGGCTTTACGGCTAGTGAGGTCCTGAAGTTTCATGCCAAATGTTTGGCTATTCAATATGGGCCATCTCAGCGCGAAGTACCGGGGGTTGAGCAACAACCCGAGTGCCGATGGATTCTCCCTGGAGCAGCTTTTCAACGATGCCAGGCACGGCGCCCGGAGCGATAACAACTTCTGAAATTCCGGTTTCAAGCGCCTCCATCGCCGATTGTAGTTTGGCCTGCATGCCGCCAGTAGCCACACCCAGATTGATAAGCTGCCGGCATTGATCGCCGTTTAATGTCGAATAAACAACATTATTCTCGCCTCTGACGCCGTCTACATCCGTCAGGAAGAATAGCTTGTCCGCATGCAGAGCGCCGGCTACGGAGACCGCCATCTGATCGGCGTTGACGTTGAAGAATTGCCCTTGGCGATTGCCTGCGAGACACGCTACAACTGGCAGATATTGCAGTTCCAGTAACGAATTCAGCAGACCGGTATTAGATCGGACCGGCTTGCCCACCCAGCCAAGTTCGGCGCTCATTTGCTCCGCTTCGGTGAGCAAAGCGTCCATGCCGCTTAACCCGATCGCTGCCGCGCCGCAAGCAATAAAGGCCGACACCAATTCCCGGTTCACAGAGCCCGCTAAAATTTTGATAACGGCGTCCAAAACTTCTGGAGTTGTTACGCGCAGTCCGTTTACGAATCGGCTTTCGATGCCGAGACCAGCCAGGTAACGGGTCATCTGCTTTCCGCCGCCATGAACGACGACGGCCTGGAGGCCTTGATCTACGGCTGAAGCGATCTCAGCCGCCAGACGATGACGCGATTCGGCTTCATCCAGCAAAGTGCCGCCCAGCTTGATAAGTACTTTCACGGCCGGATCACGCTAACCCCAGCGTTTCCTCGCAGCCGAGCATCAGATTCATGTTCTGAATGGCTTGCCCGGCGGCGCCTTTCACCAGATTGTCGATGGCGCTGACGATGACGGCGCGGCCGGTGGCGGGATGGAACTTGAATCCGATGTCGCAGAAGTTGGTGCGATTAACGGCTGCCAGATCAGGCAGACTGCCCGGCGGGTAGAGGCGCACGAATTTCTCTTTTTCGTAGTGACGAAGGTAGACGTCGAGGAGCTCTTCGGCCGATTTGATATTGCGCGTGCGCACATAGATGGTTTCCAGGATGCCGCGATCGATGGGAAGCAGGTGCGCGGTGAAGCTGAGTTCCTGTTCCTCAAGACCGGAGATCATCAGCACTTCCGCCACGTGGCGGTGGTCAAGCACGGAGTACACCGAGAAATTGTCCGCGACCTCGCAAAAGCTGGTTTTGAGCGTGGGTTTACGGCCGGCGCCGCTCACGCCCGATTTGGCGTCGCATACGATTCCGGCTGTGCGATCGACCACGCCGCTTAAAACCAGCGGCCGGATGGCGAGATTCGCCGCCGTGGGATAACAGCCGGGATTGGCGATCAGGCGCGCGGAGCGAATGCGCTGGCGGCAGAACTCGGGGAGTCCGTAGACGGCCTCTGCGAGCAACTGCGGCGCGGTGTGCTCTTGTTTATACCAGCGCGAGTAGGTTGGGGCGTCGGGAAGGCGAAAGGCGCCGCTGAGATCGATCACTTTGGCGCCGGCTTCGAGCATGGAGGGCGCAAGTTCCATGGAGACTTCCGGAGGCGTGGCCAGGAAGACAACGGATATGCTTTCGGCGCGAACGGATTCCGGAGTACAAGGCGCGCGGCGAGGTGGCGGGTGGTTGATGGGAGAGGGACGGGCGGCCTGATCCTGGCGATGTTCCAGGAGGACGGGTTCGGCTTGCGGATGAGAGGTGAGGAGGCGGACGAGTTCGGCGCCGCTGTAGCCGCTGAAGCCGACCACGCCGACCGTATAATTATGCATCGCTATGAATAATTATACCAGAGTAGATACTGCTTCGTTGGCTAAATATGTGGTTCTGTGTCGGTTCCACCACCCTCGGAGTCAAATCGGCGGCTTAACTATGGTTGCTGCTCGACCTGCGACGGTTCTTGCTTACGCTCTAGGCTTTGGATAGCCTCCTCCCTCTGGGCTTGCCATGCGGGGAGGCGTATCGCGCCAAAATTATGCTCGTAGATGTGGACTTGTTGAATGAGTGCCATCCCTAACAAAGCGGCGTGTTCTGGGGGCATCACTATTCCAACCCTGGCTTTCGCGGTGCGGTCAGGCATGGCCTCAGCGAAGCTTATGCGAATGTCCATCTGTGAGATTGAGAAGGCGGCACAATTGGAGTAGATGAAGTTCTCGGGAAATGGAATGCTAAGTGTCGCATCGTGTATCTCCGCAGATGACAGGTCCGCTCCTGAGGTGGAGATCGGCGTACTTTCGTCGCTCATGTTGTATTATGCAATCCTTTCTTGGGGCTCAACCGTGTTAATGTAGTCGACTCCCTTGCGTTCGCTCGCTGTGTTCTGAATGACCGTGCGCCAACGACTCGTATTTCTGTATACGATTTTCAAATGCGTTGACTGCTCAGCGGTTGGGGTTAACATCGTTGGAGTATTGCAGGTCTGCTCAAACGACGGAGCAAACGAGGATGCAAATGCTGCAGGGCATGCCGATCGATATTGCATGCTAGCCAGATCTTTCAAGTTTCCGCCACAAAAATTATTCGTTTCTAAATAACTCTGTAATTGACGTTGCCACGCATCTAGGCTGCTTCTAAAGTGCTCCGGAGTCGGATTAAGCAGTCTGGTGAGGGAATGATAGTATGGGTCCGTGGCATTCGCTACCGCAGCCTTGTCGGACTCTTTGAATCCGGGGTCCGCGTCAAACTGCGGAACGTCAAACTTTTCCGGATCGAACGATTCAGACCATTTGGTGAGTTCGCTAAAAGGCGCGAACCGAACCAACAAACCGCAGTCAAACGCTTCAGCAAACCTGCGAAGCGTTTCAATATTCGGACGGACCTTCCCTGGTTTCAATACCGCTGAAATTCGGGGTTGCAGCATGCCCGTGCGTTCCGCAAGTTGTTCTTGGGTCCACCCACGAGCCTTCATTAAGGCTTTGATCTGAAATGGAATCCCAACGTTAATTTGAGAGGCAACGAAGGCGGTACGGTATTCCTGATCCTGTAATTTATCGGCAATCTTCTTAGAGATCATACGGCACCGTTATAGCCGACCCGCTCCGAATTTGATTCTTTCGCTTGTCGGCCTGCTCCAAAGCATCTGCTGGGTCGTACACCTTGCCTTTGTGTGTGCATCCCAAAACTGCGAAGAATACACCTCCGTGAAGATATCCCATAAGTCGGTGCTCTTTCTTTTCTGAGGTCCAACGCAGTTCCCCGAGGCCTGTATAGCCCTTCAAGCGTGATCGATAATGTGGCATTTTCCATTCCGACTCTCGCCGCATCAGTTTGATGAATTCGTCGGCGTCGGCGCGACCTTGAACAGAAAGTTGCCGATACCAGTCGCCAATCTTGTTATTCCCGGCCGGGGAAACGTAGCATTGAACCGGCTTGATCGCATCCAACATCAGCTTATCACAAAAAAGTTATATCAACAAGCCCGACAGGCTTGAAACATAATATAACTTTTAAATGATACTATGAAAACGCTTGAAACTGAAGTAAAAGGCCAGTCAAAGTTTCAGGGTACGATCAGACACCGGCTATGGCTTCTGGCCTGACTGATCGTGCCTGGGACCGGAGCTGTTCGTGACCAACGCATCAGCATACGCTATCAATCCGTAGCTGCCGAGTCAAAGGGCAGCGACGCTGCACAACATTTTAGTGAATGGTTGGCTTGAAGCTGTTCCTGGGTGGGAAAGTCTCCTTGCCAGATGGTTTTACCCGTTGATCCCACGCTGCCGCCAGCGCATCCGCGGTCACATCCAACAGTTGCAGTAGGCCGTCCAGCCGCCTTGCAAATCGGACGACATCGAAGCTCAGAAAGGAATCCGAGACTGAGCTTGGACCATTGGACGAACGAATCGCCCGCGTGACCGGTTCCAAAGACTCAACTTCTTCGATGAAGGCGCCGAAATCGGTTAGGCTGGCAACGCCCTCACAGGTAAAAGTATTCTCGCAGCCAACCTTGCGAATGATCTGACGTGTGATCTGTGCCAGCCAACGCAAGGAGTGGGTGCTTGCCAGGGAGATCGGATCGACTCTCGTCTTCAGAAAGTTGTCCCCAGCGTCAACCAGGAATTTCAAATGCAGTTCAAGGGCCTGCCGGTACAGCAGAATGATCGGAGAATCGGCCCAATGACTGCGGGGATTCTCTAGTTCCACCATGTCAACCAGCCTTCGGGCGGCTAGCTGAAGCGACATGGCGTACTGATAGATTTCAATGTCGCCACCGTTGTGCCAGGACCGGCCGCCGGTTATCAATCGTACTGTCGGCTTGCGGTTTATCTCTATGACGGCTGGTCTCTTCTTCATGCGTGGAATCTATTTTAAATCGTCAGGAGAACGTAGTGGATGAATCGTTCGCTCGCGGCTCGTCTGGTTCGTACGAAAAGCTCTTGTTACAATAAGGTCTCCTCGCCGATGACGTCGACTGCATCCCAGGATTTAGCGGAACTTTATTCGTTTCTCCAAAAGAAGTCAGTGCGGTTCGGCACGTTTACTCTCGCTTCAGGCCAAACCAGCGACGTCTACGTAGATTGCCGGCTTACAACCTTCCACCCCAAGGCGATGCCGCTCATCGGACGAGCGTTCCTGCTGAAGATGGAAGAAAAGATGTGGGCACCTGACGCCGTCGGTGGTTTGACCATGGGCGCGGATCCTATTTCATTCGCCATTGCGCGAGAGAGCCTGGATCGCCCGCCCATTATGAACTGCTTCAGCGTGCGCAAGGACCGCAAGCAGCACGGGATGCAACGGCTGGTGGAGGGCCTGGAATCGACCCAAGGACGAAAGGTTGTTGTCATCGACGACGTTTGCACTAAAGGCGAATCTACCGCGTTGGCGATCGAGAATGCCAAGTCCGCCGGGATGGAAATTCTGGGCGCCATTTGCCTGATCGACCGCGAGGCTGGAGCCACCGAACTGCTGCGCGACAAGTACGGAGTGGAACTGGCCAGCATCTTTACACTGTCAGACTTCAGGAAACTTTCGGACTTCAGGCATTAGCCGGCTTTTGCGCTACCACTTCGGCGACGCCATGGCGATGACAGGATTCCCCGGGCTCGCCTTCCCGGTAATGCAGGATGCTCCAACCGTCAAAGAACGAACGCAGCTCGCCCGGATACGCACGCGCGGGCGTGCCATGCGGTTGATCGGCATCGGCCAGATGCACAATCATAATCAGCAGGCCGCCCGGACGAAGCGCCGCTTTCATCCCGTGGATCAACCTGCGCTGAAGAAAATAGCAGGAGAGAACCAAATCATAGGTATCGCTCGCGAGTTCCAATGTATCGGCCTCCAGATCCAGCATGCGTGCATCGATAAGAAGTTTCCGCGCGTGAGCGCGCTCCAGCAAAATATCGATGGCGATAGCCGAGCCATCCACCGCCGTGACGCGCCATCCGCGCCCTGCCAGGTATAAAGCATTGCGGCCGGGACCAGAGGCGAGATCGAGCGCCAGGCCCGGGGCCAACGCGCCCGCAAATTCAGCGACGAGCGGCGAAGGCGTTTCGAATACCTGCTCGCCCGTTCGATAGCGCTGGTTCCACTGCTCGATGCGCGAAGCGCTCAATGACCGTTGTTCATCGCGTCGCCACGCTGGGCAGCGAGCTTCATCACGCGTTTGAGGATCGACACAGCGCGGTCGATCTCCTTCTCGGTCACGATGTAGGGCGGCAGGAAGCGCAGCACGGTTTCGTGCGTGCAATTCATCAGGAGGCCTTGCTGCATCGCATCCAGCACCAGCTGTTTGCAGGGAAACGTCAATTCCGCTCCAATCATGAGGCCCTGGCCGCGCACTTCGCGAATAAACGGGAACTGTTTCTGCAGTTCTTCGAGCTTGGCGCGGAAGTAGCGGCCCATTTTGTCGATGTGCGGCAGAAGTTCGTCGAGAACATCCATGAACTCGAGCGCAACACGGCAGGCCAGCGGTCCGCCGCCGAACGTAGAGCCGTGCATGCCGGGGCCAATGGACTGCGCCGCACGCTCGTTGGCCACAATCACGCCCATGGGAATTCCGCAGGCCAGAGGTTTCGCCGCCACCATGACGTCGGGCAGCACCACCGGATCGGAAAGTTGATAAGCGAAGTATTTGCCGGTGCGTCCGACGCCGCACTGGATCTCATCGAAGACCAGCAGCGCATCGTAACGGGTGGCTAATTCGCGCGCCTTGCGCACGTATTCGATGGACATGGGAAAGATGCCGCCCTCACCCTGGATCCATTCGATGACGATGCCGGCGGTGCGTTCCGAGACTACTTGTTCGAGCGCGATTTCGTCGTTCGGAGGAACGAAGTGCGCGCCGGGCAGCAGCGGCTCAAAATCGCGCCGATATTTTTCCTGTCCCGTGATTGAAAGAGCGCCCAGCGTGCGCCCGTGAAAGGAGTTGTGGAGCGCGACAATCTCAAACTTTTCCGGGTGGAGCTTGTGGCCGTGCGCCCGCACCATTTTCATCGCGCCTTCCATGCTCTCGGCGCCTGAATTGCAGAAAAACGTGCGTTGCAGGCCGCTGGCTTTGGCAAGACGCTCGGCCAGCGGGCCCTGATAGGCGTGGTAGTAGAGATTGGAGCAGTGCAGCAGACGCCCGGCCTGTTCGCGGATCACCTTCACTAAGCGCGGGTGCGCGTGGCCGAGCGCGTTCACGCCGATGCCGGTGATGAAGTCCAGGTAGCGCTTGCCCGCTGGATCAAAGACGTAGCAGCCCTTCCCGCGATCGAGCAGCAGCGGATAGCGAGCGTAGTTCTGGAGCAGGTATTCGCTCTCGAGAGCCCGGACGCGGTCGAGCGCGCTAGTCTCTTCAGCTACCGGCAGAACAGTCGACATAATACTTTATGATAACTTGATGCTCTACGACAACGTGCCGCTCTTGCGTAGAATGGCGTTCGCGATGACCGCTTGCCCGAGTGAAATCCCGCCGTCATTGGGAGGAACTTTGGAGTGCAGGAAGACTTCGAAGCCTTTGGCTCGCAGGCCCGCAACGGCGCGCTCCACCAGATAGACATTTTGAAATGTCCCGCCGCTCAGGCACACGCGATCGATACTTTCCGCCGATCGCTGGCGAAGGCAAACCTCGACGATGATGGCTGCAACGGTGTTGTGAAACGCGGCTGCCATCCAGCCCGTGGGTCTGGCGGCCAGGACATCGCGGACAATGCATTCGATCATTGGACGAACGTCGATCTGCCAGGGATCGGTGTTCGTGATCTCGAACGGATAAGTGGCCTCGACGCCGGCCAGCGCGCACGCTTCCAGCTCAATAGCGGCCTGCGCCTCGAAGTTCACCTCATCCCGCACGCCAATGATGGATGCCACAGCATCGAAGAGCCGCCCGGCGGCGGAAGTTTCCACCGTGTTGATGCGGCGCTCAATCATGGACCGAACCGTTGCGATTTTCCTGGCCGGCACGCGACGCCAGAGCGGCAGATCCAGCGAAGCGAGCTCAGCGCCGAAGGTATCGAGCAGATAGCTGAGCGCCAGACGCCAGGGTTCGCGAACGGCCGTGTCGCCGCCCGCGAGCGCCATGTAACGAAAATGCGCGCGGCGCTCGAATCCGGCGAAATCGGCAGCCAGAAACTCACCGCCCCAGATTTTGCCGTCCGTTCCGAAGCCCGTTCCATCGAAGGCTACACCGATGGTCTTGCCCGCGATCCCGTTCTCGGCCATGCAGCTTGCGATATGCGCGTGATGATGCTGAACGCCGATCTGTTGAAGATCCGTCATCTCAAGCGCCAGCTTGGTGCTGAGGTATTGCGGATGAAGATCGTAAGCGACGGCAGCCGGCTCAATGCGAAAGAGCTGCTGCATGCGATCCAGAGTTTCGCGGTAGAAGACCAGCGTTTCGTAGTTTTCCAGATCGCCGATGTGCTGGCTGAGGAAAGCATGCTGGTCCTTGGTAAGACAAAAAGTATTCTTGAGTTCGGCGCCGCAAGCCAGAAGCTCGGTTACCGGAAAGCTCAACGTCACTGGATGGGGCGCGTAGCCACGGGAGCTGCGCAGCACGCGCTCCTGGTCCAGAAAAACTCGCACCACTGAATCGTCCACCCGGGTATGTATGTCGCGATTGTGAAAAAGGAACGCGTCGGCGATGGAGCGCAGGCGCTGAGCTGCCTCGCGATTGCCGGTGACGATTGGCTCTTCGCTCAAGTTGCCACTGGTCATGACGAGCGCGGAGAATGATTCTCCGAATAGCAGATAATGCAGCGGCGTGTAGGGCAGCATCACACCGAGAGTATCGTTGCCCGGCGCGAGAGCCTGGGAAACAGGAGCATCGGGCCTGCGCTTCAGAATGACGATGGGACGGCGGATGCTGGTGAGCGCGGTGCGCTCCGCGCCGGAAACGAAGCACAGCTTTTCGGCCGAGGCGACGCCGGGAACCATCAGCGCGAACGGCTTGTCGCTGCGTTTCTTGCGCTCGCGCAACAGGCGTACCGCGGTATCGTTGAACGGATCGCAGACCAGATGGAAACCGCCCAGCCCTTTAATGGCCAGGATGCATCCTTCGCGCAGAAGCTGGCGCACATGAGTGAGCGCGGGATCGGGAGTTTCCACGGACAACGTGAGCGACGGTCCGCAATCCGGACATGCGTTGGGCTGCGCGTGGAAGCGGCGATCCGTGGGATCTTCGTACTCTCGCAGGCATTCCGCGCACATCGGGAAACAGGCCATGGTGGTCAGCGGCCGGTCATAAGGGACCCTCCGCGTGATGGTGTAGCGCGGACCGCAATTCGTGCAGTTGGTGAAGGGATACCCGAAGCGGCGGTTACCGGGCGTTTGAAAATCGCGGAGACACTCCGGGCAGGTGGAAACGTCCGGCGAAACCGGGGTGAGTTGTTCGGGTAGATCTTTGACGTCGAGGACGCTTTCGCGAATGACGAAGTTTTCGTAGCCGGCGGGCTGCAGAATTGCGCTTACAACTTCTTCAATCTGCGCCAGCGGCGGAGGGTTTTCGTTTAGCTCACGCAGGAACTGCTCGATCTGCGCCGGGTCGCCTTCCACTTCAATTAGGACACCTGCCGAAGAGTTCAGCACGTATCCGGTGAGCCCCAATTTTTGGGCGAGATTATAAACGAACGGACGAAAGCCCACGCCCTGGACGATGCCGCGGACGCGGATCTGTTGTCTGACGTGGATCCGTTGTCTGACGTGGATCTGTTGTCTAATGCAGGGGCCGCCCGCATCCGCTCCGTGAGACATTCGCGCAGTTCAACCTAGCCGCTAAGCCGGTACCGGCACTGGATTCGCGGCGCGAAACCGTTCGATCTCCGCCAGCTCGTTCGGACTCAGCCGGAACTCCGCGGCCCCGATTACACCATCCACCTGCTTAGCGGATCGCATTCCGACAATTGCGCCTGTGACGGCGGGATGCCGCAGCGTCCAGGCGATGGCAACCTCGCCCGCGGTTCTTCCATGGCGCTGGCCTATGCTCCGAAGCAGCTCCGCGATTTCGAGATTTCGCGTGAGCAATGGCTCCTTAAAATTCGGCGAGCGCTGGCGGAAATCGTCGGCGGGCATCGCGGCGATGCGCTGGCGCGTCATGGCGCCAGCGAGCAGCCCGGATTTCATGGGCGAATAAACAATCACGCCGATATTGTTGGCCTGCGCGAAAGGCAGAATTTCGTTTTCAATCTCGGGAGAGATGATCGAATAGGGCGGCTGCAACGACGTGATGGGAGCGATGGCCTGCGCGCGGCGCATCTGTCCCACGTTGAAGTTTGACACGCCGATATGCCGTACTTTGCCTTCCTGCTGGAGCTTGGCCATCAGGGTCCAGGCCGCTTCCACCAGCCTGTCCGGGTCCGGCCAGTGGATCTGATAAAGATCGATGGCGTCCACTTTCAAGCGCCGCAAACTGCGCTCCACTTCCTGGCGAATGGACTCCGGCTCAATCGTGCGCACGTTCTCCCGCCGTTCATTCCAAACGACCCCGCACTTGGTGAAAACCAGCGGCTTGTCCGGGCGTCCCGCGATGGCTTGTCCCACTACCTCTTCGGAATGCCCAAGACCGTAAATAGCCGCGGTGTCTATCCAGTTGATGCCTTGGTCCAGCGCGTGATGAATGGCGTCCACGGACTCGCGGTCATCCTGCGCGCCCCAGGCGAATTGCCAGCCGCCTCCGCCCATGGCCCAGGCACCCACGCCGATGGGCGTGATTTCCAGATCGCTCGCACCTAATTTTCGCTTCTGCATTGCTTCATCTTCTCAGTTTTAGCGGGGCAGCTTTCCCGGCATCATCCGCGAAGTGGTGCAAGCAGGCGTCAAGCGCTCGCGCTGCCGGCGCTCTTCTTGCCCGGTCCGGCGTAGCGCTCCACCATACCGCGGACCACCTGCGTAAAGGCATCGATATCAGTCGGCTTCTGGATGAATTCACGCGCTCCCAGCTCCAACACGCGGGCTCGCTCGCCGTCGTTCAACGACGAGCTGAAAACCACGACCGGTATCTGCTGCGATTTCCATCGTTCCAGGAGCTTAAGTCCTGAAGTCCGTGGAATATTCAGATCCAGGATGATGAAAGCGGGTCGGAAATCAGAGTCGCCCAGCATCATCAGGGCCTGTTCGCCGTCCCGCGCGATGTGCAGGCTCACCGCCGCCGAGACCTCGCTAACGATCTGGCGGATTAACACTGCATCCCCGGCGCTATCCTCCACCAAAAGAATCTCCACATTATCCATGGGATACTCAACTTTTTCGACTCTCCGCAGCGCAAGTGTGTTACGTGTTTCTTGGTCGCGGCAAGAGAATTCCCGGTACTAAGGGCACTACTTACAACCGTGAGAAACGTTTTAGTAACGGCGCTGCTGGCCATAGCCGGGGGAATCGTTGTTGCAAGGTTAGTCCCTTTGCGAGCCTCCGATTTCCTCTGGACTCTACCACTTCTCGGCGGCCTAGCGTGCCTCGCCAGGAAACAACGCTTCAGAATCTCGCCCGTCAGTAGGACTCTGATCTTCTTATTTTTCGGTTTGTGTTGCGGCGCCTTGATCTACTTCGTGCACCAACCCACAAAGCGTCCCGAGATCGACGCGGAAGCCCGCGAAATCCTGGTTCTCAGCGGCTGCGTGGTCTCTCCCGCGGAATTTTCCGAAGGCCGCGATCAGTTCACGCTGGAGCTGGCTCCCAAAGCGCGCGCCCGAATCACTCTTGCGATCCGCGAGCCGGAAACTCCGCCCCAACTGCGCTACGGGCAATGGGTGGACATCCAAGCCCGGCTGCGCCGGATTCGGAATTTCCAGAATCCCGGCGAGTTTGACTACGAAAGCTTCTCTGCGCGCAGCGACATTTACTGGACAGCCAGCGCCACGGGTGCGGAGTCGGTAGCGGTAAAACCCGGCCGCTGCGGATCGCGCCTCCTGGCCGCTGTATTCGCTCTACGCACAGCCGCGCTCGGCCGCATCGATCGCCTCTACTCTGGCAGCCCCTACGCCACAGGCATGATGGAGGCCACGTTGATCGGCGAATCCAGCCGCATGGAGCGATTATGGACCGATCATTTTCGCCGCACCGGCACTTACCACATGCTGGTAATCGACGGACTGCACATCACGGTGCTGGCGACGTTTCTGCTTCTTCTGCTGCGCCTCTGTCTCCTGCCCGAAATCGGCGCGCTGGCAGTCACCGCGTGCGGCGCTTGGACTTATGCCCTGGTCTCCGGATGGAATGCACCAGCCATCCGCGCCGCCGGCGGATTCACACTGTACGTCGCGGCGCGCTACTTTTACCGGCGTGGACAGTTGCTGAATTTGCTGGCAGCCGTCGCCATGGTGTATCTCATCTACGACCCCGGCCAGCTCTTTGAAGCCGGCTTTCAACTTTCGTTTCTCGCGGTGGCTGCTATCGCACTGCTGGCCGCGCCGGTGCTTGAGGCTACTTCCAAGCTTTATGCGCGCGGACTCACGGGCATAACGCAACCCAGCCGCGCGCCACGCCTTCCGCCCCGCGCCGCGCAGTTTCGCTTGGAGCTGCGCCTGTTGGCAGAAACGGCCAGCTTTTACATCCGCCTTCCGCGCGAATGGTGGGAGCGAGCCTTCGCGTTCGGCGCGCGTATCGTTTTCTATGCATACGACCTGGCAGTCATCTCCGCCGCAATCCAAATCGGCCTCGCACTGCCCATGGCGATTTACTTCCACCGCATTTCGCTCACCGGCATCTCCGCGAACATCCTGGTAGTGCCGCTGCTGGCGCTGGTGGTTCCGTTGGGATTCCTGGCCATCTTTACGGCGTGGCATCTTCCCGCTGCGATGGCTGGATGGCTGCTCCGGGCGGGCGAAAAGATCGCCGAGTGGCACACCGGGCTGGAACCGGACTGGCGCGTCCTGGCGCCTCCGTTCTGGCTCGGGATTTCCTTCACTGCGGCGCTGCTTTTGCTGGCCTTCGCCATGCGCCGGTCGCTGCGTTGGTCCTGGGCCGCGCTCGCTTTGGTTCTAGCGCTGTTTGCGCTGATCTTCTGGCATCCGTTTCCACCCCAACTGCATCGCGGCGAGCTGGAACTTACTGCCATCGACGTCGGACAGGGCGACAGCCTGCTGGTATCGTTCCCCGATTCCAAACTGATGCTCATCGACGGCGGCGGAGTGCTCTCGTTCGGCCGGCATCCCGTATCGCGCTTGGATATGGGCGAGGATGTTGTCTCGCCTTACCTTTGGAGCCGGTCTATCAAAAAGATCGACGTGGTAACGCTAACGCACGCGCATGACGATCACGCCGGCGGATTACCCGCCATCATCGAAAACTTCCATCCTTCCCAGCTCTGGACCAGCGTTACTCCAGCCAGCGCGGCCTGGTCCGCCGTGCGCAATAAAGCCCGCAGTGAGAAAGTGAAAATCTTAAGGCTTTCGAGCGGACGCAGCTTCGATTTCGGGGGCGCGCGCATCGATGTAATTTCGCCGCCGGCCAATTATGTTGCCGCGAGCAGCCCAACGAATAACGATTCACTGGCGATACGCATCACCTACCGGCAGCGCTCGCTGCTTCTTACCGGCGACATGGAAAAACCCATGGAACGGCGTGCGCTAATCGACGGCGAACCGCTCCGCGCCGACATTCTCAAGGTAGGCCATCACGGCAGCAACACCTCCAGCATCGATCCGTTCCTGGACGCTGTTGCACCGGAGTTCGCGATCATCTCGGATGGTTTTGAAAACTCTTTCCGGCATCCGCATCCCAAGGTACTGGATCGGCTGGCCGCGCACCGGGCTGGAATCCTGCGTACCGATCGAGATGGATTGATCACGATTCGTACCGACGGGCGAAGTCTTTCGGTGGAAACGTTCCGCCTGCGCTAACGGGGTGACGAAAAAGCCGTAAGAACCGCTCCCTCACGGTCACGGCTCATAAGAGCCGCGCGCGTGAGCAAGCGGAGGTTACTGCGCCGAAAGTTTGGAAGTCAGCATCCAGCGCAGCACGCCATGCGGCTCGGCCGGAAACCTTTCCAGTTCGATGCAGACGATGGCGCCCTTTTTGAATTCCACCTGAAGATTCGGGGATCCAAGCAGATAAGCCGTCAACCGGCTGAACAAGGGTTCGTGGCCGGACAGCAGAATTCGCGGCTCATCCTTATGCACGCGGATCTCATCCCAGACCGCCTTGGGCGACGAGCCCGGCTCCAGCACCGTGGTGCGCAGCAACTCGCCCTGATAGTTGAGGATCTCGGCCGCCACCTGGGCCGTTTGCAGCGCGCGCTTGTAAGGGCTGGTCAAAATGAGCGACGGTTCAACGCCGGCCGAGGCGGCCGTCCGCAAAACGTTTCGCAGCTTCTTGCGTCCATCGGGCGTCAGCACGCGCTCGGAATCCGGCTGTCCGGTTTGCGGTTCTTCGGCAACTCCGTGGCGGAGGATATAAATTTCCATTCCTGATAGCCTACTGGTTTGAAACCCTATTTCGACCGCAGCGCATTTTATCTCACGTGCGGCGCGCTTCTATCCATTCTATTCTCGATCGCCGTCTCTCAAATTTTGCTGGCTCTGGCGCTGGCGGCCCTGTTGCTTTCATCGCAGAAGATCCGGTTTCCGCCCATCCAACTCCCCCTGGCGCTTTTTCTGACGGGAACGGTGGTTTCGCTGCTGGCTTCGGGCCATATCCGGGAGGGCATGCCGCAGATTCGAAAGTTCTACGTCTTCTTTATCTTGCTGGTAGTCTACAGCACTTTCCGCAAAATCTCAGAAATGCGCGCCATCGTGCTGTTGTGGGCCGCCGTCGCTACGCTCTCCGCGGCGCGCAGTTTCTTTCAGTTCTGGCGAATTTACCGGCAAGCGCAGGAACAGCATGTCAGCTTTTACGATTTCTACGTGGGTTCCCGCATCACCGGCTTCATGAGCCACTGGATGACATTCGGCGGCGAAGAGATGATCGTACTGTTGCTGTTGGCTTCCTATTTATTCTTCTCCAGCGAAGTGCGCTGGAAAAGGGCCGGCTGGGTGTGTGCGGCGATTCTGGCCGGCTCCACGATCCTGGGATTCACGCGCAGCATTTTTCTTCTCGGATTTCCCGTCGGGCTGCTTTACCTGCTGTGGTTCTGGAAGAAGTGGCTGGTGGCGGCCGTGCCCGCGGTGGTGGTAATCGCATTCTTCTTTGGACCGCGTGCGCTCCGGGAACGCGTTATGTCGGTGGTGCAGTCGCACGGGGAAGTGGATTCCAATCGCCACCGGGCCATCCTGCGCGAGACCGGCCTGGTAATCATGCGCGCTCATCCGTGGCTCGGCATCGGACCCGAGCAGGTAAAGTATCAGTTCGACCGCTGGGTGCCCGCGTCGGCGCTTCCGCTCCCGGTGGGCTACTATGGCCACCTGCACAATATTTACCTGCAGTACGGGGCGGAACGCGGCGTTCCAACACTTCTGATCTTTCTCTGGCTGATCGCCAAAATCCTGTTTGACTTCGCCCGCGCTCTGCGCCGCAAATTAGCGGATCGGGACGCACGCTTTTTATTACACGGTTCCATCGCCGTGGTTCTGGCAATTCTGGCCGAAGGCTACTCCGAATACAATCTCGGGGACAGCGAAGTGCTGACGCTATTCCTGGCCGTAGTGGCGTTCGGCTACCTCGCGGCCGAAACGACCCCGACCGAAAAGAGCCGCGACCGTGAGGGAGCGGTGTAGAATGCCTTCCAACACGTGCCAGCCCGCTAATCGCCAATCGCCAGCCCCTACTGCATCGGACCGTGCAGCTCCGGCGGACGTTTCTTGCGCGTCCCCCCCGTGCGGCGCGGGCGATCGGTGGAATTTCCAGACGCTGCCGGCTTCCGCGTCCGCCGCACTGGTTTCGGCTTAACGGGCGGAGGATTAGGCTCCAAAAGCGAAGGCTGGCCTTCCACGATGGGCTGCTTCTCGTCCTCTTCTTCTTCGTGTTGCGGCTCCGGAGCTCGCTCCGGCTCGGCCGGCGGATAGAATTCGGCGCCCAGATATACGATGGGACCTTTCTCTTCGTCCGGCTCCACGCGGACCACCAGCTTGTCTTGCGCATAGTTGAGGAATTCGGAGAATTCCTGGAACCCGTAAGCGGCCCCGGAAAAGTTGGGGACTTCGGTCTGCACCCAACCGGCCAAGTCGTCAATCAGGACGCCATTCTCCATTTCCAGGCGATGGGTCTCCAGAACGTCGCGCAGCGGGGGCAGCGCCTCTTCCGGTTTGGGCGTTGGACGCTCCGGCTGCGACGCGCCCTTGCGCTCGATAATGTAACGCCCGCCCTGCCCGCTGACGTTGACGTAGTCGGCCTTCTTCAACTTCTCGACGAAATCGGAGAAGCTGTTCGCCCCGTAAGCCTTTTCTGTAAAGGCCGAGTCAAGCTGCAGCATGGTGGATTTCAGCAATCCAAGCTGGGGCTGCACTGCGCGGCGCTCCAGCACCTGTAAGGCGCGTTCCACCAGCGGCATGGACTGGGCCAGATCGAGCGGCGCCGGCCGGCTGCGTTGTCCGCCTTGCGGGCGATCCCGGCCCGGCTGCTGTTCTCCGGCTTGCCCCTGCGGGCGGGGAGGGCGCTCGCGAGTTTGCCCGCGATCGGCATCCGAGAGCAGCGATTCGTAGCTGACGAATTCGTGACAGTTCTGTTGCAGGATGGTGCTGGTGAACGCCTTGCCTCCCACCACAAATACGGTCTTGCCGTATTCCTTCAGCTTGTTCACCAGCGGAATAAAGTCGCTGTCGCCGCTGACGATGGCGAATGCGTTCACGTGCGGATGAGTGAACGCCATCTCCAGCGCGTCCAACGCCAGGTTAATGTCTCCGCCATTCTTGTCGCCGCGCGGCGAAGGCAGGCGCTGCACCATTTGCACGGCGTTCTCCGCCATGGACCGTGCGGCGCCTTCCTGGCGCCCCCAGTTGGCATAGGCGAATTTCGCCACCAGATCGCCACGCTCCTTGAGCGCATCCAACGGCAGCGAAACGTCAAATTCGCGCCGCAAAGTCGATTTCACGCCGATTTCAATGTTGTCGTAGTCGACAAACACGGCGATGTTTAATTTTTCTTGCATTTATGTTTTGTTAGTACACAGGCGCTCAGCGCCGATGTTTTGTTTTCAAATTAAGCGGGCATCTTGAGCCCGCGGTTGCTTCACGCGGTCTGCTTTACGGAAGACCTTATGAAGTCGACGATCGCTTCGAGCGACGCCCCAGGCTGGAATACAGCCGCGACGCCCAGTTTCTTTAGCTCGACGGCATCCTCGTCAGGAATTATACCGCCCACCAGGACCAGGACATCGTCCATCCCTTTTTCGCGCAGCAAATCCATAATACGCGGAACGATCGCATTATGGGCGCCGGACAGGATGGACAAGCCGATTACCTGCACGTCTTCCTGCAAAGCCGCATTCACGATCATTTCCGGAGTCTGGCGCAGGCCGGTGTAAATCACCTCCATGCCCGCATCGCGCAACGCTCGCGCAATCACCTTCGCTCCCCGGTCATGGCCGTCCAAACCTGGTTTGGCGACCAGCACCCGGATGCGAGGCACCATATGGTTTGATGGTAGCACTGCGCGGCGCTATAGCACGGGTAAGCCTGTCCGCTCCGCCCGCCCCCACGCGCGGATTTACTGGCCGATCCAGATCAAAATAGGGGGCGCTAGAATGCTTGTGCCGCCGGGCAGCGTTACCCAAACCGTGAGCTCGGGAATCAGGACGTTTAGCTGGCTCAAGCCCGCAATCTCAAAGGGCGCCGGTCCCGCGTACTGGACCGTTGTGTAGTATGTCACCCGGGCTGTGCATGTCGGGATTCGGGATCTCTACAGGAAGTAGCTAAAAAGGAGGACGGAAAAGACGCCGAACCAAAGAAGTCCTCGCAGAGAGAAACGGGCAAAGCGTGGGGAGGTCCAAGAAGACATACTGCTCTCCTTGGATCTATTTAAGCGCATTTGAGGGAACCTCGCAAAATCCAGCGAAGCTTCGGGCCGAACTGGAATCGGCGTCTCGATTACGGTTGCTCTGCTGTGGCCTGTACCAGTTGGGCATTCTGCCTTTGGTACATCTGGGTCAGCTCCTGCTTCAGCTCCATGAGTTCGCGGAGCTCTTGGATGCTTGGCGTAGGGGCAGCATAACTGGGAACGGTCCCTGGATTCCTGGAATGAAACCCTCCGCTCGGTGTTGTGCCGGCGCCAACCGCACCGGCGGGCTTGGCCAACACGATAAAGAGGCGTGTGTTGCCCGGCACCGTAACCACAATATTTTGGTGATAGGCAAGATCGTTCAATTCTTGTTCCCCGGCCAGCGCCACATTGTTTGCGACTCGCTCGCGGAGAAGAACATTGTTGGAAAGTGTGTCGGTAAGGCCGGTTCCGGTTTGAACGCCAACAGTGGCTGCT
>Ga0181525_10001116_pt1 | contig 23161 bp, 21 predicted proteins | sample PEATcosm2014_Bin_48_FD_121100 | JGI IMG/M metagenome (GOLD analysis project Ga0181525, IMG submission 121100) | Peatland microbial communities from MTU Mesocosm Facility, Houghton, MI, USA - PEATcosm2014_Bin06_10_metaG | ecosystem: Environmental > Terrestrial > Soil > Wetlands > Peat | place... | reverse complement strand
TCACCTTCTGGGCGCGCCAACGCGAGGGCGTGTTCGTAGGTATCGAGTATCTCGCGAAGGTCTCTGTCGGCCACGTTGGCGGATTGGATCTTGTGTCCCAACGACTCGGCATAAAACGACATCGCTAGTGCCCTTAAGGTGGGTTCAACGTCGGTCTCTACCGCCAAAGCTTCACGGACGAATTCAGCGGGCTCCCAATGCGATCGAACTTCGAAGAAACGCCAAGCGCTGACCGTGAGTCGAAGAACGCTGTTCGCACCATTCGGATCTTCCGCGAATTGGTTTAGCGCCGCTTGGAGGTTGTCCCACTCGATTTCCAGTCGGTCAAACCACAACGCCTGGTCCGAACTTCCTCGTAAGAACGGCTCCGCCGTCTCGCAAAACTCAAGGTAGTACTCCGCATGGCGTCGACGAGATTCAGCCATCGCGGACTCGCCGTCAATCTCAAGGAGTCTCTCGACCGCGAATTGACGGATCGTTTCCAGCAACCGGTACCGCAGTGAGGCCCCACCTCGTTCGGCTACCACCAAACTCTTGTCGACGAGTGAACCGAGGATGTTTGACACCTCGTAGGACTCGACGGATTCAGTAATGCACACGTACTCGGCGGCTCGGAGATCGAAACCGTTGACGAACACGGTGAGGCGACGGAGAACTTCACGCTCGAATTCATTGAGAAGGTCGTACGACCACGAAACCATCGCACTGAGCGTCTGCTGGCGCGGAAGGGCACTACGACTTCCTCCCGAGAGAAGACGAAACCGATGGTCGAGTCGTTCGTGAAGATCATCGACCGACATAGACGAAAGGCGAGCTGCCGCCAGCTCGATCGCGAGGGGAATCCCGTCCAATCGGCGACAGATCGACGCTACGAGTGCGACGTTCGAGTCGGAGAGTTCGAAGCTTTTGTCGTGCTGACGCGTTCGGGTAACGAACAATTCGACGGAGTCTGACCCTGAAACGTCGGAGACGGTCTCCACATCGCCGATGGGGAGTGAGAGCGAACGCACCCGATAAACGTCCTCGTCGTCGACGCCTAATGGCTCTCGCGACGTCACGACCAGATGAACCTTCGGGCACGAGCGCAAGAGTGAGTCCACGAGCTTCGCCACCGAATCGACCAAATGCTCACAGTTGTCCAAGACGATCAGGGACCTCTGGTCGCGTAAGACGCGCAGGAGGTTGTCGGCAGGAGCGAGACCGGGCTCGTAGCGAATCTGGAGTGCCTCGATGATCACCTCTGCGACTCGATCAGGATCACTCAACGGCGCGAGCTCGACGAGCCAGACTCCCTCCCCACTGCCATCCAAGAACTCGGCCGCGGCTTGCAACGCAAGGCGCGTCTTGCCAGAACCACCCGCTCCCGTAAGAGTGACGAGGCGGGACCTCTCGATCAGCGCACGCACTTCTTGGAGTTCGCTCGTGCGACCGATGAAGGTGCCGAGCGATGCCGGCAAGTTGTTCGGCAGCTCTGGATTGTCCAGTGACCGAAGAGGCGGGAATTCGGTGGCTAGACCCGGCGCTATGAGTTGGAATATCGTCTCGGGCCGACCGAGATCCTTGAGCCGGTGTGCGCCAAGGTTGCGAAGCGTGGCGTCGCCTCCAAGGGAATTCTCGACCAGTCCCGCGGTCGCCGAGGAAAGCAGCACCTGCCCACCATGACCAACGGCCGCAATGCGGGCCGCCCGGTGCACTTCGTAGCCCACGAGGCCGGTCACCTCTTCAGAGGCCTCACCAGTGTGGATCCCTATACGGACGCGGATCTTCTCGCCACCGGACCACTCCAATTCGCCCAAGGCCAACTGAATCTCGGTCGCGCACGACACACTCGCTCGTGGGGACGTGAAAGTCGCGAAGAAGGAGTCTCCTTGAGTCCCTTCCTCGTGGCCTTGATAATTCTAGAGGCACTGTCGAATAATCCGGTGGTGATCAGCGAGGATCGAACCGTACATGGCATCACCAATTCGACGCAACAAGGCAGTTGAACCCTCAATATCAGTGGAGAGAAAAGTCAGCGTCTCGATGAATTAATGGTACGAGATGAGACTTTGCGTCGCATGGGCTTTGCTCAATTCACGGTAAAAGGGGGGGTCCTCATGGTGTCTGGGAGGTTGGAAAAGACGAAGATTCGCAGTGTCGATCAGTCTTCTTCACGCCCTCTGATGAATTTGGCCGGAGCACCGAGCCAACGCCACCACTCCAAGACAGGCGTTTCAACTACAGCCACTGTGCGGTGCTTCGTAAATCCTGATGAAGGACCTTTGTCTGCGGCGGCCGTAGGGGGTCGCAGTGTTCATTAACTCATTGAGGTTGGCGTCGCATGAACCACATGTGCGCCGAGAGCATCTGCGATTCATCAACGACCTCGAATCCGAGGTTGACGTAGAAACGAACATTCTCCGGTGTTGCGGCATCCAGCCACGCAATTCTGAAGTGCTCATCAAACTCTTCACACAGCAGTTTCATCGCTGCACGACCCATCCCCATCGATTGAAAGCCCGGTTCAACCGCGACCGGACCGACGTGCCAGTGGGGCTCATCCAGATCGTGGGTGGCGAGGATCGATCCAAAGTGTAGAAGGCGATTGGCATCGGTTGCGTTACTTGGGGGAACTTCAAGGGTCCTTGCTTCTGGCGCGAGCCTTGAGCCCACACAGCGACCGGGTTCTACCGCGGCAGCGACACCAAGAACGCAGTCTCCTCGTCGAACGCCAGCCACGCGTGCCCTTCCGAGGGTACTGCCGAACGAGCGATAAAGCATCTCTTGGCGAACGAGCGGATCTTTGGAGATTTCCATCGTGTCTGAACCGTCACGCAATGCTCGCGCTGCAACACCTACCGCCTGGGAGATCTGGTCACTGTCATTGAGCCAAAGAACCTCGAATTTGTCCATTCAGCGGTTTTATCACTCGCGGATGAACTTCGAGACACGGATTACTCGGACTGTCTCTCGAAGCCACACAATCGTGGAGTTCGAAGTTTTTGACAGAAGGTGTGCTCTGAATGGCCACCCCAAAGCCCTTTATTTACAAGGGTTTTGGTGCGACCGCGAGCGACCAAAAGTGACCGCGAGTGACCACCATTTACCCCTGCGACACGCCCTTTACATGCCCGCAGTACGCCCGAAAAAGTCCTGCACGTATTTGTCGCAACATTGACTCCTGTGAAGTTGAGAGGCTTCCAACCCCGAGCCACACTGGCGACAAGGGAGTGCCATAGTGAGGCGTGGTCAACTTTCGTCGAGTATTTTTAGTCGTCACTATCGTCGCGATTAGCGCCGTTTCCGTGACGCCTTCGATGGCCACGACAAGCCGAAAATCGATCCCTTGGGCCTCCCTGGGAGTTGTCCGGCCCGTACTCACCCAACCCGCTGGGTGGGGCAGCCCGATTGCCGCCCAACCAAGAAGTGCCACCTATGCGTGGTGTTCTCAAGGTGGAGTGGAGATTGTGGCGAATAATGGCAAGTCAATTCTGGTGCCGGACCGTTCTGTGGAGCCGTTGCTCAGTCGAAACCATCTGGGACTTCCGAGTTTGTCTGGGGGCTCAAAGGTAGTCGTAACGTGCGAAAACCTCGCACTCGATCCAAATCATCCGAAGACTGTTTACGTCGGCTTCCAGGCGAGTCACGGTGGATCGATTCCTCCGGTCTACGATGTCGCACTCGTCACGTCAAACCTTGGAAAGAGCTGGCGATTCATACCGCCTCCTCGCGGCTATTCGGTGACCGACTTTGGCGGATTCAACGATCAACTCGGCCGCGTCGCGATGCTCTATTCGCGCAATGACTTCTTTCCACTTACGACGGGGCACACCGCATCTTTCGTTGCGACTACGTCGTCAACTGGCGGTCAATCATGGACGGACCTGCATTTGGATTGCGTAACGAGTGCCACCTGTGTGATCTTCGGACCGGAGGCCCCTCAGGGCGCATGTGGGATGTCCGAGTGGCAGCAGTCCGTGCTAGTAGTTGCCTCGGGTCAGGGCACGGCCACGACTCGGTGGCGTTCGGCCGGAGCCATCTCGAGTGTGAGCCAATGTGGTAGCCAGCAACTCATAGCTACGACGTCCGGAGACGAATTTCTGATCGCCCGCAGCCGATCGGACGCCCTCCTCTATACACGGAATGGAATCAACTGGACCACCGTGTCACTTCCGAAAATGGACGGGAGACCCGTCGGAGAAACGTTTTCTTCATTCGGACAGGTAATGACAATTGCGGCCAACGGGTTTCTCGTTGCAGTCTCAGGCTCTCCTCTCCAGGTCTCCGAGCACCTTGAAATACTGAAACCTGGTTCGAGCGAATGGTGCATTGCGAACGCGCCATTGCCACCCGCAACCAAGCAGAACCCCGTCGTCGCCATGCAGTCCAGTAACTCAAGGTTGGTGGTGACGTTCCTGGCGCGCATACGGGTAGCCCGTGGAACGGAAACATCCGCTCTCAGCATTCCCTTGTCAACCTTGCACTGTCTTTCCTGAAAATTGAGGGTTGGCTCTAATTATCCAAGACGAAAATGATGACCTCCAGCGCTTCCGACAGACCCCGATCACGATCTCTCGTCGCGTGCTGGTAGCGCAGTGCGGCGGGTGCGGTTGCATGTCCAGCACGGTGCATCAGTTCTGACTTCATAGCTCCCGTCGAAGCGGGCAACGTTAATCCAGGGTGCCGCATGTCGCGCAGCCGTAGACCAGGCCGTCCCGCGGCTAGACGCGCACTGAATCACAGAGGATTAACTGCATCGAGAAAAGTCTCTGAAGCAATTAGTGGCCTTTTCCAAACCTACGACAAGTTGGAAGTAGTGGTGGAAGAATCGGTTGATGATCAGAATTGGCAATCGGATATCCGCAACTGCGATGTACGTCGTAGTCGCATCCATTCTCTTCGGAACCTCGATTGCGGTGGGCGCCGTGCACGACTATTCGACGGCAAAGGTCGCGACTCTCAGCGGTTCGGCAAAGATCTTGATCACAACCGACATGCTGACACCCGAGATTGGGTTCGCAATTGGCGGTACCGGTAAGGAGTCGAGCAGGGCATATCTCTTGGTCACTACGAATGGAGGTACGACATGGAGCGAACGGAGCGAACTTTCCTACGAACTCACTAATGCTGCGTGGTCGGTTCCGCATCTGGATTTCGTCTCGAAGGAAGTGGGATATACCGATGCAAACGTCTCAGGTGGTCCCGACTCGAATCAGGGTGTCTATGTCACATCAAACGGAGGATTCAATTGGCGACGCCTGATTTTCGCTGGGTACACGCCGACGTACGCCACGCCAACCCTCAGCGATCCACCCGTCAACGAGAGCTACCAGATTGATGACGGCGTTCTAACGCTGGTTACTTTGCACTGCACGATGCACGAACTCACCGTGGACGCCGGCAACTGGTGTCCGTCGTATCTCAACGAGTTCCGAGTTGGCGCTACTCGCCCGTTCAAAGTTGAGCCAATTCCTTCAAGCAACTCACTACCTAATGATCCACCTCGACTCCAGAGCGTCCGACTAATCGCAGCGACGGGTCCCTCAAGCGCAATCGTCGCTCTCGGCGACATGGAAGCCCCGTTTCCTGTTATCGAGACAGCGGACGGTGGATCAACTTGGACAACATGGTTGAATCCCTGCTATCACCTTCGAGGATCGGCGGGCATCCGGGTCAAGGTAACGATTCAGGACCTTCGGATTACCCACAGTGGTTGGTACCTCACGTGTTACGAAGGCGGGGGCATGAGTCAAGGAACTCTCTATCTCGGAAGATCGATCGATCAAGGCCGGAGTTGGACCCTTCTATCTCAGGGCAGCGAAGGTGCACATGCAGGCAACATCCCATTTGTCGGCAATCTTGGTGACACCGACGTCGAAATGTGGGCAAGCAATGACGGCTCGACATTGTGGACTTGGGACCGGTTCAACAGCGGACTCCTCGGCTACAGCAGCGATGGCGGCCGCCGTTGGCAGTCAATTTCAACGCCTGGCGAAAAATTGCCGAGTTCGCTCAGTTCCCTCAGTATTGATCCAGTTGGCGCACGTGGAGCAATAGCCATCTTCCCGAAGGGCTCCATGTATTCGACGCTGAATGGCCGCGACTGGATTCGGGTTTCTGTTTCTCCACGTGCACACTTGGTTTATGCCCGCAGTATGCCCGAAACCCGTTCAGCAAAGTTATTCGGCGTCGGAAAATAGTGTTGACCAGCGCATTCAAATTCCATGAGTAGGGCACAGCTCAAAGCTGATTAAACCAACTTAGAAATCCCTATGGGTCCATGGTTTAGGACAGAGTCTTGCCGCCACCGATCTCAGGTGGTGCCAGAAGTATCAGCACAGCCCTGGTGAGCAACTTAATGGTCGTGCTGTGCAGCGACCAGCCAGCGTCGCCAATCGACCATACCGGAACGCTAGACAACCGATCCGTGGTTGAGCGTAAACCGATACTTCTTCGCATTGATCCCGCGGTCCATGACGCGTTGGCGCGATGGGCTGCCGATGACTTTCGAAGCCTAAATTCCCAGATTGAGGTAGTGCTGCGCCGGGCGCTCGTTGACTCTGGGCGAATGCCCGAGAAGGCCGCGCCCTTGCCGAAACGAGGGCGTCCACGCCTTCACCAAAAAACGACGTCGCGAGAAGGCCGCACATGATGGCTCGATGCCATCACATGTACTCCAACGAAGTCACCATCCGGTTGTCGGAGGCGGTTAATGCCCGGACGATGTCCACGGTTGAATTTTGAACTGTATACGCTGTCCGAAGTGCGAGTGCAGTATTCAATCGAGCGATGCCATCGATCGTCGTTCTAGAAGTGTTCGATGCAGTCGGAAATGGCTAGTGAGAGACCTCGAAGGAATTCAGACCAGGACCGCGTCTCGATATGGTCGCCGAGACTCACTCGCTGGGAAAAGTTGGCGCTCTTGCATCCACGTTTGCGATCGATCGTACATTTCTTCCGTATAGGGCAAGAACACTATTCTCTCTCCCGGTCCGAACGCTCGAACGTCGACGAGGTCGGTGTAGCGCGCCGGGATCTCCTTCGCGTAATAGTGCTTGTACTTTTCTGAGTGAAGATCAAGTTCCATCTGTGCTCGACGTAACGCCTTGAAGTACCGCTCGACATCGTTCACGTCGGTCTCAGACCCGAACATGAAACCAGCCATGAACGTAGTGTCGACAATCTTTCGATAGCCGAGTTGTTCGACGATATAGCTTGGGGCATTCCAAATGGCCGCCGCACTCACCTCACCATTGAGGAGGGTATCGACTCGGTCATAGGGCATTCCGACGAATCGGAGCTTGATGGCGTCTGGTTCGAGAAACGCCTCTAACGCCTGAATCGTCGAGAAGTGGCTGCCGGAGTGGTAACCAACGGCGACTTCAACTCCCGCAAGGTCCTCGGGACTTTGAATCTTCGAACCCGCCGCCACGTAGATACCACTGGGCAATACAGAGTAAGCACGGCCCCACATTCTTCCCGCTGAGTCGGTAGAGGCTTGATTGGTTGCCCAGTGACACGCACAACTCATGTTCTGCTTTCCGCCACTCCCTTCTTGATATAACTCATAGGCACCGGTGCGGACATCGCTCTTGATGGGTGCTGCAATATCTTGATCAGCGTTCTCGAGCACTCGCATGTCAATGGAGTAATCGAGCCCCTCGTCTTCGAAGTAACCCCGCTCCACGGCGATCCAGTCCTGCAGTCGACCGTGCGTCGATATACGGAAGTTTGCCATTACCTACCCCCTCATCTCGCGTCCCAGCGCGAACAATTCATCAGGAACCTGATGATATATTGCTGCTGCGTCCTTGGCAAGGGCCTTCGACGAATACTTCGAAGATTGCCCAGTACGATGACGGGATGCCCGCAGCAATTGGTGAGGAGTATCGGGGCCCCGAAGGGCGTCTTGGTTACTTACTACGTCAAGCACAGCAAGCACTCTGGATCGCGCTCGAATCCGAGATGAGACCCTTGGGTATCTCCGCCTCGCAGTTTGGCGTGCTTCGCCTCGTCGAAGTTGAGCCGGGCGCCACAGGAGCGGACCTCGCGTACACGAGCATGTTCAGCCCGCAATCCACACAAGAGATTCTCGTCGTGTTAGAAGCGGCTGGATTGTTGGAACGTCGGTGTGACGATAACGATGGAAGAGTCCGACGAGCCTTCCTCACTAAAAAAGGTGCTCGCGTTCTCGCCAAGGCTCACGTCCGCGCCATCGCCCTCGAAAGTCGAATGGTGGCGGGAATGTCGCAACGTCAGAGCAAGGAGTTGAAGAGGGCGCTCGTTCAAATTACACAAGCGCTCGTCGAATAGGACCTGAACCCAGACGTCCGTCGATGCTTACGTTCACCACCGTCTTACGCGACCCGGCATAGACGTTCCATCGACTTTCGCTGGATTCACTTCGTCTCAAAATATTTGGCTGGCGTAATGCCAGTCTCTCGGCGAAATGCAGCGACGAATGCGCTCGTCGACTCATAACCCACAGTTCGCGCGACTTCGGCAACCGGCATGTTTGAACCGAGAGCCTCCATCGCACGTTGGAGTCGCACGAGAGTACGCCAACGGGCAAAGGGCAGTCCGGTGTCATAGATGAAGGCTCGAGCGAGAGTGCGGCTACTGGCCCCGACGTCGGCTCCCCACTCGGCCAAGGTTCGATCATCGGCCGGATCGTCGATCAATCTCTCGGCGACACGCAGTGCCCGATCATCTCTAGGCATTCGAACTTGAAATGAAATGGTTGGGAGCGGTTCGAGAAGATCGACTAGGAGCAGTTCGGCGTGTGTCCGCTTCGATAGTTCCAGCCCATCGCCCTCCAAAAAACTCAGCAGTTCCGCCACGAGCGTCGAAGCCACCACCGGAGTGCACGACGCCCACCGAATCGAGCAGGAGCTCGTTCTCACGTAAGCCGTTCGCATCGTCGCCCCACTTTCGGAAAGAGTCTCGTGACGAATGCCAGCGGGGATCCACAACGCCCTCGTCGGTGGAAGCACCCACGCCTCGAGACCGCTCCGCACGGTGAGCACGCCACTCGACGCCCAGGCGAGTTGGTGATCGTCGTGAGTGTGCCAATCAAAGACCGTGTCGGCGGAAATTTGAAAGGTGCAGACATCCAACCCCCAGCCCGCATCGCGAGATGGCGTTTCACATTGTCCGTCTTGCAACATTGAATGTCAGCCTACGGTATTGGAATTGCGACCGACGGTGCGTACGTTGTTCGCGTGAATGAAAACCACGCGCAACTTTGTCCGTCGCCAAAGTGGGCGGCGTACCTCCAGGAAGACGTTCTCGCGTACGTCACGAACCTTGCCCCTCTGGGCGAGACGATGCTCGAACTCGGGCCCGGGCCCGGCGCCGCGACGGAGTGGCTCCGTCATCACGTGGAACAACTCGTCGCCGTCGAATCGGACGCCGCTGCGGCCCGTTTGCTCGCGCAGCGATTCGTCGACACGAATGTGGACGTCGTTGAAGGTGACGCCTTAAAACTCACCTTTTCGTCCGACACCTTTGACTCGGTCGGATCCTTCACGATGCTCCACCACGTCGCCTCGTACTCTGGCCAACAATTGCTGCTCCAAGAGGCCTTCCGCGTGCTCAAGCCCGGAGGGTGGTTCGTCGGCTCCGACAGCCTGTCGAGCAACGACCTCCATCACTTTCACGAAGGCGATGACTACCTTCCGGTCGATCCGGCGTCCTTCCTCGTCCGCCTGCAGGCTGTCGGCTTCGAGACGATCACGATCGCCATCGACGGGAATCTGAAGTTCGTCGCCCGCAAGCCTTTCACGCCGTAGCAGTTGCATTCTCAACAAGATAGAGAGGACAGATAGATGACCATCCCCTATAGCGAACCACTTAAGGTGCGCACGCTCGATGAACGGGTGATCCCCGAACCGCCGCGTCGTGGAGAACCGGGGGGCGACCCATGCGGTATTTGCGGCGGCCAAACAACCAGTGCCGTTTGGTCCAACACGAACTGGTCACTCCATCCGCCCGTCGGCGGAAGTTTGTTAGGCGCAGTGTGGCTGGCTTCACGTGAACACCTTGACTCATTCATGGATTTGCCAGAACACGTGGCCGCAGAGTTTGGAGGCATCGTTGCGAAGGTCGAACGGGGAATTCTCTCGCTCGGAGGAGTGGCCCGGGTGCACCTTTATCGCTGGGGTGACGGTGCATCACACTTTCACGTGTGGATGCTTCCTCGACCACTGGGAATGCTCGAAGCGAAGGGCATGATGCTCCCCATTTGGGAGGACGTCTTGCCTAATTTCACCGATGAAGAGCTACGAGAAGCGGCGCAGAAAGTGGCGCTCGCTCTGGTTGATGAGTAAGGGGAATGCGCTGTCAGCGCTTCCCGACCGCTCAGAAGCGAGACTTCGACCTCAGGACCTCACACGCAATTAACGAGGAAGATTGGTCGTCGTTGTGGGTAGGGTGATCGAGGTGCTGTCCCACTTGCTGAAATAGAGGAGGCCCGACGTGCCCGCCGGACCGCTCATCGCGAAGGGCAGTGGATGTACGGCGTCGGTGATGTAGAGCGTTTGTTTCGCAAACCCACTCTTTTCGACGAACAGGTTCGAGGAGGCACTCAACTTGAACACTCGCACTCCTTTGAGGACGGCGGTGCCCTCATAGGTCGCCGTACGGCTCCATCCAATCGAACTAAAGGAGAACACTTGGGCGACCGTTTGGGCTCCCCCGCCGACAATCGTCGTAAATCGTGGATCCTTGCTCGTGATCTTGTACCAGACATTGATCTCACTGACCTTGGGGACCTTGACTTCCAGATAGTTTCCCAACGCGCCGATGGAATCACCTTTAACAAACGCGTACTTGGATCCGTTTGGCTGAACCTCATCTACGGAGCCAACCCCTCTTTCGGTCGTGACTCCTCCATTTGCGTTCGCGGCGAAGCCACCGTTCAAGGTCACCGAGCTACCTGCATCTGTCAACGTGCCCACCATCGAGACACTCGTCTTCTGCGCGGCATCGGCGAAGGTCTGAGCGAGCAGAAGCCCTCCGTTGGGAGCGGCCGCAGCAGAGATGTTGACGACCATTGTCAGTGAGCTGAGAAGTGCAATAAACGAAATTAGAACTCTTCGGTACATTTAGTCCCCTCGAATACTCGCCACCGCGACCATAGCGTCAACCGTATACGGCGAGTCCACTCTCGTCGTCTCGTAAGTGCGAATCCAGAGATACTCGCACCACCAATTCAAGTCCCCCGGCACCATCTGAGACCCAAATCAACCCCCATCGATCAAATCCGCGACCGATGCCACTCCTTTGAGTCGTCGACGGCACCGACGTCCAATCCACGCCGGAGTGTCCATCGGGACTCCGCGGTCGTTGAAGTATTCGTAGACCGTCGGTTGTTCGAGAACTATCGGCGAATAACACTGTTTGAAGCTCGAATTAAGGGAAATGTCACCTCGTTTCAGCGTTCGCGGAGGGTGAATTTCTTGGGGGATGCGCGACCCTATCGTCCATAAGTAGGTATGGAGAATCCCGAGGGCGCGTCGTAATGACGCGCGACTACAAGTCCAGAGCCGAGCACGAACGACAATTTCGGCTCCTCTATGAACGCACGTACGCACCGATCAGCGCATACGTCGCACGCCGAATTCGTCGATCAGACGGCAGCGACGCCGACATCGTGGCCGAGGTCTTCGTCGTGGCGTGGCGACGATTCCTCGACGTCCCCGAACAGACGAAGGAGCTCCCGTGGCTCTACGGCGTCGCTCGAAACCTTGTAGCCAATCACTACAAGAGTGTTCAGCGCTCGTCTGCCCTCACTGATCGCCTCACGCACGAGGCGAATTCGTCGCGGGAGTCGGCGACGAGAATCGAGAGTGACCTCGAGATTCGAGTGTTGCGTGCCGTTGACAACTTATCCGAACTCGATCGAGAGATCTTCCGACTCATTCACTGGGAAGGGTTTTCGCACGAAGAGGTCGGTCAGAGCGTTGGCATCACGGCGAAGGCCGTCGAACGACGACTGGCACGAGCTCGACGGAAAGTTCGCGACTATCTCAACTCACTCGACAAGTTCATTACACCTGTTCTGCCCGCACCAGAGAAGACCACTTTCATTCACCACACCGAAAGGACCATCGCATCATGAATATTGACAAGCTCATCGCCGGCCCAGACCCACTAGCCAACGAAACCTCACCACGAGCCGACAACGCCGCGGCGCAGTCCACGTACGCCATCGTGATGGCTCGCGTGGCCGGTCAACGGGCCGCTAGCCCCCGCGCTCGTCGCCGCGTCTTCGCCGGGACGGGGGTCTTCGCAACTGCAGCGGCCGCTGCGACGATAATCGCCGTCTCCTTCGGTTCGGTAGGCCCGGCCACTCCCGTCGCCGGCGCCGCGGTCCTCGACCACCTCGCTGCGCACATCAAGTCGCACGCAACGACGCCACTGCCGGGAGATGCGACGCTCGTACTGCGTACGCAGTCATATCCAGACGGCACGTCGTATTCAGAGGCCGATCTTTATGCCGATAACGGCCAGTACTACTCCACACCGACCGAGAGTGGACTGCCCGCCGCCATTGCGGAGAATGCAAACGTCAGCAATGGCTTCACGTCTCGCGAGATCAATGCCGCCCTCGACGCAGTGAACGGCAACCTGGCCACGGCGTGCCAGGAGATGGCGACTGCGCCCTTCGACAATGGCGTTCGACCGGCCACAAGTGGCGCCGATACGAGCGCACTCAAGCAGAAGATCGATGCGCAGACGAACCTCACGGCCGCGCAGAAGGTCGCGCTCCTTCAAAAGATCATTAGTGAAGCGAACTCTCCGAGCGGCCAACAGGCTGAAACCGACAACTACATCTGGATGGACTCGATGGACACCCTGATCGAAGGTGCCGGTAATCCCGAGGTTCGAATCGGTGTGCTGCGGATCCTTTCCACACTCTCAGAAGTCGCGGTCACGAATACAACGACGAACGGTCAGCCAACGATCACCCTGACCGCAAGTGCGCCGGCACTACCAGCGAACTATCAAGAGGCGCTCACCATCAATGCAAGCACGGGTGTACCGGTGTCGTTCGCGGGCGGAACTCCGGGTCAGACTCCGAGCGTCACCGTCTCCTATGAGGTATCTCGAGTGACGATGGCGAACATCGCCTCAGGAATTTCTTGAGCCGAAGGTGGCTGAGGTCCTTCCGGTGGTGCGGAGTCGTCGCCCTAGTACGCCCCGACGAAACGTCGGTGCGTCGAGAATACCCACGTGAAGATCACCAACACGGCTGCTTCGTCTAACAAGTTGCGGAGGTCCTGGATTCGACCCCCCGTCTCGTAGACGCCCGGAGCGATTTGGCCTAGCGCCGACCACGCGAACGCGAGCAACGTGACGACGACGACGACGATGCTGATGAAGCTCACGACGGCTGCGTAACTTCGAAGAACACGACTCGACGGCCCCGCTGGATCAACATTGGCTAAGTCAATCGCCTTCGAACGGTGCGAAATCGCGGTGTAGCCGCCTACCAGTGACAGCAGGATGCCAATCGTGATCCCCCGGATGGTCGAGTCGCGTAACGGGTGGATTTCGTTCGAAAAGAAGGTCGTGCTGCCCGTTCCAATGAGGTTGAACAACGTGACGAATATGGTGATGGCGCCCGCGATCTCCAGCCACAATGCGATGAAGGCCGTTCCCACGTGATAGATGGCACTGGTGCGAGTACCCGACGGATCGGGCTCAGCACGATTGGCCACCACGATGATGATGTATGTGACGATGCTGCCGACACTCGCCAACACGCTCAACAGCACCAGTACGGAAACGTAGGTGCCCACGACTGCCCCTACCGAAGACGTTGTAAACACATCACACCTCAATTCTCGGATTTAGGTGCAACCTACTAAGCATTCACGGCGTGAGTGGGTTCTTGGTGTGACGACCTACTGCGCTACCGCTCGTTCACGGCGTAGTACACGCGCGGACCCGGTCCCCACCGCAACGACGGCAGCGAGCAGTGGGAGCAGGTACAGAGCGGTCCACAGCGAGGTAAGTGTCGCTATCGCTCCAATGAGAGGAGGACCTAGTACGAAGCCCGTCCAGCCCACCGCCGACACCGTGGCGACCGCGGTACCAGGGTGCACGCCGTCGATGTGCCCACAGGCGCTGAAGACCATGGGTATGACCAATGCCAAACCCGCTCCGAGACACATGAAGCCCGCCAGCACACTCGCCGGTTGATTGATGACCAACCCAGTTCCGAGTCCGACTGCTCCGACGGTGGCCAGCAATGGCAATGCCCTATAGACACGGAAGCGGTTCATTACCTTATTACCCAGGAGTCGCACAGTCATCATGATGAGGAGATAGGACGCGTACCCGAGACCGGCGACGACGACTGTCGTATGGAGGGTTCCGTGCAGATACACCGCGGTCCAGTCCGCTACAGCCCCCTCGCAGAACATGTCCGCAAAGGCAATGAGCGCCAAGACAATGATCGCTCTCTGCAAGAGACGCCAACGAAGTCTCTCCCCGTCAAGTTCGTGCTCGACTCGAAATTGATCATCGGGGACCATCTGGGTCGATAACCAGCCAACGACCACCACGGATGGCGCGGCGAACAAGAGTAGTTGTCCGCTGAGCGACCACCCGAGGCCGACCCCGAGCACGCCCACGCCAGCTCCCGCGAGCGATCCCATGCTCCACGAGCCGTGAAAGCCGGGCATGAGACGGCGGCCCAACCTTCCTTCGACCGCGATGGCTTGAGCGTTCATCGAGACGTCGAGAGATCCTTGAAATATGCCCCACAAGAGGAAGGCCAGGAAGAATGTCGCGAGCGAGGTGCTGAGGCCCACGAGCGGACCGGCGATGCCGAACCCCACCAGGGATACCCGCACAATACGGCGGCTCCCAAATTTCGGGAGGAGTCGCGAAACCGCCAGCATCGCGAGCATCGAGCCGATTGGCGCTCCGAGGAGTGCAATACCGAGCGATCCATCACTCAGGTGCAGGTGTTCTTTGACGTGGGGAATATGCGCTGTCCAGGAAGCAAAGAGGAAACCCTGAAAGAAGAACACGGCCACGAGGGCGATCTGCATCCAACGCCCGTTATCGGAGCGTTCCGAAGTATCGCTTCGCTGGCGAGTGCTCATGCGCTTTGGACGTCGACATTCAGCGAGATCAAATCCCAGACCCTTGGTACGTCGACGTAGGCATCGCCGACCAAGATGTCGACGTGCCCGATGCTCGACGCGTGACCCATCCCAACGGCGCGACGCGCAGCCCTAACGGGAGTTCGCTTGATTCTCACGTCCCGCCATTGACATTCGCCGTCAACACGTGCGAGCTCACGTGTGAACGCACCTGTCCGTTGACCGTGATGTGACGAGTCGCCTCTCGCACCGCTGACGAAAATGCTGCGACGGCCGACTCAGAGAGTTCGGCGAGAATCGTGGCCACCGCCGACGCGCGCAGCGTCAACATCAACTGACCGGGGCCACCCTCGAAGACGATCGGTAACTCGAATCTTCTAACGTCGACATCCGTGAAGCCGGCGACGTCGGCGAGGCGAACCAACGCGGCAGCGTCGCCAAAGCCCCAGGGACCTTCCTTGTAGGTGTTGGCTACTTCGGCACCCAAGACCTCCTCCAAAGCGTTCGCGAGTGCGAGGAATGGTGGATTGTCCTCCGCGGTGCACCAGACGGAGATACCCAGCTTCCCGCCGGGTCGCAAAGCCCTCCGCATTTCGGCGAGCGCCTTGCCTCGATCTGGGAAGAACTGCAAACCTTGCTGACAGGTCACGACGTCAATAGTGTGGTCGGCCACCCCGAGAGCCTCGGCTGAACATTCCAGGTAGTCAATTGGCGCTCCGGCGAGAACTGGCTCCTTCGCACGTGCAAGTTCAAGCATCGCGGGACTCAAATCACAACCCGTGACCTTTCCTCGGGCCCCGACACGCTCAGCGGCGATTCGAGTCACGGTCCCTGGTCCGCAGGCAACATCTAGGACGGCCTGGTCATACTCCACACCCACTTCGTCGAGTAGGAGACGCGCCCATGGTTCGAACATCCGTGGAACCATGATGTCGTCATAGAAACTCATTGCGTCGGTAGACGCGCTCGCAAAAGTGGCGCTCCATTGCACGTCGCTCGCCATGTCCATTCCTCCCCTGCCAGGCCGGTTCTTCCTTGACCATCACGCTGGCGTCTCCTCACGGTGCAAGCGAGAACGTCAGCCCATTTCTAATGCACATTGCGGCATGGCTCAATTGTGTCCACGTCGGACGCGAAGCATGAAGTTCCGCCAAGCGCCGGTCCGTGAGGTCACGCGATCGACTAAGAGTCGGCGAACCGAGTGGTACGTTCATACGAAAATGGCTACGTCGTAAGGAGATAAACCGATGACCAACCCTTCGGTCTCAGAGTCTCGAGAAATCCGCGCTCCCGCTGCACGAATCTTTTCGATCTTGTCCGATCCCGCAATGCATCCTCGAGTCGATGGTACGGGAATGTTGCGCTCTGCGGTTGAGAATAGTCCCATCACCGAAGTGGGCGACGTGTTCTACGTCGACATGGTTCATTGGCACTTGGGTAAGTACGTGATGGCCAACCACGTGCTTGAGTTTGAACAGGATCGACTCATCGGTTGGGAGCCGGTCGTGTTCTCGTATGAGAACCCCGACTACGAACAGTCGGTCGGCCATCCCGGGCTTCGCGAGTGGGGTTGGAAACTGGAACCGTTGAGTAACGACACGACGTTGGTGACCGTGTACTTCGAGGGTTCTCGCCTGCCAGAATCGCTTCGAGAGTTCATTCGAGACGGAGAGTTCTGGAGGCCCGCGATGATCACCAGTTTGGACAACCTGGAGAGACTTGTGGATCAACCAAGAGATACCGACTCGGATCTCCCTCACGCCGAAATCGCCGCACCGTTCATCGAACTTTTTGGCGGCAGTTGACTTCGAAATCAACGAACGCGCAGTTGCTTTTGAATCGACGTTCATCCGATCTGAACTCTCAAGCGCCCGCTAGCGTTGTGTCGACGTTCAATCCTCCAAGTGAGCTCCAAAAAGCGGCGGCATGGTGGCCACTTTCTTGTCACGATGGAGCCCGAATGATCAGAATGTTCAGCGTGGTGGCAGTCCTTGCTGCGGCGATTCAGCTAGTGCTCCTCTGTGTACTGCACGCATTACCAACCGGTTACGACCCGATTCACGACGCGATCAGTGACTACGGCGTCGGCAAGTACCGTTCACTCTTTTGGGCTCAACTCGTCGCGGGAGCAATGGGCTGTACGGCACTTGCGTTAGCGATGACTCGACTGCATCCATACGTTCCAACGTTGGTCGTCACTCTTCTCTTGGCCAACGCCGTGGCACGACTTCTCATGCCCGCGTTTCCCACTGACCAAAATGGCAATCGATTCCAAACGGGTAAGGGCGTTGTGCACATGGTGCTCGCGTTCGTCGCCTTCGGAGCCGTGGCCGCCGCCGCGACGGGCCTCGGGGGACTCTTCATGCACTACCCAGAGTGGAACACCGTGAAGGGCCACGTTGACACACTCGGGTGGATCGTCATGGGAGGCGCGATCGCCTCCGCGTTGGCACTCGTCGGAGTCCGCCTCAAGCGGATTTTCGGACTCATCGAGCGAGTCTTTACACTTTCGGTCATCACTTGGGTCATTGTCATCTCCGTTGAACTCGCCCGATTCGCGAAGTAGCCCAACGAACGGATCATCCACCGCCCAGTTGAAGAGTGCGTTGACGTAACCCTCGCGCCCTTGCGTAGATGTAGACGCGTTGACGAATGGGTCAATCGAATCGCTGGCGCAGAGAATTCCTCTCGAAATCGTGCCGTGCCCGACATAGCCTCTCAGGGTGGAAACGTCGCAACCTCTGGCCACGGCTCGATGAGCGGGTCCGCTAGCTCCCCCTCGACCTGGGCGCCACTACGCGCCAAGGTGTTTCGATGGCTGTGGCTCGCCTCACTGATCAGCAACGTCGGTACGTGGATGCAAACAGTGGGCGCCCAATGGCTTCTCGTACACGCCGCGAACGCCGCCATCCTCGTCTCGCTGGTCCAGACCGCCGACATGCTCCCGGACGTCCTCTTCGCCATCGTGGGAGGCGTGCTCGCCGATATCCTCGACCGGCGGCGACTCATCATCGCCGTTCAAGTTGCCTTGGCGGTGGCCGGAGCACTGCTGGCGACGCTCACAATCAATGGTCACATGTCGCCCGCACTCCTCTTGATGTTCACCTTCGTGATCGGATCGGGTTCGGTGTTCATTACGCCCGCGTACCAGTCGCTCGTACCTGAACTCGTCCCGCGCGACGACGTGCCCGCTGCCGTCCAGCTCAACTCCATCAACGTCAACATCGCCCGCGCAGTGGGTCCGGGCATTGGCGGCATCGTCATCGCGCATCTCGGCGTGGGCGCCGACTTCGCTCTCAATGCGGCGACGTTCTTCGTCTATGCCCTTGTCGTCTTGCTCTGGCGACCCACCCAACACATCGCTCCCGAACTTCCCGAGCGTTTCTTTGCCGCCCTGCGGGCCGGCGGTCGCTACGTCCGATACGCGCCGGTCGTCCGGCGGATTCTCTTGCGCGCCGCTCTCTTCCTCGTCCCGGCGAGCGCGTTGTGGGGTCTGCTGCCACTGGTGGCGAGTCGTCGCCTAGGGCTCGGTCCGAGTGGTTACGGGATTCTGCTCGGTGCGCTCGGCGTCGGGGCGATCATTGGAGTGTCGGTGCTTTCACGATTGCGCGCCAAACTTTCGGTCAATGCATTCGCGGGGCTCGCCGGTGGTTTCTTCTGCGTTGCGTTGATCGCGGTGGCACTGATGCACTCGACGATCGGCGATGTCCTCATCCTCCTCCCTACCGGCGCGACGTGGGTGTGGATGCTTGCGACTTTGAACACTTCACTGCAACTCTTCCTGCCATCGTGGGTCCGCGCCCGTGGACTTTCGATCTACCAAATGGTGCTCTTCGGTTCACAGGGACTCGGGGCATTGTTATGGGGAGTCCTTGCAAATGCATTTGGACTCAGCGTCGCATTCATAACTGCCGCGGGACTGTTGGCCGCCAGCACTGCGTCAATCCGCTTGTGGCCTCTCATCGAGACGTCGCATATGGACCGATCGATCGTGGTGCGACCTGATCCCGAGATCGAGTTCGAGATGGATGGGGACCGAGGCCGGGTCCTGGTGTGGACGACCTACACGATTCCACCCGAGCGTGAGGCCGACTTCAAACGTGCCATGCGTCGCGTACGGGAGTCACGCTTTCGAACCGGCGCGACCGAATGGGGACTCTTTCGAAGTGGCGAGCAGCTCGGAGTCTTCGAGGAAGTCTTCTACGTCGCCTCGTGGGAGGAACACCTTCGCCAGCACCGCGAACGGCTCACGGCGACCGACCTCAGTTACGAAGAGGAAGCGAACGTTCTGTCTTCGTCGCCCCCTCACACGCAGCACCTTTTCTCAACAGAACGTGAGGGCGATTGAGAAGGTCGTCCTCTTGGGACCATTGCGCGATCGAATGACTTCGCTTTAACGGATCTGACCCTCGTAAAAACCGTAGCGCGCCAGAGGTTCGACTAACTGATTCTCTTCGTAGGCGAGGTGCGAAAGAAGTGCATCGGTAAGTATGTCCGTCGCCCTCCGTAAGTCCGTGAAGTCGCCCGGTTCGTCGACGAGTTCAACCAGTGCGCGATTGAGGCCGTCGAGGACATCGTGAATGACGTGATGTTCTTCGGTGAGTCGGTCGATGACGGGTTCGAGTTGCGCTTCGCACGTTCGCAAGTGCGGGAAAATATCGCTGTCCTCCAGACCATGGTGTAACGCGATCATCCGGTAGTAGGCCGCGCAATATGCGCCGATGGTCCAGTTGTTCTGTCGAATCGCGAACTGATCCAGAGAGACGATCGCTTCAGGGGGCGACAGCGCTCCGGCTTCCACACTCTCTATGAGTTGGCGAATCTTGTTGAGCTCGTCGCGGAGATGGTCGTGCACCGCGATCAAGTGGGAGCCGACCGCCCTTCCCAGGCGGGTGTAAGTCACATCGGGCGAGGACTCGGCCCTGGTCGGTCGAACGGACTCGTCCCAGAGTTGGGTGCCGCTCAGGCGCTCTCCATTGTCGACCGTCGGGAACACTCCCAAGCGTTCGTACTGCGACGCCGGCTCATGCGAAGTGGTCATCTGACCACGTTAAGTGACCGAATTTCCCTACCCATCCGTGACGTATGGTTCGACCACGCCTCCATGAACTCGATTTCGAGCGCCGCCTGGGTTGCGACGGCGACATGGCGTCAGCGAATCTGACAAGTCCGACGAGAAGATTGAAAGGCGAGCAGGCTTGTGTCCGGCGACTTACTCGTTGATCAGGTATTTCGCTGATTACTCATCGTCGACGGGGAAGAATTGCGCCATTAGCACTCACGGATGGAGAGTGCCAGATTCGCAGCAGCTACCCGTATGCTTGACGTCCCGAACTCCGGTTCGGCTTCACGGATCGGTGCCCCCAGGTTCCGGACGCGGAGGAGTTCACTCGGCCGTCAACTCTGTCAGTCAGGCGAATTCGATCACTGGAAAGGGATTTGTCATGACGACTGAGAAAGTCACACTGCCGCTGCTTCCTTTGAAGTCCGGCGTCATATTGCCAGGGATGGTCTTCACCATGGCCCTCGAGTCCGATGAAGCGCGCGTCGCCGTTGAGGCGGCACGCCTAGCGGGGGGCCACCTGTTACTCGTTCCCCACATCGATGGTCGTTACGCGAACGTGGGCGTCATCGCCGAAGTGATGGAAGAGGGTTCCCTGCCGGGCGGGCTGGAGGCGATCGTCATTCGCGGTGACCAACGCGCGACGATCGGCACTGGTGTCCCCGGGACCGGCGACGCACTCTGGGTGGAAGCCGATCCCATCGATGACGGCGTTGCGACGCCTAACGCTGTCGAACTGGCTCGCGAATATCGCGCCGTCCTCGAGAACATCCTGCTCAGTCGAGGCGCACGCCAAATCGCCGCGCAACTTCGTGAGATCACCGAGCCCGGTCGTCTCGCCGACGTCGCCGGCTACTCCCCCGACCTCACGCTCGCCCAGAAGGTGGAGGTCCTCGAGACCATCGACGTCGAGGCGCGACTGGCGCTCGTCCTCGGTTGGGCCCGCGACACCCTGGCCGACCTGACACTTCGTGATCGCATTAAGAGCGACGTCGAAGAGGGTATGGAGAAGACGCAGCGCGAATTCTTGCTGCGACGCCAACTCGACGCGATCAAGAAGGAGCTGGGCCAACTCGGGGACGACGACGTGGACCCCGATGACTACCGGGCCAAGATCGCCGATCGCGATCTACCCGATCACGTGCGCACCGCAGTCCTTCGCGAGATCGACAAGCTCGAGCGTTCGAACGAGCAGAATCCCGAGACCGGTTGGATTCGCACCTGGCTCGACACCGTCCTCGAGATCCCCTGGGGTGTTGAGTCCGAGGATCGACTGGACGTCCTCGAAGCGAAGCGGATCTTGAACGCAGATCACGACGGTCTCGACGACGTGAAGGATCGCATCCTTGAACACCTCGCAGTAAGGAAACTGCAGGCAGAGCGAGGCCTCAAGCCCGTCGACGGTCGTGGGTCCGGAGCGATTCTCGCCCTCGTTGGCCCTCCTGGGGTCGGCAAGACGTCGCTCGGTCAATCGATCGCCACCGCGCTCGGTCGCAAGTACGTCCGCGTCGCACTTGGCGGCGTTCGCGACGAAGCGGAGATCCGGGGCCATCGCCGGACCTACGTCGGCGCCCAACCCGGTCGCCTGGTGCGGGCACTTCGAGAGGCCGGGACGATGAATCCGGTCATCGTGCTCGACGAGGTCGACAAACTCGGTTCCGATTTTCGAGGCGACCCGTCGTCGGCCCTATTGGAGGTCCTCGACCCGGCTCAGAATCACACGTTCCGCGATCACTACCTAGAAGTTGACCTCGACCTCTCGCGCGTGATGTTCGTCGCGACGGCCAACGTGATCGACACGATCCCCGGACCGCTGCTCGACCGACTCGAAGTGATTCGATTGGATGGTTACACCGAGTCCGAGAAGGTCTCGATCGCCCGTCACCACCTCCTCGGTCGTCAACTGGAGCGAGCAGCCCTGCGCGATGATGAAGTCACATTCGACGACGAGGCATTGCAGACCATGGTGGCCGATTACACGCGCGAAGCGGGTGTGCGCAACCTGGAGCGCGAGATCGGACGACTGTTGCGAAAGGCGGCGACGAAGTTGGCCGCCCAAGAGCGCACGGCCCCGATTCACATCACCGCCGGCGACGTGCGCGAATGGCTCGGTCGACCTCACTTCTACTTCGAGTCCGCGGATCGCACGAGTGTGCCCGGCGTGGCCACGGGACTGGCCGTGACCGGGGCCGGCGGCGACGTGCTGTTCGTCGAAGCGAGCGTCTCTGAGGGACCTGAAGGTCTGACGCTCACCGGTCAGTTGGGTGACGTCATGAAGGAGTCGGCCGAGATCGCCATGTCCTACGTGCGCAGTCACGCAAAGGAGTTGAACCTTGATCCGAAGGCCTTCACCGCCAAGCGGTTCCACCTGCACGTGCCTGCTGGCGCGGTACCGAAGGATGGCCCGTCCGCCGGCGTCACCATGACGACCGCCCTCGTCAGCCTGTTACGTGATGAACCGGTCCGCTCGATCGTCGGCATGACCGGCGAAGTCACCCTGCAGGGGCGGGTCCTGCCGATTGGCGGCGTGAAGCAGAAAGTCTTGGCGGCGCACCGCGCCGGCCTGACTGAGGTGATTCTTCCCGAACGAAACGGCGCCGACTTAGAGGACGTTCCCCAGGAGGTGCGCGACTCCATGACGTTCCACCTGGCGGCCACGATCACCGACGTGTTGCGATGGGCCCTTCGTGGCGAGGAAAGCGCCACCGCCGAATACCGCGAGGTGGCGTAAGAGGGGGGTACTTGGTCGAAGTCGGCGGAGCATCGACCTTGGTACTCTTCAGTGATGATTGGTCATCGACGTAGGGCGGTCAGCGACAGGGTCCGCTCCGCTGTGCGTCGCCGACGCGACGCGATCCGGGCTTTGACGCCGTGAACTATCTCACGCACCACTGGGGTTACCCCGTGCTGGCACTCCTGGCCGTCGTCATCCTCATGGTGCACGAACGCGGTCTACGCGCTCTGAACGCCCGATCGACGCCCGGCCATGCACGCGTGCGAC
>Ga0181525_10001114_pt1 | contig 23185 bp, 26 predicted proteins | sample PEATcosm2014_Bin_48_FD_121100 | JGI IMG/M metagenome (GOLD analysis project Ga0181525, IMG submission 121100) | Peatland microbial communities from MTU Mesocosm Facility, Houghton, MI, USA - PEATcosm2014_Bin06_10_metaG | ecosystem: Environmental > Terrestrial > Soil > Wetlands > Peat | place... | reverse complement strand
CGCCCCGTCATCGGTGGACGCGGAACGGATGGCGGAGCTACGCGGTGAGCTGATCGAGGGCATCATCACAGAAAGCGAAGACGAGTCCCTGATGGACAGGTACCTGTCCGGGGAGGACATCGACCCCAAGGTGCTCATCGAGGACCTGGAGAAGGCCGTCGCGCGCGGCAGCTTCTACCCGGTGATCGTCACCTCCTCGCCGCAGCAGATCGGCATGCTCGAGCTGCTCGAAGTGATGACGCAGGCGTTCCCCTCCCCCGCCGAGCACCCGCTGCCCGCCGTCACCACGCCCGACGGCAAGCCCGTCTCCGGCCTGACCTCGGATCCCAAGGGGCCGCTGCTCGCCGAGGTCATCAAGACCACCTCCGACCCGTACGTCGGCCGGATCAGCCTGGTCCGCGTGTTCTCCGGCACGCTGCGCCCCGACGCCTCCGTGCACGTGTCCGGGCACGGACGCGCCGAGCGCGGGCACGAGGACCACGACAACGACGAGCGGATCGGCGCGCTGACCTCGCCGCTCGGCAAGCAGCAGCGGCCGGTCACGCAGTGCGGGGCCGGCGACATCTGCGCGGTCGCCAAGCTGGGCACCGCCGAGACCGGCGACACGCTGTCTGACAAGGATCACCCGCTGCTGATGGAATCGTGGTCGATGCCAGAGCCGCTGCTGCCCGTCGCGATCGTGGCCAAGTCCAAGGCCGACGAGGACAAGCTGTCGCAGGGCCTGAGCCGCCTGGTCGCCGAGGACCCGACGCTGCGCCTGGAGAACAACGCCGAGACCAGGCAGCTTGTCCTGTGGTGCATGGGCGAGGCGCACACCGACCTGCTGCTGGATAGGCTAGCCAACCGGCAGGGTGTCGCGGTCGAGACGACCGACCTGCGGGTGCCGCTTCGGGAGACGATCGCGGGCAAGGCGCAGGGCCTGGGCCGGAACGTCAAGCAGACCGGCGGGCACGGCGAGTACGGCATCTGCCACATCGAGGTGGAGCCGCTCGAAGACTCGGCGGGCTTCGAGTTCGTGGACAAGATCGTCGGCGGCGTAGTGCCACGGCAGTTCATCCCGTCGGTGGAAAAGGGCGTCCGGTGGCAGATGGACCAGGGCGTCACGGCCGGCTACCCGATGACCGGCGTCCGGGTCACCCTGTTCGACGGCAAGGCGCACTCGGTGGACTCCTCCGACATGGCCTTCCAGAAGGCTGGCCGGCTGGCGCTCAAGGACGCGGTCGACAAGGCCTCGCCGATGCTGCTCGAGCCGGTGGACGAGGTCAACGTGCTGGTGCCCGACGACTACGTCGGCGCGGTCATGTCCGACCTGTCCTCGCGCCGCGGCCGGGTCCTCGGCACCGAGCCGGTAGGGGTCGGCCGGACCCTGGTCAAGGCGGAGATCCCTGAACTCGAGATCGTCAGGTACGCCATCGACCTGCGTTCGGTCTCCCACGGTACGGGCTCGTTCACCCGCTCCTACCTGCGCCACGAGCCCCTCCCGTCCCACCTGGCCGCCAAGGTAGCCGCCGACTCCAAGCCCGCCTAGGGATCCGCGTGGTTAGCCCGGGGCTCCGGCCCCGGGCTAGCTCGGCCAGGCGTCGGCTAGGAGTTTGCGGGTGTCGGCTAGGAGTTGGGGGAGGACTCTCGTCCGGGCGGTGACGGGCATGAAGTTGGTGTCGCCGCCCCAGCGGGGGACCACGTGCTGGTGCAGGTGGGCGGCTATGCCGGCGCCTGCTACCCCGCCGAGGTTCATGCCGATGTTGAAGCCCTGCGCGCCGGACGCCTTGCGCAGGGCGAGGATGGCGCGCTTGGTGAAATCGGCGAACTCTTCGGTTTCCGCGGCCGTCAGGTCGGTGTAGTCGGCCACGTGCCGGTACGGGCAGACCAACACGTGGCCGCTGTTGTACGGGTACAGGTTGAGCACCGCGTAGACGAGCTGGCCGCGGGCGACGATCAGGCCGTCCTCGTCGCTCAGCTTGGGCGCCAGGTCGAACGGGCAGTCCTCCTGGCCGCCGGAACCTGATGGCTTGTTCTCGCCCTTGATGTAAGCCATCCGGTGCGGCGTCCACAGCCGCCCGAACGCATCGGGGACTCCGGTGAAAACGTCCTCAGGAAGCGGCTGCTCCGTGTCGGGCACCGGGCTAGACCTGGACGCGGTCGCGTACCGCGGTGACGATCTCGGCCACGGCGTCAGCGACCGGGACGCCGTTCTTCTGCGACCCGTCCCGGTAACGGAACGAGACCGCCTCGGCCGCTACGTCGTCATCGCCCGCGATCAGCATGAACGGCACCTTCTGGCGCTGCGCGGTCCTGATCTTCTTCTGCATCCGGTCGTCGCTGGCGTCGACCTCGACCCGGATGCCCTGCTCGCGCAGGCTCGCCGCGACCTTCTCCAGGTAGGGCACGTGCGCGTCAGCGATCGGGATGCCGGCTGCCTGGATCGGCGCGAGCCAGGGCGGGAACGCGCCCGCGTAGTGCTCGAGCAGGATGCCGAAGAACCGCTCGATCGAGCCGAACAGCGCCCGGTGGATCATGTAGGGGCGCTGCCGCGAGCCGTCCGCGGCCTGGTACTCCATGCCGAACCGGCCGGGCATCTGCAGGTCAACCTGGAGGGTCGACAGCTGCCAGCGGCGGCCGATCGCGTCCTTGACGTGTACGTCGATCTTGGGTGCGTAGAAGGCGCCCTCGCCCTCCGCGACCACGTACGGCAGCCCCGAGGCGTCCAGCGCGTGCCGCAGTGCCGCCTCGGCCTCGGCCCATTCGGCCAGCTCGCCGACGTACTTGTCCGGCCGGGTCGACAGCTCGGCCTCGAACTCGGTCAGCCCGAAGTCGCGGAGCAGCCCGACCACGAAGGCAAGCAGGGACGCGAGCTCGCCGGGCAGCTGCTCGGGGGCGCAGAAGATGTGCGAGTCGTCCTGGGTGAAGCCGCGGGCCCGGGTCAGGCCGTGCACCACACCGGACTTCTCGTACCTGTATACGGTGCCGAACTCGAACAGCCGCAGGGGCAGCTCGCGGTAGGAACGGCCGCGCGATGCGTAGATCAGGATGTGCATCGGGCAGTTCATCGGCTTCGGGTAGTAGGTCGCGCCGTCCAGCTCCATCGGCGGGAACATCCCGTCGGCGTACCACTCCAGGTGCCCGGAGGTCACGAACAGGTCCGCCTTGGTCAAGTGCGGGGTGTTCACGAACTCGTAGCCGGCCTCCTCGTGTCGCCGGCGCGAGTAGTCCTCCATCACCCGCCTGATGATCCCGCCCTTGGGGTGGAACACCGGCAGGCCGCTGCCGATCTCGACCGGGAACGAGAACAGGTCGAGCTCGGCGCCCAGCTTGCGGTGGTCGCGCCGCTCGGCCTCCTCCATCATCTTCAGGTACTCGCCCTGGCGCTGAATGGTCTCCCACGCGGTGCCGTAGATTCGCTGTAGCTGCGGGTTCTTCTCACTCCCCCGCCAGTACGCGCCGCCGCTGCGCATCAGCTTGAAGGCCGGGATCTTCCTGGTGTCCGCTAGATGCGGGCCGCGGCACAGGTCGTTCCAGCACAGCTGGCCGGTGCCGGGGTCCAGGTTGTCGTAGATGGTCAGCTCGGCGCCGCCGACCTCGACCGACTCGCCGTCCTCGGACGACGGGTGCCCCTTGAGCCCGATCAGCTCGAGCTTGTACGGCTCGTCGGCGAGCTCCGCCCTGGCCTCCTCGTCGGACACCACCCGGCGGGAGAATAGCTGGCCCTGCTTGACGATCTGGCGCATCCGGGCCTCAATCGCCTTCAGGTCGTCCGGGGTGAACGGCTGGTCGACGTCGAAGTCGTAGTAGAACCCATTCTCTACCGGCGGCCCGATGCCGAGCCTGGCCTGCGGGAACAGCTCCTGCACGGCCTGGGCCATGACGTGCGCGGTCGAGTGCCGCAGGATATACCGGCCGTCGTCGCTGTCGATGTCGACCGGCTCGACGACGTCGCCGTCTGCCACCCGGTAGGCCAGGTCGCGCAGCTCGCCGTTGACGCGGGCGGCGACGGTGGTGCCCTTGGCGGCCAGCGCCTCACCCGCCGTCGCGCCAGCCTCGACCACATGCTCGCTACCTGCGAGGGTGATACGAGGCTGCTGGCTGGACACGGTGTACTCCCTTATCGTCGAACGGACCTGGTTACCCGATGCTATCGGCCCGCAGCTACCGCGCGCGCGCGGGTTATTTCCGGTTACGGTCGTCGCGGCGCTTGTCGCCCACCAGCCCCGCGCGACGCAGCGCGTCCGCCATGGCGCCTTCTGAAGCTCCACCCTGACCGCGAGCGGCGGGCTTGGGCGGTGAACCACCGCCCGTTCGGTCAGATTGGCCTGAAGAGCGGGCGGGGCGGTCGCCGGCTCGGTCGCGGCCGCCGGCCGGGCGCGGTGCTTGCCTGGCCGCCTGCGGCGGCGGGCCTTCGTCGTCCAGCCGCAGGGTCAGCGAGATCCGGCGGCGGGCGGGGTCGACGGCGAGCACCTTCACCCGCACCACGTCGCCCGACTTGACCACCTCGCGCGGGTCGGACACGAAGTTCTTCGACATGGCGGACACGTGCACCAGGCCGTCCTGGTGCACGCCGACGTCCACGAACGCGCCGAACGCGGCGACGTTGGTCACCACCCCCTCGAGCACCATCCCCGGCGCCAGGTCCTCGAGCTTCTCGATCCCCTCGGCGAACGTCGCGGTGGCGAAGGCGGGACGCGGGTCACGGCCCGGCTTCTCCAGCTCCCGCAGGATGTCGGTGACGGTCGGCAGGCCGAACCGGTCGTCGGTGAACGTGTCAGGGTGCAGGCCACGCAGCACGGAAGTGTTGCCGATCAGGTCGCCCGCGGCGGTCTTCGTCGCGGCCAGGATGCGGCGGACCACCGGGTAGGCCTCCGGGTGCACGCCAGAGGCGTCCAGCGGGTCGTCGCCGCCGCGGATGCGCAGGAACCCCGCGCACTGCTCGAACGCCTTCGGGCCGAGCCTGGGCACCTGCATCAGCTGCTGCCTGGCGGTGAACGGGCCCTCGGAGTCCCGGCGGGCCACGATCGCGGCGGCGAGGCCCGCGGTGACGCCCGAGACCCTGGCAAGCAGTGGCTGCGAGGCGGTGTTCAGGTCGACGCCGACCGCGTTCACGCAGTCCTCCACCACTGCGTCCAGCGAGCGGGACAGCTTGCCCTCGGCCACGTCGTGCTGGTACTGGCCGACGCCGATCGACTTCGGGTCGATCTTGACCAGCTCGGCCAGCGGGTCCTGCAGCCGCCGCGCAATCGACACCGCGCCGCGGAGCGTGACGTCGAGTTCGGGGAGTTCGGCCGACGCGTAGGCCGACGCGGAGTACACGCTGGCGCCGGCCTCGGAGACCACCGCCTTGGTGAGGCCGAGCTCGGGATGGCGCTTGATCAGCTCGGCGGCCAGCCGGTCGGTCTCCCGTGACGCGGTGCCGTTGCCGATCGCGACGAGGTCCGCGTGATGGGTCTTGGCCAGCTTGGCCAGCACGTCGATGGCCTCGTCCCAGCGCCGCTGCGGTTCGTGCGGGTAGATCGTCGCGGTCGCGGCCACCTTGCCTGTCGCGTCGGTGACCGCCACCTTCACCCCGGTCCTGAAGCCTGGATCCAGGCCGATCGTGATCCGCTCCCCCGCCGGGGCGGCCAGCAGCAGGTCGCGCAGGTTGGCGGCGAAGACGCGGACCGCCTCGTCCTCGGCGGCCTGCCAGAGCCGGACCCGGATGTCCACGCTCAGGTGCACCATGATGCGGGTGCGCCAGGCCCAGTGCACGGTGGCCTTCAGCCAGGGATCGGCGGGGCGGCCATCGTCGCGGATGCCGAAGCGCTCGGCGATGCGCGCCTCGTTCTGCTCGTCGTCGGCGCCCGGGTCGAGGGTGAGGTCGAGGATCTCCTCCTTCTCGCCGCGGAACAGGGCGAGCACCCGGTGCGAGGGCAGCCGCGCGAACGGCTCGCTGAACTCGAAGTAGTCAGCGAACTTGGCACCCTTGACCTCCTGGCCCTCGCGCACCCGCGAGGTCACGCTGCCGCGGGCGGCCATCGCCTCGCGCAGCTCGCCGAGCAGGTCGGCGTCCTCGCCGAACCGCTCGACCAGGATGGCCCGGGCACCGTCGAGCGCCGCGGCCGCGTCGGGGACGTTCCGGCCGGCGTCGACGAAGCTCGCGGCCTCCTGCTGCGGGTCCCTGCTTGGGTCGGCGAGCAGCAGGTCGGCCAGCGGCTCCAGGCCTGCCTCGCGGGCCAGCTGGGCCTTGGTGCGCCGCTTCGGCTTGTACGGCAGGTAGAGGTCTTCCAGCCGGGCCTTGGAGTCGGCCTGGCGGAGCTGCTCGTCGAGCTCGTCGGTCAGCTTGCCCTGGGCGGCGATTTCCTTCCGGATCGCCTCCCGGCGCTCGTCGAGCTCGCGCAGGTAACGCAGCCGCTCCTCGAGCGTGCGCAGCTGCGCGTCATCGAGCGCGCCGGTGGCTTCCTTGCGGTACCTGGCGATGAACGGCACGGTGGCGCCGCCGTCGAGCAACTCGACCGCGGCGCTGACCTGACGGCGCGCCACGCCGAGTTCGGATGCGATCCGCTCGTCCACTGACAGTGTTTGGGTCACCACAGTATTGTGCCAGCGCCCTGGGCGGCGGGGTGGGCGCTACCGTAACGGGGTGACCCGCTCGGGGGTTATCAGGACGGCGACGCGGCGCTCCTGCGCCATCACCCGGTCGTAGGTGTCGAAGTCATCGTGTGTTCCCCCGGCGGCGGTGAAGATCTCGCGGAGCAGCAGCCGCAGCCGTTCGGCGTCCACTCCGGGCATCGGGTCGTCGGGTCCGGCGAGCTCGACCGGTCCTTCGGCGGAGGCCCACGTCCAGCCGACCCGCACGACGATGGCGGCGCGCGGCCTCGCCCTCAGGTAGTCCAGCTTGCGCGCGTCGCCGCGGCTGACCAGGCCGACCACCTGGGCTCCGGTGACCGGATGGGGCAGCACGCCCGCGTTCACCAGTGATGACTGGATCGTCTGGTCCGGCCGCAGCGTGGACAGCACGCACAGGCCATGGTCGCCCTCGACCAGCCGGGAGAATTCCTCGAGTCCGCTCACCGCAGCAGAGTAACCGACGCCCGGTTACCCCGTGCCGTCGGTAGCGGAAACGAACGACAGTTCCAGGCGGTCGCCGACCGGGCGGTAGCCGAGCCTGGGGTACAGGGCGTTGCTGGTGGGGTTGGCGAGGTCGGTGAAGAGCAGGACGTCCGTGGCGCCTGCGTCCAGGGCCGCTTGGGTCACCGCCGCGGTCGCGCCGGCCGCGTAGCCGTGCCCGCGCCGGTCGGGCGGGGTGTACACCGGGCCGATCCGGACCGTTCCGGCAACCAGACGGTTCGCCGCGGCAAACGATACCAGCGCTCCCCCGGCCTCCCAGATCGTGATGCCGCCGTAGCCGAGCCTGTCGTCGACGGCGGCGGCGTGGTCCTGCCCGGGCACGTCGCGCGTCTCGCGGGCGAATGCGTGGAACCACTCGGTCAGCAGGGCTCTGTCGTTTTCGCCGGCCTTTCTGGAAGTCCCTGCTGGCCTTGGATCCGGCCAGATGAGCTGGTCTAGCCTGAACAGGCGGGTACGGCGGCCGACCCGGGCCTCCGCTCCTGTGTGCTGCCGCCAGCTAGCCGCGAACGCCTCGGCGATGCCCGGCGCCGCGTTGACGCCTGCGACGTGGCGGCCTGTCGCGGCCAGGTCCCCGGCGAGTTCGGCCGCGGCCTGATCGGTCATGGCGGTGGGGACGACAGGGAAGCCCGGAGTGTGCATGAACGCGGCGCTCACCGGGTCCTGGCCGGCCGCCGGGCGCCACCAGCCGAACAGCGTCATGTCGGCGGCTGACGCGCGGCCGCGGACGGGGCGGACACGGAGCCGTTCTGCCATGGTCAGGATCACGGTGTTCTGCACCGGGTCGGCACGGATGAACGGGCCGGCTTCGGCAAGGAATTCGTCGACGACCGCCGTGGTGTGCCAGCTCATCGGGCCATCGTGTCACGCCGTCCGCCGCTCGGAGAACCTGATTTCCGTGCGCTGGCGCGGGTGTGATCGGATGGGGCGCGGAGGGTAGCTGAGGACGATGCAGGATCAACCGGCGACGCTCACCGCCGCGGCGGAAGCGGACGACGCGTTTGGCGCCGACCTGTTCCGGCTGCTTACCGAGGACTCGGCGCAGACCGTGTTCTCCCCGGCGAGCGTGGCCTGCGCGCTGCAGATGGCCCTGTGCGGTGCACGGGCCGAGACGGCGGCGGAACTGGCCAGGGCGCTGCACCTTGACGGACCGGCCGCCGCGGTGGACGGCCTGCGGCTGGTGACGTCGCTGCTTGGCGATGTGGCCGCGCGCGGGCTGGTGACGTTCCGGGCGCCCGACACCATGTGGGTGCAGTCCGGCCTAGCGCTGCTGCCCCAGTTCACCGCTCAGCTACGCGAGGCCGCCGCGGTCGCCGTGCACGATACGGACTTCGCCAGGGCGCCGGAGGCGGCGCGCAGCGAGATCAACCGGGTGATCGCCGAGCAGACTGCAGGAAAGATCGCCGATCTGCTCCCGCCCGGCAGCCTCGACCGCATGTCCAGGCTGGTGCTCGCCAACGCCGTGTACCTCAAGGCGGCGTGGGCTCAGACCTTCGACGAGAAGGCGACGGATGACGCGCCGTTCTACCCGGACGGCCCGGACCACCCGGGCATGACCGTCCGGATGATGCACGGAACCGCGGCGCGCTCCTACCTGAGCCGGGACGGGTACCAGGCCGTGCTGCTGCCGTACGCCGACGCCAGGCTTGCCATGGCCATCGTGCTGCCGGACGGGCCACTGGCGACGCTGCGCCCGATGATCGCCGCCGGTGGCCTGCGCGGCCTGCTGGCCGACGCGACCAGGTATCAGGTCACGCTGTCGCTGCCAAAGTTCCGGCTGGAGGCCCAATTCGATCTCATCCCGGCGCTGCGGCAGCTTGGCGTGCGGCTGGCGTTCACCGATGAGGCGGACTTCGGCGGCATAACCGAAGAGGAGGAGCTGACGATAGGAACGATCGCGCACAAGGCCTACATCGACGTGGACGAGCGGGGCACCGAGGCGGCGGCGGCCACCGCCGTGGGCTTCTTGGCCGCGGCCGCGATGCGCCCGCCGCCGAGGGTGACTATGACCGTCGACCAGCCCTTCCTGTTCGCGATTGTCGACACGCCGACCGGCCTGCCGCTGTTCCTCGGCCAGGTCAGCCACCCCCAAGTGGGATGATTGGCGGCAGCCAATCCGGATGGAGGTCCTGGTGACGAGTCCGCAGCACCCGGCGGCCACGCGGCCACCACGGCATGACATCGCGCACGTGGGGCACGTCGAGCTGCTGACTGCAGAACCCGAGGCGAGCCTGCGGTTCTTCGTGGACGTTCTCGGCCTGACCGAGAACGGCCGCGAGGGCAATTCCGTCTACCTGCGCACCTGGGACGACTACGAGCACCACACGGTCAAGCTCACCGCGCACGGCACCTCGGGCATCCGCCGGGTCGGGTTGAGGACCTCAAGCCAGGCGGCGCTCGAAGCCTGCGTCGCCGCGACCGAGGAGGCCGGGCTCGGCATCGGGTGGAAGGACGGCGACCCGGGGATCGGGCCCAGCTACCTCTGCCGGGACCCCGACGGGCACGAAATCGAGCTGTACTGGGAAAGCGAGTGGTACACGCCGCCCGCCGACCTGCGGCCCGCGCTGAAGAATCAGGCCCAGGCCTACCCGGGACGCGGCGTCTGCGTCCGTCGCCTTGATCACGTGAACTACCTCGCGCGGGAGGTGGAGCCCAACGGGGACTTCGTCCTCGACATGCTCGGCGGGCGGGTGACCGAGCAGATCATGATGGACAACGGCTCGATCGCGGCACAGTGGCTGCACTTCACCAACAAGGGCTACGACCTCGTGTACACCAGGGACTGGACCGGCAGCACCGGGCGGCTGCACCACGTGGCGTTCTCGCCGGATAACCGCGAGGACATCCTGCGCGCGGCCGACATCTGCCTGGAAGCCGGCGTGTTCATCGAGACCGGGCCGCACAAGCATGCGATCCAGCAGACGTTCTTCCTCTACGTCTACGAACCCGGCGGCAACCGGATCGAGCTCTGCCATCCAGGCGCGCGCCTGGTGCTCGCGCCGGACTGGCGCACGGTCACCTGGACTGAGGCCGAGCGCGCCAAGGGCCAGGCCTGGGGGCTGAAGACGATCGAGTCGTTCCACACCCACGGCACGCCGCCCGTGGGGTTACCGGGCCGGTCGGCCTACAGGCCGAAGACCTGCTCGGCGATGTCCTGGAAGAATGCCTTCTTGGCGGCGGCGCCGATCGGCAGCTGATCTTGGGCGGTGACCTCCTCGGGTGCGTAGTCGCTCGGCCGCTGCTTGATGGGCTTCATCGACTCATACCGCCCGGCCCGCACCGTCGCCGCGTGCATGTAATCCAGCCGGTACGTCCAGAACGGCAGGGCCTCTCCCAGGTGCCCGACCACCATCCGCAGCCCGGGGAACCGGTCGAAGACGCCGACCGTGATGATGCGCAGCAGGTGCATGCCGGTCTCGACGGCGAAGCCGTAGATCGCGCCGTCCAGGCCCGCGTCGAGCATGTCGGCGATCCGCCGTTCGCCCAGGTCCTGCAGGCGGGCCAGGACCGCCGCCGGGCGTTCTGCCTTGCTGCGAAGGTAGAAGCCATGCAGGCTGACGAAGCCCGGGTCATCGCACGTTCCGTCCGTGAGCATGGATTGCCCCAGCGCGATGAGCTCGGGCGGCGCGAACGCCTCCTCGGTGGCGATCCTTAGATAACCAACCTCCGACTCCATAGCAGAAACCTTCTGCCTCAGCCCCTTGCAAATCAAGGAAAACCGGCGAGCGGGACCCCGGGGATTTTGCGCGGCGGGGCCCCGGCCCGGTCTGCTTACTGGGTCGGCAGCTTGATCAGCGAGAAGACGGCGCCGTGGTTGTCGGCGACAACGGCGATCCGGCCGTACGGGCTGTCGCGCACCGGCTGGACGACGATGCCGCCGAGTTCCACCACCTTGGCCTCCGCGGCGTCGGCGTCCTCGACGGCGAAGTACACCGACCAGGCGGCGGGCGTCTCTTGCGGCGTGCCCTCCGGGTACTCGCCGAGGCCGCCGACCTCGTGCCCGTCGACCATGAGCATCGCGTACTTGAAGCCCTCGGCGCTCATGTCCTGGTACTCGTAACCGCACACGGCCTGGTAGAAGGCCTTGCTGGCGTCGAAGTCCCGGCTCATGTGTTCGTTCCATGACACCGTCCCAGGCACGTTGGCCAGGCCGATCCCCGTGGTGTTGCCGCCCTGCCAGAGCCCGAAGACCGCACCGGCCGTGTCCACGGCGATCGCCATCCGGCCCTCGCTCATGACGTCCATCGGCTCGGCGAGCAGCTGACCCCCCGCGCCCTTGATCCTGTCCGTGGTCGCGTCGACGTCGTCGGTGGCCAGGTAGGTCGTCCACGCCGACGGCGCCTCGGCCGGGCTGTACTTGGGACTGACGGCCGCCACGATCCGGTTATCGAGATGGGCGATCGAGTACCCGCCGACTTCTGGACCGCCGATCTGGATGTCCCAGCCGAACAGGGCCTGATAGAACGCGATTGCCTTCGGCACGTCGTCCACGCTGACGTCCACCCAGCAGGGTGTGCCGGCAGGCCACCGGGTATCACGCGTTACCATTCCGTACCTCCCCATGGTTGGCTCTTCGCCGCCGACGCTAACACAGGGCTACATTCGACGGCCCACTTAGACTGGGCTCTTATGTACGGCAAGGCCAACCCGGGCGCCGGGCAGCTGACCGCGCGGCAGAAGCGTGTATTCGCGATCGCGGGCGCGCTGGTCGTCCTGGTGCTTGGCGGCCTCGGCGTCTGGGGGGCGGTGGCGCACGACAGCTACACGGGCTCGGGGCACGGGTGCGTGAACCTGACCGTGCCGAGCTCCACCGGCGGGTCCACCCTGCATTACTGCGGGTCCGAGGCGCGGTCGTTCTGCCGGCAGGCGTTCCGGTCGCAGGACCCCATCGCGCTGCGCGCACGGCCGCAGTGCGTGCTGGCCGGGCTTGGGCCGGCTGCTGGCGCCTCCGGCGCCAGTCCCAGTCGGTCCGGCTTACAGACCGGTCCGGCTTACATGTCGATGATGATCGTGACGGGGCCGTCGTTGACCAGGGCGACCTTCATGTGGGCGCCGAAGACGCCGGTCTGTACCCTGGCGCCGAGGTCGCGTAGGGCCCTTATAACTGTGTCCACCAAGGGCTCGGCGACCGGGCCCGGTGCGGCGGCCGACCAGGACGGGCGACGGCCCTTGGTCAGGTCTGCGTAGAGCGTGAACTGGCTGATCACGAGCAGCGGCGCGGCCGCGTCCGAGCAGGACTTCTCCCCGTCGAGAATCCGCAGGCCCCAGAGCTTAGCGGCCAGCTTGGCGGCCTTGTCTTGGGTGTCGTCATGGGTAACTCCGACCAGGACGAGCAAGCCTGGTTCATCAATGGCACCGACGATCTGGCCGTCCACGGTCACGCTGGCCTGGCTTACCCGCTGCACGACGGCTCGCATAGCACGGCAGAGTACCTGGCATCGGCAAGGGCAGGACGCGAGAGACTGCGTGCATGACGAACATTCCTGGTGATGCGCTAGCGAATCCCGTGCTGGCTCAGGTGGTGAGGTCCGGCTTTGTCGAGTCGCGGCACCGGGGCGCGGTCGCCGGACTGGCCGCCGATGGGACACAGGTCATCAGCGTTGGGCTGGTAGGCGTGCCGTTCTTCCCCCGGTCAGCGAATAAGCCGCTGCAGGCGGCGGCGATGCTCCGCTGCGGGCTCGGCCTGGACGGCGAACTGCTCGCGCTGGCCGCGGCGAGTCATTCAGGTGAGGACTTCCACGTTGACGGAGTGCGGAAGATCCTCTCCGGCGCCGGGCTGACCGACGACGACCTGCGCTGCCCGCCGTCCTGGCCGATGGACATCGAGACCTGGCGGCGGCTGGTCGCCCGCGGCCAGGGCATGTCGAGGATCCGGATGAACTGCTCGGGCAAGCACGCCGCGATGCTGGCCACCTGCGTGCAGAACGGCTGGCCGACGGACGGGTACCTGGCTGCTGATCATCCGCTGCAGTCTCGCATCCGACTCGTCGTTGAGGAGCTTGCCGGGGAGGAATCGCCTGTGACCGGGGTAGACGGCTGCGGCGCGCCGCTGTTCGCGCTGACGCTGGCCGGGCTTGTCCGGGCCTTCCGCGGGCTGGTACTCGCGCCGAGCGGGACGCCGGAAGGCCGGGTCGCCGACGCCATGCGCGCGCATCCCGAATGGACGAGCGGCACGAACCGTGACGAGCGGCGGCTGATGGACGCGGTCCCTGGGCTGCTGATCAAGGGCGGCGCGGAGGGCTGCGACGCGTTCGCGCTTGCCGACGGCAGGGCAGGCGCCGTCAAGATCGACGACGGGGCGGCCAGGGCCCGAACGCCGGTCACGGTGGCGACGTTGCGGAAGCTCGGCGCCGCCGTGCCTGACGAACTCGCCACCGTGCCGGTCATCGGCGGCGAGGCCGAGGTCGGGGTGATTCGCGCGGTCGGCTGGGATGTCGGGGGCGCGCCGTAGGATTGCGCGGTGAGCAAAAAGACCAAGCCAAAGCGCGGGCCAGCGCCAAGGAGCGCGCCGCCGGGCCGGGCCGCTTCGAGGACGACCGCTTCGAGCAGGACAGCCGGCGATGATGACGCTGCCGTTGCGGCCATCTCCCAGGTGCTGACGAAGCTCTTCACGGTGATCGCGGCGGGCGATCCGCTGCGCGCCGAAGTTGAGACGGCGATCTCCCTCAGCCTGCCGCGCATCGTGAAAATGGAGCCCGGCCAGTCCGAGGCCTTCGTGTCCAAGGTGCTGGTGGGCGAGGCCGTCAACGAGCGGTCGCCGGAGGGCGCCGCGCTGCTGCGGCTGCTGATGACGTTGGGCTCGGCGGCTGCCAAGAAGGCAGCCAGCCAGGCTCTCGCCCAGCTGACCACGGCCGGCATCTACCCGCCGGAGTGGGTGACCGAGGCCGGCAAGCCCGTCCCGGTCCAGGCCTGGCGGCGATACGACATCTTCGGCGACAACGAGGCCATCGCGGTGACGTTCCGGTATGGCGAAGCCGAGCACGGCATCTTCGCGGAGGTTGACCTGACCGGCACCCCCATCGCCATCGCCGTCGGCGTCGCCTTGGACGCTGCCGCGCTGATCGAGGCCGTCTGCCGCGAGGACGACCCGTTCGATCGGGTGGAGCAGATCGGCCTAGCCGAGGCGCGCGTCCGGCTGGAGTCGCCGCTGGCCCTGTCGGCCGGGAAGCCGGAGCCGGACCTGTCGGTCGACTCGATCGCGGCACTGCCCATCGCCCGGTCCCGGGTCCGCCGCCTGGCCGCCGAGGGCGCGCCGCGGGCCCAGGTGTTCACGGCGGCCGACCGCTCGGCGGCGGTGGACGACTTCATGGAGAGCCCGCTGGCCGCCGAGGCGGTGGCGGGCGACGAGGAATCAACACGGTTCTGGGCCGAGGTGCTCACCGGCTACAGCAGCCGGACCCCTGGCGAGCCGCCCGCCCAGGTCGGGCCGCGCCAGCTCGCGTACATACTGCTCCAGCACGTGCCGAGCACCTTCGTCGTCTCCCCCGCGCAGCGTCAGCACCTTGAGTCCGCGGTGACCGCATGGGCTCGCTGGTCCGCCGAGCACCGGGGCCTTGACGAGACTGCGGCGGCGCGGCTGACGGAGGGGCTGCCGGAGGTCTTCGGAAGGTTCGACGCGGCCTACGAGGACCAGATCGCCGCCTTGTCCCGTGCCTACCTGAGCGACCTGGCCAGGAGCGACGCCGACCTGACCCTGCTGAGGCGCCATCTGGGGCGCCGCATGTTCGCACTGCCGAGGCCGATAAAGCCCGGCGCACGCATCCTCTGCGACGTCAGCGACCCTGGCGAGCGTCGCGAGCTGGCGCAGGCCGAGTTCGAGGTCTGCACTCCGCCTAGCGGCATGACCGGCGAGCAGTTCGTGGCAGCGGCGGAACGGGTGGTGCGCGAGCTGTGGGATGGCGATCCGCCGGAGACGTTCGAGGAGGCCGAGCGCCTGATCGGTACCGGCGCCGACCGGCACGATGCCATCCACGCGCTGGCCGAGGCCCGAGTGGGCCGATGAGCTACGCGGACGTGAACGGCATATCCCGTTCCTTGACGCGCCGTCGCTGGAGCCGCCTGCGCCATATGCACAGTGAGCGGTTCGGGCACCACGGGGACTTGACGCCCGTGGGATGAAACCGGTCAACTTCTTTAGATGGACATGCTGCCGACACCTGAGCTTTAGCAACAGGCCAGGAACGGGTGGGCGTACGCGTGACCTGTTTTGTGGAGTCGGCTGACGGCCGACAGCTGGCGGTCAAGGAATCCGGGAACCCCTCTGGGTGGCCCGTGTTCTTGCTGCATGGCACACCGGGGAGCCGGCTCGGGCCGTTCCCGCAGGCCCGGGTGCTCTACGAACTCGGCGTGCGGCTCATCACATTCGACCGGCCCGGCTACGGCCGTTCGGACCGGCTTGCGAACCGCCGGTCGGCGACGTAGCGGCCGATGTGGCGGCGATCGCCGACGCACTCGGGATCGATCGATTCGCGGTGCTCGGACGCTCCGGTGGAGGCCCGCACGCCCTGGCTTGTGCGGCCCTGCTCCCCGGGCGCGTCACCCGTGCCGCGGTACTGGTGGGGCTGGCCCCCTTGACGGCCGAGGGGCTCGACTGGTTCGCCGGGATGACAGATTCGAACGTCAGCGAATATACGGCGGCGGCGGCCGGCAGTGAGTCGCTGGTGGCCAGCCTCGGCCTGGCCGCCAGGAAGAGCCTGGCCGCCAGGAAAATCAGAGCCGACCCGGCGGCCTGGTAACGACTATCTCGTAGCGTTCTCCGAGCTGACCGGGATCGAACTGGATGGACTTGGCCGCCTCCGGGAGCAGGGCGGGCGCTACCGGCACCCATAGAGCGGGGATGATGGCCTCCGCCGGCCCGGCCCGGGCGACGTGGTTTAGCACCCGGCGCGAGAACGCGAACCACTCCTTGCCGCAGTGCTCGCTGCCGAAGTAACGCCTGGAATAGAGCGGGACGAAGACGCGGCAGGTCGCCAGTGCCTGGGCCAGCCTGGTTGGCCAATCGCTTCCGGGCCGCAACTCCCTGTCCATGAATCCTGGCGTGGCACCGGGCGGCAGGTTGGTGAGTTGCATGATGTGCGCGCTGAGGTCCTGGAAGAGATTAGCGACCCATATATCGGGGTCACCTGGAGAGCCCTCTTGTCGCGGAGTGTGTGCATAGCTGAGGAAGAAATAGGGAGCGTTATCTGGTGACGCTGAGTTATTACCGTCAGTCACCCGGCCCTCCCACTCCTGCTTGCCTGCCACAAGCAGTATCTGATCGCCGGTCACTCTGAGCGTGCTCAGATCGCAGCCTATGTCCTGGCTGGCAGAACGTGATAGAGGTCTGATCTCTCGGCCTGCGCAGCGACGGGATCACCACTATATGCCGCTGCAACGTCAACGGGTCCTGCCGACTCGCCCATTCCAGGCCATTCGCGTATTTTCGGCCCGCCTCCGCGCTGCGTCAGCGGCGCCTTCGGGAACAGGCTCGTCGAGCCATGGTGTCACGGTGGCGTGCATTCCTTCGGCGAAGTGTATGCCGAGTGGAGTCAGCGAGCCAGAAGCCGCCAGGGTCTCGATAGCATCGGCGGTGTGCATACGCCAGAGCGCGAATTTCGCCGCCGCGGCCTGGGCCTCGGATCCGGATAGGTAATGCCTGCGCGCGCGCCAGAAATCCGTGACCGCGACATATGCGTAGGTACCTTGCAGCAACGCTTCAAGCGGCCTGGGATCGGGCCGCCGGGGAGCATAGAAGAGACGCCGATCGGAATGATCACACAGGTCGAATAGGTCGAGAATTGCGCCGAGTTTGACATGCTGGAACTCATGGATCATCAGTAGGGCGAGGGTACCGGCATCAAGCGGCAGGGCGGCGCCGATAGCGCCGAAGGCTTGCCTCGCGGCGGCACTGATCTCCCGGCTTGGCTCGTCGTTGGCCATGGGCATGATCGTGGATGGGCCGGCCGCCAGGCCGGAGGCATAAATGCCATGCTCGTGCTCGATCAGGGTCCAGGCCTGCCGGTACAGGCGTCGCCAGGACGCGACCTGCTCATCGGACAGCCGAGGGGCGGCAGGCCACTGATGGCAATCCCGGTACGGGTCGGTGTCCTCAAGCGCGACCGTGGCCCGTTCGGCCACGAGCGCGCGAACTGGCTGCCAGCCTCCAGACAGATGGATTATCGAAGCCGGTGCCGGTTTGGTACCTGTGGGTATAGAGCCCGCCTCCGCAACTCGCGACGACCGGGCAGCCGCGACAGGTATCGCACAGGGCCGCCAGTCCCTGCTGCCTGGCGGTAATGGCGGGATGTCCGGCTGCCTCGTTCAGGGTGTTACGGAAGACATCAAACCCGGTCTCCGGAGCGCCGTCATGGGCCACCTTGAGCGAGTCGACTTGCTCAATTGAGCCATCGGTCTCCACGACGACGACGTCGCTCGGGCTTAGTCCCAGCGCCTCGGTGAGGCTGGCCGCGCCGTGCGTGGTCCGGATTATCGACTCGAACATCCGAACAGGGACGCGATAAGGCTCTCCGATCCACCGGTCGAAGATCGTGATCAGCCAGTCGGCATACGGCGTGGCCGACCCCACTGGACGTGGCGGCCGATTGTCCCACGTCACATGCGGGAGGAGGAAATCGATTAACGGGGGTTCGAGTGCCGCCAGGGCGTCATAGGTGGCACCGGGATCATTGCGGACATCGATCGTGCATAGCAGGCCCGAATACAGCGCCCCGTAGCGTTCACCGCGCAGTCGGCCGATGGCCTGGACGACCTGGTGGTAGCTGCTGCGGCCGTCGGCATAGCGTCGGTGCCTGTCATTGGCGGCACGATCTCCGTCGATGGAGATTCCTACCATGACCTGCTGTTCGGCAGACAACCGGCAGAAGCCGTCGTCGAGCAGGACGCCGTTGGTGTGGATCCGCAGGTCGAGCCCGCAGACCCTCTCCACTTGGCGGCGCAGGATCTCGCATATGCGCCTCAGCCTGTGCACGCCCGCGAGCAGCGGTTCGCCTCCGTGTAAGATGATGCGAACCGCTGGCAACGCATGATACCGAGCGTGCTCGGCTATGCGCTCCGCCGTCCTCGCGACCGTTGCGTCGGCGATCACCTTGGGGCGGCGGCGCCAGCTCTGGTCGGCCTGCTCGTACACATAGCAGTGATCGCACGCAAGGTCGCATCTGCTGCATACCTTGAGTACGAATTGCCGGAAGGGCTCCACTCTTCCGGACATATGGTCTATAAGTCCGCTATATCGAGGAATTGAAGGCCGAGACCGAGGGCAGCTCCGGGCTGCTGCTCAACAGTATCGCGCGTCGCACCATACCGGCCAAGTCATATGAGCCGTCTGCGACTTCCGCTATTGGGATATCGCGGACGTCACGAAGTTCCGACGCGATAGGTGAGTCCTGCACGTAAGTGCTCATATGCACTCCAATTCGTGCGGTGATCGTTCACCGACGCGTCTACCGTTACTTAGGGCTGCAGTAGTGGCAGAACTCTCAGCCTGAGCGGGCTCGCATGCGCACGTGGCAGTACGCGCCGCTTCCCCCACGGAAGAAGCCAGCGCTCTTACCTCACGGCTGGGATGTGATCGCGCGACCGCCATCTACAAGCTGGGACGCCGGTGATCATTGGGCCATCGTCTGGGAGCGTCTGGATCGATTGGCTCAACGATCTCAGATGGCGGTCGCGCACACCGATCACACATCCTTGACTACGGACGGGCAGACCACGCGGCTCAACGCCGGGGGGCACGTAAGAAGCTGGTAAGAAATTCCGGGCCGACCGAGGACATGGCACGCGATCGCGGCGGCTTGATCTGCTCGTACAGGTGAGTGAGCAGGCGGGCGGCCTGGCGTCTTGCCTGCTGCGCGTCCGCCATCGCTCGTTCATGGGCCAGCTTGTATGCAATTACCCAGTGCCGCTCGCTCAAGTCAGCATGCGGTACGGATGGCACTGGCGGAGGCTGTCCATCCGTGCCGATCTTGACACCGTACCTCGACGCGACGTAGGCCTCCTCCTAAAGCGCATTCTCGATCGTCGCCAATTCCACCGCCAGGCCATCGATGACGGCGGCGGTCTGGACGATCACGGCAGCGAGGGCCTCGGCTGTTGCGGAGCCCCGGCGCCAGGAGGAGGCAAACAGGGATCTGGCCGGGGCCAGCTGGGATACCTGCCGGTCGAGAGCAGCCATTACGTCGGTGGTCTGGAGGGCATGGTCGTACAGCGAATTCGCCAGGGCATGCAGGCCGTGGATGTCGCCGTCCACCCAGTCTTCAGCGAACGTGGCCAGCGGTGACATAGACCGCTGCCCCGTCATGACCGCTCCTGAGCGCTTTCGCAGGCCTGCTGAAGGCCGCGGCCGTACTCGGCGATGGTGGTCGCGAGTTGCGCATTCAGGCCGCCGATGAGTTCGAGTATCAGGGTCAGGGCGCGATCGAGGTCCGGATCACCGCCATCCACACTGGTGGGGCCGCCTGCGGACATGATCGACCGGAAGATAGCCACTTGAGCGCCGAATGTAATGGCCGTCTGCCGCAGGTCAGCCTGAACAGGCTGGCTGACTTGCGGCTTGCCACCCGGCGAGTAAGCCGACCATGCCATCAGCCGCTGCCCATGCTCATCCGGCATCCCAGTCATGACCGTCCCGCCCGTATCCCAGGCAGCATCAACGCCGCCCCCTCTATCCAGGACTACGGCGGCCGGCGCGGCTTGGTTCGATCTTGGCTCGTGCTAGCCGGCGAATTCATCGGCGCGGGACAGGACCGCGCACAGCCGAGCCAACGCCGTGGTGTAAGCGTGCTCGGGCGGGCGGCCGTAGCCGATCACAAGACCGGCCCGATCATTGCCAGCCGTGGGAGCGCGGTAGCGCTCCAGGCCGTCGATGGACAGTCCGGACTCGGCCGCGAGCGCGACGACCTGCCGCTCTGCCTCAGTACCTGGCAGTTCCAGGACGGCGTGCAGGCCGGCGGCGATGCCGGTGACGTAGTGGTCCTGGCGGCGCAGAGCGGAGACCATGCGATCGCGGCGGCGCCGGTAGGCAAGCCGGGCACGGCGGATCTGCCTGTCATAACCGCCCGAGGTGATGAACTCGGCCAGAGTGATCTGGTCGAGGACGGAGGGGCCGCCGGCTAGTTCGGCAGCTATCGCGTCTACCAGCCGCGGCGGAACGACCAGCCAGCCGATCCGCAGGCCGGGGGCGAGGCTCTTGCTCGCCGTGCCGGCGTACACCACGCGGGCCGGCGCCAGCGCCTGCAGGGCACCGACCGGTTGTCGGTCGTAGCGGAACTCCCCGTCGTAGTCATCCTCGATGATCAGCCCGCCCCAAGCGGCGGCTTCCCTGCGACGCTGGGGGTGAAGGGTCACGCCCAGCGGGAATTGATGCGCAGGGGTCAGCAGCGCCGCGTCCGACCCGTCGATGCCGGCGATGACGGCACCCTGGCGGTCCACGGGCAGCGGCATCAGTCTCAGGCCCTGATGCTCGGCAACATCGCGGTGGGCCTGGTGGCCGTAGGCCTCGACAGCGAGGGTGCCCGCTCCGAGCAGGCACAGCGCGCGGCAGACGGCGGCTAGGCCGTGCGCAAAGCCCGCGCAGATCACGACGTTCTCCGGATGGGCGGCCACTCCACGGGCCCGCGCGAGGTAGTCCGCCACCGCGGTCCTCAGCCGGGGCAGCCCGCGCGTATCGGAGTAGCCCAGGAGCCGGTCAGGCGTGGCGGCAAGCGCCTTGCGCGCGGTCGCCTGCCACACGCCATTGGCCCAAGCATGACGATCACCAACGAAACCACGCAGATCCCCGTCCGCCTGGACTTCGACGCCTTCGCGGCCGACTTCTCCCGTGCGATGGCCCACCTGGACCGGGCCGCAACCAAGGAACTCGACAAGGCGGAGATCGACCCGCGGCTCCGCGAGCTGATCCGGATCCGCGCCTCGCAGCTCAACGGCTGTGCCTACTGCATCGACATGCACGCCAGGGACGCGCGCGCGATCGGCGAGACCGAGCAGCGCATCTACGGGCTGGCCGCATGGCAGGAGACCCCCTATTTCACGCTGCGCGAGCGTGCCGCGCTGGCCTTCACCGAGGTGGTGACCCAGCTCTCCGATACGCACGTGCCGGACCAGGCCTACCAGGACGTAGCCGCGGAATTCAGCCCGCAGGAGGTCGCGGCGCTGGTCAGCCTCATCATCGCAATCAACGCATGGAACGCCATCAGTGTCAGTACCCGCGCCTGGATCCCTGGCTCCTACAATCCGTAATGGCGACGGCGGGCGGTCAGCCGGTCAGCGGAGCGGAGTGCGGACGCCAATTCGGTTGCTGCGGGTGGCCTGGCAGCTCGGTCCGGCCACCCGCCCAACGCAGCGCCGCCCACGGGTCGACATCAGCTAGGTCGGCTGGGGCCTGCGGGAACATGCGGAAGAAGACGCGACGGCAAACGTCACGCGGCGGGTCGAGGCCGCGGCCGAAGCCCTGAGCGATGTCGTTGCCGTGCAGCAGCGCCTCGTTGCAGCCCAGCGCGGCGAAACCCTCCGGGTCGGCCATCCCGGTCGGGTGGAACGCACGGACGTGCGGAGGCGAGGTACGCACCATCGAGGCCAGGATGCGCCCGCCCGTCACGGCGAACTCCAGGACTTCGGCCGGGGATGCGTCCTTCTCGGCGGTGGCGACGGCCCGAACATACCGCGTGGTGGGCTGCACCGCGAGTTGCCAGGCGTATGACAGCAGGCAATCGCCGATGTGTTCGGCGGTATGCCAGCAGTCCCACTCCAGCGTGCCTGCCGGCACCGACCAGTCCCGGTCCGTGATCGGGAGCAGCCCGCTCATTACGCAGGAGATCGCGTCATCTAGGTCGTCGGCGGTCACGGTCATGGTGCTTCGAGCCTACGGTCAGGTGGGCACCGAGCACGAGCGGTTGGGCTAGAGTGACGGATCCGGACATGATTGTCCGGATCGTGCCCATCCGGCTGTTCGACTCGGTACTGTCCGTCGCCCGAGGCGGGCCGAGCTTCAGTGAGGCGATCGGCACCGATCCGGTGGACTTGCTGGTCATCGAGACCGACGGCAGCTGGGAGCAGCCGGATTCGATGAAAACCGCGTACTAGGGAGCGCCAGCTACCGGATCTGCGGAGGCGGCCTGTACGCGCACAGGTACCGCCTGGGAAACGGGTTCGACAACCCTTCGGTCTACTGCGCAGACCTCAAGGCGCTTATCGGCCAGATGCTAATGGACCAGACTGTCCCGGGTCCCTCGGCAGCTTCCGTACCCGCGGCTGGGGGCGAGCGCGGCGTGCACGTTTTCCAGACGGCGCCTTTGACGCGCTAGCAGCCGGGCCCGGCAGTGTGGACGCTCTCGGCGTGCTGGCCGAGACGCGCCTCTCGGAGGCCTGCTCGCTGGTTGCCACGGTAGCGTCACAGGACGCCGGCTGGCAGGACACGGAACTCCGCGCGGCGGCGGATGGGGGCTGGGACCTCCTATGCTCGCTCCAGGCCATGCGGCCCGAGGCCGTCTTGGAGATCCTGGCCCTTCCTTATACCTACGCGTGGGCAGTGAAATGTCTGCGTCCACCGCCGGACGGCCGGGCCGATCGGGATCGTGCGCACCTCGCCAGCCTGGCGGCAGCGGCTGCGATACGGGCGGGTGTCGCCGTGGAGATTCCGTTGCCGGTGCGGGACGGAATGCTGCATCTTCCCGGGGCGGGCGCCATCGCCGCCGACTCCTGGAGCGGGCCCACCGAGGTGGTGAAGGTGACGCTGGACGGCCGGACGATAGCACGCGGCGGTGGCCGTTGGCTGAAGGCATGCTATGCCACTAATCCGCCCTTCTCTCGCCTGGCAGGTGCTGACCGCAGGGCTACGTGCCGTGGTTCCGGTACGTCCGGCCGCGACGCACGGCCGGAGCGCCACGGCGCGTCAGGCGTTCGGCGCTGTCGCGGTCGCGCTGCCCGGTGAATCCAGCGGGCCAGGTGAGCTCGGGTCCCTGCTGCCACTTGCGCCGATCCGAAGGACGGCCCGGTCGTGCAGAATATCTGCGGCTTCGGTCCTGGGTCGGCCGCGTGGCGGAGGCGCTGTCGGCGACCAGCGCGCTGACCCACGACGGCGAGCGCTTCGTCGCGGGCATGG
>Ga0181525_10001113_pt1 | contig 23197 bp, 14 predicted proteins | sample PEATcosm2014_Bin_48_FD_121100 | JGI IMG/M metagenome (GOLD analysis project Ga0181525, IMG submission 121100) | Peatland microbial communities from MTU Mesocosm Facility, Houghton, MI, USA - PEATcosm2014_Bin06_10_metaG | ecosystem: Environmental > Terrestrial > Soil > Wetlands > Peat | place... | reverse complement strand
CCGGACAGCCTGGGCGACCAGCGTATAGAAGGCCAAGTATGGTTGATAGGTGACGGTTTGGGTGCTATAAAAAGGCTCGTACAAAATGGGAAACAGAGCCGGTATCGACACCATCTGCACACCCAGAGCTTTCATCTCTTGCAGTTCGGCCTGGACGGCCGGCAGTTGGGTGCAGTTTAACGGCGTAGACACCGCGCAACTCGGATTGGATAGCTGAGGCCCGGTATTGCTATTGGCCCACTGCAGGGTGGCGCCGTACAGTGTAGGGCCGCCGGGTATCGGGGTCCACGTCGGCGGAGTCGCCATTAAGTTGTTAAACGCTTGCAGATCCCCGTTCAACTCGGAATAGAGGGAGCCGCAGTAATCCGTGGGTACAGGCGGTGTGGGCGCCGGCGCGGGAATGTCTTGCGCCATACAGGGCACATAAACTAGCAAAGACAAAGCCGCCAACACTTGGAACACGCGCCGTTTGGAACCGGGTGTCTGGTATGTTGCGCTGGAAATAAGTTTGGAAACTGCGCCGATCGACATAGAAATTGTTCGCATAAGCAACGTCTGGAGAACATTCTAGGCCGCCTCGGAAGTTTGAGTCTATATATACTTTCGCCACTGGCCGCGATAGGATAACCAGTATTAACGGGGGTTTGCGAGCGCTTTAGGGCGTGGTAACTTGCGCCGTAGCCGACATGGGCGAGACATCCTGGCCGCTGTCGATCGCTTCGATCGCGTAGTAGTACGTGGTGCCTGGGGAGACTTCTGTGTCGACAAATGGAGACGCCACTCGGTAGGCCAACTGGGTCAGAATACCGGGCGATGTCCCCCGGAGGATACTGTAGTTGAGAATCGGCAGCCCCCCGGGCGGGACGCTTTCGGTCCAGGTTACTGTGACTTTTGTAGCGGAGTTGGCAGTGGCTGTGACGCCGACCGGCGCTGCGGGCATCGGAAGCGTCGTTACAGCTAACTGGGCGGAGGGCGCGGAGCTGTCGTGGCCCGTATCCACTGCCTGGATCTCGAAATAATAGGTGGTATTGGGGCTAAGGGATGTCGCCGTGTAGGTGGTGTCCGATTTCTGGGCGACCTGAGTCATTATGGCTGGCGCGGTGCCCTCGATGATCTGGTAAAAATTGATCGGCAAAGAGTTAGGCTGGAGGTTCTCCTGCCAGGTCAGCACGATGGTGGTGGCGTTGGCCGTCCCAGCCACGTTGCTGGGCGGGTCCGGCAGCGGCAGCGTAGCAACAGAGGCGACGTTGGACATCGCCGCCTGAATACTCTCTTCCTCGGCTACGACGCCATAGTAGTAGGTCGTTCCCGGCGCCAGGTTCAAATTCTTGTAGGTAGTCTGTGCGGCCGGCCGGACCGCGATTTGCGCGAGATTGGATGCCGTGTTGCCACCGTAAATCAGATACTGGCCGAGCCCCGTAGTATCCGCCGGAGGCGACCAGCTCAAGTCGATCTCCTGGGCCGAAATTGCAGTGGCTATCAGATTCGTCGCGGAGTCCGCCGTGGTTCTGTATGTCAGCAAGCTCAGCGCGGGCGATAGCGGCGACAGGTTACTGGCAAGGTCGAATGCTTGCACCTGGTAGTTGTACGTGGTATTGCTCGTCAGCGTGGTATCGCTGAAAGACGGCATCGTCGTGTTGGCGATCCAAACCCCGGTGCACGGTTGGCCGGCCGCCGGCGGAGTGCAGCGCAACACGTTGTAACCGGCTACCCCGATGTTGTCGGTGGACGGTGTCCATGACAAATTCGCGGTGGTGTAGCCGGGCGTGCCGGTCAAGTTGGTTGGGGCGGTTGGCGCAGTACCGTCGTGCGTTGTAACCAGTTGGCTGTGGTAAGAGAACGCGACATTCGTATACCAGCTCTGCTGATCGGCCTCCTCCGCCAGCGAGTTTTCGGTCTGCATGATGGTGTAATCCGAACAACTGGCGGTGGTGCAGGTGCAGTTTAGGGATCCGCCATTCGGGACGGTTCCTCCATAAGGCTGGTATGCGTTCAGAAAATATGTCTGCTCCAGGTTTAGATAGAGCATGTTCGTATACTCCGCCAGAGCCTGGGCGGTGCGCATGAAATAACCGTCGATGGGCTGCCAGAAGCTGAAAGGCTGGCGGGAGCGTTCCAGATCGAGACTGGTGGTAGAGTAACCATCCCATTCCGAAGCCCCCACCTTCGACAGCCAGGCTTGGCTGATCGCGACGGGCTTGCCGACGGCTGCCGCCATCTGGGTTATGGTCAGGATGTTGGCGATGAAGTCATCATTGTTCACCGTGTTGATCGGAAGCAGGTGGAAGTCGATATAGTCCAAGGGCAGTGCGGTGTACGCATTGATGTAACTGACCAGGCTGGAAGTGCCGCTAGACGGCATCCAGGACCCGAAGCCCGCACCCATCAAGGGAGGGTTGGCCATGTTTAATGCCTGCACGGCGGCGATCTCTCCGGCTACCATTTGCGCGGCGTCCGCCGGGATGTTCAGGTTTGTCTGGCCCGACTGCGCGGCTTCCGTATCCGGCTCTTCCGCCAGGACCAGATAATCCGGCTGCATCGCCTGCGCGATGGCAGCGGCGTTTTGGGCCTTCGCCGCCATGTACTCCGGCCAAGTGAGCGTGCTGTAGAAGGCGTTCATATTCGTCCAGCCGGCTTCTATGTCGTTGGAGAATGTGATCTCTGAATCCACAATGAGCTTGAGTCCGGCGGCCCGGACAGCCTGAGCGACCTGTGTATAGAAAGTCAGATACGGCTGGTAGGCGGCCTGGCTGCCATAAAAGGGCTCGTACAGAATGGGAAACAGCGCGGGCACCGACACAGCCTGCACACCCAGAGCTTTCAGACTCTGCAACTGGGCCTGAACGGTCGGCAAATAGTCAGGGTTGGATATCTGAGGGCCGGTGTTGCTGTTGGCCCACTGCAGGGCGGCGCTGTAGACCGTCGGACCGCCCGGTATCGGGGTCCAGGCTGGCGGCGTCTGCAGTGTAGTGTTGAATGCTTGCAGGTCGCCCTTAAGCTCGGTAAAAAGCGTGCCGCAGTAATCCGTAGGCACTGCCGGCGGCGGCGGCGGCGGGATAATGTCCGCCAAGCAGGGAGCGCATACCAGCAACGACAAGGCCGTCAAAACACTGGAAGCATGACGCTCAAGCCCAACCACCTGGCTCGTTCCGCCGGAGGCGTGCGGCTGTACGACGCCGATCGATAATACGTTCGCCCCGTTTCGAGCGCGCCAGCTACCTGACATCGTAACTCCTTCAGAAGAGTAATATTAGAAACAATCTTAGGTGGTGCATAGATTATAAGTCAATGTCCGCAAGTAAGATTTGTGAGAATAGGCACTGAATGCACTCGAGCGGCCGTGGCTATAACACTGGCCTGATAGTAACTACCGAAGTCAGGTAACACTTCCTTCTAACTCACTATACCCGAGACTACTGACCATTCAGTTAACCCGGCTGCATAAATTGCATCAGGATTGGATATGAGACACACATATCCCAAACTATCCGGAGTATATTGCACGCGTCCCGTGGCAGGCGAGCCACTGCGGGCACCGGACATCCAAGACGAAGGATCGCCCTAAGAAGCCATGGGATCAACCCTATCAAAGGATAGTTCCCAAACGTTACCAACGCTACTCAGGAAGGGCGACTCGTAGCAATTCGAGTGCCAGTTTGATTTGACACAGCTATGTATATGAAATCAAGCGAATACGGCCGGGGTCTGTCACCGGGCAACCACGTGGAATCGTGCGAGCGAGTACTTTTTACCTCATGTTCCGGCCATTCAAGGCGTGGTGGCCTGAGCCATAGCCGACATGGACGAGAAATCCTGGCCCGCGTCAACGGCTTCAATCGCATAGTAATACGTGGTGCCTGGAGAGGCCCCGTTGTCGACAAAGGGTGACGATGTCCGGGACGCCACCTCTGCCAGGCTGCCGGGAGAAGTCCCCCGGAAGATGTTGTACTGCTGAATCGGCAGGCCGTTTGGCGGTATGTTTTCGGTCCAGGTTACCGTGACTTGCGTGGCGGTGCTCGCCGTGGCCACAACATTGACCGGCGCAGCCGGCAACGGGGGCGTGACGACCTGCGCCGGCACCGACATGGGTGAGACGTCGCCCCCGGTGTCGACCGATTCCGTCGCATAGTAGTACATACTTTGTGGAGAAGCTCCGGCGTCGACAAACTGAGTGGCCGGCGCCGAGCCCAGTTTGGTCAGGCCAGTGGGCGACGTGCCCCGGAAGATATTATAATTCTGAATCGGCAGACCGCTGGGCGGAACGACTCCGGACCAGGTTACCGTGACTTTTGTGGCGGCGTTAGCCGTGGGCGAGACGTCCACCGGAGCGGCCGGCATCGCAGGTGTCACCACCGGGGACGTGCCCGACATGGGTGAAGTGTCATGGCCTGTGTCGACTGCTTCGACCGCGTAGTAGTAGGTGGTAGTGGCGGAAACTCCAGTGTCGACGTACTGAGTCGCCGTCTGCGCGCCCACTTTGGCTAGGCTGGAGGGGGAAGTCCCCCGCAATATGTTGTAGCTCGCGGTGGGCAGAGTATTGGGCGCGGTGCTTGCGATCCAGGTAACCGTGACTTTGGTTGCTGCGTTTGCAGTAGCCACGACGTTGACCGGCGGGGCGGGCGCGGCAAACGTAGTGACGTGAGCCGTAGCCGACATGGGCGATACGTCATGGCTGGTATCCGTCGCTTCGATCCCGTAGTAGTAGGTGGTATTCGGAGAGGCCGTATTGTCGATGAACGGAGACGCCGTCCGGCTGGCCAGTGAAGTCAAGCCGGTGGGAGACGTCCCGCGGAAGATATTGTAGGTCGAAATCGGCAGACCACCTGGCGGAACGCTTTCGGACCAGGTTACGGTGACCTGCGTGGTGGAGTTGGCCGTGGCCGCGACGTTGGCCGGCGCGGCGGGCCCACCATCGGTAGTCACCTGCGTTATAGCCGACATGGGCGAACTGTCATGGCCGGTGTCGCTGGCTTCGACCGCGTAGTAGTAGGTGGTGCTCCCGGAAACGGTGGTGTCGACGAAGGGAGACGCGGTCCGCGTGGCAACCTGCGTCAGCGCCGTGGGCGACGTGCCGCGGAAGATAGTATAGCCGGAAATCGGCAGCCCACCGGGCGGAATGTTTTCGGACCAGGTTACCGTCACCTTCGTAGTGGAGTTCGGTGTAGCCACGACGTTGACCGGCGCGGCGGGCATCGGCAGGGTAGTGACTGCAATCTGAACCGAAGGCGCCGAGTCGTCGTGGCCCGAGTCCACCGCGACGAATTCGAAATAATACGTCGTATTGGCTGTCAGAGACGTGGCCGTATACGTAGGGGACGTGACCGAACCGACCTCGACCAGATTGCCGGGCGTGGTGCTTTCAAAGACCTGGTAGGCAATGATCGGCAAGGAAGTGGACTGCAGGTTTTCCTGCCAGGTCAGAACGATCTTGGTGGGGCTGGACGCCGTGCCGGCCACGTTGCTGGGCGGGTTCGGCAGCGGCAGCGTGGTGGCATAGGCGGGCGGGGACATGGGCGCGTTCATACCCTGCTCCACCGCCACGATGCCATAGTAGTAAGTCGTTCCCGCGGCCAGATTCATATTCTGATAGGTAGTCTGGGTGGACGGCCTGACTGCGATCTGCTGGAGGTTTGAAAGTGAAGTACCGGCAAAGATCAGATACTGGGACAAGCCAGTCGTGGCCGAGGGCGGAGCCCAGCTCAGGTTGATCTGCTGGGGCGAAACCACCGTGGCCACCAGGTTGGTCGCGGAAGATGGCGACGTCAGGTACGTCTGCACGCTCACGGTGGGCGCGAACGCTGAGCTGTTGCCCGCGAAATCGAACGCCTGGACCTGGTAGTTATACGTCGTCCCGCCCGTGAGTGAAGAGTCGCCATAACCTGGCAGCGTCGTGGTCGCAAGCCACACCCCCGTGCAGGGTTGGCCGGCCGCCGGCGGAATGCAGCGATACACATTGTAACCGGCGACTCCGCTATCGTCGGTGGAGTTGCCCCATGTAAGATTCACCGTGGTATAACCGGCCGTACCGGCGAAGTTAGGCGGAACGGTCGGCGGAGTAGTATCCGGCGTCGTGACCAGTTGGTTGTAGAACGAGAATGCGACCGGAGTGTAGACGCTCTGTTGATCGGCTGCCTCCGCCAGCGGATTCTCGTCCTGCATGATTTCGTAATCCGAACAACTCGCCGTGGTGCAGGTGCAGTTTAGCGATCCGCCATTGGCCACGGTTCCGCCATACGTCTGGTACGCATTCAGGTAATATGACTGCTCCAGGTCGAGATACAGCATATTGGTGTACTCGGCCAGCGTTTGAACGGTTTGCAAGAAATAAGAGTCGAGAGGCGCCCAGAAACTGAAGGGTTGGCGGGCACGTTCCAGGTCGAGGCTGGCGGTGGCATAACCATCCCATTCCGAGGCCGCCACTTTCGATAGCCAGGCCTGGCTGATCGCGACAGGCTTGCCGACGGCTGCCGCCATGCTGGCGATGGTCAGCGCGTTGGCCGTGAAATTGTCGCCCGATACGGTGTTGACTGGAAGCAGGTGGAAGTCGAGGTAGTCCAAGGGCAGCGCAAGGTACGCATTGATGTAATTCAGCAGGCTGGAAGTGCCGTTGGACGGCATCCAGGACCCGAAGCCGGCGCCCATCAAGGGGGGGTTGGGCAGGTTCAGCGCCTGCACGGCCGCGATTTCTCCAGCCACCATTTGCGCGGCGTCCGCCGGGATGTTCAGGTTTGTCTGGCCTGACTGCGCGGCCTCCGTATCGGGCTCTTCCGCCAGGACCAGATAATCCGGCTGCAGGGTCTGCGCGATAGTGGCGGCCATTTGGGCCTTCGCCGCCATGTACTCCGGCCAGGTGAGTGAACCGTAAAAGGCGTTCATATTCGTCCAGCCGGCTTGTATATCGTTGGAAAACGTGATCTCAGAGTCTACCAGGACTTTGAGTCCGGCGGCCCTGGCCGCTAGGACCACATCCTCATAAAAGGTAAGGTACGGGTCGAGGGCGGTCTGGCTGCCATAAAAAGGTTCATACAGAATGGGAAACAGGGCGGGTATCGAAACCATCTGCACACCGAGGGCTTGCAGGTTCTGCAATTCGGCCTGGACAGTTGGAAAATAGGCGGGGTTGGATATCTGAGGGCCCGTGTTGCTATTGGCCCACTGCAGGGTGGCGCCGTAGACCGTCGGACCGCCCGGCATCGGCGTCCAGGTGGGCGGAGTGGCCAACTGCGCGTTGAACGCTTGCAGGTCCCCGTTCAGTTCGGTGTACAGGGAGCCGCAGTAATCAGTGGGCACTGGAGGCGGCGGCGGGGGCGGCGGAACGCCTTGCGCCCAACAGGACGCATAAACGAGCGCTATTAAGGCCGCCAGGGCACGGAATGCGTTGAGTCCGGGCCTGCTCACCTGGCTCTTCCCGCCGGACACACACGGGTGTCCTGCGACGATCGATGCTGATTCCGCCCCTTTCCGGGCGTGCCGGTGAAGTGACATCGTAACTCCTTGCAGAAAGGCGAGTCTTGGAAGAATCCGGACGGGCTGTCCGTCAGCCTAGGAGCGCGAGACAACAAGGTTATAGATTTCTTATAAGTATTTCGACGGTAATTCGCCGCGCCAGCGGGCAACCCTCGCGGATTCCGCCAGCCCCTGCGAGTCAGCACCATGTCGAGCCGGACTTCCATAGGATCAGCATCGCTATCTTCAGCCCTGACATCAATATTCTCAATGGTTAAATAGAGTTACAGTTCCCAAAGGTTTACCGCACACTGCTCGCGGCGGCCGAAAAACTCTGGGGCTTGGCCGGACTGCAATTCGTGTGCCACTTGCATTAGTAAGAGCTATGTATATGAATGAATATGATTATTGCAGTGATTCGTAACCCGACTTAGAGAGGTGGATTTGGGGCTTCGGATACTTTTTACACTCCTCGCGGGTGAAATTCCTGCACGCCGAGATGCCACTACCTTATTGGCCCGGAGCAGGAAGGTACGCTTCGCGCGACAATGGTACGAGGTCTTTCGCTACCGCATGCCCGACGCGACACCAACCGAAGAAAAGGCCAAGCCGGCGCGCAGTGCCGGCACCCTAGGCGTCCTGCGCGTCTTCGGCGTGCCCGTCCGCTTCCACTTCACGTTTATTCTGCTCCTGATTTTTCTCGTGTTCATCGGCGTCGGCGAGCGGCAGTCCGGGCTCATGACCGTGCTGTACGTGGTGGCGCTGTTCGCCTCGGTCCTGTTGCACGAATTGGGGCACACGCTGGTGGCGCGCCAATATGGGATCCGCACCACGGAGATCGTGATGTACCCGATTGGCGGCGTTTCGCGCCCGGAGCGCATGCCGAAGGGATGGGAAGAATTCTGGATCGCCATCAGCGGACCGCTGGTGAATGGGCTGATCGCCGCCGGACTGTTCGCGTGGCTCGCCACCCAGCACCAGTTCGTGCCAGTGGAGCTGTTGCGCGATCCCACAGACGCCAACCTGGCGCAGCGCATCGCCACCGGCAATTTCCTGCTGTTCGTTTTTAACCTGCTGCCGGCGTACCCCATGGATGGGGGCCGGGTGCTGCGATCGGTGCTGATGCTGTTCAAGCCGGAGGAGGAAGCCACGCGGATCGCGGCCAGCGCGGGGCAGATTTTGGCCGCCATGTTGGGCTTGTGCGGCTTGCTATATTCCAATTTCATCGTGGTCTTCGTGGCGATGTTCATTTATATCGGCGCTTCCCAGGAGGGCGCCGCGGTGCGGGGCCGCCTGCTGACCACGGGTGTTCCGGTGCGTGCCGCCATGATCACGGACTTTCGCACGCTCTCCCACGGCGAGAGCATCCGCGACGCCGGCAATCTGCTGCTGGCCACGGCGCAGCAGGATTTTCCGGTGATGCACGGCGATCAGGTGCTGGGGCTGTTGACGCGCGCGGCGCTGATGCGGGCCATGCTGACCGTCGGCCCGGATGCCTACGTGGCGTCGGCCATGGACCGCAATCCGCGCCGCATCCCGCCGGACACGCCGCTGTCCGACGTGCTCCAGGATTTGTCGGGCACGCGGGCCTGCGCGCTAGCCATGGAGGGGGACAAGCTGGTGGGCCTGCTCACGTCCGAAAATGTTTCGTCCTTCATCCTGCTGCGGCAGGTAGCCATGCAGCAGCAGGCCCGGGCGCAAGCGCGGTGACCTTAAAATAGGTTAATTGGCGCCGGCGGCCTGGCGCGAAACCGGCCGCACCCATTGGGGCGTCTATGGTTTTGGTTTACTGGGAGAGGTGTATCGGATGGCGCAGACCGGGAATCCGCGGCAAGCCCGAATTAACGGCCAGATCATTATCGACCAGCTTGTGCGCAACATGGAGATGGGGCAATTCGAGCTGGGTTACAGCGTGCTCGTGCCCTGTATGTTCAGCATCTACCTGCATCCCGGCGACTACCAGCGGCTGGCCACCATCCAGGACATCATCAAGGAGGATGCGGGCCGCGCCCTGGCCGCGCGGCTGGTGGAGTGGAACGGCAAGCAGCCGCTGTTCAAGCGAGGCAAGAAGCAGAAGCTCTACCGCATTGCGCGGCACGATTGGTGGATCGAATTTTTCGCCGACAGCGAGGACGTGGTGCCGCCGGGCGACGTGGAGATCCACTCGGAGCTGAACGACGTCCCTCAGCCCGGATACCGCGGCATTAAGACCACGCTGATCGACCGGGAGACGTCCGTGACCGAAGCACGCGTGGCGCGCGACCGCACTCTGACGCGCCGCGGTGCGGACCCGGTTTTCGCCGAAATCCGCTACGAGGACGATTCCGGGGCGCAAAGCTATTTCGTCACACAGAATGAAATCACCATCGGACGGGGAGGCCAGGACCTGTCGGTGGATCTGCCGCTGTACACCAACGACGAAGTGTCACGCGAACATCTGCGGCTGCGGCGGGATCCGGCTACGGGCAGCTTCACCGTGTCCGACAACAGCCGGAACGGCACCTGGCTGAACGGCCGCAAGCTGGCCCGAGGGACCGAAGAGCCGCTGCCGGACCATGCCCGCATCCAGGTGGCGGATGTGATTACGCTATCGTTCGAAGTGAAGCGATAATGCAACCCTACGCCCTGCATCTTCCTTTCGTGTTGTTATTCCTGGCGTTCGTGGTGGTCTTCGTGGCGGCGCATGTGGCACGGGGACGCGATTGATATGGCAGCTGTGGTTCAGTGGCGCGCCGGAGTAGCTACCGATACGGGCTTGGTGCGCGCGTCGAACGAAGACCGCTACTGGATCGACGACGACAACGGGGTTTTTCTAGTGGTGGACGGAGTGGGCGGGCATGCGGCCGGCGAGACTGCCGCGGAAACGGCCGTCGACGTCATCCGCGCCCAACTGCGGGATTCCGGCGGCGCCGCGGAAGACCGGGTCCGGCGGGCGATCGCCGCGGCCAACAACCGGATCTACGCGATTGCGCGGGATTCCGAAGACCTGCGCGGCATGGCCTGCGTGCTGACGCTGGCGTTGGTGGATGAGAGCGAGATGGTGATCGGCCATGTGGGCGACTCGCGGCTTTACCTGGTGTGGAACGGCGCGATTCGCAAGCTGACTTCGGACCACTCGCCGGTGGGCGAAGAGGAAGACGCCGGTTACCTGACCGAAGATCAGGCGCGGCTGCACCCGAGGCGCAACGAGGTCTTCCGGGATGTGGGCACGCTGCCGCACGAGGCGGGCGACGACGGATTTATCGAGATGCGCCGCTGCCACTTCAAGCCGGAAGCGGCTTTTCTGTTGTGCAGCGACGGCTTGAGTGACGTGCTTCCCTCGGCCACCATCCGGGAGATCGTGGAGCGCTACCAGGGCGACCCCGCGCAAGTGGCGCGCGAACTGGTGGAGGCAGCCAACGAGGCGGGCGGCAAGGATAATATTACGGCACTGTTCGTAGCCGGCAGTGAATTCCGGCCAACCATGCGGGAGGCGCGCATGCGGCATGCCACTACCCGCATGCGCGCGGCGCCGGCCGCATCGACCCGCCCCTTGCGGCGTTGGACAGCCGGCCGTATCGCGTTTCTGTTTTATGGATTGCTGTTGGGTATCTTGTTATCGGCCGCGTGGCATGCGGTGAGAGGTTGAGCATGTACCCCGACGCGCGCTTCGGACCCTACGAGATCATCCGCCGCCTGGGCAAAAGCATGAACGATGTGTACCTGGCGCGGGACACGCGCGCGGACCGGCAGACCGCGCTGAAGTTGATCAAATCCGGCTCGGATGCCGTCTCGCAACTGGTGCAGGAGGCGGAGCGCCGGGGCGCCGCGATTCAGCAGGGGCTCCGTGCGCTCGACCCTCGTGTGATCGAGATTTACGATTACGGCGACCTGGATGGCTATTTTTATGTCGCGATGCAGTATGTGGAAGGCCGCAATCTGGCTGAGGCACTGAAGCACGACGGGCGGATGAGCGCGTATCGCGCGGCGCGCATCGCCCTCGAGATCTGCGGACAGCTCGAGAAGTTCCATGCATTCCGGCCGGGAGATGGCGTGGCGTCGTCGGTAGTGCACGGCGACATCAAGCCCTCGAACATTCATCTGGGTCTGAACGAGACCGTACGGCTGCTGGACTTCGGGATCTCGAAGACGCTGCGGCCGGATCGCGACTCCACGATCCACAATTTTGGAAGTCCCAGCTATTGCTCGCCGGAGCGCCTGGGCCGCTCGCTGCTCGATCAGCAAGCCGACCTTTGGGCGGTAGGGGTGACGCTCTACGAGATGGTGGCCGGTTCGCCGCCCTACCAGGCCGAAGACACGCGCAAGCTGGAGCGGCTGATTCAATCGGGGCGGCCGCCGCGGGCGCTGCCGGCTACATGCCCGGCGCCGCTGAAGGCCGTGATCGGGAAGGCGCTGGCGCCCCAGGCGGAGCGGCGGTACCAGTCGGCTGCGGCGTTTGGCGCCGATCTGAAGGCGTTTCTGGAGGGCGGGGAGACGGTGGCCAGGAACGAGAAGCGTAGCGCCTGGAAACCCAACCCCACGGTGGAATCCGGGCAGGCATCCAAACCCAGGCCTGTGCGGCGGCTGCCACGGTTGAAGCACCCGCTGCACACCGTGGGGCGCGTCGCGGGGGCGGTTGGCTGCGTGCTGGTAGGTATGCTGCTCTTCATCGGGACCAGTTACTGCTCGCGGTACTGGCGGGGCAGCCGGCAACTTAGTAGGCACCTGGACTACGCGCGCCGGCCAGTAGCGGATCTGAACGCGGACTGGGATCTATATAACGACATGCAGGCGCAGTTCGGCTTTCTCGGCAGGTATTCGCCGGTGGAGCGTTTGCGCGCGCCGTTGCGGGCGGCGTATGAGAAAGCCGCCGCGCAGGCGCTGGACCCCCTCGATTGGGAGAAAGCGGAATTGTGCCTCGCGCGGGCTCTGGAACTTGGGGCGAGCGGCGCGGATATCACTGGCAAGCTGGCGCTCGCTCGCGGGTACGTCGCGTTGCGCAGCGGCCAGCGCGAAAGTGCCAGCAACCGTTTTCAGGAAGCCGCGCGCAATATGCCTCAGTCGCCCGATCCGCACCTCGGCCTCGCGCGCGCCAATCTGCAGGCATCGCGGCCCGGAGACGCGCTCGACGAATTAGCCGCCGCCGAGCGGCTGGGCTATCGGCTCGGCCCGCCGGAAATCGGGCTGAAGGCGGAAGCCTGCCGGTTGCGCGGCTTCGAGGAATTGCAGGCGGGGAATTTGACGGCGGCGCGCCAGGATTTCGCCGTCGCGCATGGCCTGAACGGCGCGCTGCAGGTGCCCGATATTCCTCCAGCGCCCGCGCCGCGAAAAACCGTGCATAAGCCGAGGCCGCGCCGATGGCGATAGTTGTGGGGCAACCGATGACCCGCCAGCCCGGCATTTTCTGGCTGGCGGGCGCTTCGGTGCTGATCGCCTGCGGATTGGCGTTCGTCTACGCCGCCAAAACACAAAACTTCGCGGATGTTTCCGAAGGGCTGCGGCATGGCGATCTGCTGGATCTCAACGCGGTGACGAGCGCCGCGCAACTCGCGCCCTTTCTCGACGTCGTGCAGGATAAAGCGGAGCGCGAGGCCGATGCGGAGAAGCTGTTTGCCCTCCTGCGCGCGGCCCATCCGCTGCGCAACGTGGGCACGGTCTCGCGGCTGCGGGAGCAGCGCAAGCCCCTGCTGCCCGTGTCAAAGCTCAAGCCCGCCTGGGTGGTGCGCACGCCCTCTGAATTCCGGCAGGCGTACCTCATCTGGTCGGCCGTGTACCTGGGCGGCTTCTACCTGGTCTGGTTCGGGTGGCGCGCGCGCGGGTTTCCGGGCGACACCGCCATTCTGCCGGCGGTCCATTTGCTTTCCGGAATGGGCCTGATTCTGATGGCGAGTCTGCGCGACCCTTTGCGCGATACGCTTGAATTCCGCAAGTTCGCAATCGGTGTTTTTATGGGCTGCCTGGTGTTGCTGCTGCCGCTGGTGCGAGGCTTCGATTACCGCCGGCTCGCGGACTGGATTTACACCCCACTGCTGGCCGCGTTCGGGCTATTCGCCCTGTTGCTGCTCTTCGGCTCGGGCCCAGGCTCGAGCGACCAGAAGGTGAACCTGGGCCCGTTTCAACCGGTGGAAGCTATCAAGATTCTGGTGGTCCTATTCCTGGCCGGGTATTTCGCGCGCAATTGGGAGCGGCTCCGCGACTTGCGCCAGAAGGGTCTCCGCCGCCTGGGCGTGCCGCGCCTGGCGCACCTGATGCCGGTGGCTTGCGCGGTGGCGCTGGCCATCCTGCTGTTTTTCGTACTGAAGGATCTGGGGCCGGCGCTGGTCCTGTTCTTCCTGTTCCTGACACTGTTCACGGTGGCGCACGGGCGGACGGGCCTGGCGATTCTGGGGATCGGTCTCCTGGTGGCGGCCGTGTTCGTAGGCTACCGGCTGGGCCAGCCGCACATGGTTGTCGACCGCATCAATATGTGGCTCTCGCCCTGGGACAACGACGTGCACGGCGGCAACCAACTGGCGCACGCGCTGTGGGCGTTCTCGACGGGCGGCGTTTGGGGTTCCGGGCCGGGGTATGGCGACCCTAGCGTGATCCCGGCCGGGAGCACGGACCTGGTATTGCCGGCCATCGGCGAAGAGTGGGGTTTTGCGGGCGTCGTCAGCGTGTTTCTGCTGTTCGGATTCCTGATCTACCGCGCTTTTCGCATCGCCGTGCGGGCCGCCTCCGATTACGCCTTCTTCCTGGCGCTGGGCCTCGCTTCGCTGCTGGCCTTCGAGATGTTGCTGATCTCGGCGGGAGTGCTGGGAGCGCTGCCGCTCTCGGGCGTGGTATCGCCGTTTCTGAGCTCCGGCAATACGGCCATGCTGGCGAACTTCTTCATCTTCGCGTTGCTGCTGGCGATTTCGGCGGGCCAGCCCGCGAAAGAAGGACAAGCGCTGTTCCGAAAGCCGCTGCGCAACGCTGGCGCGGCGCTCGGGGCCTGCGCGGTGGCGCTGCTTTTGTTCGCGGCGCGCTACCAGGTGGCGCACGATCGCGAATATCTGGCGCGCGACGCGCGCGTATTCGAAGACGACGGAGTGAAGCGCGCGCAGCACAATCCGCGCATCAATTCCATCGCGCGCGAGATTCCGCGCGGCGATATCTTCGATCGCAACGGCCTGCTGCTGGCCACCAGCGATTGGAAGAAACTGGTGGCGCGGCGCACGCAGTATCAGGCGCTGGGGATCGACATCGAGACCGCCTGTTCGCGGCTGGACTCGCGCCATTATCCCTTCGGCGCGGCCACCGTGCATTTTCTGGGCGACCTGCGCACGGGCGAGAATTTCCATGCAACCAACGCCTCGCTGGTGGAGCACGATTCCAATGCGCGATTGCAGGGGTACCAGTATGCCGAGCTGGTGGCATTGGTCCGCTATCGCCACCAGCCCGGGAATCCCGCGCTGGGCAAGCTGCTGGCGCGCGACCGCGACGTGCGCACGGCGCTCGATATCCGGCTGCAACTGCGCGCGGCGGAAATTTTGGGCCGACATCTGCAGCAGGCCAGCAAGGAGAAAGGTGCGGCCGTAGTGATGGATGCAAATTCGGGCGATGTGCTGGCTATGTTCAGCGCGCCCGAGCCGGCGCCGCCCGCCCAGCGCAGCGGGCCGCCCTCGGACGACCAATTGCTGGATCGCGCCCGTTACGGCCAGTATCCACCCGGCTCGACGTTCAAGCTGGTGACGGCGATGGCGGCTTTGCGCCTCGATCCCGCACTGAGAGACCAAACGTTCACCTGCCGCCGGCTGCGGGACGGGCGCGCCGGCGCCATGGTGGAAGGCTGGCGCAGGCCCATCCGCGACGACATCAAGGATAACCCGCACGGCACGCTGGCCATGCAGCGCGCCATCGAGGTATCCTGCAACGGCTATTTCGCCCAGCTTGGAACTTACAAAGTAGGATGGCAGGCGCTGCGGCAGACCGCGGACTTGCTGGATATTTCGTCGGGCGATGTAGCGGAGTTGAAGGCCACGCTGCCCTTCGCGTCGTACGGGCAGGGGCCGCTGCTGATCACGCCGTTCAAGATGGCGCGGGTGGCGGCCACTATTGCCGCGGGCGGCGCGATGCCGCAGGGCCGCTGGGTAATCGACCCAAGCAATGCGCGGCAGGATGCCCCGCGCGCCATTGTGGCCGCGGAGCCCGCGGCGTTTATCGCCGGCGCCATGCGGCTGGTGGTGACGGACGGCACGGCGCGGCACGCCATGGCTGGAACACCCGTCAACCTGGCAGGCAAGACCGGCACGGCGCAACTCGGAGAGGGCGAGCCGCACGCCTGGTTCGCGGGCTTCGCGCCGTATGACGGCGATGCCGCCCACCGCCTCGCGTTCGCGGTGCTGGTGGAACATGGCGGCTATGGCGGGCAGGTGGCGGCGCCCATCGCGCGTGAGATCATGGAGGCTGCGAAGGATTTGGGACTGATCCCATGAACTTGGCGGACTTTCTCGAAAAATGGGGACGGGCGATTTTTGAAGGCCCCTTCGCGCAAGGGCAAGGCGATGAACCGCCGGAAGTGGCCGAGATCCGCCTCGCTATTCTGGACCAGGTGCGGGAGAAGAGCTACCGGCTGGGCGGCAAGAAAGTTTTCCCGTTCAACGTGGTGCATATCCACGTGCGCGGTATCGAAGACAGCCGCGCCGGTACGTTCACCGGCAAATTCTTCCGCACGTATTTCGAGCAGGAACTGCGCTCCAGCCTGGAGCGGAACGAATGCCGATATCCGGAGGATCTGGGAGTGGATGTGCATGTCGCGCGGGATCTTCCGGCGCCGGGGGAACAGTGGGTGTGGGTGGAAGTCGAGTCGCAAGAGCGCCCCGCCGCCACATCGCGCCGTACGGCCAAGCTCATTGTATTGGAAGGGAACGCCAACGCGGCTGAGGTCATGCTTTCGAAAGCGCGCACCAACATCGGCCGCACCGTGGATGTCTACCGCTCCGAAGGGATGATCCGGCGCAACGATCTGGCCTTTAGCGAAGACACCGAAATCAACCGCACGGTTTCGCGCGAGCATGCGCACATTGTCTACGACAAGGCGGCGGGCGAATACCGGCTATTCAACGATCGCTGGTACAAGAGGGATAAAGGCGGCGCGCAGGCGTGCGGCACCTGGATCGTGCGCGACGGATTGAGCCAGGAAGTGCATCGCACGGCGCGCGGGACGAAGCTGGAGGCGGGCGACGAGATTCATTTTGGGAAGGCCGTGGCGCGGTTGCAGATTAAGTAACGAGATGTGTCCTGGATGGCCCGCGCACGGTTGTGGGGCAGGACTCCAGTCCTGCGGGCCGACGTTCACGTCGGCCTGATCGTGCCCGGATTTGGAAATTGGAAGGCGGCCAATCTTGGCCGCAGCCGCCTTTTTAGGCGGCCGGAAGCCGGCTAAAAGCCGGCTGCGGGCAAAATTGCCCGCCCTCCAAGGCATGGCACTAATTGCGCGGCGTGGTGTCCTTCGGCGTCGCCAGATAGCCCGTAATCTGGTCCTTGCCCACTTCATTGACCACCAGCTCATAGGGTTGCTTGGCCTTGGCCACGTAAAACTGCAGCGGCTCGTTGACGCCTTTGTCCCGTTTCTCGACCGTCTTATCGTCCGCCAGCACTTCCAGCGTATAGCGGTTCTTCTTTTTGTCGACGCTCTTCAGCTTCAACGAAATATCGCCCACCCGCTTGGCCTGCTTTTCCTTCTTGACCAGCGTGAACTGGAAGTAGTTGCGCTCGCCCAGCCGCTTCAGCGCATCCAACTCCTTTTGGTTGGTGGCCACGTAGCCGCTGGTCACGCCCAGATCGCCTTGCACGGTCTTCAAATTGGAGATGGTCTTGTCCAATTCAGCCTTGGTGGCCCCGAGGTCGGTCTTGACAGCGGTAACGTCTCCGCTCACTTCGCCGATCTTGGTGTTGGCGGTGGAAGCCTGCTGCTGCACATCGGTGATTTCGCTCTGCACCTGCGCCGCCTGTTTGGCCTGCGCGTCGGACAGTTGCTTGGCCAGTTGGTCGGCGTGCGCCTGGGCTTCTTGCTTGGCGTGCCCGGCGGCCTGGTTGGCTTGCTGGCGGGCGGCTTCCAACTCCTCTTTTAAGGTTTCCACGCTGTGCCGTTGGGACGCGGTGGTCACCGAAGATGCATCCTTCAAAGCGGCGATCTCGGTCAGCATGGCCTGGCTGGCGGCACGGTCCTCCGTGCGGGTGGTTTCCAGGCGATACCACAGGGCAATATTGGACGCCAGCAGGGCGATCAGTCCCCCGGCCACTAACGCGGTTTTCACCCCTGAACCACTTGGCTGGGGTGTATACATTGGGCTGCTCACGAATCGTTGCTCCTTACCTGAGTGGGAATTCCATCCATTATAGACTGCTACGGAACTGTTTACGTTTCAAGCGTTCAGCGGAAAACTCTCGCCCGGCGACGGCGCCGCAACCTCCACGCCATATTGCGACCGGATGGCGCCGGCCAAGGCCTGCGACTGGGCCGGCTCGCCGTGCACCAGGAAAACCTTCTTCAAATGGGGCACCAGCGGCTTCAGCCACGCCATCAGCTCGCCTTGATCGGCGTGCGCGCTCAACTCGTCCAGGCTGGAGATCTCGGCGCGCACGGTCACCGGCTCGCCGAATACGCGCACTTCCCGCATCTTCTCCACGAGCTTCCGCCCCAGCGTATCCTGCGCCTGAAAACCGGTGATCAGCACGGTATTGCGCGGATCGGCTAGGTTGTTGCGCAGATGATGCAGGATGCGGCCCTGCTCGCACATGCCGGAAGCCGAAATCACCACGAACGGGCCATGCAGATCGTTCAGCTTCTTCGATTCGGCGGCCTCGCGGATGTACTGCAAACGGCTGAATCCGAAAGGATCCTCGCCGTCCAGCAGGTATCGGCGGGTCTCCTCATTAAAACACTCCGGGTGCTTTCGGAACACCTCGGTCACGTTGATCGCCAGCGGGCTGTCGACGAAAATCGGGATGCTGGGGATTTGGCCCGCATTGGCCAGTTGATGCAGCAGCAGCACCAGTTGTTGGGTGCGGCCCACGGCGAACGCGGGCACGATGATGCGGCCGCCGCGGGCGCAGGTGCGGTTCACCACGTCGCGCAGCTTCCCGATCACGTGCGCGGCGCTTTTGTGAAACCGGCCGCCGTAGGTGCTTTCGAGGATCAGGTAATCGACCGGAGGCAGGGCATCCGGCGGCCGCGTGATGGGCAGGTTGGGACGGCCCAGGTCGCCCGAATACCCCAGGCGCACGGGCGCTCCGCCGTTCCGGTAGTTCAAAACCAGCGCCGAAGAGCCCAGGATGTGCCCCGCGTCGTAGGACTTATAACTAAGATGCTCGTCCAAGTTGTGCGGCGTGTAGTAGCCGACCGGCTGAAACAGCGGCAGCGTGCGCTCGGCGTCTGCCATGGTGAAGAGCGGCTCGACCGGCTCCGGCGTAATGGCATTGGCGCGGCCCTCCAGGCGCCGCGCGGCGCGTTTATTGACGAACTCGGCGTCGTGCTCCTGAATGTGCGCCGTATCGCGTAGCATGGCATCGCACAAGTCGATGGTCGCGGGCGTGGTGAAGATCGGCCCGGCAAAGCCGTGTTTCACCAGCGTCGGCAGGTTCCCGCTATGGTCGATGTGGGCGTGGGACAGCAGCACCGCGGCGACGGAGGCGGCTTCCACCGGCAGATGGCGATTCTTCCGGTCGGCCTCTTTGCGGCGTCCTTGCGCCAGACCGCAATCGAGCAGGTAGCGCTTGCCATCCACATCCAACTGATGCAGGGAGCCGGTTACCGCGCCTGCCGCGCCCCAAAAGGTCAGTGTCATCTGGTGAGAAGCTATCGTAGCGCAGTTCGGGAGGAGGGCCGGACGGCCCATGCTATGCTGGCTCAAGGTATGATCACCGTTAAAGAAGCAGTTGCAAAAGCCATGGAATTCGCACAGGCTATGCTGGCCGTTCCCGCTTCCGAGATTCTCGTGGAAGAAGTGGAGACTGGCAAGGACGGCCCAAACGACGTTTGGCAGATCACTCTAAGCGCGCCGGGGCGCGCCGGCATCGCTGTTCTCCGTCGCGACTACAAGAGGTTCATCGTGCGCGGCGATACTGGCGAAGTGGTCTCGATGAAAATTCGGGAGTTGGCCGGATCTAGATGAACGATGCCTTTCAGCTCATCCGCAAACATCGTGGGGAGGGCTTGCTAGTCGATACCAACCTCTTGCTTCTACATCTAGTCGGCAAGACCAATCCCGGCCGGATTCAGAACTTCAAGAGAACCAGCCGGTATACGGTCGAGGATTTCGATGTGCTGGTCGAAATTATTGCGCAGTTTGGGACTTTGATCACAACTCCCCATGTGCTGACTGAGTTGAGTAATTTGGGACGCCTCCAAGGCGACGAGCAGCTCAGTTTCCGATCATGCTTTGTCGACGTCATCGAACAAGCGACTGAGCACTGCGACGAGAGCCGATCGGTCGTGAAGGACCCGAGCTTTGAGCGCCTGGGCCCGACCGACGCCGCCATCTCAGCGCTGAGTCGGCATAACTACCTCTTTCTGACCGACGACATGGACCTCTGTATTACGCTACTGAATCGCGGCGTCGATGTGGTCAACTTCAGCTACCAGCAACAGCTGCGCTGGGCATTGTGAGTCGCCCAGCAGCTTCATTTTGGGGCTTCGGCGCCCAGCCGGCTGGCCAGCGGATGCAACTGCCCCGCATACTTGTTGCCCGGCTTCTTCCCGTACGGAACCGACGAAGGCGTGGAAAGCTGCTCGAAGGTGAACGAGCAGATCCGCATGCCGGGATAGAGCGCCACCGCCATGCGGCTCAGATTGCTCAACTCCAGCGTGGCCTTGCCGGTCCAGCCCGGATCGAAAAGTCCCGCCGTGCCGTGCACGATGATACCGATCCGCCCCAGGCTGGAGCGGCCTTCCAGCCGACCAAGTACATCGGCGTCCAGCTCCAGCGATTCCATCGTTACGGCCAGCACGAAATCGCGCGGCTGCAGCACGAACGGCTCGTCCGGAGGCACTTCGATGGTGCGCATGATGTGCTGCAGGCTGGTGCGGTCGCGCAAATCGATATAAGGATGGCGGCTATATTCGAAGACGTTGAACTCGTTGCCCAGCCGGAAGTCCACCGAGCAACTGCCGAACTGCTCGGGGGGCAACTCGGGCGCGATCTTGATTTTCCCAGCTTCGATGTAGCGCTTGATGTCCACATCCGACAGAACCATCGAGGACCTCCGGACAGGCCATCGTAGCGCAGTTTGCGAAGTCCCTACAATTTACTGATCTGATCCTTGATCTTAGTCTCCTGGTTCTTGTCGGGATTGCTGCGCAGCGCCCGCTGCAGTTCGCGCAGGGCCTTCGGCTTGTCGCCTTTCTGCGCCAGCGCCATGCCCAGGTGATACCGGTATGTCGGGTTTTCCGGCTTCTGATTCACCAGACCCTGAAAAACATCTATGGCGTTGTCGCTCATGTTCTTCTTCATGTAAATCCAGCCCAGCGTGTCGGACACCTCGCCCAAGTTCGGCAGCACCTGCTTGGCGCGCTGCGCGTAGGTGAGGGCTTGGTCCAGGTCCCCTGTACCGCTCTCCGCAATCAGGAAGGCCAGGTTGTTCAAGGCCACTCCATCTTGCGGATTCAGCTTAATGGACTGTTCGTAAGCATTCTTGGCCTCCGGCTTCCGGCCGGCGGCCTCCAATGCCAGGGCCAGTTCCACGGCCACCATCGAATTGACGGGCATCGCTTCCTTGGCTTTGTAGAGATACTGGACGGAGCCGTTCAGATCGCCCTTCTGGCGGAGCGCGATGCCCAACCGGAAGTAAACGTCGCCGCGCGCTTTGGAATCCTTGTTCATCTCGCCGAGCACGGTTTCAAACTGGTGGACCGCCAGATCGTAATTCTTCGCGCGCGCCGCGATATTGCCCAGCGCCAACTGCAGATCCATGCGGTTGGGGCTCTTGGCCAGCTCGGCTTGCAGGAACTGCATGGCCTGATCGTAGTGCCCGCCGCCGGCCAGCGTCTCCACCAGCCCGACCAAACTCCGCGTATCCTTTGGATTCGCCGCGTACGCTCTCCGGAAAACGGCCTCCGCCTCTTTCAGGTTGTTTTCTTTGATGGCCAGCATGCCGAACGAGAAATCGACATCCGGGGCGTTCGGACTGGCTTTCTGGATGTCTTCCAGCAGCCGGTGCGCGTCGGCGTACTTTTTTTCACCCATCAAAGCTTCCACTTCAACCATCCGCGCCGGGCCGTTTTTCTTGTCGATCTGCACAATCTCGTCGACGGACTTGAGAGCCGCATCGAAATCCCCGCGCATCACCTGGAGTTGCGCCAGCGACAGGCGCGCCGGCAGGTAATCGGGTCTCAGCCGGATAGCCTCCGCGAATTGCTGGCGGGCCTGCTCCCACTCTCCGCGCGCCACGTGCGCCCGCCCCAGGCTGTAGCGCGCCACGAAATTGTCCGGGGCCGCATTCACCACCGCCTGCAACTCGGAAATGGCCTTCTGCACTTCGCCGCGGTCCAGCAGCAGGGAGGCCTGCAATCCCCGCGCATCGATATCTTTGGGGTTGTCCTTCAAAATGGCGGCCGCGATGTCGGCCGCTTCCGCGCGCTTGTTCTGGCGCATCAGCACTTCGATCATGCGCTTCTGATAGGTCGCCTTCTGCTTGGGGTCCGCGGTCATGCCCTCCTGGTACTGCTTGAGCGCCTCCGCCAGGTCTCCGTTGCGCAAATAGAAATCGCCCACCATCACGTACGCGCGATCGAATTCCTTGGCGCGGCCCTTGATTTGGTTTAGCATCGCCACCATCTCGTCGTGGCGTTGCAACTTGGCGTAAAAGTTCGCCAGCGACACCAGAAAGGCGATTTGCTTGGGATTGTTGGCCGCGCCTGTTTTGAGGATCTGTTCCGCGTCGGCCGTTTTGTTTTGCATCAGGTAAAGGTTGTACAACTCGTTATAGGCTCCGACGTTGGTCTTGTCGGAATCCAGGACCTGCTTGTAGATCTGCTCGGCTTCCGGGAACTGACGGCTGGCGGCCAGCACGCGCGCCAATTGGACTTTGAGGGCGGGTCCCGGGGTCTTGATGGCAATAGCCTTGCGGTACTCCGCGATGGCAGCGGTTAGCAGGGGTTCGGTCTGTTCCGGCCGGCCCGCGCGAAAACTGGCCTGCGCCTTCACGAAGTCCAGGTCCGCGGTCAGCCGGTGACCATCGAATGAGTTCGGGTCACGCTGCAGAAGCTCCTTGGTAATGCCTTCCACTTCCGTCAGAAACTGGGGATCGTGGCTGAACGCGAGGTAGATCTCGGCCAACCGGACTTCCGCGTCAATATGCTCCGGCTGGTCTTTGGGGATCAGCTCGATGGCGCGCCGCAATTCGCCTAAGGCATTCGAGACGCGGCCCAGCTTCAGATCGGTCTGGGCCAGGCGGTAATAGGCGAGGCCGTATCGCTGGTCCTTCTGCAGGGCGTTGCGATACATGATGGAAGCTTCTTTGAACTTACCGCGCGCGAAATATCTGTTCCCGTTCTCCAGATAACGCTTCTTGGCGACGTTGGGGTCCCGGCTACAGGACACCAGGGTCAACGCAGCCAGCACTGCTACCAGGGATCTCATGCAAGTCCTCACGCTGATTCTAATATAGATTGCACCGTGCGGTGGACGGTTTTTTTAGCCAGGCCGGGCCGCGGCGCCTGGCAGGCGAGAACTCCTGAGATTTTCCCGTATCCGAGCCACTAAGACTGCTGAAACCCCCAATGAGCTCACCCGTTCTATCGGAAGGAAGT
>Ga0181525_10001111_pt1 | contig 23207 bp, 14 predicted proteins | sample PEATcosm2014_Bin_48_FD_121100 | JGI IMG/M metagenome (GOLD analysis project Ga0181525, IMG submission 121100) | Peatland microbial communities from MTU Mesocosm Facility, Houghton, MI, USA - PEATcosm2014_Bin06_10_metaG | ecosystem: Environmental > Terrestrial > Soil > Wetlands > Peat | place... | reverse complement strand
CTGAATGTGATCGAAAAAGTTACCTCCGGGTTCCCGCTCTTCATGACAGCCAGCAATAACGGCCCCTTCAGCGGCTCCGGAGTGTTCTTCGACTGGAACGGCGCCAGCCTCAACCGTCCAAACGAAGTCAGCGATCCCAACGTAGCTGGTCCCGTCGCCGCGAATCCGACCTGCGCTGCGCCATCCCAGGTGCACACGCTTTCGCATTGGTTCAATCCCTGCGCTTTCATGGAAGCTCCCGACGGAGAACTTGGGGATTCGAGCCGTACTCCACTCTACCAACCGCGCTTCGTGAACACGGATTTCTCGGTTATAAAAGACTTTCCACTGTCCTTCCGGGAGAGCATGTACCTGCAGTTCCGGGCCGAGATGTTCAATCTCTTCAACCATGCTCAGTTTTTCCTGGCCGGTACCCCCGGCACCCAGATGCAGGACATAGATTCGCCGTCCAGCTTCGGAATTGTCAACGAGACGGTGAACAATCCGCGGGTGATTCAGTTTGCCTTGAGGCTTAACTTCTAAGTTGAGCCGAGTACGAGCCTTCCCCCGGGGCAGATTGAACAAGCTGAGTAAGACTCAGACTTCGCCCAGTCTGCCCAGAGATTTGCGACCGACTTGACGACGAGGCCTCTGCCTGGCAATCGCTAACCGAATCGGTACCGGACTTTATGAATCGTAGCCTCCCTCGTTGCATTTTGAGCGTCGGCGCGCTGGTTTGTCTCTTCGTCTGTTTTGCTTTCTCCGATGAATGGAAGTCCAGCCACGCCCTCATCCCGCCCACTGGCATCCTGAATCTATCGGAGCTTCCGCCGCCGGGCGAAGTCTTCTTCCCGGGTCCAGAGCAGCCATCCGATGCCGCCGCCTGGCTTGCCGGTCTCAAGGCATGGCGCAACGATCGGCGCACTCGCCTGCGCTACGACGGCTCGCAATTCGCTCGCCCCGAGCTGGAATGGACGCAGCACGTGTTCTCTCAAGTGCAGTTGCCCATTTGGGATCGCAGCTTCTACGATCCCGAGAAGGGCGAGTACACGGTCGATCGTTTTCTCACCGAGACCGAAAGCCGGATCGGACCTATCGACGCCGTACTCATCTGGCATGTCTATCCCAATCTCGGCGTCGATGACCGCAATCAATTCGATCTCCTGCGCGACCTGCCCGGCGGCATCCCGGCGCTTCGCCGGATGATTCAACAATTTCACGGCCACGGGGTTCGGGTATTTTTCCCCACGCTTGCCTGGGACACGGGCACGCGCCCGGAAGGCGATCCTGACTGGGTTGCAATCTCCAAACTGCTCGCCGACATCGGCGCCGACGGGGTTAACTTCGACACGCTCGAAAGCGTCCCGGCACAATTCCGCATGGCTTCTGACGCCACCGGTCATCCACTCGCGCTCGAACCGCAATTCCAGCCGCGCGACGCGTCACTCGCCTGGACCAACCTCTCTTGGAATGACTGGGTCACCTGGGAAGGAACGGCCTATCCTTTTGTCCCCATGGTCAGCAAAACAAAATGGCTGGAGCCGCGGCACACCGTCAATCTCACCGATCGCTTCACTCGCGACAAGACCGACAGCTTGCAGCACGCCTTCTTCAACGGCCAGGGTTACGCCGACCTGGAAAATCTCTGGGGTTTCTGGTACGGCCTCAATCCCAACGACGCCGAAGCCATCCTCCGCTTCACTCGCATTGAGCGTGCTTTGGCCGACGATCTTCGCAGCTCGGATTGGGAGCCGCATACTCCGGTTCTGCACCCGGGCGTTTTCGCCAGTAAGTTTCCGACGAAAGCGAGCACGCTCTGGACCATCGTCAATCGTAACGAATACGACGTCGCCGGAGAGCAACTTCGCGTGCCTCAACAACCGGGTATGCATTACTACGACTTGTGGCACGGCACCGAACTGGCCCCCACGGTGCAAGACGACGAAGCAACACTCAGCTTCGTGATCGACGGCCGGGGTTTCGGTGCGGTTCTCGCCACCCAACAGAGTCCACCCACGGGGTGGCTCCGCGATCTTCTTGCCTACATGGCCGAGCGCTCCCGTCGCCCCTTGTCGGGTTACTCGCGCGAGTGGAAATCCGTGCCGCAAACCATGGTTGAAATTGCCGCTACCAAGGCGGCCTCGACCGCTCCCCCCGGCATGATCCCCATTCCGCAAGGGCAATATGACTTCCAGGTGCGCGGCATCGAAATCGAGGGCGGTAACGACCCCGGCGTCGATGTGCAGTACTCTTGGGAGGATTCGCCTCGCCGCTTTCATCGCCATCGCATCGCCATCCACAGTTTCTACATCGACCGCACCCCCGTGACCAACGCTGAGTTCAAGAAGTTCCTCGAGGCAACCAACTATCGGCCTAAGGATAAGGACGGGCACAATTTTCTGCGCGATTGGACCAATGGAAGCTACCCCGAGGGCTGGGAAAACAAGCCTGTGACTTGGGTTTCGATCGAGGATGCCCGCGCTTTTGCCAGTTGGTCCGGGAAGCGCCTGCCCCATGAATGGGAGTGGCAGTACGCCGCGCAATCATCCGACGCTCGTTTGTATCCCTGGGGGAACGATTGGAACCAGCAAGCGCTGCCCGGCCCGGATCGCGGCCCCATGCGACGCCCACCTGCGGGTGTGACCGACTTTCCGCAAAGCGCGAGCCCTTTCGGCGTTCTCGATCTCGTAGGCAATGTCTCCGAATGGACAGACGAATACCGCGACCCGCACACGCGCGCCGCGATCGTTCGCGGGGGCGCATCCTATCAACCGCGGGGTTCGATCTGGTATTTCCCGCAAGCTTACCGGCTGGATGAACACCAGAAATATCTCTTGATGGCGCCCGGCCGCGACCGCGCCGGAACGATCGGCTTTCGCTGCGTCGTCGACGCCCCGTGAGCTTGGGTTTGGATCAGGGGCGTCCGCCTGCAATCTAGGAATGTGCCACTTCGCTGCAGCTGGCTTCAGCCCTTCACCGGCGAGCCGTCACTTCGACCGCAACGTGTACACAAACTGCTGAATCTCACGCCGTTCGTGCTCAACTTCCTCCGCCGTTTTCTTCGAGGTCTCGTCGAAACGCCGGAGCTCTTGTTGAGCTTTTAACTTGTCCCCGGTGCGCGCGTAGGCTAGGGCCAGACGATAATGCGCCTCGGGCAGCTCGGGGCTGGAAGCGATCGCCTCTTCATACAACGAAATCGCTTTCGGAAAATCCTTTTGGTCCGAATAAAGAATCCCCAACTGCAAGTAGCCCTCGCTCAGTTTCGGATCGAGCCTGACAGCCTTCTTCAGCAGCGACTCCACCTTTGCCGCAGTCTCTTTGTCTTCCGTGCCCTTTCTGCGTTTCAGGCTGGTCGCGTAGTAATAATTGGCCAGGGCGTTTTCAGGCTGGAGCTTGGCGTACCGCCCCAGTTCCTGCTCCGGACACTGCGACTCCATCGTCTGTACGCTCTCCATTTTGCCCAGAAACAAGTATGGATTCGGGTCTTCGGGATTCAAGTCTGAGGCTTCGCAAAGACATTGAGTTGCCCGATCGTAGGAACCCTTGGCATACCAGGCCACGCCGAGTGCGACCAGCATTCGCCCCGACTCGGGGAACAGGCGATTGCCCTGGGTGAAGACTTCGATGGCCGGCTCCGGGGCGCGATGCATCAGCAGCTCGGATCCCCAATCGAACAGATTCGGCTCGCTCGGGTTCAGTTCCGCCGCGCGCTGATACTCTCGAACTGCCTGAAGAGGGTTCCCCAGTTGCTCCTCGACCTCGCCGAGCAAGTGATCGAGTCCGGCAGTTACGCCGGGAGGGGCGTCGGAACTGAGCCGAGCCGCCCTCTGCAGCCAGGAAAGCGCTTCGCCAGCCTTTCCTTCGTCAACCAGCCATTGTCCGAACCGGAGATTGGCCTCAAAGCTTTCGGGCTGGCGTTCTGCCGCATGGCGCAGAGATTGTTCCGTTGCGCCGCCAGGCGGCGTTGCAGTCGGGGCAGGATTGGATCGGCTCGCAGCCGCACTGTTTACAGGCACATCGCCCAGCGAAACCGCATCCTTCGTCAGAGCTTCCGAGGTTCGCAAAATCTTATCCGACCCGTGTCCTCCCGGAGTCATGGCCTCGGTCACGCCCGCCACAGTGAATCGCGGTTCATCGTAAAACTCCGGCATGGCTGTGCCCGGTGTTCCGCTCGAAGAGCCTTTCACTTCGGCCTTCGAAAGCCCGAGGTTGAGATCAATCCTCTTTGCATCGCCCGTTCCAAGGGCAAACGGTCCCGCCGTTGCCTCCCCGTATCCGGCCGCCTCCGCGCGCAGCTTGTAATCCCCTGGTTGAAGCGCCGGGAAACGGTAGACTCCCTCTGCGTCCGTGACTGCGGCTAGAGGCTTCGCCGCATTCTTAGCCTGTAGATAAACCATCGCCGCAGCAAGCGGATGGCCTCGCTCATCCCGTACAGCTCCCTGCAATGTGGCCAAGTCCGCGTTGTTCGTAGACTGTCCGAGAGCAAATGATGCGGCAAGCCCCCATGCCAGGAAGCAGGCTAGCATGCGGGTTGCGATTCGAAGGTATCCCGATTGCTGAGCGGCTATGCAGGACCGGCCCATAATCTGTGCGAGAAAGCAAACGTGTGCGGCGCTCGAATCGCTATTCTAGCCTCCAGGATCACGCCCCGCAATCGCCAGCTACACGGAGAAATGAGTCTGCTGCTCTCGCTCGTTCAGCCGACATCGAGTAAGCTTTAGCCTCTGGGGTGTGGGATGAAAGCTTTCCGGTTCGAGTTTTTGACAGCTGCCACGCTGCTGATGCTGTGGCTGGCCTTCCCGAGTCCGCGGTCCTTGGGTCAGGAGATCGCAGGGGGGAACCCAAGACGAAAGATCATCATCGACCAAGATGCCGCCGGGCCCGCGGGTACCGACCAGCAAGCCATTCTCCTGCTGATCCAGTCGCCCCAGACCGAAGTCCTGGGCGTGACCGTGGTGACTGGAGATGCCTGGCTCAAAGAGGAAGTGGCACACACTTTGCGCGCGCTCGAACTCATCGGACGCACCGACATTTCCGTCGTGCCCGGCGCGGAATTGCCGCTGGTGAGGCGAAAAGAAGAGACGGAGCTGTGGGAGCAACGCTATGGCTACGTCGCCTGGCTGGGCGCCTGGACTCCAAAGTATTACCACCCGCCCGATCAGTGGGGGAATTTTCCCGAGGGGATGCCCACGACCAAGCCAAGGGATGAGGACGCCGCGCACTTTCTGGTGCGCATGGTTCGAAAATTTCCCCACGAGGTGACGATCTACGAAGGTGGTCCAATGACCAACCTGGCTCTGGCCATCTCGATTGACCCTGACTTTGCCAGCCTGGCGAAGGAACTGGTGTTCATGGGCGCCAGCCTGAATCCGCAGACCAACGATCCTGAGTTCATGAATGTGCCGCGCCACGAATTCAACCTCTGGTTCGATCCGGAAGCGGCTCACATTGTGCTGCGGGCGCCGTGGAAAAGGATGGTGTGCACGCCCGTGGATATTTCACTGAAGACGAGCATGACCCGTGAACTACTCGATCGGGTCAAGGCAGGGGATTCGCCCGCGGCGCGCTACATCGGCAAATACGGCCGCCTGTTTGGCGAATACAACTATTTGTGGGACGAGTTGGCGGCGGCGGCGTGGCTCGATCCGAGCCTGATCACGAAGAAAGAAACGCGCTACATGGATGTGGATCTGGATCGCGGCGCAGGCTACGGGAACACTCTGACCTGGACCGACCGCGACAAGCCCAAGCTCGAAGTGCAGCCCGTCGAGGTGCAGGACGATCTCGACACCGCGAAGCTCTACAAGATGTTCGTGGATCTGCTGACCGCACCCACGCCGCACAGTCCTATTTAGCCGGGATGTTCCTAAGGTTCATTCCCATGTTCCCGCGGGGACAGGGTGAGTGCTGCGCGATACCCACAGATCACGGCCGGCGCGGGTATCGCTTCCACTGGCAGGGAGCGCGTCCTCCGTTGCCCTATTTTCTTCCGCTCATTTCCCGAGCTGGTCAAGCATCTGCTGGGCTTGCGGGTGACCGGGATGTTGTTTGAGGAGTTCGAGGAGCACGGAGCGGGCTCGGTCGGGCATGTCTTCGAGAGCGTAGACCCGGGCGAGGTTCAGGTAAGACTGATCGAAGGCGGGGGCAAGGCGGATGCATTCTTCGAAACTTGCGACCGCTTCATCGCGGCGTTGCGTGCGCAGATAAAGCACGCCGAGGTTGTTGAGTGCCTCGGGATAAGCGGGACGAAATCTTAAGGCTCGTTGCAGATAGTCGTAAGCACGGCTGGTGTCGCCGAGTTGGGCGAAGACCATGCCCAGACTGTAGTTTGCCTCGGGATCGTCGGGGCTGTCTTTCAGGGCATGCTCCAGCACGGCGCGGGATTCCTCCCATCGCTTCTGTAGCCGGTAAGCATTGCCGAGATTCTTGAGTGCGATCAGGTGATCGGGACTCAGTCGCAGAGCCTCCTGAAAATCCAGAACCGCTTCCAGGGTGCGGCCCTCGTTGGTGGCGAGAAGCCCCAGATTGTTCCAGGCGTTGGGCAGAGTTTCGGGATAACTGGAGGGGAGTCGGACCGCCCGTTCAAAGCTGGCGCGGGCTTCGGCAGTCTTCTGTTGCTTCAAGTAGATGCTGCCCAGGCCGTACAGAGCCTCGGCGCTGGAGGGGTCCTCGCGGAGAGCACGGCGGAATGAGGCTTCCGCTTGATCGAGATATCCGCGCTGAAAGAAAACCGAACCGTAGGACAGATGGTTGCGGAGAAATTCCGGGCTGTCGATTACGCCGGGGAATGGCAGCGCTTTGGCCAGGCGGTCGGTGGAAGTTTGGGGCAGGTGCCGATAGTCTTCGTCGACGTGCCCGGAGTTTACGGGGCCCTGATAAATCTTGACGATGTCGCCCTTGGCGTCGATCAAAAGTGAGGTTGGAAGTGTGAGGTCGCGGTGCCGGTCCGACAGGTAGCGATAGAGAATGTTGTAAATGCCGGCCACGTCATCGGATCCGGCAAGGATGGGAAATGAAAAATGCTGATCGCGGGCGCGGACGGTTCCGGCACCGGCATCGTCGAAGTTGACGGTGAGCAGTTGCAAGCCTTGCGATTCCCAGCCGGCGTAAAGGCGCTCGAAGACCTCCATGTCGTGCTGGCAGGCCGCGGACCCGGCGACCCAGAAATTGAGAAGCACGGGCTTGCCGCGAAGCGCGGCCAGGGTCCTGGTTTGTCCAGTCAAGTCAGGGAGAGAAAAGTCGGGCGCGGAGATAGGTGCCAGCAGCCAGGTTTCAAAGATGCTCGGGAGGGAATCGGATGGTTGCGCTCGCGGCACTTGCGCGCCGGAGTTCAGAGTCTGTGTCCGGAAGGGTTCCACGCGAGACGGTTCGGAGCCTTCTTCCACCCAGATGCGATGATTGAGTGGGAGATCGTGGAGTTCCTGCATGAAGCCGCTCGGCCAGCGGATCGACGCCTGCACCGCGCCTTTCGCGTCTCCAAGACCGAAGAAAATTTCTTTGGTGTGCTGAGAGAGAAAGCCAGATCCGGCTTGCAACATGCGGCTCTGGCGGCCAGCTTCGGTTTCCACGGTGACGGTTGCGCCGATGGCATCACGATTGGACCTAGCGCCGCCGCGCAGCCGGAAAGCGATCGATGGCGGCAGATCCTTCATCACGTTCCTCAACAGTCGCAACTGCGGAGCGTTCCGGTTCTTCAGGAACACTTCGAGCCGACCGTCGTGATCGAAATCAGCCAGAGCGAACGCCCGGCCATCTTCGACAAAATCCAAGCCGACGGTTCCGGAAACGTCGGAAAATGTTCCGTCACGCATGTTCAGGTAGAAAACATTGCGCTCGTACCCGCTCCAACTGCGGTCGGAGCGGATCAGTTCGTTGAGCGCGTCCCATGCCTGCTCGTAAGCGTGCGCCGGCTTGGCTTCCGCCGGAGAATTAGCCACGACCTGGCGCCAAAAAAAACTGATGAGATCGTCCGCTCGATTTTCGCGCTCGGCGTCGCCCGGGCGCGATGGACCGGAGACCATGCCATTGACGATATACAGATCGGGGAAGCCATCGTGGTCAAAGTCCCAGGCGTCGCAGGACCACGACCAGCGCCCCATTTGCACCCCGGCGGAGGCGCTGGCGTCCTCGAAACTGCCGCCGCGGTTACGAAATAACGAATTGCCCATGGCGTGTTTCCGGTAGAGTGCGCGAACTTGGGGCGGCGCGTCTTGCTGGAAGATTTCCTGCATCGCCACGCGTTTGCCGGCGGCGGACCACATGTCGGCGACGTAGAGATCCTGAGCGCCGTCGTTGTCGTAATCGAACCAGCAGACTCCCATGCCTGCGCCCACGTCTTCGACGCCGGCCTGGGCGGCGATGTCGGTAAAGGTTCCGTTTCCGTTATTGCGGTAGAGGTTCTTGCGTCCAAAGTCGTTTACCACGTAAAGGTCGGGCCACCCGTCACGGTTGTAATCGCTCCAGCCACAGCAAAAACTGTAGCGCGTGTTGTTCTGGCTGAGGCCGGATTCGGCGGTGACGTCGCCAAAGGTTCCGTCCCGATGGTTGCGCATCATGAAATTGGGCGGGCCGTTCTCTGCATCATAATAAGGAGAGGGGTACTTGTACTGGTCGGTGCCCTGATAATAGATGTAGAGGCAGAAGTAGACGTCCAACCAGCCGTCACGGTCGTAATCGGCCACGGCAGCGCCGGTGAAGGTGCCTTGCGGCGGCGTGGCGAAGTGAAATGCCCCGGGTTTTTGGCGAAACCTGCCTCCGCCCTGGTTCAGAAACAAAACAGGGCCGCTGGTGCAGACGACGATTAAATCCTGCCCCCCATCGTTATCGAAGTCGGCGAAGAGCGCGCAGGACGTATTCTCGAGAAGACCCAAGCCGGACGCCTCGGTCATATCCTCGAAGGTTCCGTCGCCTCGATTTCGATAAAGGCGGTTGGGCAGGCCGCCGGGCTGGCAAACGTAGAGATCATCGAAGCCGTCGTTGTCGATATCGCCGACGGAGACGCCGTTGTGTCCGTAGATGTCAATGCCGCAGACGCCGTCAAGAACGGTTCGCCAATAGTCGGCGCCTCGAAGCAGTTGGGATGAGTAGGAGGGATTGCCGCCGATGGCCTGCGCGGTGATGTCGGCGAACATGGGGCTCAAGGCCCGGCTCTGGGTCTCGTCAAGCGCCTGCCATCTGCGGAGACGAAATTCGCCAGAGGAGATCGCTTCCCATTCGAGATCCCAGTAGCCCACGCGCTGTGCGCGGTAACAATCGCTGCCCGATCCCACCAAGTCGTAGCGCACGGCAGTGCGCAGAAGCGCGGGGGCGGCGTTCATGTTGCTGCCGTCGATCGCCACCACCTGGAATTCAGCGGTCATGATTTGGGAGAAGATATTCATGGCGGATCGCAATTCCTGAAGAAAAGCGTCGCGTTTGAGAGCAGCCTGGAGGCTGAACGTATTCCGACGGATTTCAAGGGCAGGAGTGGATGGCACCAGGCGGGATTCAAGCGCACGGAGGGAGGAGCCAGAGAAATCGGAGGCGAGAGATTTCTCGACGGTCCGCACTTCGTGGGGAGATTGCAACAGGCTCGAGCTCCATTCTCGAAGAATGGTGGCAATCTGATCGGCGTATTTTTCAGTGATGAAATTGTCCAGACCCGCCTGAGTTTTGACGAGCGTGGCATCGAGCGTCATCGGCGCGCGATAGTGAGGATGCAGATGATACTCAGGGCTGGGCGAGGGCGTGTTTCGTGAATCGAGAGAGTAGGAGTAGGCGAGATCGCGCAGGCCCGCGGGAAGCAGCGCAACGGAGGCGCCCTGACAGCAGCGGAGGAGAAAATCTCGGCGGCCGGGATCGAAGCAATCGAGGGCGGGGGGAGGAAGGCCGAGCGAGCGTTGCGTGTTCTCTGGCCGACTCAGAGCGATGTCCCCCGGGAAGTTCACTGGTGGAAGCGTGAGCGATTATATGAGAACCTCGATAGGCGGAGGAAGTGGCCGACGTCAGAGTCGTCAGAGTGGCCAGCAGGCTCATGAATCAAGCCGCGAGAAAATCATCTCGAGATGACTCGAGACCGCGAGCTGTCGGCGGCTCGATTGACCGGCATCCGCTGTACAAATTGAGATGGTTCCTATAGAAATTAAGGGCAAAGCCACGTCCGGCCGGTGTCCTGGCGCGATGGCTCGGGGGATCGACGTTGTATTTCCGGCCCAATACGCTGAGCGAAGCGGTTCAGATATTTGCCGAAAGCCACGGCCAGATTCTCTCGGGTGGCACGGATTTCTTTCCCGCGCTGGGTGACCGGGCGGTGACCGGGCCGGTGGTTGACATCTCCGGTGTCTCCGAACTTCGCGGCATTGTGGTCGAACCGGACTGCGTGAGGGTGGGAGGACTCGCGACCTGGACCGAGGTCGTGGCGGCGCCCCTGCCGCGCTCGTTCGACGGCTTTAAAAGCGCGGCCCGGGAGGTGGGATCGATTCAGATTCAAAATCGCGGAACGGTGGCCGGCAATCTCTGCAACGCATCTCCCGCGGCCGATGGCGTGCCTCCACTGCTGGCTCTCGATGCCGTCATCGAACTGTCCTCGGTCGCGGGGACGCGTAGGGTGCCACTCTCTGAGTTCATCGTGGGGAACCGGAAGACGCTGCGTCGTTCCGATGAAATCCTGACACAGGTGATTGTTCCGCGCGCTGTGGACGACGCCGCATCCGTCTTTTTGAAACTTGGCGCCCGGCGTTATTTGGTGATTTCCATTGCCATGGTGGCAGCGGTCGTGAAAATGGATGAGACGGGCCGGGTTGCGGAGGCGCGCATCGCGGTGGGCTCGTGCTCTGCCGTCGCGCGAAGGCTCCCGACACTGGAACGCGCTCTGGTCGGGGCGCCGGCACGGGCCGGGCTGGGCGCGCTCGCCTTGGCGGAACACGTCAAAGCGCTCTCTCCGATCGACGACGTGCGTGCTACCGCCAGTTATCGCCGGGGCGCTGCCCTGACTCTGGTTGCGCGGGCTCTCGACGCCTGCGCGGGGAGGTGCTGACGATGGCTACCACGATTTCTCCCCGCGCCGGAGCTCAGACTTCCATTGCTTTTTCACTCAACGGACACAGCGTTGCGGTCTCGGTTTCCCCGGTGGAACGACTTTCCCGGGTGCTTCGTGATGATTTGGGAATGACGGGGACCAAGGTCGGTTGTGACGCGGGAGACTGCGGCGCTTGCACGGTTTTGATTGATGGCGAGGCAGCCTGCGCGTGCCTGGTCGCTGCCCGGCAGATCGAAGGACGTGCCGTCACCACGGTGGAGGGATTGCCGGGACGCGCTCCGCTCTATGACCGCTTGCAGAAATCGTTCCTGCGCCATGGAGCGGCGCAGTGCGGTATCTGCACGCCGGGAATGCTGGTTTCGGCGACCGCTCTGCTCGAACGGAACGCCTCGCCTGCAGAGAGCGAAGTCATGGATGCAATCGGGGGCGTGCTCTGCCGCTGCACCGGCTATCGCAAGATAGTCGCTGCGGTGCGGGATGCGGGCTCAGGCGCGAGCGAGCAGCCCTCACCTTCCGCGGGAAATGCCGTTGGCGCCAGGCTGATCCGGCTCGACGGAAAGAGCAAGGTGGAGGGAACGGAGATTTTCGGAGCGGATGAAGTTCCCGCCGGAACCCTCGTTGTACGCGCCATCCGCAGCCCTTATCATCTCGCACGCTTTCATTTCGGCGACCTTGAGGGGTTTGTCGCCGCGCATCCGGGAATCCACGCCGTGCTTACCGCGAAGGATGTTCCCGGAAGGAACTGTTATGGCGTAATCGCGCGCTTTGCGGACCAACCCGTCTTTGCCGAGGTTGAGGCAAGGTTCCGTGGAGAGGCAGTAGCGGCGGCGGTTGGCGAGCCACATGCCATCGAGGGTACGGACTGGACCGGCTTCCCGATAATCTGGGAAGAGTTGCCAGCGCTTACCACGACCGCGGCAGCGCTAGCGCCGGATGCTCCGCGGGTTCACGCCGATCGCGAAGGGAATATCTTGGTGCGGGGGCGCGTGGCTCGCGGTGATGTGGAGAGAGGCTTGGCGGAATCGGATGTGGTGGTCGAAGGCGAATATGAGACCAGCTTCGTTGAACACGCCTACATCGAGCCGGAAGCGGGATTTGCCCGGCGAGTGGGCGACCAGATTGAGATTCAAGCCTGCACCCAATCCCCGTACATGGATCGGGACGACATGGCAAAAATCCTCGGGATCGCTCCTGAGGCGGTACGCATAATTCCGACTGCCGTCGGAGGCGGCTTTGGATCGAAGCTGGATTTATCAGTCCAGCCCTTTGTTGCGCTCGCCGCCTGGAAGCTGCGCCGGCCGGTTCGCATGGTGTATTCGCGGTCAGAGTCGATCATGTCGACCACCAAGCGCCATCCGTCGCACATCCGGCTTCGTGTTGGCGCGACCAGGCACGGCAAGCTTCTGGCGATGGATTTCGCCGCCGATTTCAACACCGGCGCATATTCCTCATGGGGGCCGACGGTTGCGGCGCGGGTGCCGGTGCACGCCTCCGGGCCCTACCATGTTCCACATTATCGTGCACTGACTCGGGCGGTGCACACTCATCTGGTGCCCGCAGGAGCCTTTCGCGGTTTCGGTGTGCCGCAAGCCGCCATTGCGCAAGAGCAGCTATACGATGACCTGGCGGACCGGCTCGGCATGGATCGGTTGGAATTCCGGGTCAAGAATGCGCTCGAGGATGCCACTCCTACCGTGACCGGCCAGGTGCTGGGAGAAGGGGTTGGAATCCGCGCGTGCTTCGAGGCTTTGCGGCCGAGATGGAAGGCCGGGAGTGCGGAGGCGGCGTCATTCAACGCGAATTCTAACGGGCCCTGGCGTCGAGGCGTGGGGGTCGCGGGGATGTGGTACGGCTGCGGCAACACTTCGCTCCCGAACCCATCGACCATACGAATCGGACTGAAACCGGATGGCAGGATTGCGCTTCACCAGGGAGCCGTGGACATCGGGCAAGGTTCAAACACGATCGTCACACAAATCTGCGCCGACGCGTTGGGGGCGCCCATCGATCGCTTCGACCTCGTCTCCGGCGATACCTCGATCACGCCCGACTGCGGCAAGACTTCTGCCTCGCGGCAGACCTTTGTGACCGGCAAAGCTGCGCACCTGGCCGGCACCGAGCTGCGGCGCGCCATCGTGTCGATGGCGGGCGCATGTGAGTGCGCCGTGATTACCTTCGGAGATGGGTGCGTCAATGTCCAGGATGGCGAGACGCGCCGCGTTATAAAACTGCACGATCTACCGCCAGACAGGCACGGCTATGCCATCACGCGCGAGGCAACATTCGATCCTCCGACCAGCCCACTCGACGAAAATGGACAGGGCATTCCCTACGCAGTTTACGGTTTCGGCGCACATCTGGCGGAAATCGCCGTCGACACCGAGCTCGGCACGGTGCGCGTACTGAAAATCACCGCGGCCCACGACGTGGGCCGCGCCATCAATCCCACCCTCATCGAAGGCCAGATTGAAGGCGGAGCCGCGCAGGGATTGGGCATGGCCCTGATGGAAGAATTCTTTCCTGGGAAAGGCGAGAACCTCCATGACTACCTGATTCCGACGGTGGGCGACATGCCTCCGGTGGAGTCGATTCTCATTGAGGATCCGTCGTCCATCGGTCCGTTCGGGGCTAAGGGGATCGGCGAGCAGGCGGTCATTCCGACCGCGCCTGCGATCCTGAATGCGCTTCATGACGCGGTTGGCGTGCGCATCAGGCGTATTCCCGCGACACCGGACCGCATACGCGCCGCCATCCTCGCTCGGCGCAGTGCCGGAGACAAACTTGCCTGAAGATGATGCGATTCGATGCGATGCCTGCCCGGTGCTGTGTTACATCAGGCCGGGAAGAACGGGCGCGTGCGATCGCTACGGCAACAACGATGGACAACTGGTAAGGCTTGATCCTCATGTGGTTCTCGATCACGCTTTGACCCGCGGCGATTCCGTGGTTCCATTCCTGGGGCGCGGCCAGGAATGGGATGGCAACATTGTAAGTGGGCCGGAAACCTTCATCACCGCCATCGGCGCGGGCACGACCTACCCCGATTACAAGCCGGCGCCATTCATTATCTCCTCCGAAGTCCAGGGCGTGGACATGGTCACGGTGGTTACCGAAGGGATTTTCAGTTATTGCGGCGTCAAGGTGAAGATCGATACCGACCGCCACCTTGGGCCGGAGACCAACCTGGTTCGAGCTCGCGGCGAGCCGGTGGGCCATGTCACGACCGGTGAATACGGCTCGCAGATGCTTTCGCTCGGCGGAGTTCGGCACCTTACAGGCGGCAGCCGGGGAGAGGGCACCGTCACCTGCCAGACCCTGCTCGATTTGTGCAACCGAAAGCCGGTGGAACTCACCGTGGATGACGGCGCCACTCTGCGGGTTCAGGCGGGTAAGCCCCCGGTGGTGGATGGCGCGCAAGAAGAGCGCATGCGCGTGGGCTGCGGTTCTGCGACCATCGGTATGTTCGCCAAACAATGGTTCGGGAAAGTCGATGAGGTGGTGGTGGTGGATGACCACATCACCGGAGTTCTTTCCGAGCATCAGGCGGGGAAGCTGCTGGGCGTCCCCCGAACTGGAATCAAAATGAAGGGTCGGCGCTCAACCCCGGGCCGTTACTTCCGAGTCGCCGAGCCGGGAACGGCCTGGGGCGGGACGAATATCGAAGATCCGCTGGCGATACTTCAGGGTTTCCATCCGAAAATCGCGTGGCCCGGACTGCGATTGCTCATGGTGAGTACGACCGGCGAGCACCATGCCTACTTTGAGTTGGACGACTCTCTGCGACCGGTGGAACGGGATTTGCCTTCCGCGCTGACGGAATCGGTAGCGAGAATCAAAGAGAATTGCGAGCCTGCATTGTGCACAGTCCTTTTTATGGGAGGCGCCGGGGGGTCGCTGCGCTCCGGGGTCACCGAGAACCCGGTCAAGCTGACGCAGTCGGTTAAGGCGGCGTTGACCCGCGTCACTTGCGGCGGTGCTCCGGTTTACGTTTGGCCGGGTGGAGGCATCACTTTTATGGTCGATGTGACCCGCATGCCGGAGAATGCGTTCGGATATGTCCCCACCCCGGCGCTGGTTGCTCCCATTGAATTTACCCTCAGGCTCAGCGACTATGGCGTGCTCGGCGGGCACATCGATCACGTGCGTCATTTGAGTTCTATCGTGCCACCGGGGGGCCGTCGGCATCTCTCCGCACACCCGGATAATCCCTGGCCGCTGGCTCCGGCCAAATTGCCGAGGAGCGGTCCATGAGGAGGAGCGGTCCATGAGGATGAGGGCGCAGATAAGATTTCTCGCTGACCAGCGCCGGTTGCATCTGCAGGATGGGCCCATCGATCTGATCATCGAAGCGTTTGGGCCGGTTGGCGAGATTGAGGTGGCTTACCGGGCGGCGGCGCAGCGGTTTGTCTCCGTGCTCGATGAACTCTGCGGCGAGCTTCAACTTCTGCGCCAGCCCGCTCGACAGCATGATCCTCTGCCCGCCGGCTCGGTGGCGCGACGGATGGTGGCAGCAGTGGCTCCCTACGCCGAGCGGAACTTTATTACGCCCATGGCCGCGGTCGCGGGTGCGGTGGCGGAGGAGATTCTCGAATCGATGACGTCTGCGGCAAACCTCTCCCGAGCCTATGTGAACGACGGCGGAGATATCGCGCTGCATCTCGCGCCGGGCGAGCAGCTTGTTGCCGGTATGGCCGATGGGCCGGAGCGTCTTTCACTTTTCGCAACGCTGACCCTGGACTCAAACCAGCCGGTTCGAGGGATCGCAACCAGCGGTTGGAGGGGCCGCAGTTTTTCGCTCGGCATCGCCGACGCAGTGACGGTTCTCGCCGAGCGCGCAGCCATGGCCGATGCGGCGGCCACCATCATTGCGAACGCGGTCGATCTGCCCGGACACCCGAATGTTGTCCGCGTTCCCGCTTGCGATCTTGCCCCCGACAGCGATCTTGGAGCCCGCCGGATCACGCAGAATGTCGGCGAACTCTTCGAAAGTGAGATTGCGGCAGCGCTCGATGCGGGAGTTGCAGTCTCGGAGTCGCTGTTGTCGGCTGGACTCATTCATTCTGCAGCTTTGCATCTGCAGGGCCGTACTCGAGTGGTTGTTGCCTCCCGGGCAAATACCCTGGAAGAGACGAGACCATGCGATCGGAGTTTGGTTCATGCTTGAGGTCCGGGTTCGAAAGAAGTTCGTCGCGGTCGAAGAAATTTTTCACGAGGGAGGACCGGTTTCGCCGGCGCCGCTGCGCCGAGCCGCGGCGCTGGCCGTCATCCACAATCCCTTCGCGGGCAGCTACGTCGCGGAGATCGCGGGTTTCATGAATGACCTCAAGCCTCTGGGCCTCGAAATGGCACAGTCTTTGATTTCGGCGTTGGGGGGTGATCCGAAATTTGTGCAGGGGTATGGCAAAGGCGCGATTGTCGGCGCGGCGGGGGAAATCGAGCACGGCGCGTTGTGGCACGTTCCCGGGGGTTACGCCATGCGCGAGATTCTGGGCGATGCCAAGGCGATCGTAGCTTCGACCAAGAAAGTTGGCGGCCCGGGGACTCGGCTGGATGTGCCCATCACGCACATTAACGCCTCCTACGTGCGAAGTCATTTCGACGCCATGGAAGTTGGCCTGGCCGATGCCCCGCGCGCCGACGAGATTCTGCTCGCGCTGGTGATGACTACAGGCGCAAGGGTTCATGCCCGGGTGGGCGGACTCAAAGCGTCGGAGATTAAAGGAGAGGATGGGCTGCGATGAAGGCTAACATCCGCAAGATCGCGACGTTCGTTGAGGAGACCAGGAACGAGATGGGCAGAACCGTTGATCCGCCGACCCGGCGCGCTGCGGCGGTCGCTGTGATCGAGAATCCATGCGCCGGGAAATATGTCGAAGACCTGTCTGAGTTGATCGCCATCGGTGAGGAGCTCGGCGAGTTGCTCACGCTGCGGGCGGTCGCGGCGCTGGGTATTCCGGCCACCGCGGTTGAGAGCTATGGCAAGGCTGCCGCCGTGGGCGAGAACGGGGAGATCGAGCACGCGGCCGCCATTCTTCATCCCAAGCTGGGTGCACCGGTGCGGAAGGTTCTGGGCAAGGGCGCGGCACTCATCCCCTCTTCAAAGAAGAGGGGCGGACTGGGAGTTGGTCTCGACGTGCCGCTTGGCCATAAGGACGCGGCGTTTGTCCGCAGCCATTTCGATGGCATCGAGGTTCGCATCAACGACGCTCCTCGGGCGAACGAGATCATGGTCGCGGTTGCAGTGACGGATAGCGGACGCCCCCTGGCACGCGTCGGCGGACTGACCAAGGACCAGATCAAGGGTGAGGACGGATTGCGCTAATTCGTCGACCTGACGCAGCATCTTTAGGCACGGGGCGAATGATAATGATAACGATAATGATGAAGATCAACAATCGTTGGTGGTGGTTCGTTTGTGTTTTCCTATTGGCCCTTCCTGTTTCTCTTTGGTCTCAGTCGACCAAAGACAAGGCTGACCTGATCGTCACAGGCGGCACCGTTGTCACCATGGACGGCATGCGAAGGCTCTATGAAGACGGAGTTGTCGTGGTGAAGGGTGACACCATCGTTGCGGTTGGTCCGACGAGCGAACTCGAGAGCAAGTACCAAGCCCGGCAAACAGTCGACGCCAAAGGCAAGCTGGTCTTGCCGGGATTTATCAATGGCCACACCCATGTGCCCATGGTGCTGTTTCGAGGTCTTCATGACGACGTGACGCTGAACGATTGGCTCCATAAATACATTTTTCCCGCTGAGGCGAAGAACGTAAACGAGGAATTTGTGCGCTGGGGCACGCGGCTGGCGGCGGCCGAGCAGATTCGCTCAGGCGTGACCACTTTCGCCGATATGTACTACTTCGAAGATGCGGTTGCGGAAGAAACCAAAGCGGCGGGAATGCGAGGCGTGCTGGGCGAGACGCTCATCGACTTTCCAGCGCCGGACAACAAAACTGAAGCTGAGATGCTCGCGTACTCGGAAAAGTTTTTGAAGAAGTGGCAGGGCGATCCCCTGATCCATGCGTCGGTTGCGCCGCATTCGATCTACACTTGTTCACGGCAGACGCTTCAGGATTTCGCAGCGCTGGCGAGGAAATATCAAGCGCCGATTCTCATTCACCTGGCGGAGATGAAGAAAGAATGGGCTGACAGCGAACGGCAAAACGGAATGTCGCCCGTGCAATACCTGGACAAGATCGGGGTGCTGGGGCCGGACGTAGTGGCGGCGCACTGTATTTTTGTGGATGAGACCGACCGAAACCTCCTGGCGCAGAGGCACACCGGCTGTGTTCATAACCCGTCGAGCAACATGATGCTGGCGAGTGGCGTTTCGCCCGTGCCGGAGATGCGAGCCGCCGGAATACCGGTAGGGCTCGGGACCGACGGTCCCGCGGGCAGCAACAACGATCTGGACCTGATGGAGGAGATGGACCTGGCAGCAAAGCTCGCCAAGATTACGAAGATGGATCCGCTGGCCCTCAATGCCAAGTCGGTAGTGGAAATGGCGACGATCGACGGAGCCAAGGCATTGCACATGGAAAAAGAAATCGGATCGTTGGAGGTGGGAAAGAAGGCCGACCTCGTCGTCATCAGTTTGGACGAGCCCAACGCGGTTCCCATGTACGACCTGTACGCGCAGCTCGCCTATGCGCTGAAAGCCAGCGACGTGGAGACGGTGGTCATCGGGGGACAGGTGGTGATGCGCGAGCGAAAACTTCTCACGGTCGACGAGGAACAAGCGATGGCGAAGGCGCGCGAGTATAAAAAGACAATCGCGGCATCGATCGGCCTGCCATAGGGGACGAGCCGTTGTGAGGCGACCGCCGAGGAGCGAGCCGGTATCGCCGCATTCCATACCCTAGCCCTTTATGATCTCCGGCACTTTCGTCGCTGGCGGAGTGTTTCGGCTTCTCTGCGCGCTCACCATGCCGTCAATGATCACCATTCCTATTCCTGGAAGGTCGCCTTTCTGAATGCTGTCGAGCACATGCTTGCCTGCCGAGTGCTGGGCGCGATCCATGAATACGAAACTGGCGGCTCGGCCAACCGCAATCAGCCCGCAGTCCAGATTCCGGATCTTCGCCGTGTTCCCGGTTGCAAAGCAAACCGCCACTTCGGCCGGTACATCCCCCAGTGACGACAACATTGCGATCATGCGCAAAATGCCAAGCGGCTGCACTCCCGAGCCGGCGGGCGAGTCGGTGCCGAGAATCACGCGATGGAATTGCTTCAGTTCCTTGGCGGTACGCAAGGTAAGGAGTCCCGCTCTCTCGTTGCCGTTGTGCACAATTTCCAAGGCTCGCGAAGAACTCTCGCACAGGCTTAGAATTTGATCGTCGGGCAGAGCGGTGTGGCCACCATTGATGTGGCCGATAACGTCGGCGTCGGCCTCGAGCACAATGTCCTTGTCGATCAAGCTGGATCCAGGAATCGAGGGGCCGCCGGTGTGAATCGTGCTTTGCATTCCGTACTTGCGGGCCCAGTTGACCATCTGCCGCGCGGTGGAGCCGTCTTTGACGCTGCCCAGACCGATCTCACCCAGCATGGTCACGCCGGCCTCGGCCAGTCCTTTGAAATCCTCTTCCACCATCCCGTGCTCGATCACGGGCGCCCCGGCGTGGATTCTCACCCCACCCGGCCGGAACGCAGAAAACGCCCTCTGGGCAAAAATGGCCATGGCCTTCAGGCCAACCACATCTTTGGGGCGGCCAGGGGTGTGCACTTCGCCCGCCGAAATCATGGTCGTGACACCGCCATGCAGATAGCTGTCGATCCAGCCCAGCTGATTCTGCCGTGGCGTCCAATCGCCGGCGACCGGATGCACATGGCTGTCGATCAACCCAGGCGCGAGGGCCGTACCCTTGGCATCGACAATGGTGGCCGCGTTTTGCGTGTCAATGTCTTTCTCTTTGCCGACGGCGGTGATTTTTCCATCAACAACTGCGACGGCGTCGGCGTCGAGGACCGGATTCTTCAGATCTCCGCTCAGAAGGATTCCGATATTTCGGATCACAAGACGGGTTTCGGTCTTCGTTCTGGGCAACTCGTTCTGAGCCATTCTGCGTAGCTCCTTCGTTAAACGGATCGGTGCGGCTCCGGAGATTCCGCATCTGCGCTGGAACTCTGCCACGGGTGCGACTGTCAGTATACAAATGAATCGGGAGGGTACGAACGCGGGGCTTGATGGCAGCGGGCGCCGTTCCCGGACAGAGTTGGCCTAAGGAAGAGCAAGGAAGAGCGACTGGCCTTGTGGTTGCCGCCTCAACAATGTTATAAGCTCGGAACTCCTCTTTGTTGACAGGCGGTAGAAAATGGCAAGCGGCAAGGTTATTTTCTGGGAAGTCGACACGCAAGCCGACTTCATGCTTCCCGGAGGCCGGTTGTATGTGCCCGGCGCGGAAAGACTGCTCCCCAATATTCGGAAGCTCACGCAAGCGGCCCGCGAGGGACGAGTGTTTCTGGTTTCGCATGGCTGCTATCACGCAAATGACGATCCCGAGTTCAAGACGTTTCCGCCCCACTGCATCAAGGGGACAGCCGGCGCCGGATTTGTTATGGAAGCACTAACCGACAAAGTCGTTACCGTTCCCAACGATGCGACCGCGAAATTGCCCGACGACATTTTTCAAAGCCAGCAGGTTCTTCTGGAAAAGCAGACTCTCGACATTTTTGAGAGTCGGCACGCCGGGCCGCTGGTCGAGCGCCTGGAGCGCGACGCCGAATTCGTTGTTTTCGGAGTCGTCACGGAATACTGTGTTCGGTTTGCCGCCAAAGGCTTGCTCGATCGTGGCCGGCGAGTCTCGGTTGTGCAGGATGCAATCGAAACCCTGGCGCCCGAACAGGGCCAGCGCACGGTTGCGGAGCTTCAGAGTCTCGGGGGCAGATTCATCACTACGGCTCAGGCGCTCGCTCTCCTCGACGGTCCGAGATAACACCGAACGTTCGAGTGCGACCCCCCTTGCCAACCGGATCGACGATGGCCCAGTGCTCCTCGCGCTCGACAGGATGATCGAATATCAAGGCTACGGATTTCATGCCGCCTCAACCCCCACGCGGGTAGCAATGCGAGTAAGGCCCGGTCACGTTTTCCTTTCAGTCGCTCGCGATCGGGAGCTTGCCAAAGCGCATTGCCTGGCTCTGCCCTCAACCAGTTGCCGAGGCGAATGCCCGGCTTCTTCACCCCTTTGACGCGACCAATCCCGGCCGCCAAATCGGCGCTGGGAAGACCGCAGTCGGCGGCTTCGTAGACGAGCCGGCGCACCGCGCCAAGACGAAGATCGATGGTTCCGGTCGTGCTCTGCTTTCGACCTTTCTAAAGCATGCGCGTCATGTTTGAACCACTCGTCGGATAGGCATACAGCATGTGCTTTAAATCGGTGGCTCGCATCCCGGAGCGGATAGCAAGCGTGAAGAGATTGATGACTTCACCGGCCTCGCTCCCTAGAATGTGAGCGCCAAGAATGCGGTCTGTGCCTTCTTCCACGAGCACTTTATAGCCGGAACATGTTTCCGCCACCCGGCGAGATGAATACCAGGTCGAGGTCATCTCCTTTTTGACCCTGAACTTGAGGTTTTGCTCACGCGCCCCGCCTTCACTGAGACCGACAGCAGCCAGCGGGGGGACCGTGAAGACCACCGACGGAATGCCGAGATAATTTGGCTTCTGATGGTTCCCCTGCAAGAGGTTTGCGGCCACGATCAGCCCTTCATAGCTCGCCACAGGAGCCAGCGGTGAACCTCCACTGGCGGCGGCATCTCCCGCCGCATACACAGCTGGAACGGACACACTTTGCAAGAATTCGTTGACTCGCACCCCCCGTTTCTCCCATTCGATCCCCGCAGCATCCAGATCCAGGTCCTTGATCTCGGGCACGCGGCCCGCAGCATGCACAACCATATCCGTCTGAAACCTGCCCGTCTTCCCAGAAGCCACTGCCCGGACCGTCAACTGACCGGAGCTCTTTTCGATTCCTATCGCTTCGGTTCCCAGGTGAACGTCTATGCCAAGTTCGCGAGTTCGCTCAACGAGCCGCTCAACGAGATCCGGGTCGAAAAGGGCGAGTGGGCGCAGGCCACGGTGTAGGACTGTGATCTGCGATCCCACACGCGCCGCCACATGCGCGAACTCAAAGGCGATATATCCGCCTCCGATAAACAGAATCTTCCTCGGAAGCTCGTCCAGCTCCAAGAACTGATCACTTGTCGTAAGGTGCTCAGCGCCGGGAATCTCCAAATCTGCAGGTGCCTGACCGGTCGCAATTACGACGTATCGTCCCACCAAGGTCTCTTTCCCCACTCGTACGGTTGTTGGACCGGTGAATCGCGCCCGACCGTGGAACGCTAAGATGCCGGCTTTCGCAAACTCTTCTTCGCGCCGTTTTGGAACAGGCTCAGTGAAAGAACGTTTGAAACGCATTAACTCGGGCCAATCAATCTGAAGCTTCGCGGCCTGAATTCCTTTTCCCTTCATTCGATGAATCCAGTCAACCGATTCGGCAGCTCCGACGAGCACCTTCTTTGGGTCGCATCCCCGCAGAGAACAGGTTCCTCCGTAGGGCCTCGAATCCACGATCGCAACCTGCCATCCTGCCTTGCGAGAACGCAACGCCACCGCCGAGGCGGCTGATCCTGTTCCGACTGCGATCACATCAAATTTTCTAGACATAGTTCCCTCAAGGCATTTTGCTTTCGGGCACGAACTCGGGAGTCGCAGCGATTCATGCTGGCGCTGTCCAATGAGTATTGAAAAATACGGTAATGTCTTATCGATATTGTACTTTCATACAGCCGAAAACCGGACAAGCGTACCGATGCCGGGCTGTATCCGTGGTCGATGTCGGCCAGACCGAGGGAACACATTGTCGCAGGTGGGCATCGGTTCGGAGTTGGGGACAACCCGGCAAGAATCGTCGAGTCCAATCAGAACTCGCGTCGAAGTTTTTGAGCATGCAATACGACGCGCTGGTGGATCGCTGTTCCGTCGCTCGCGGTTCGTCTGGAATGATAAGGATTGGAGCGCGGCAAGGGGTCTTCTTGCTACCCTTGGATTTCTTGAGGTGACGTTCGGACTGTCTGCAGACACCGAGCACGATGCTATAAATGAGCGTAACGTAGTGTTTATGCGTAAGAATAAGAAGGTAACCCGAGTTCCCGAGAGTATCCCAGCTCCGGACCAGGGTTGGCTGGACGTGGAGCAAGCGGCTTCGGTCGAGGTT
>Ga0181525_10001109_pt1 | contig 23231 bp, 22 predicted proteins | sample PEATcosm2014_Bin_48_FD_121100 | JGI IMG/M metagenome (GOLD analysis project Ga0181525, IMG submission 121100) | Peatland microbial communities from MTU Mesocosm Facility, Houghton, MI, USA - PEATcosm2014_Bin06_10_metaG | ecosystem: Environmental > Terrestrial > Soil > Wetlands > Peat | place... | reverse complement strand
GGCGACGAGGCGTGCAGGCGTATCCGGAGCAGAATCCATATGCATTTAATCGCGTCGCGCCAGGTTATTTTCTTGCCCTGGGCATGCGACCGGCTATAGTAGCTTATCGGAACCTCGAAAGGACGGACGCCACGACGCAACAGCAGCGCCGTCACCTCGGTATCGAGCCCGAACCCTATTTCCCGGAGGCTAAGTTCCTTCATGCTGGCCGCAGGTACCAGTTTGAGGCAGGTGTGCAGGTCGGTGAGGCTGGCGTCAAAGAGAATATTAGCCAAGGATGTAAGCAGCCGGTTGCCCATCGCGTACCGATAGGATTGGTAAACGGTGTTGCATCCGATCAAGCGAGTTCCATACACAACATCGCAGCGTCCGGTCAGTACCGGCTCAAGCATCCGCGGAATATCTTCTGCGTCGTATTCCAAATCTGCGTCAAAAGGGAGCAAATGAGTACCGGTAGCCAAGGATACGGCCGAACGCAGGGCAGCGCCCTTACCCCTATTGACGGGGTGCCGGTGGGTGATTATCCGGTTGTCCTGGAACAGGGAGAGCAAAAGCGTCGTGCCATCGGTACTGCCGTCATCGACAATAATCAGCTCGATCTGACAGGGGTAAGCTATGCTTAGTATCTCGGCTACCGCCCGAGCGACGGTATTCTCCTCATTATAAACGGGCATCAGGATCGACAGCTTAACCGCGAATTCATCTGGTGGCGCGAACCGGCGGGCGATATCATCCGGCTGAGATACCTGCCCGACCAGAGCAGGCGAATGATGAGAACGTACGACTGCGGATTCGCTTTCGCCTGCCGATTGCGAATCGGACAAATGCCCTCCCACCCGTGGACGCACTAACGAGCCCATCTAAACAGCGAGATGCTTCTGCTCTTCCCCTCGTAGATATGAGCGACGTACGAATAATCACATTTTATAGACGCTAGGCGAATGTTCTATGGTCTCCGGCAATCCATTGGAACATATTTTGGCTGATTTCGTACAGTTGACGTATATATTGGACGCGACCGCAGCGAGAGGAGAGCACAGAATACGGGCAATGTTACCGAAATGTTATCGGATGATTCCTGGCAACGCCTGCGGCTAATGGTTCGAAACTTATTTCTGATAACAAGACACCGAGCGCCGGACTCAGCTGGCCCGCTATCCGGGATTGGCAAGCCCGGAGATCCTGCTGCGCGTCGACTGATCAGTCCTGGTGTCAACGATGGCCGGTGTTCCCAGCGAGAGAGGAGTGCGTTGAGCGTCGCTTGCCGCGCAGACTCCCTTACCCGGGCAATCCCGTTAGTGACCGGCATCCACTCGGATTTACCGCCGGCGCACAAGCGGTCAGCTCAAGCGGCGACCGGATTGCATGCGCGTGACGCCGCGCGGGCATTATGGCTTCTTCCGGGCCTCAATGATCAACTCGGTGGCGGCTTCGGTGGGCTCGTCGCGCCGCTCAAGCGCGCGGAACATAGGGTCGTCGCTCTCTCCGGCGTCGTAACGGCGAATGTCGGCGAAACCGGCGGACGCGAGTTCCGTGGACAGCGCCGCCCAGTCGAAGCAGTACCCGCGGTGGTGGCCGTGGTACACGAAGGTGACCCGGAGCATGTCGACCGGATGCTCGGCGCTGTAACCGTGGCGCCGGTGCCGGTCCAGGTGACCGGCGGTCAGCTCAGGATTGTCCAGATAGGCGCGAGCGGTGCGTTCCACGTCCGGCGTGGCCAGCCGTATCGCGCCGCCCGGCCGTAGTGCGTGATGGCAATGGCGCAGCACGTCGCGGGCGACTTCGAGCGGAAAGTGCTCGATGACGTTGTCGCCGTAAATGCGGTCGACGCTTCCGGGCGGCACCGGCCACGGCTTGGTCAGGTCAAGGTACATCTGCGACCACCAGGCGATGTCGGTGTTGACCCAGCCGTCCAGTCGCACGTTGCCGGCGCCGACGTTCACCAGGACGGGCGGCGCCATCGTCGCGACCGCCCGCTGGAACCGCCGGGACAGCAACGGGGCGCGTACCGCGGTAAGTGAGTCGTTGACCACCGACCGGGCGGCTTCCGCCAGCTCAGCACGCATACGGGTTCCCCCTCGGGACCACACCTCGCAGAGATGGACGCACCAGGATACTTGGGAGATTACCGGCGCGCCGCGCCGATTCAGGATCGGCTGGTAAGCCGGTAGGAGACGAAGCCGAGGAACGAGACGATGAAGCTGAGCACCCCCGCGGTATCCTCGCGCAGCCATGGCGTGAGATGAGTGAGCGGCAGCGCCAGGGTGGTCGGCGCAACCAGGGCGCAGAGCCCGACGTATATCCACCCGGCCATTCCGTACACGGCCAGCGCGAGGGAGACCTCCCTGACGACCGTGAGGCCGCGCCTGCTGCGCGTCGTCCGGCCGGCTAGGGGAACGATTTCCCCCGGAGCGTCCACGGGCCGAGGAGATGGCCTCGGCTTGCCGTTCATTCGCAGGCTCCCTGCCGACGTGAGCTTGCCGGTCGACTACCGTGTCCAACCTACGGGCCGTCACCTGGTGGCTCGGACAACCGTGTAGGCGGCCAGTTTCCGCAGCCGGAGACGGCGGACCGCCCATTCGTAGAGCGCGTGCAGCAGGAAGAGGGGATAGGCGGCTTCGAAGTAGCCGGGCTGTGCCCAGGTGATCCATGATTCCACAGTGGAGAAACCGGCCGCGCGAAACTCGGTTTCCAGTGCCTGTGGGTAGCAGTGATCGTAATGGACCGGAAACTCGACATAACCGCTGGTCCACGGCATTACCAGGTGAACGAGCCGGACGAGCGGCCCGAACGGGAGCAGCCGCGCCGCCGTCCCGAAGAGGGAGTAACGGCACGGGACCAGGTGCAGCGCCACGCCGCCGGGCTTAAGTACCCGCGCCATGTGCCCGATCGCGGCGGGCACGCCTTGCACGTGCTCGAGCAGGGCGCGGGAGAGGATGAGGTCTACCGAGCCATCGGGCACGGGCAGTCCCTGCGCGACGTCGGCGACGCAGGTCTGCGCGACGTCGGAGTTCAGGGCGAGTTCATCCGCCGAGATGTCGACGGCCACGAGCTTCACCCGGCCGGGCGGCTGGACCGACGCCGCGTAGACGCAGCGGCGGCCGCCCCCCAGATCAAGGACCGTCGCCCCGTCGGGAAGCGCCCGGATAAGCGCGTCTGCCTCGCGCTCAAACCGCCGCCACAATGTCTTATCGGTCGGCAGCCGGAAGCGTTTCTCGGTCGCCCTGGACCACCGGACATTGGCGTCGATAAGTTCACGCAGCGCCATCATGACCCCTCTCGGGACCCGGGAACCCGAGTTCCGCCAGCCGATCCTGGCTCCCCGCGATCGTTGACACCCGGCGGCCAGCCCTTCCCGCCGCCCTCAGCACGTCGTCCAGAAGCACGAGCCGGTTTCCGCCGGCGACGATCCAGTCGTGGAAGGTGACCATGGCCGCCGCCACTGGCAGCGACACCGCGGCGCACAGCGCCGCCCGGGCATAATCCAGCAGATCAGGCGGGGTGTCGGCGTGCGGGGCGGGCAGCCCGAGCAGGTCGCAGTCCAGGGGGGCGTAAAGCGGGACCTCGGCCAGGCCATCCCGCCCGAACGGCTGCCGCCCAGCGAGCAGCCAGCGCAACCGGCCGTAAGCCGTTCCCGCGAACGTCTCGTGCGCGACCAGTCCCGCGTTCAGCGACGCCAGCAGCAGGCGGCTCCGTCCGACGGGTGCCGATACCGCGGTCGGCAGCCCGCGCCATGAGCGGGGCAGCGGTATCCGGTCCGGGCGGAGCAACTCGACCGGGTACCTGATTTCACGGTTGGAAACCCACCGGTACCCATGAGAGACCAAGATGTCGTAGACCTCGCGCCGGTAGAACCGGGGGCCGAGCAGGTAGGGGGCACGGAAACCGATCGGCCGGGCGCCCGTGATGTCACAGATCAGTGCCTCGACCCGGGCCAAGTCGCGATCCAGGGCGGCGAGCCGCTCCGAGTCATAAGAAGCCAGATCGTCGTGGTCGTAACCGTGCAGGCCAATCTCATGCCCCGCCTGCGAGATCTCGCGGACAAGCTCGGGATATCTCTCCACCAGCCGCCCTACGACGAAAAAAACCGCCGGTGCCCCGAAAGCGGAGAGCCTGTCGAGAATCCGGTGCGCCGCGGAAGAAATGTCGTAAGAAAAGTCATGTGGCATGCCATATGCACCTTCGAAGTCGAAACACACGAGAAGATGCCCAGAACATGCTGACTCGGTTGATGAGGACGAAACCACGCCTCTTCATACCACAGCGCCCGTGAGTCAGGGACCCATACGCCGATGTGTTTGGGGATGCTATGCACCATGATCCAACTACTCTCCGTATTCATCATAGATCATCGTAAAAAGTCCATTACGCCGGTAATCCGGCTACCCGCGTGTCGCGTCCCCTTAGAGCAAGCCGGATTGAGCGGCCGGAATCGAGGGAAGCGTGACTGGGCTACGACGGGGCGACGACCCGGGCGGCAACCGTGCTGGCATGACGGACCGCACGGGCTCAAGCGACGCCGGAAGCTCCGGAGTGGGCGACGACACCCCGATGGCCGACCTGGCGGTGGTGATCTGCTCGCTCAACGGTGCCGCCGGGGTTGACCGGTGCCTGAGTGCCCTGGCCAGGCAGACGATCCGGCCCCGCCTTGAGGTCATCGTCGTCGACGACGGCTCCACCGACGGGACCAGCGAGGTTGGCCGCCGCCATGGCGCGCGGGTGATCCGTCATCACGTCAACCGGGGGCTAGCCGCGGCGCGCAACTCCGGGCTCGACGCCTCGTCGGCCCCTGTTGTCGCCTTCCTCGACGACGACTGCGAGCCGGAACCTGACTGGGCCGCCGAGATCCTCGCCGCCTATGCGGACGGCGTTACCGGCGTCGGTGGCCCGGTGATGCCTGCCGCCCCGTCCGGCTTCATGTCCGGCTTCCTGAGAAGGAACAACCCGCTCACCCCGCTGGAGGCAGATCTGGCCAAGAGCGGCACGATCGCTTACCGCTTCTACCTTTATCTCAAGCACCAGTGGGTACCCGCGGCAAGGTCGGGCCGGCGAGACGTCTACGCGTTCGTCGGCGCCAACATGTCGTTCCGCAGGCAGGCGCTGATCGATGTTGGCCGGTTCGACGAACGGTTCCGGTTCGGCTGCGAGGAAGGCGACCTCTGCCTGGCGCTGAGCTCCTGGTACCCGGCCTGCCGGCTTGTCTACACGCCAAGCGCCCGGGTGGTTCACCACTTCGTGCCCACGCTGCGGGATACGCTGCGCCGCAGCCGCGCGTACGGGCGCGGTTCCGCGCAGCTGTTCCGCAAGTGGCCGAGCGTACGCCCGACCGTTTTCCCGTGGCCAACGCTGGTAGCGCTGCTGCTTATGTCGTCCGTGCTCCTCCCGGTGCTCGCCGTCGCGGCCGTCGCGCTGCCGCTGGCGCTCTATCCGGGGTCGCCGCGTGCCGCGGCCGCGAGCCTCAGTCCGCGATGCCTGCTCGACGCCTATGTACGGCTGGCCCAGGAGACGTGCGAGGACATCGGGTTCTTGCAAGGGCTGTGGCGATTCCGCCGCATGGTTCCGCTGCCGCCCGCCGACTCGGCGCGGTCCCCGGCCCTGCCGATGGTGGCAGAGCTGGAGAAGGCCGCGTGACCGTCCGGCGACTGGAAGGATCCCCGCCCCTGGAACGGCCACCGCCCCTGGAAGGGCCATCGCACCGGTACCCGGCCAAGTCCGGGTCATCGTGGCGTTGGCACGCCACCCGCGCCTGCACGCTCGTGCTACTTGCACTGCTGGTCGCCGCGCACGGTTTGTGGGCGGTGCAGATAGTGCTGATCCCGCTCCTGCTCATCCTGCCCGGCGAGCTGCTGCTCCGGGCGCTGCGCGTTCCCGGCTATGCAATCGCCTCGTTCCCCGCCTATGTGCCCTGCGCATCGCTGGCCGTGCTGACCGGTTGCGGGCTCGGCGTCGACCTGGTCGGTCCGCATCTTGGCGTCACCGCTCCGCTGCGACCTCTCCCGCTGCTGGCCGGACTCGAGGTGGTTTGCGCCGTTCTGCTCGCCGCGTCGGCTACCGCCCCGGAGTGGACCGCGATTCCCTGGCGGTCCCTGCGCCTGCCGGGCCTGACCCTGCTTCCGTTGACCCTGCCGCTGGTGGCGGCGGCCGGGGCGCTGCGTCTGAACGCAGGCCACAGCGCCGCGGTCGCCTTGATCGCGGTGGGCGCGTGCCTACTGGTCCTGGTGGCCTGCCTGATCTGGGCCTCCCGACTGGACACGGCCGCGCTGGCAACGGTGATCTACTCCGTCGGGCTGGCCCTGCTGTGGTCATTCTCGCTGCGCGGCGATCTCGTCTACGGATACGACATCTCCGACGAGTACTACGACCTGCAGCACACCGTGACCACGGGAATCTGGCAGACGTCTCATCCCGGTGACGCCTACGGTGCGATGCTCAGCACCACCGTGCTGCCCGCAACGCTGCACTCCGTGTCCGGGGTGTCGGCCCTGATGGTCTTCAAGGCCGTCTATCCCGCGATCACCGCGCTGTTCCCCGTCGCGATTTTCTGGCTGGCGCGCCGGATGCTTTCGCAGCGCTGGGCGTTCGTGGCGGCGGCGCTCATTCTCACCCAGGCCACGTTCGGCCAGCAGATTCCCGCGCTCGCGCGGCAGGAGATCGCCCTGGTGTTCTTCGTCGGGCTGCTGGCGGCGATGCTGGACCGCGACCTGCGCCGATACCCGCAATGGGTGCTGACCGCCTTGTTCGCCGCGGCCCTGACCGTTTCCCACTACAGCACGACGTACGTCGCCATCACGATCATCGGGCTCGTCCTCCCGTTGCAGTTTGTCCTGTCCTGGTTCCGCGAGGTGCCGCGGGTGACCGGGACATTCGTGATCGGCTTTGCCGTGACCCTGACCGGCGCCGCCGTCTGGTACGGGCCGGTGACTCACTCCGCGTCCAACCTGAGCCAGTTCGTCCAGTCCGCCCAGGGGCAGGGACTCAACCTGCTGCCCAATGCGGTCGCGGGCGAGGGCTTGATCGCCGCCTACCTTGAGGGCAACACGGCGGCCTCGATAAGCGCCGCGCAGTACGCCCAGGCCGTCCACCAGGAATACGCCAAGACCAAGCCGTATGTCACGCCGCTTCCCGACGCCAGCCAACCCCAGTACGCGCTGCACGACTCGGAGGCACCGGCGCCGCCGGTCAGGTCGAACCTGGTAGCCAACGCCCTCAACGACGCGGACGTCCTTGTCCAGCAACTCGAGTACCTGCTCGCCGGGGTCGGCGCGCTCATGCTGATGCTGCGCCGCCGGGCCCCGCTGGTCGCCAGGCAGTACGGCGTGTGCTCGCTGGCTAGCGGACTGCTCCTGGTGGTGATCAGGCTGAGCGGCACGATCGCGGCCGCCTACAGCGGGGAGCGGGCCATCCTGCAGTTGATGGCGGTGCTGGCCATCGCGGCGTGTTGGCCGCTGGCCCCGGTATCCGTCCGGCGACGGCGCTTGCAGGGCGGGATCATCCTGGCCGTCGCCGCGTCGCTGGCCGTGATATTCGCCTCCGGCAGCGGCCTGGCCGATGCCGCCCTCGGCGGCGGGACCGCGACCAACCTTTCCGACAGCGGCGAGGATTATGAGCGCTTCGCTATGACCACGCCGGAAGTGGCCGCGGCCCACTGGCTGGGCGGCCAGGTTCAGCCCGGCCAACTCGTCTACGCGGACCAGTACGCGCAGTTGCCGCTGATCGCGATGACCGGAATCGGAAACGGGCTGCTGCTCGACGTGACGCCGATGACCATCGACCAGCATGCGTGGGTCTACGCCAGCACCACCAACGTCGTCGACGGGCGCGCCCGTGCCGAGTTCGATGACGACGACGTGGTATACGTCTTCCCGTCGCTATTCCTGCGCGACAACTTCGACCTCGTCTACACGGACGGGTCATCGGAGGTATTCCATCGGTGATCTCCATCGTCATCATCAGCAAGGACGAGCCGAGCCTGGATGGCACGCTGGAGGCGGTGACCTCGCAGGCCCGCTCCCTCGGTGAGGCCTTCGAGATCGTGGTCGTCGACGCGTCGGCGAAACGGCTCGACTGGATCCGGCAGCGTCACGAGCCCGCGGTGCGATGGATCGACTTCCAGCGGCCGCCGGGCGTCAGGGTCTCCATCCCGCACCAGCGGAACGCCGGGGTGCGCGCGGCGCGCGGCGACATCGTCGTCTTCACCGACGCGGGCTGCGCGCCGGAGGCGGAATGGCTGGCGCGGCTCACCGCCCCGCTTGCCGAGGGCGAGGACGCCGCGGCGGGGATCGCCCTCGGCACACACGGTGCCGGACCTTACCGGCTCGCGGTGCGCCAGGCGAGCACGGTCAAGTACCTCGACGAGTGCTCCACGATCAACCTCGCCTTCCGGCGCGAGGCGTTCGACGCGGTCGGCGGGTTCGACGAGACGTTCGCCTACGGCTCAGACGTGGACTTCAGCTGGCGCCTCATCGCCGCCGGGTACCAGATTCGCAGTGCGCCAGCGGCGATCGTCCGGCATGACTGGGGAACGCGGCGCCGCCAGCTTCGCCGCTCCTACCTGTACGGCAAGGCGCGCACCCGACTTTACCGCAAGCACCGGCCCGGCCTGGCGCACATTCTCCGGACCGACCCGATCGTCGTCGTCTACCCGGTGTTCATTCTCGGGCTGCCGCTGACCGCCGTGTTCCCGCTGTATCCCGCTCTGCTGCTCATCCCGGCCTGGCGGAACCGCTCCGACGGTGTGGTCAGCGTGCTGATCGACCACCTGGTCTTCGGGGCCGGCGTGCTGAAGGAATTCATCGCGCGATGAGGATCCTGGCGTTCCCCCGCGATGAACTGAACCCCTACCAGCGCCTGCTCTACACCGAGATGAGCCGCCTGGGGGCAAGGGTGACCTATCTCGGGCGGCTGACGCCTTCCCACACGCTTAACGTCCTCCTGCTCCCGGCCGAGCTTGCGGCCCGGCGCGCGGCAGGCTTTCGGCTGGTGCACCTGCACTGGGTGTTCGACTTCTGCCTGCCAGGCAGTTCCCGGCTGCCGTTGCTGAGGCGGCTCGCTCAGCTCTGGTTCCTCCTGTGGCTGCGCACCGTCCGGGCTCTCGGGATGCGGCTGGTGTGGACAGCGCACAACGTGCTGCCGCACGGCCGGGCCTTCGCCGATGATGTCTCAGCGCGCCGTGCCCTGGTCAGGGCCAGCGACCTGGTGCTGGCTCACTCACCGCTGGTGCTCGACGAACTGGCCGGGCTGGGCGCTGCTCCGCGCCGGAGTGCCGTCGTCCCGCACGGCCCTCTCGGCCCGGCAGGCTCGGCCACGCCCCTGCGGATCCCCGGCAGCGGTGACGGGGTCCGCGAGCTGCTCTTCTTCGGCCGGGTGGAGGAGTACAAGGGAGTCGATGACCTGCTGGCGGCCATGGCCGCGCTGCCGGGCGACGCCCGGGTGCGGCTGACGGTCGCCGGCCAGTGCGACGACCCGGCGTTGCGGTCGCGGCTGCGTGTGCTCGCTCGGGCCGCGAGCGGCCGGGTCATCCTCCGGCTTGAGCGCGTGCCCGATAATGAGGTCACTGGCCTGCTTGCCGCGTCCGACGTCGTCGTGCTGCCCTTCCGCCGGATTACCACGAGCGGGACGGTCATGCTTGCGCTGGCGCACGGGCGGCCGCTGCTCGTGCCAGACATGGCCGCACTGGCTCACCTGCCGCCACAGGCGGTTATCCGCTACGACGGGTCGATGCCGTCGCTCGTGGCCGCGCTGGCCAGCGCCGCTCATGCCGCCCCGCCAGCCCTAGCCGCGATGTCCACGGCGGCTACGGCATACGCCTCGGGCATATCCTGGCCCGAGATCGCGGCCAGGACGCTAGCGGAGATGGCCGCGCTCCTCGGCTCGCCTGCCCCCTTCGCCGACGCGCAGGAGGTGCTCACCTCATGACCCGACCGGTTCGTGTCGCGGTCATCATCCCGGCAGGTCCGCGCGATGACGTAGCGGACACGGTGGCGAGCGTAGTCCAGTACACCGACCCGTCCAGGGTCATCCTGGTCATCAACGACACCGGCCAGGCCGGGTCCGGTCAACTTCGCGGCTTGGACCGGGACATCGTGGTCATCCCCGCGCCCGATACGGTGGCCGGCGCCCTTGGCGGCCTGTGGGTCAAGGTGGCAGCCGGTTATGCCTGGGTGCTCGAAAGGTTCCGGCCAGGGATCATCTTGCGGATGGATGCCGACGCGATGATGCTCGGCGCAGGCATCGAAGCAGCGGCCGAAAAGGCCTTTGCCGACGATCCTGGTACTGGGCTGCTCGGCTCTTACCGTATCGGCCCGGACGGACATCACCGCGACTTCTCGCCGGTCGCGCGGATTCTCCGGGCCGAGGAGGGCCCGCGCGGGCTGCTTCATCCGCGATGCCGGTCGCGCGTCCGGTATTACGCCGAGCTGGCCCGGCAGCACGGGTACACCGCCGGCGAGCACGCGCTCGGGTCGGCCTACCTGCATAGTTACCAGGCCGCGAGCCGCCTTCATGGCAACGGCTGGCTGAACCAGCCGCGGCTCGGGCACTCGAAGCTCGGCGACGACCACCTGATGTCGCTGCTGACCGTGGCGGCCGGCTTCCGGATCGGCAACTTCGGCGGGCCAGCCGATCCGCTGGCGCTGAAGTGGCGCGGCCTGCCCGCGCACCCGCGCGAGCTTCTTGAGGGCGGAAAGCTGATCACGCACTCGGTGCGATCATGGGGTGACCTCACCGAGCGGCAGATCCGTGCCATCTTCGCTGAGGCACGGACCACGGCGGGAAGCGCCCGGGGGAACGTGCCGTGACCCGCGTCTACAACGTAGTCTCGCCGCACCTGGACGACGCGGCCCTCAGCTGCGCACTTCTCCTGGCCGCCAATCCCGGCTCGTACGTGACGACCGTCTTCGCGGCGGGCCCGCCGTCGGTCCGGCCGCTGACGCCATGGGACCGGGCGGCAAAGTACTTCCCGGAGGGAGCGGACGTCACGGGGGTCCGGCGCGGCGAGGACATCAGCGCCGCGGCACTGGTCCATGCCACGGCGATCCACCTCAACTACTGGGACCGGCAGTACCGGAACGAGCGCTACGGGTACCAGGGACCCGTCGATGATGAACTGCCGACGGCAATCGCGGCGACCCTGGCGTCGCGCCGACCGCAGGCCGCCGCCTGGGTGATACCCCTGGGACTGGGGCACGCCGATCATCGCCTCGTCGCCGAGGCCGGTCTCATCCTGGCCGAGCGAGAACCCGGCGACGTCTTTTTGTACCAGGAGCTTCCGTACGCCGTGGAAGACGCAGCCGAGGTCCAGGTCAGGAAACGATATGTCGAGCAGCGCGGCTATGACCTGGTGGACGACGCCAGCTTCGGCGTCGTCAGTGACCCGGCGCTTAAGTCGGCCGTGCTCAGGTGCTACCCGTCGCAGCGGCGCACGCTGCGCCGAAGGCTCCGGGTCGCCACGCGCACTCCCGAACGCGCCTGGAGGATGACCGGCCGCGAGGTGGGTGGCCGTGGCGGCGTGATGGCGGGAGGTGAGGATCATGCAGGCATACCAGCCCCAGGCTGATGGCACGCCGAGGGTGCTGCACGTTGTCGTCGGGCACGGGCTAACCAGATACTTCCTGAACGCCATCCGGTCCGTACGTTCCGTCGCGCCCGCCGACTCGGTGCTCATTGTCGATAACGCCAGCCAGGACCGTGAGTTGCTAGGCGAGCTCAAACGGATGGTGGATGGGGACGGGCTCATCGACGTCATTTTCCGTGCCGAAAACGACGTCCGGCAAAACAGGAAGGTGGGCAGCCTGTACGCCGCCTACGAGGTCGCGTTCGGGCACGCGATGGCCCGGCAGTTCGATTTTCTGCACCTGATCCAGGCCGATTTCCAGACGCTGTGGTGGGACTCCGACTTCGTGGCAAGGTCCGCGGAAATCTTCGCCGCGCACCCAGGATGCGTCAATATCTCTACGCGGCCGAATCTGCGTGACGAGGCGCTGGGCGACGACTTGATGGACGCGTCGGGTCAAGACGGACTCCGCGCGCTGCGTCAGTACGGGCTCACGGATACCGGCCTGTACCACCTTGCGCGATGGCGGGCCGGGGGCATGCGGTTCGGGCCGAGCGAGCGCGAGCACGCCAGGCGTTACCTGAACGAGGGGCACGAGGTGGTGTTTCATCCGTGGCCAACGGATGCGCCGATCCCCTGGCCGGCCGTGGTACGAAACGGTGTGCAGCGTGGCCGGGAGGTCGTCACGACGAAGCCGTTCCTGATCAAGCCGCTGTCGGCCGCCCAGGTCGCCCAGGTGAAGGCCGCGCAGTACGGGGTCTGTCTAGAGGAGTTCTGCATCCCCTGGGACTGGGCCTGTGCCACCCCGATGCTGGTCACCGACCTGGATTCGATCGACTACTGGGTCATGCGTTACCGGGACGCAAAGAAGAACGGCATCAGGCATCTGCTCCCGCGCTTCGAGCTACGGGGAATTGATCCTGCAGACCGCCTAAAACCGATTATAAAATATCGATATAGGCCATCCCTTTTCCGGCTGTTCGTCCTATGTCCCACACGATATGCTGTGCGTCGGCTGATCCATTCATGCAGCCATTATTCACATCTGGCATTTGCACATGGAGGGATGCGTGCAAGGAGAAGAGTTCGTCAGCTTCGTGGTGATCGCCTACAATGAGGCGGCGAACATCGCAGCTACCATGTGCGCTATAACAGCCTTGCACGGGCTGGAGAAATATGAGGTGCTCGTGGTGGACGACGGTTCGCGCGACGGGACCGCCGACATAGTGGCCGCGTTCGCCGAACACGAGCCCTCCGTCCGGCTGATCAGGCTTCCGGAGAACCGCGGCCGCGGTCACGCACGGGCCGTCGGCGTCGCCGAAGCGCGCGGGAATCTCATCGCGACCGTCGATGCCGACATCATCCTTCCGCGTGACTGGCTGATCCGTGCCCGGTCGGCGCTGCACGGACACGACGCGGTGGGCGGGACTGCGGTACCCGACGGCGACGTGGCCTACCTGCACCGGCGATTCGGCCTCACCCCGCGGGTCAGACCGCATGCCGCGACCGTAACCGGCAGCAACGGGCTCTACCGGAGCAAGGTCTTCACCGCCGTCCGGTTCGACCCGGCGTTGCGCGAGGGCGAGGACGTCGCGCTGAACCACGCCATCGTCCGGCACGGCTTGTCCTGCGCCACCGTCCCCGGCCTGATCGTCGAGCACAAGGAAACCAAGAGGTGGGGAGAATCGCTGCGCTGGATGTTCGACAGCGGCAGGGGTGCCACCCGCCAACTGCTCGTCTACCGGCAGTTGCGGCAGCCTGACCTCGCGGCCGGGGCATTCGTCGCGGCCGTCGGGGCCGGCATGCTCGCCGCGTCGCGCAAGCACCCGGCGACGGGCATGCTCATCCCCGCGGTCGTGGTTGGAGCGGCGAGCGTACAGCACGTCAGGAGCAGGTTCTACACCCCGGGAGCCGACTGGCGCCGGGTCATTCCGGCGATCGCAGCCGACAGCGGCCTGCTGACCGCCTACTTCGCGGGCAGGTTTGCAGGGCTGGCCGCCGTGCGGCGGCGACTCGGCCAACGATGACGCGCGTGGTGCACAGCATGTCCACCATTCAGGGCAGTCCTGGTTATCGCGGCGGCAGTAGCGCTCCGGCGACGTGTTCCGTGATCGTTTCCCAGCTGTACTCGGCGAGCCAGTCATCCTCACCGCGTGCCCGGTCCTGATCCGGTGGCCCCGCGGCGAGCCGCGCCTTGATCGCCTCGGCTATCGCGGCCGCGGAGGGATCGCATACTGACCCCTGCGACGAGCGGGCCGCCAGGTGCCTGGCCAGGTTGGCCGGCGCTGAGGTGGTGATGACCGGCACGCCGCAGGCGAGGGCCTCAAGTACGGCGATCCCGAATCCCTCCCTCTCGGTAGGGAACACAGAAACCCTCGCCGCCTTCAGCAGCGCGTAGACCTCTTTCTGCTCGCCGACGTCATGGCGGAAATCCACCGCGTGGGCCACGCCGAGGGACCGGGCCAGCGCCTGCAGGTTCTCCCTTTCCGGCCCGTCGCCGATGACACGGCAGGTGACCGGCATGCCCTCGGCGTGCAGCAGCGCCGCCGCCGCCAGCAGCATGTCGACGCGCTTGTGCGACATGAGCCGCCCCACCACCACGACATCGGTGGTTTCCGCGTCGGGATGCGCCGCGCGGACCGCGTCCAGGTCGATGCCGTTCGGTGCCACCATGACCGCGGCGCGGGGGCCCAGGGCCTCACGCAGCGCCTGCGCGGTCTGGGCGGAGGCGGCGATGATCTGATCCGGCATGGCCATCGCGAGCCGCTCGATTCGCCAGGCGATGGCGCCCAACGGGCCTAGATACTCCCGCCAGTACGACTTGCTCCATACCTCATGCCAGGTGACGACCAGTCGCTTGCGCCGGATCGCGGCCACCAGGCGCAGGGCGAAGATCTGGAAATACGGCATGTGGTCGGCCTCTATCACGTCGAACCGGCCGACCAGCATCCGCAGGCAGGCGAGGCTGAAAAGCAGCGCCTCGGTTATCGACCGGCGGCCCTTGGAGTACAGCGGAAACAGCGGCGAGATCGCGTGGTAGGTGACCATCTCATCTGCCCTGACCCGAGGGCCCTTCCACCAGTTCATCGTGTACACGTGGACGTCCGCATACCGCGTCAGCCGCCGGGACAGCTCGAAATAGCGGAGTTCCTTGCCGCCGCGATGGTAGGGGTAGATCGCGTCCGTGACGAGCGCTACGACTGGCTGGCGACGGTCTGTCATCGGGCTCATTTCGGGGAGGGCGACGAAGCCGGGCAGTTCGCGAGGAAATAAATGGATTCGGCCGGGCTGGCGAGGCGGACAGTGATCCGGATCTGACCGCCGACGCAGCTGAGCCGCAGGGCGGAGTCCATGGTGACCGTGGCGCCCGGTGCCACCGCGATGCCGCCGCTGACCGGGCGGGCGGTGAGGCCGCCGGCCCGACCACCGGTGCGCGCGGCGCTCAGCGACCACCGATAGTCCTGCAGGGCAGCCGAGTCGTTGGTGATCGTGAACGGAACTCGCACGGTAGTGCGCCGGGCGGGCAGTCGCGTCGGCAGGGCCTGTGGCTCGGCGAATGACAGCGCCGCGACGGACGAAGGGACCTGCTCCAGGCCCGCGTCGCGCAGCACCGTCTGGCCGACCGACACCTGAGCCAGGGCGGCCGCCGCCACCAGCATCACCGAGGCGGTGACGAGCGCGACTCGCGTCCTTGGCACGGAGCAGAGACCTCAGCTTGCCTTGCCGACGGTGACCTCGCCGACGTCCGCGATCATCACCGGCCGCCGGGGCGCAGGCCACCAACCAGGGCTGCCCGGTCCCGGTACCGTTTCCCGCGAGACCGGCACCGCGGTCCGCTGGCGGCGCAGCCGGACCTTGATCAGCACCCAGGCGCACACCAGCGCGTCCCGCATCCTGATTTTCTTGCCCTCGGCATGCGACCGGCTGTAATAGCTGACCGGAACCTCGAACGGCCGGATCCCCTGGCGCAGCAGCCACGCCGTGACCTCGGTATCGAGCCCGAACCGCTGCTCGGTCAGATCCAGCGCCTCCAGCATAGGCAACGGGATCAGCTTCAGGCAGGTGTGCAGGTCGCTGATGCACGCGTCGAAGAGCACATTTGCCAGCCTGGTCAGGAACCGGTTTCCCAGCGCATACCGCAGCGAGCGGTGGACCGTGTTGAACCCGAACAGCCGAACCCCGTAAACCACGGCGCACCGACCTTTGAGCACCGGGTATAGCAGCCTGGGGATATCTTCGGCCACGTATTCCAGATCCGCATCGAACGGCACCACGTGCGACCCACATGCCAGGGACACCGCAGTGCGCAGCGCAGCCCCCTTGCCCTGGTTCTGCGGATGCCGGTGCACCCGCAGCCGTTCATGACGCAGCCTTGCTAGCAGTTCGCCCGTCCCGTCAGTACTGCCATCGTCCACCACGATCAGCTCGAAGTCGCACGGATATGCGACGCGCAGGACCTCGCTGACCGCCTGCACGATCGTGCGCTCTTCGTTGTAAACCGGCATCAGGATCGACAGCTTCATCGCCCTGGCCACGGCATCTCCGGGTCCGGACCCGTTCACTCCACCTGCCGGGCACTGATGCCACCCGCCATGCGGTATCTGAACCAGTCCGCCCATCGTTGGTCCCGCCCATTCGGCCCAACGTTCGGTTACAGCCAAACCGGTCACCTCTCCAGACGCTTGCCGTGGCACGTCGTTGCAGCCGCCGGGATCGCCAGCGAACCCGCTGGCCTCCGGGCACGCGTACCGCTCGTGCAGCCTCACACGCAACCGGCCCAAGTCTGAACCTGCTATGAGGACGCACCGGCCCAGCCACCGGTTTACGCGAATTTGTCGGCACTTAAAGGGATCACAGACCGTCACCAGCGAACCCGCACGTGTTAGTTCGGGGCGCGAAGCATTTCGATCTTGAGTCATCGTTCATTGGAACGAGCCCGTCGTTCCCAGCAAGGAAGCGGGCCACCAGCGCTTTTGCGGCACCGCCGGCACTGGATTAACTCATGACATATCCACAAACAGGACCGTAACCGCGCATCAATGCCGCTAACGGTGCTGGGAATAGACACCGACCCGGCCAAGGTCGACGCGCTCAGCCGCGGTGAGCTGCCCTTTTTCGAGCCGGGGCTCGCGCCGCTGCTGCGGTCGGGGCTGGAGTCCGGGCGGCTGTCCTTTAGCACGTCGTATCCGGAGGCGGCCGCCTTCAGCGAGGGGCACGCCGTCCAGGACACCATGCAGCCGGACCGGATCGTCGCGGGGGTTACCTCGGCCCGCGCCGAGGCCGTGCTCGCCGAGGTGTACGCCAAGCCGATCGCCGCGGGTACGCCTTTCCTCGTTACCGACCTGCCCACCGCCGAGACCGTGAAGGTAGCGGCGAACGCCTCACGTCTCACGAGAGTTCGGCAGCGAGCGGATACTCCGGACGATCTTGCGGCCGGCTGCCTCTACCCTGCTGACCCAAACGGCGCCCCCGGCCACGATGTATGAATCGTTAGATAGCCCGAACTTGTAGCTGTCCTGGCCGGCGCCCAGGTCGATTTGGCTGATGCCACGCTCCTCGGCGGCCTTCGCCAGCGGAAGCCACAGCATCATGCCGGGCGCGAAACGGCTCAGCGCCGGATCATAAGACATAAACCAGCCGACCAGGGAACTGGGTCCGAGTAGACCGAGGTGAACCGCTACTGGCCGCTCGCCGGCGAACAGCACGCTGACAACTCCGCGGCAGTCATCACCCCGCGACGCGGCCAGTTCTTCGACGATGCGTCGCGCCGTCGGATCACTGAACAGGAGGGACGTTCCATGATACTTGCGGGACTTCCATTCGATCAGCCGGTCGATCTGGGCCGGCTCGGTGCTGTTCCATGCCAGCGAGACGGCGCCAAGCTGCCGTTCCAGCGCGCGGCGCGCCTTCCGGCGCGCGCTGATATGGGACAGGTCGCCCTTGGCGAGGTCGATGACCGGGCACGGAACCGTCGTTCCCGCATAGTGGAACGGTACGAGGGCACGCTGTTCGACGGGAACGCTGTCAAAGCGCCAGCCCCGCAGGCGCGCTTGCCTTACCACCCATCTCGCATCTACCGGCGAGCCGGAGCCAATGAAGCCCTGCAAATTACTCATCGGGAAGCCGATAGGCATCCCCACGCCATGAGCACCCAGCTCGAACGGCAGGAATGCTTCTATCTGGCCGTGATCCTCCACTATGGCTACTCGGGCACCGGCCCTGAACCGGTCGACTGCCTGGACATAGGTGAGCGACATAAAAGGATTAAGCCCGGCCGGCATCGAATGCTGGAAGCTCCACCACAGCGCCGCCTCACTAGGCCCCAGCTCACCCGGCCGGACAACCGTTACACGCATGCCGCCGAGGCTACCTCCGCCGTGGCGAGCGCTGGAGCGCGGTCAGCGCGGCGGCGGCCAAGACGCAGGCGGCCAGGAACTCAAAGGGTGCCCGGTCGGACGCCTCGTCCTGGATGACGCCGTGAAACCAGTCCACCGCGCGCGGCCAAGGGGACCAGCCGAACCATAGCCTGGTCGGCTTGTCGATGTCCGGCAGCGCCGCTCCTGCCATGCCGGCCAGCATTGCCATCCGGCGGTCGGGTGGCGCCATCGCGGTGAAGGCGCCCATCACGGACAGGCTGACCAGCCCGTCGCACACGGCCACCCGGAGAAACCGGCGCCGGCCGCCCCAGTCGCCCCAGTGCGGGACCGCGTCCAGCACGAAGTGCGAGGCCACTCCGATCGTGAAGGCCGCCAGCGGGCGGCGCACCAGCGCGCCGGTCAGCGCGCCGGACAGGACATGGTTGGTCAGCAGCATTTCCCCCGGTCTCCCTCCTACCCCGATTTCACGGTATGCGCTCCCGTTGCGGCCGGGCGAACTTCGCGCGCGCACAGGCGCCAAGACGGCGTACGCTGCGAGGCGTGAACCTTGACGCCGACCGCGTGGCTGACCTGGCCGACCGCCCGCTCGCCGCCCTGACCAGACGCGATGTCGCGCTTGCGCTGCTCAGCGTGCCGTCGGCCGAGGCCCTGGCCTCGCTTCCCGGGATCAGGCGGGGCTTGCTCGCGGCGGGCAACCCGCTGTCCGCGATGTTCTGGTCGTCCGCGGAGGCCGTGCTGCAGAAGATCAGCGACGGCTCGGCGACGGTCGGGGACGTAAGGACCTGGCTGGAAGCCACCGGGACGGAGCCGAACGGGATCATCGGCCTGCACGTCTGGGACGACCAGTCCGACCGCAGCCAGCTCGCCGAGGAGATGCACACCAGGCTGGTCAACCACCTGGAGGAACAGCTCGCCGCGGGTGCGATCGAGCCCGACCTGCTGGCGGCCGGCGATACGGTCGCCTGCGAGGCCTACGTCGAGATCCAGGAGCGCTGGATGACGTCGGCCCTGCCCGACGGCCGGGTGCCGATGGACGTGCTGCTCGACGAGAAGGACGAGGAGTTCCTGGCCGAATGGGACGCCGCCGATGCCGAGGCGCTCAGCATGCTCCAGGCACTACTGGACCGGGTCGGTGACCGCCCGATGCCGGTCGAGGAACTCCGAGCGGCCAGCGCGCGGCTGCGGGAGGCGATCGGCAGGCCCGGCTGGCCGAGCGAGTTGCTGATCGAGTGCGGCGGGCTCGGCCCGCGCAGCCTGCCGGCCGACGACGTGGAGTTGTGGCTCGGCTTGGCGGCGGGCGTGGCGTCTCCCAAGGGCTCCGAGGGCTGGAGCGAGCGGGTGGCCGCCGACCCAGACGGCGAACTGGACGAGACCGACAGCGCGGTCGCGGCGATCTGCGCGATCGACCACTTCGACTGGCTGGCGGTGATGACCGCGCTCGCCTCGGGCGGGCCTGGCGCGTCCGCGTCGGCCGGCGATCTCGCCGAGTACGTGCGGGACTACGACCCCGACGAGGACGAGGACCTCGACGCCGAAGGCGCCGATGCCGACGACGCGGCGGACGACGACTACGACGCCGGCGACCTGGACGAGGACGAGGACTTCGGCGACGACGAGTTCGACGAGCTCACCATGGAGAGCCTATTCCTGCCGGTCACGACGCTGTGGCAGATCCTGGGCGCGATCGACGACGACGACCGCCTGACCCCGCTCGGCTGGTGGGGCCTGCCCGAGGCCATGCTCCGCGTCTGGGCACCCTCCGGCGAGCCGGGGACCGGGGTTTAGGAATCGCCTAAGCTTGCCGACGGTGCCTCGCTTTTGGCTATCCTACGATCGGCTCAGGGCGTCAGCGAGACAAAGGACGACTGGCGTCTCGCGACCAGGACATTCTCGCCTCGCCATGACTCCACAGGGAAATCTTCCACAGCTTTGAAGAAAGTCCTGGTACAGCCGGTCCTGAAACGATCATGGAGCTCCATGCAGATAGCGTCGACACGGTGTATCCACGCCTCGGCGTTGGCGAAAACCTCCTTCTCGCTGCCTTCGATGTCAACCTTTAGCAAGTCAATTCTGTCGAGGTGGTAGTCGCGGATAATATCAATCATGCAGACTGCGGGGACTGACTGTTCGGATGCCACGTCACTGCTGCCGCTAGCCGTCTGCTGCGGGTCCGCCTCCTTAACCTGGAGGCCCCAGGCCCCGGACCCTGGGTCCGTTAGCACCAGCGCGCCGCTATGCGACCATAGAGCGGCATGGACCGCTTCGATGTTCGCGAATGCGGCGGTATTATGTACCAGCAGATCGAAATTGCTTTTACTGGGCTCTATCGCGATGATCCGAGCTTCCGGGAAGCGGGTCGCGAAATAGACTGAAGAAAGCCCCGTGTAGGCACCGGCATCAACTATTACGCGCGGCGGGGGCTTAAAATCCCAGTCGTATTCACGCCAGCAGAACATTCCATTGAATACACTTATATCGCTTGTGCCGAGTCGTATGAGCAGCTTTTCTTCGGTGGCCGGGATAGCGGCCTTGAAAAGCCTTCCCCTTGACGAACGATAGGTGCTGCTCAAAAGATAGAGGAGTGGCCCACGAGAGCCGCCAAAGCAGTTGGCGTACCGCACGATATTGTCTATAACGTGGTCACTTTGCACCCAAGCGGATCCCGCCTTCGATCGCAACATTGCCATCCAGGACGACCGCCTTGCGGAAGGCTTCATGCTGATCTTTTTCCCCCTCGGCGCTAACGTTACTATCATTCATGCGGGCAGCTCAGGTAACCTGGAATCTGCAGAGCCTCGTCCCACCGCCAGCATTCGTTGTTTTGTGTCGATAAGTGGCGGCAGGATCAGCTCAGTGCATATTCGCCTGGTGGCGAACCTTGCCAGATAGACATACTGATTTCCGCTCTCAAATTCCTGGGAGATCAACCCACGATGTTTCCTTACGAAGCGCCAGTTATTCCTTACTATCCACCAGACCCGCTTGGCCCCAATCCATGAATGCGCGCCGCCGCGATCGTTCTCGATCATGAGATTAAAGCTGACTGCATGCGGGCAGAAGACCATTTTATAGCCGCGCTCTTTGGCGGACAACTGAAAATCCGATTCTTCTCGCCAAGCATTACCCCGATAAGCGTCGTCGAATCTAACCTTTCGGAAGAGATCCGCCCTCGCGAGCATCGGCGCGGGCAGCAATGTCTGCACCTGATCTCCAGCGGCATTCATCCCCGGCTGTACAGTTATCGCCCGCAGGTCGACGGAAGAACCCTTTATTTGATTGGTACGATCAATTGCTTCTGCGATGGTCTCACTCTCGATCCTGAAGATATTCCGTCCAGATATAATATCGGCATCCTCCTGGCGCATGTGCGCCAGGAGGATCGTGAAGAAGTTATCCGAAAGCTCAAGGTCGTCTTCACCGGTAAACACGTATTCACATTCCGCAAGCTCAATACCTTTATTTCGCGAGTACGGCAGCCCCATATTCCGCCCGTTGTCAACGTACCGGACCCGTTCGTCGTCTCTGCTAAGCGCCTCTACGTATTCGATCGTTCCATCCAGAGAGCCATCAATGACGACTACGACCTCTTTGACCTCCTCCTGCCTTAGGAACATCGGTATCGCTTTGCGCAAGTATGGGAGGCGATCCTTGGTGGGCACCACCACAGAAATTTCCGTCATTACGCTCCTCGTGACGGCCGGCTGTCCATGCAGGTCGAGGACACCTGAGACCGGTGCCACGATAGCACTCCGCCGGAGATCTCGACGCAGGTATGTTGGTTCACCTTAGCGCCTATGTAGCCAACAATTACTGACCGTGAACCTGAAGGCGCTGTCCGTGAATCCCACGAGCCTCGTCCGCGGCATCCCACCCGAACGTGGCCAGTCCGTGCACGACCCCCAGTTCCGCGCTCGCCCGCATTCCGGCGCCCGGAGACGATCTTGGCCGCCCTGGCGACAGCAGCGGCACGGGAGCTGACTGAGCACACGGGACGCGGCCGCAAAAAGGGCGCGTTCACCGCCCTGGCCGATCTTGACGTCTGTCTTCCGCTGGGTCCGTACCCGGCCTGCCTGATTGCGGTGCGTTATAATGGTGGCGTTCATGCAGCGCCGCGGCCCGCTGCCGTTCCGCTAGCATAAGCAGCGTCTGCAATCCCTGCTGCTGGTCATTTATCGTTGATATCCGCGGCGCCAGCATGGGGACATCAGCCCGCTCTTCTCCAAGGTCCTCCAACCGCCCGCCTGCCCCGCGGATAGCAAGGATAGCAAAGAGGCCGAACAGTAGCGTGTTCGCAGCGTCACCTACAGTCCATGAGATCGCTACGCCCCGGACGTCGGTCGCCCACGCCGAGGCCATGCCCAGCACGATTACCGCATCGACAGCGTTGACGACTGTGATCATCAGGGTCTTCTTGGCTATGATCAGAATTGTGCCGGTGACATAATTTAGCATCGTGATAAAGCCGGCAATGATCAGCCAATGCAGCGGTACGAGGCTGTTGACAAGATACGTGTGCCCAAACAGTTCGAGCACCCATGGTGCGACAATATACGCCACGACAAGAGCCGGGAGCACAAGAGCCACAATAAGGACGGCGGACCGGCGCATGAGGTAGCGGCGCTCCGCGGGTCGATATGATACCTCAGGGAGCAGAGCCTGAGTCACGACTGAGGGCAACGAGGAAAGAAGCGTGGAAATGGTGATGGCAATAGCCCAATAGGCGGCCTGCTTGGACCCGAGGCGGGCGAGTACTATTATGGGCAGCAGCAGTATCGGCAGGCCGCCTACGATATTCGCTATATACATGCCGATCGAAAAACGTCCCAGGTTTCGTGTCGCAGCTATACTCAGCGCAGGCCGGAAACGATGACCTTTCCTGGCAAGTACGATGCCAAGTATGACAAAACCGAATGCGTCGGCGATGATCCGGGCGAGGTATGCACCAAGGGAGCCGAGTGACACGAAGAAAGCGGGCGCAGCTAGCCTTATAAGGTTCGGGAGAGTATTAGCAGCAGCTACCTTGCCAGACGACCGGTCAGCGACCAGGACAACTCCGAAAACGCCCTCGCCAGCCTGAACGCAAGCGCCCAGGACGAACACCAGACAAAATAGTCCGCCGCCAAGCGCGAAAAGCTTATCAGCAAACGGCAATGCGAGGAAGACAATGGACCCGACAATTGTGCTCACCATTATGATGGTGAGCGTAGTATTGATAAGCTCAGTACGATACGGGCTTGTGGGCAGGAAACGCGGCAACGTATAAGTGATGCCGAACTGCATGACGAAAACCACGAGCGCACTGG
>Ga0181525_10001107_pt1 | contig 23241 bp, 26 predicted proteins | sample PEATcosm2014_Bin_48_FD_121100 | JGI IMG/M metagenome (GOLD analysis project Ga0181525, IMG submission 121100) | Peatland microbial communities from MTU Mesocosm Facility, Houghton, MI, USA - PEATcosm2014_Bin06_10_metaG | ecosystem: Environmental > Terrestrial > Soil > Wetlands > Peat | place... | reverse complement strand
GCGCGCGGCATGTGATAGGCGGAGGTGACGACAATCAGTGAGCGAAATCCGCGATCGAGCGTCCAACGCCGGGTCTCGACCGCATTGCCAAACGTGTTCAGCGCCGAATAATCGAGGTCGACGCAGCAGGCCAAGAGCCGGTCGTAGCCGACTTCCTTATGCGCGATCTCGGCTGTTGTCGTGCCGGGGTTGACGCCGGTGATCAGAAGCCGTTTGCCGCGGCGGGCGGCGAGGAGTTCGAGCCCGTCGGTCACCCGCGAAGTGCCGCCGGTGAGGACGACGATGCCATCGGCGCTGCGGTCGAGCGCCACCTGCTCGTTCGGCAGCAGCCAAAGGAAGGCGCCAAAGCCAACCACGAGCGCGATCGCGCAAAGCGCCACGAGCTTCGCAAAAAACGATGTGAACCGCCGCGTTCTGACCGCGGCCTTAAGATTCGTCATTGCCGCGCGCGTCCCCCGCACAGTTTTTTGGCGCGTCTGCCCCGCGCGGCATTTTACGCCCGCGAATCAAGCCGGCAAAAGGGGCGGCAAGCGGATTGCGTGTTGATTTTGTCAGTCGATCATCTCGAGCGTTCGATTGACCGTGCGGCGCGAGGCGAAAGCGGTCACCAGCGCCATGAATGCGATTTGCAGCAGAATCGCCAGGTAACCGGCCACGCCGATGGAGAGATTGCCGAACAGGCCGGCGATCTCGTCGCCGCCGGGCGTGTCGACCAGCCAGCTATTGGCGGCCTCGACGATCGCGAACAACAAGATCGCCGCGCCACCGCCGATAACGCCGCCTTTGAATCCCAGCAGCAGAAAATGGCGCTGGAATTGTCCCGACACGAAGCTGTCGGTGGCGCCGACATAGTGCAGGACTTCGACAATGGGCCGATTGGTCGCCATGGTGCCGCGGGTGGCAAACGTCACCGACAGCACCGTCACCGCCCAGACCAGCGCCAGTACGGCGATGCACGCCACCACCGCCGTCTCCGCCATGGTGCGCATGCGGTCGATCCACCGCCGGTGATCGTCGAGGCTCGCGGTCGGCACGCGCGCCGCCAGCACCTGGCGGAGCGAGGTGAAGTCGGGCCGCGCGCCGAAGGCTAGCTTGACCACGATCAGGCGCGGTATCGGCAGGTCCTCAAGGGCGAGACCGCCGCCGAGCCAAGGCTCGACCAGCCGCGCCGATTCCTCTTGGGTGAAAGGCCGAACCTCGGCGACGCCGGCGGCGGCGCGGGCAATTTCGACCGCGCTGCGCACATCGGCATCGATGTTGTGGGCCGGTGCCGGCCGCACTTGAATGGTGACTTCGCGGCCGACGTCCGATTGCCAATCGCTCGCCGCGCTGACCACAAGCATGGCGACGCCGGTGGTGAGTGAGGCGAGGAAGGTCATGATGGCGACGACGACGGTCAGCGAACGCCCGGCGATGGAGTCTTTGGGAACGATCGCCGTGGACGCCCGCACCGCGCGCACGACCGATGGCGACGCGTGCACGTCGTCCCACGGTTCCGCCATGGTCTCGATCGGCTCAGTCATAGACATGCAGGCGTCCTTCATGCAGGACCAACCGGCGCGCGTCGTATTCGTCCATCAGCGCAATGTCGTGGGTGGCGATGACGACGGCGGTGCCGGATTTGTTGAGCTCGACGAAGAGCCGCAACAGCCGCTGACCAAGATTGGGATCGACGTTGCCGGTCGGCTCGTCGGCAAGCAAGAGCTGCGGCCGGGCGATGACGGCGCGGGCGATGGCCGCGCGCTGCTTCTCGCCTCCGGACAGCACCGGCGGCAAAGCGCCCATGCGTTCGCCGAGCCCGACCCATTGCAGCAATTCGACGACCTCGGCCCGGTAGTCGGCCTCCTCGCGCCCGAGGACACGCAGCGGCAGCGCCACATTCTCGTAGGTGGTCATATGGTCGAGGAGCCTGAAATCCTGGAACACGATGCCGATCCGCCGCCGCAGATTGGCGCGCGCGTCCTTGCTCAGCCTCGCGGTGTCCTCGTCGAACATGCTGATGAGGCCGCGGGTCGGCCGCAGTGACAGCAATAACAGCCGCAGCAGCGAGCTCTTACCGGCACCGGAGGGTCCGGTGAGGAATTGAAAGGAATGGCCTTCGATGCCGAAGTTAAGGTCGCGCAGCACTTCCGGGCCGAGCCCATAGCGCAAGCCGACATTTTCGAACCGGATCACGCGGTCCTCCGCAAGCCTCCGGGATAAGATGGGCGAACCGCGGCCGATTCGCGGCCCTATACAATCTCATAGCATGCCGCCACCGCCTCGATGGCATGGTTTCCAATTCGTTAACGGATCAAATGCTAGCGTCGGCGCGATGATGAGGCACCCCCTGATTCGCCAATGCTTATCGTCTGCCCGAGCTGCGCAACCTCCTACGACATAGACTCGGCAACCCTGTCCCCGACCGGCCGGCAGGTGCGTTGCGCGCGCTGCCGCACGGTGTGGCGGGCGGAGCCAAGCCAAGCCGATAAGCTCCTGGCCGCGGCCGGCGCGATTGGCTCCGGCGACGAAGCCGAACGCACCGACACCATGTCGGACATGGAGACGATTTCACGCTCCGTCGACGAGCTCGCAAGCGACGGTGTCGGAACCGGCGAATCCCCGATCGACGGAGCGATGGAAAACGCGTCGACCCGTTCGGACGGCGGCGATCTCGATTCCAACGTTGCGGTCGAGATGCCCGACCATGCTGCCGGCGGCGGGAGCGACCCGGCCGAAGTGGAAGCGCCCTCAATCGTGCCGACCGGGCTTGATGAAGCGGGGCCGCCGATCGATGCGGCCCAAGGCGCCATCGACGACGAACCGGCCGAGGATGTGGAGACTGTCGCGGCGCGCCGGCGGCGGCGCGCGGCCAAGCGCGGCGCTTTGAGCTGGCCGCTGACGCGTTTGCAGACCGCCATTTTGGCCCTGGCTCTCCTGGACACCATCCTCATCGGCTGGCGTAGCGATGTCGTGCGCGCGCTGCCGCAGACCGCTTCGTTCTACGCGCTGCTCGGACTGCCGGTTAATCTGCGCGGCATTACGTTCGACGGCGTCGCCACCAGCATGGAGTTGCACGAAGGCGTGCCGATCCTGGTGGTCGAGGGCAACGTGTTCAACGACACCCGCAAGGCTGCGGAAGTGCCGCGGCTGAAATTCGTCGTCCGCAATGCCGCGCGTGAGGAGATTTATTCGTGGACCGCGGTGCCGGGCCGCGCCTCGTTGCAGCCCGGCGAAGAGGTCTCCTTCCGCAGCCGGCTCGCCTCGCCGCCGGCCGAAGCGCGCGATCTTATCGTTCGTTTTGTCAACCGCCGCGACATGGTCGCGGGAACACGCTGATAGCAACATGGCACGCATTCTCCTGGCGGAAGATGAAGAACCGTTACGCGCATTGTGCGCTCGCGCGCTGGAAACCGGCGGTCACGAAGTCAAGACGGCTTGCGACGGCGGCGACGCGCTCGACGTTCTCGCCCGCGAGCAGGGCCGCTTCGATCTCCTGCTCACCGATATCCGAATGCCGGTCATGGACGGCATCGCGTTGGCGCTCAGCGCGGCGCGCGACTACCCGAGCCTGACCATTCTGTTGATGACCGGCTACGCCGATCAGCGTGAACGCGCCCACGGGCTTGATGCGATCATCCACGACGTGATCAGCAAGCCGTTCTCGGTGGCGACCTTGCGTGGCGCCGTCTCCGAGGCGCTCGCAGTGCAGGGCCGGAGCTAACGCGAACCGCCTTAGCTGTCCTCGGGCGCCGCGTAAGGCCGCGGCAGCGGTTCGACCGGCAAGTCCGGATGCGGACGTCCGAAATCGGGCGCCGGCGAATCCTGGCCGATCTGCACGATGCCGCGGCGGATGGCGCGGGTGCGGGAAAAATGCGCAAACAAGGCGTCGCCGTCGCCGCGGCGGATGGCGCGCGTGAGCTGCGACAAATCCTCGTTGAAGGTGCCGAGCATTTCCAGCACCGCATCCTTGTTGTTGAGGAACACGTCGCGCCACATCGTCGGGTCCGACGCCGCAATGCGGGTAAAATCGCGAAAGCCGCCGGCGGAAAACTTTAAGACTTCGGACCGCGTGACTTCGGCGAGTTCGTCGGCGGTGCCGACGATGGTGTAGGCGATCAAATGCGGCAGGTGGCTGGTGATTGCCAACACCAGATCGTGGTGTGCCGCCGGCATGGTCTCGACATTGGCGCCGAGCGCGCGCCAGAACGCGGCAAGCTTCTCGACCGCGGCCGGGTCGGCGTCCTCGGGCGGCGTGAGGATGCACCAGCGGCCGACGAACAACGTGGCAAAGCCCGCGTCCGGCCCGGAATTCTCGGTGCCGGCGACCGGGTGTGCCGGAACGAAATGCACCCCGGCAGGCAGATGCGGCGCCATCTCGCGCACGATTGCGGCCTTGACCGAGCCGACATCGGAGACGGTTGCGCCAGGTTCAAGATGCGGCCCGATTTCAGCGGCGACTTCCCCGCAGAGGCCGACCGGGACGCAAACGATAACCAGATCTGCGCCGGCCACGGCGGCGGCGTTGGTCTCGACCACCTGGTCGGCGAGACCGAGCTCGGCGACGCGCCGCCGGGTCGCGGCCGAGCGCGCCGTCGCCACGATCTCCCGCACGGCGCCCTGCGCGCGGGCGGCCCGCGCGATCGAGGAGCCGATCAGGCCGGTGCCGATCAAGGCGAGGCGGTTGTAAAGCGGCGCAGTATCGGTCACAGCGTCACGACGCCGTAGCCAAAAAATCTTTGAGCGCGGCGACGACCAAATGATTGGCCTCTTCCGTGCCGACGCTCATGCGCAGCGCATTGGGCAGGTGATAGGCGCCCACCTGCCGCAGCACGAGGCCGCGCGCGGTCAGAAAGGCGTCCGCTTCCTTGGCGGTGCGCCCCTTGATCGTGGGAAAGTGGATCAGCACGAAATTGGCGGCGCTCGGCGTCACCTGGAGGCCGAGTTTGCCGATTTCGTGCGTGAGCCAGGCAAGCCAACGCGCGTTGTGCTCACGCGCCCGCTCCTGATGCTCGCTATCCTCGATCGCGGCGACGCCGGCGGCGATGGCCGGCGCGCTGACATTGAACGGGCCGCGGATGCGGTTGACCGCCGCGATCACATCCGCTGGACCGAATATCCAGCCGAGCCGTAACGCCGCCAGCCCATGAATTTTGGAGAAGGTTCGGGTCATGACCACGTTGTCGCTGGTGGCAACGAGTTCGATGCCGGACTCGTAGTCGTTGCGCCCGACATACTCGGCGTAGGCGGCGTCGAGAACGAGCAGCACTTGCGGCGGCAGGCCCTTGTGCAGCCGTTTCACCTCGTCGAAGGAGATGTAAGTGCCGGTCGGGTTGTTCGGGTTGGCGAGAAAGACGATTTTGGTCTTGTTCGTCACCGCGGCGAGGATCGCGTCAACATCCGCGGTGAAATTCGTCTCCGCCGCGACAACCGGCCTGGCGCCCGTGCCGAGCGTGGCGATCGGATAGACCAGAAAACCGTGCGTGGTGTGGATAGCCTCGTCGCCGTCGGCGAGATAGGCGCGCGCCAAGAGATTGAGCAGGTCGTCGGAGCCGGCGCCGCAGACGATGCGCTCCGGATCGAGTCCAAAAACCCGACCGATCCCTTCGCGCAGTTCCGACGCGGAGCCGTCCGGGTAATCCTCAAGGTGGGCGCCGATCGCTTGATAGGCCGCGATCGCGCGCGGGCTCGGCCCGAGCGGCGTCTCGTTGGACGACAGCTTGAACACTTTGGCGACGCCGGGCGCGGTGCTCTTGCCGGGCACATAGGCCTGGATGTCGAGCACGCCGGGCCGCGGCTGTGGGTGCAAAGCGGACATTTGCTTTTAGCCTTTCGCGGGCACCGTATAGCGGGTCGCGTGGCTGCCGACGAGGGCCCGCGAGCGAATGGAAACGCCGCTTTCGCGCAGCGCGTCCGCTACCGCATCGATGCCGGCGCGGCTTACCGAGACCAAAAGCGCGGCGCCGTCAAAAGCGCGATCCGGGACCGCGATCGCATCCGCCAGCCCGGCAAGGCGGTCCACATGCGCCGCGTTCCAGCCCGACACGCGCAGGCTCCAGACCTCGGTTTCGGTCACCATCGCGTCCGCCGCCACGCGCGAGATGACAAAGACCGGCAGGCCGGCCGGGTGATCGGCGCGTTCGAGGAAAGGTAGCCGCGCGATGATCTTTGGCGCGGCGTCAAACTCGAGCGCCGTCCACCAGGGGCCGGCGCCGGCGAGAGCAAAAGCCGGCACCAGACCGAGATCGCCTTTGGAAGCGGTCACGGCCTGCACCACATTGGCGGCGCCGGCATGCGGCACCAGCGGTACGGTGAAGCCGAAATGAAAGCGGGCGCTATCGCGCATCAGCGCGTCGCCGGCGGACAGATCGGCATGGGCGGAGAATGGCGCTTGTACGTAAGTGAAACTCGAGATGATGACGCGCCAGATGCTCTCCACGGTGTCGAGCGGCAGGCTGCCGTGGTGGCGCTGCACCAGGCGGCGCATCATGTCGGCTTCGCGCGCCGGGCGGAACGCGGAGCCGCTCTCTTGCGTCTTCTTCACCGCAATCAAGCGGTCGATGATCTCGCCGCGCTCGATCAAAAGCGCGTGCATCGCCTCATCGATGCGGTCGATGTCGCGGCGCAGATCGGCGAGCGACGGTTGGGCTTGGCGCGGCGATTTCATGCTCTGTCCCGGTAATGGCTGGATTGATAGGTATCAGCAAACGAGAAAGCAAAGAAAAATCAAACACCAAGACAAGAAAACATTGACTCCTTCGCGGCGCGGCCTATTTACCCCCGTTTGACCGGCGGTCGGCTAGACTTGATGGCACCGCCGATGTTTCCGGGAAGACTTATGGCAGACGCCAGCGCCACGCTCGACCTTGCCGACCGCACGCGCGAAGCGGATCATCCGCATTCGCTGATCGTGCGTTTCTCGGCCAATAATCCGCTGCGGCTCGACGCCGGGATCGATTTTGCACCGCTGCAAATCGCCTACCAGACCTATGGCACGCTCAACGCCGAGCGCAGCAATGCCGTGCTCATCTGCCATGCGCTGACCGGCGACCAGCATGCGGTTAACGACCATCCGGTCACCGGCAAGGCCGGCTGGTGGGAGACTATGGTCGGGCCGGGCCGGCCGATCGACACGCAACGGTATTTTGTCATCTGCCCGAATGTTGTCGGCGGCTGCATGGGATCGTCGGGGCCTGCCTCGACCAACCCGGCAACCGGCATCCCATGGGGGCTGGATTTTCCGGTCATCACCGTGCGCGACATGGTGCGCGCTCAAGCCATGTTGCTCGATTATCTCGGCATCGACTCGGTGTTCGCGGTCGCCGGCGGTTCGATGGGCGGCATGCAGGCGCTGCAATGGGCGGCGAGCTACCCGCAGCGCGTCTTCGCGTCGCTGCCGATTGCCGCGTCCACCCGCCATTCGGCGCAGAACATCGCCTTCCACGAGGTCGGCCGCCAGGCGGTGATGGCCGATCCGGACTGGCGCGGCGGCCGCTATTTCGCCGAAGGGACCAATCCGCGCCGCGGGCTCGCGGTGGCGCGCATGGGCGCGCACATCACCTATCTGTCGGACGCGGCGCTGCACCGCAAGTTCGGCCGCCGCTTCCAGGACCGCGACAATCCGACATTCTCTTTTGATGCGGATTTTCAGGTCGAGTCCTATCTGCGGCACCAGGGCATCACGTTTGTCGAGCGCTTCGACGCCAATTCCTATCTGTATCTCACCCGCGCCATGGATTATTTCGATCTCGGCGCCGATTACGACGGCGTCGTCGCCAACGCCTTTCGCGGCACGCCGACGCGCTTCTGCGTGATTTCCTTCAACAGCGATTGGCTGTTCCCGACCTCGGATTCGCGCGCTATCGTGCACGCACTCAACGCCGCCGGCGCCCGCGTCTCCTTCGCCGAGGTCACGACCGACAAGGGTCACGACGCTTTCCTGCTCGACGAGCCGGAATTGTTCACAATCGTGCGCGGTTTTCTTGAAGGCGCAGCGCGGGCGCGCGGACTGCCGCCGGCGCGGAGATAACGATGCTGACGCGGCTCAAGCGCGATCTCACCATGGCCGAGGCCGCGCGCTCGTCGGGTGGCTCGCGCGTCGACCTTTTGGCGGTCGCGGCGATGGTCGAGCCCGGCGCGCGCGTGCTCGACGTCGGCTGCGGTGACGGCGAATTGCTGCGGCTTCTGGAAACGCGCGGCGTCGACGGCCGCGGTATCGAGATCTCGCGCGAGGGCGTGAACGAATGCGTCGCCAAGGGCCTTGCCGTGGTGCAAGGCGACGCCGACACCGACCTCGAGGACTATCCAGACGACGCCTTCGACTTTGTCATTTTGTCGCAAACCGTGCAGGCGACGCGGCAGCCGCGCGTCGTGCTCGAACACATGCTGCGCATCGGCCGGCACGGGATCGTATCGTTTCCGAATTTCGGCCATTGGCGCATTCGCCTGCAGGTCGCGCTCGGCGGCCACATGCCGCGCACCGATAACCTGCCCTATGCTTGGTATGAGACGCCGAACATCCACTTCTGCAGCATCAAGGATTTCCGCGAACTGTGCCGCGTCTCCGGGGCCAAGATCGAACAAGCGGTGGCGCTCAATGCTTGGGGCCGTGAGATGCGGCTGAAAATGCCGTGGTGGTTCTGGAATCTGTTCGGCGAGCAGGCGGTCTTCCTGTTGAGCCGCCGCAGCCGATAACCGCGCACAGTTGCGCAGCAGTGCGTGGCTCCATCACGGGGGCCACTTCGCGCGGCGCCGAGGATGACGGTATAAGGTGTGGCCAAACGCCCGCGTGGCGCGGGCCCGTAGCTCAATGGTCAGAGCTAGCGGCTCATAACCGCTTGGTTGGAGGTTCGAGTCCTCCCGGGCCCACCATCAAATTTTTATGTTTTTGATTTCGTTGTCTTTTTAGATTTCTTACCCGCACCTGATGACATGGTGCGGGAATAGAAGTTCGCGTCCCGTTCCGTTAACAGCTTGGTCGCGGCATCACGAGCAAGCTTCACGCGGTTGGCGTCCCTTGTGTAAAGCGCAGCCATTCCGCCGCCGCGCCAACCGAAGATCGCCTCGAGCTGGGCTTCGGTCGCACCGTTGTTGGCTGCGCGCGTGGCACCCGCTTTACGTAATCCGTGTGCCGAGCCGGGGACTCCAGCCTTCTCGCAAACTTCGCGAAACCAGTTACCAAATGATTCTTTCTTCATTGGTCGTTTGCGCTCGCCGCAAATGAAGGTCAGTTCGCCAACGGGTGCGGTATCGAGCGACGCTTGCAGCGGCGGCAAGATCGGGATCGTCACGACCTCGCCAGTCTTCTCCGTGCGGATCGTCGCGATGCCATTCTTGACGTGCGGTCGGCCGAGCCTAACTGCGTCGCCGCGGCGCAAGCCGGTGTAGAGCAAGAGATCAAATGCTAGCCGCTCGCGCGTTCCCTTGGGCCACCGTGCCTCGAACGCCGCGCACTCTTCGTCGGTCCAAACGTGGTGTCCGTCGGTCGCCGGCCGAATCGCCTTTAACTCTCGCGTTGGGTCAGCATCCGCGTGGCTTGCCTTGACAGCCCACTGAAACAGGCCGCGCATCGTTTGCAGGAAGTGGCGCGCCGCGTGGGGACGATCGTCGCGGCGCTCGATGCCTTTTTCGATTGCGCGCTTATCGATCCGGGTTACGGGCTCAGTGCCGGCGTTCTCGGAGATCGCGCGAAGGATGCCTTCGCGTTGCCGGCGAGTAGCGTTGGAAAGCCTAGCCCAGGCGTTGCTGTCCCGATATTGCTCGATCAGCCAGCCTAGCGTTTTCGCCCCGAATTTTGTGGGGCAGGGCGTTGGCTTTCCAGCAATCGCGGCTTCATAGGCCGCGGAAAATTCGGGCGTACCATAGTCAGCTCGAATACGCGTCCGCGGCCCTTTGCCGACACGGACGAACCAGACTGCGCGCCCGTGGCGTGTAAATTCGCGATGAAGGTGGGGCGGGCGAGGGCGGGGCACGGAGATCATCACAGCACTACCTCGCGCTCCTTCTCAAGAGGATTGAAAGCCTGTGGATTATCCTTTTCATCGACGATCAAGGTGCCGTCCGGGCGAATTGCAGTCACACGCAAGCCGGCCTTTCGCGCAGCTTCAATCGCGCGGCGCACGCTCGCCTGAGTGAAAGACACGACCTTCGTCATGGTTGGCGCTCGTGTCGCTTCTCTTTGCCACGTGTTTCGGAGGGACTTTTTGGTGGCCGCACCGCCCAAGGCCAGTCAGGACGCGGCTTCTTCGGACATTAGGCGAACGGATGTTTGGCCGTTGCGACCTTCAGTTCGCGCGCGTGGCGCGCGGCAAGGTTCTCACGCTCGGCGTTCTTTTGATCGCTGGTGATTATAAATTAGATTATGCTCGTACTCGCGAGACGAGGTCATTGTTCGCTCCTAGCTTTGATCCACCACCACGTTCCGTCCGCGGTAATGATCTTCGTCGCATTCCTGGTCGGGTTCACGATACGGGTCGTAATCACAAATAACGCGGTAGTTTAGTCGAGAGCGCTGCTGCCAGGCGATGGTCTCTTCGATTTTCGGATCGCGCGGCGGAAGCCCTAACCGTGCGCGATTGCACTCGGCGGGCGTGGGGGGCGACCATGCCGGCTCGCTCTTTGGCGAATCTTGCTCTTGCTGGGTTGCATCGGCAATCGGTTTTGGTTCAGGAGTGACACCGGCGAGTGCCGGAGTATCAACGTGGAAGCTCGCCCGCACAAGGTCCGTTAATGTCGTTTTTGACGTTTCCGTCTTGGCCAAAACGACGGTCGCGACCTCGTTACGAGTTTCGAGTGTTGCTGGTTTCACTTCATGGCCAATCAGCATCCCTCGGATGGTCAATTCTGCGTCGTCGTCGTTGTCGGCAATCGTGGCGCCGATGTCCTTTGCGTTGTTGGCGCGCGCATGTGTGAGCACGACCCGAACAGATAATTTCTGATCGCCTAAGTCGATTGTCCAAGGCCGCGCTGTCCCCAAAGAAAACATGCGCTCATCCTTTTGCACCGCGTCGCAGATTGGATAAGCTAGTTCATCGTCAAGCTGGGAGCACTCGCAGCCGACGAATACGCCGAGTTTCGCCAAGACAGCTGGCACTTTTGTGAAGATCACCTTTTGCGTGTCTTCATGCAGGTCGAACGCCACTTCGGTGAGGTCGAACTCCACCGGCTTTTCGACGACGTTGATTATGATTTCTGGGGCGATCATGCTCGCCCCGAATCAAATCGCAAATGTCGTACTGATCCGGCTGGGGACGGCGTCGGTTCAACTGCCGATCCTGACGATGGGGGCGCCGGGGCTGTTGGCCTTGGCTGAATGAGCTTGTGGGGATCGGGCCACGTAATCTCGATAAGGTTGCAATTGCGCTGGTCGGTGGGTTTTTCCACTAGCCTTAAAACGCCGAACCATCGAAGCCTCAAATCGAGATCAAGAACGGTTCGCCTTGAGACGCCAAGCGCCGCAGCGCTTGTCTTGTGCTTCGTGTAGATGCCTTTCTTTTTTTCGTTTTCGCGCACGGTGAGGAGGAACGCCACGTAGCGATAAGCCTGCGCGGCGACGCTGGGCGCAGGGATGTTGTCGCGAAGGTATGAAATCATCGCTGCGAGAAATTGTAGACGCTCTTTTGGTAAAACACGTTTCCCACATGCGACTTGTGGCTTTTTCTCCCATTCTGGCATCCGGGGCCAGCGTGCGAGCTTAAAAGCGATCGCTGTTTCGTTGGCGAGAGCGCCCATTACCGTGCTCCAGGCCGACAGAATCGAACGGTAATTTCAGTGCCGGCCGGGAGCTTAAGCCGATCGAGATTTTGCAACGGGACATCGCCGTATCCCGCCACATGGATTTTTCCTCCGATCACAACATCGCCAGTGCGCATACCCGCCCTATACGCCGACGACTTAGGATGAACCGTGACTTCGACGCGATCACCAAACATTGCGATTTGAGGATCGAAACGCATGGCGAGCCCAGACCAACCGAGAACTGGACGGCGCGCGGCACGTTCGCGCTCTACCAACATCGCTGCGAGCTTCGGTTTTGCCAGAAGCTCAATGATGTTAGGCCGCGAACTCATGCGGCGATCTCTGAGCGATTGCGTTTTTGTGCGGCTGCGGGCTTTACGGCGGGCAATCCGGCGAGCCAGTCACGTAAATCATCTCGCAGAATTAGGACGCGGCGGCCGCGTCGAACCGCGCGCAACGAGCCGGAACTGATCGCGTCGCGGAGCGCCGAACGGCCCACGCTCGCGCTAGCGCATGCTTCTGGAATCGTAAATGCAATTCGTTCGGTCATATCTTGTCTCGCTTTCGCCGATCACTGAGTTTGTCCAAATGAGCAATCTCATGACCGTCCACCGTCATACCGACGATAGACGCTCAGCGGTGCATCGCAATCTTAAACCTGTGGGTACAATCACGGATATTTTCGCAGGAAATTCACCACTTCAATTACTTCAAACCAGCGCTCTGTCGCCGCTTCGTTTTCGGCTTTAGCTTTCGGCGATGAATTATGTGTTTAATCACATCGTCAATAGTGCTCGGCTTGTAACGACTTTCTCCAAATGTTGCGCCGACCACCGTGACGGCAAATTTGTGGTGGCCGTACCCGCCTGCACTCTTGTTTCTCTTTGGTTGGCTCGTGCGAACGAAGCCGCCTCGGTCAGTGTAGCGCTTCAAAAAGCGATCGAGACGGCCAATTAATCGTTCAAGGGGCCGCGTACCTTTTGTCGCGCGGGCCCGGCCGAGCCAATCGCGCAAACCTCCGACGGTCTCACCGTACAAACGAAATGGTTCCAGATCGGTGCCGGGTTCCCGGAGGAATACAGTCTTCAGTGTTTTTAAAAAAGCAACGTCGTCTTTTTCCTCCTCGGAGGGCTTCACCGACAGCATGGCGCTAGCTCCGCCGACACTTATTTTCCTAAGACCCTCGTAAAGACGATCTGCATGGGCTTTTAGTGTTTTTAGTTCCTTATTGATTTCGTTTGGCGCCGCGCCTTTCTTCCATGGATAGGCGAACCGTTCCTCGACTATGATCTGTTCGAGTTCAACACGAGCACCCGGAGGTAATTCCGCGACGCGTGCCAAGCGCGCCCACGTCTCGTCGTCGATCTTTGGAGGAAACATCGCGGCCCTTGCGCGGCGCCTCGATGAGCGCGGAAACCAGTTAGGGATTAATTGGACAAGACCTGGGGTTAGAACTCCAGTCGGCGAATGCGACGCTGCGCCGCGGCGCTCTTCGTCGCTCCGTTAGACTGGTTAACTGGCGGCTCGTCGGGCGTCCTCGGGACGCCCGTCACGACCTGAAAGGCCACTTTCGTGTCGCTCTTCGCCATCGACGCGTGGATCAAATCCTCCAGCGTCGTGCCCTTCGGGCCATCGGAGTTTTCAGGGGCGAAGCCGCCGACCGTCTTTATCAGGCTGTCGATGGCGTGCAGCTTGTCGGCGCTCTTAACCTTTACCGCGCCATCCTTGTCGATGCTCAATTCGGTGATCGGCGTCGTCACTGCGGCGGGCAGTTTGGTCAGGTCTCGCAAGCGCAGCGCGCCGCGCTCATCGGCCTCAAACAACTCGACCACGTTCGCATCAGCGATCCGCAGCAAGCGCGCTTGCAGAGCCGCGAGACCGATGCCGGCCATCTCATTGAACTGATCGCGTAAGTATTTGACGCGCGCCTGTATGTCGGCCCGGCGGAACGTGCGCCATTGGTTGCCGATTGCCGAATCCCTGCCGATTGTGCGCCAGGCCGCGGCCATGGTAGCGCCGCCCGCGTATTCCCGCGCCAGCTTTTCGTGCTGCGGATTCTTCAGCGGGCATGATCCGAGAGCATCGCTTTGTGTGCGCAGCTCCCGCCCCGCTGGCTGTGTTGTGTGTGCTCCCATCCGGGTCACGTCAGCTTGCCTTAGTGTTTCCGCCTATCAGAAACCCTTGCTTTTCGCAAAGCCTCTTTGCAGCATTGCCGCACTTTCCCACAGTGCTCAAACGGGAGCGTGCAAGGGTTCTTAAAATGGATTCTGTATATGGGTTCTTTGGTGCGCGCCCTAGTTCTTAACAGATGAGAACTGGGCTGCCACCTGAGGTGAACTGGAGTGCGCACCCGTCGTTATCGGCAGGTGGGCGGTATCATGGCATTCACGTTCGTCACGGGCTGATCACGCATGACAGGCGGGATCATCGGCGCGCAAGAGGTTTCGCCCCACGTTGGCACACGCGGCGGTGATTGCGGTTGACTCACGGGCGGCGACAAGATCATGGGCGCCGCCGGCTGGTTCGCGTTGGTGGGTGCCGCCGGCTGGTTCGCGTTGGTGGGTGCCGCCGGCTGGTTCGCGTTGGTGGGTGCCGTCGGTTGGTTCGCCGGCTTCGGGATGTAGACCGATTGTGAACTTCCGGGCGTAGGCGATTGGGCTGCGAGTTGATCAGCGAGCCGAGCTAATCGATCCTGCTGTTCTCGGTGATCCTCTTGCGCAAGAGCGAGGTACTTCCAGCAATTGGCCGCCACTTCGAGATGGTGTCGCCAATCGTAGATCGACTCCGCTTCCATTTTCGCTTCAACTTCGCGCTCAATTGCAGCATGGCGCGCAGAGGGATCATCGTACTTAGCGGCTTCGGCTGCGATAGCTGCCGCTTTCGCCATCAATTGATCATGCCGTGCGATCATCTCAGCATCGGGATGAGCGGCTTTCTTTGCTCGGTCTTCCCAGGCGACGCAACTGGCCGTTATAGACTGTTCGGTTTTGGCCGCGGAATTCCCGGTCGGCACACAGTTGCCTAGCGCGAGCACCGAAAATAGCCCCAACAACGCCAGCGCTCGCGTGAACATCCCATCTAACCGGCATGGTCCCGTCGTCCTACGATCACCGTACCACGAAACGCGATTAGTTGGTCACTAGCAACGCTGTCCGCGCGGGCAGGACTAGCCGCTGGCGCCGAGCACCCGATACACGGATGCACGGCCGATCTTCAGGGTTTTCGCGATCGCGGCCGGCCCAAGGCCCTGCTCCTTCAGCTCGCGCACGCGCGCCGGATCGATCGATGCCGGACGCCCCTTGTAGACCCCCGCGGCTTTGGCTTTGGCGATTCCCTCAAGCTGGCGTTCGCGGCGCAGGTTAGTTTCAAACTCAGCGAACACGCCAAGCATGTCGAGAAAGCACTTGCCGGAAGCCGTGCTAGTGTCGATCGGCTGCTCGATCGCCTTTAGGACGGCGCGGCGGGCCCGTACGGCGCGAACGATGTCTTGTAGGTCGCCGATGCTACGGGCCAAGCGATCGATACGGGTGACCATCAGCACGTCACCATCGCGGAGGAAATCAAGAATGGTCTTGAGCTCGTCCCGGCCTTTGGTCGTCGTGCCACTGCGCTTCTCGGCGCGGATCACTTCGCAGCCGCCCGCTTTCAACGCCGCCTTCTGAATTGAGAGGTCCTGGTCGGTCGTACTCACCCGCGCATACCCGATGACGGTCATGGTTCGCCCCTTTGTCTCCTTTGGGTCTAGATGACGAGACAATGGCGTCTCGTAATTATGTTGTCAACCCTATTGAGACGGATTTGGCGTCTCAACCGACCGACTCTATTGGGTATACCCCAGCGAGACGAGGCGGGCTGGTCCTTCCCTTGCAACCGAAGGATCGTTTACACTTTAGCCTATCGGAGTTGACACTAATCCCATATTCGTGCCAATAACTCCCTATGCAGGTTGACACAAAAACGGTTATCGAACTTTTCGAATCGGCTTTGTCTGCCGACTACACGCGCCTGCGTCGCTTAGGCGGCCAACTTGCGCGCGCTCTCGCTGAGGAAAAAGACACCGACGGCGCCAAGGCCATTCAGGCACTGCTACGTCGGCGGGGTATGCCGCTTCAGGCTTCCGGTTATGCGGAGGCACTGCCGCGGGATGCGGGTTCTCGCCTGCCACTGATTGAGGAGGGACAGTGGCCGACGACGCCGGTCCTCCTGGGTGAAGAAGCAGGCCGCACGGTGGCCGGTTTTCTGGAAGACGCACACCACATCGAGCTTTTGGCTAATAAGGGTGTGGCGACGCGAATGGGCCTTCTTCTTCATGGTGCGCCGGGAACGGGTAAGTCGTTGCTGGCGGCCCATATTGCAGCGCAGCTCAAGCGGCCGATCTATATTGTGCGCTTGGACGCGCTGATCTCATCGCGCCTGGGAGAAACGGCAAAAAACATTCGGGGCGTCTTCGAATTCGCTCCTGGACGCGACGCGGTGCTCTTCCTTGACGAGATGGACGCTATCGCCAAGGTGCGTGACGACCGTCATGAACTCGGTGAGCTAAAACGCGTCGTCAATACAGTGATCCAGGGATTGGATTCGTTATCCGACAGCGTGGTGGTCATCGGCGCCACCAACCATCCTCACCTTCTCGATACAGCGATCTGGCGGCGCTTCCCGTACAAGGCTGAGCTGAAAGAGCCTGACGAACAGGTGCGCACTGCTATGTGGCGACATTTCCTGTACGAGGACAAACGCGACCGCGATGATGAGGCTTCGCTACTGGGCCGACTCTCTGAGGGACTTTGCGGGGCCGACATTGAAAACGTATCGTTAGCCGCACGGCGGCGCACCATAATCGATGGGTCTTCGCCGTCACTCGCACACATATTGATGGCGGTGTCTTCCTCCAAGACTGGTAGCCCCAACCTACTCAATCAACACGAATTATCGCACTCTGATCGTTGCGCCCTCACAAGGGCTCTTCATGAAAAAGGGGGACTCAAGGTCACCGACATTGCCAAGATCGTCGGCGTAAGCCGACAAATGGTCCATAGGTATTTGAAGGAGGCGAGCCATGCCGCCTGACTCGTCGCGCCCGGTACTCAATCCGGTTTTACGGTTCACTAAGGAGCCGCGACCCGAGAGCGTAACCGGTGGCGGTAAGAGCGCGGACAGCATCCGTGCCGATCGGTTAGAGCGTCAGCGAGAGCGTCTGGCGCGTGAGTTGAGCACGATGGCAGCCGTCGCGGAGGATCAGCCTAAGTTCAATGGCCGCGTAGTCCTCTATGCTTCGATGTTTGACGATTCTCTCGCCCCGAGCTGGACGCCCAAGGATTTCTTCAGTGCCGATCGCGGGGCGCGGCTGATAACGCCGTTCCGCTCCGGATATCTTGTCGAGGTTGATGCTAAACACTTGGCTCGCCTCGCCCAGGTTGCGGAGAGCGCCGACCGGGTGTTCGACAAGGTCGACATTTCGCGTGTGAAATCGGTCCGCTTCTTCGATGAGGAGGACGCCGCTGGCGCGCGAAATCTGGACGAGGCTTGGGCCGCCGCGCCGAAAGTTCATAATGGCCGGGTCTTTCTGGTCTGGTTCATGCCCCTTCGCGACGCTGCGGCGGCCGAGCACTTGCTGCGGAAGATCAACAGTATGCGCTCCGGCGTGATCGCGTCCCCGCCGCCTTTGCTCGCCGGGGCTGACTTTGATGTGACTTCAGCGCCCCCAGCTCTGCGTCGTAGTGTCCGTCTCCTAGCGGATGTGGATCGCCTCAATATGGCGATGCGGACCTATCGGCAAACCCATCAGGTGACCACCACGATAGTGGTAGCTTCCCGGCCGGCCCTGACGCAGTTCATCGCCTCCGGGACGGTGTTTCGGTTGGAGCCTGTGCAGCCAATTAGTTCGACGGCGCCGGGCGAAGGCCGCGAGCCGGCACGGCCTCTGCCGAGGGATATGTCTCACATGCCAATCGTTGGCGTGGTGGATGGCGGCTTGACAGCCTCGTCTTATAAGGCGGCGGAGGCCTGGAAGGCGCCGAGCTTCGTCGGGGATGGTTTAGCCGACGCGTTGCATGGAAATCGGGTCACATCGCTTGTCGTGCAGGGCCACGATTGGAACAACAAGTTGTCGCTCCCCGCCCTTTACTGTCAGGTCGGCACCGTGCAGGCAGTCCCTAAGAAGAGTGCAGGCGCACTGCTCGATCCGCAGGATTTGTTAGCCTACCTAGACGCGGTTATGGATGCCTATCCAGAGACCAGGGTTTGGAATCTTTCCTTCAACGAACCTGGGGCTTGTGATGTTGACGCGGTTAGCTATCTTGGCCACGGACTGGCTCAGTTGGCCCGGAAGCATGCCGTTCTTCCTGTGATTTCGGTGGGCAATAAGCCAGGTGCTTTATTGCAACCGCCTGCCGATTGTGAGGCGGCTCTTACAATAGGCGGGCGTCTCCATACTCCCGATGGATCGCCGGGCGGGGCATGTCCCGTGAGCCTGCAAGGCCCTGGACCTTCAAGCATGCTGAAGCCAGAGCTTTCCCATTTCTCGCATGTGCGCGTGTTGGGGGGTCTGACGACGAAAGGCTCCAGTTTCTCGACTGCCTTGACGTCGCCGCTTGCCGCCCATGCGATGGAACGTTTGCGCGAGCCGTCCCCAGACTTGGTTAAGGCGCTGCTCTTGCACAGCGCCGACGGCGACGGATTCGACCCAGCCGTCGGCTTCGGCTCGCCGAAAGAACCGTTGCCGTGGGAATGTCCGCCCGGGTTTGTGACCTTACAATGGACCGCAAATCTTAAGCCGGGCGCGGCGTATTACTGGGAACTTCCCATCCCGCCGGCCTTGAAGCGGACCGGGAAGCTCCGCGGGTTTGGCAGACTGACAGCAATCTTAAATCCGCATCCGTTGGTCAGTGACCTCGCCGGCCCGAATTATTTTAGCGCCAGAATTGAGACGGCTCTGCAGTTCGAGCGTGGCGAGAAATTTCACAATCTGCTCGGTTCTTTGCATACCGGCAAACTGACGGAGGAGCAGGCGCGGAGGATTGACCATAAATGGAGCCCGGTGCGCCACCACGCGAAGGCATTCCGCGGCGTCGGCTTCGATGGTGACAACCTACGGGTCTATGCTCGAAGCTTCGTGCGCGATCTTTTTCTTTATCCCTACGACTCCATCGAAGAAGTGCCCGAGATGGAAGTGGTCTTCGTTCTAAGCCTTGGGACGGGCGACGACGATGATGAGATCTACCATGAACTTCGCGACGCTCTGGGCGCATTCGTGGAAACAGCAGTTGTCGACCTTGAGATCGAGGTCGAACAGGATTCTTAGCCCAACCAGGTGCGGGTCGCGCCGGATTCTTTTTTCAAACAAGGGGGTGTTTTGACCCGCACCCGACCCACACGGCCCCCGCGCGGTGCAGGTCGCCAAAATCATCTCACAGAAGGTGGTCCCTATGCGCTCGCTTACCTATCCACCCGTTGGATGAGGCGATAACGCCAGGAGCCCTTCTTGTTCAACGATATTCCCGAAACACCACTTGAGCAGGCCAGGATGCTTGAAAACGTGCTACTGGCCGCGTGTGAAGGTGATCGTACGGGCAACACGCTCTACATCCGGCTTCGCGAGATCTTCCTAGGCGCGCCGAGCGCCAAGCCGCTGCTTCCATCTTTTGTCCGGAGTAGCCGTGACCTCAATCATTTTTGGTCCTACATCAAAGGCCAGTCAGGACAATGGGAGCCGCGGCGCGTCCATGTGCGGAATGCAATGACGCCGCTGGTGGAATACCTCGAAGGGGCAAATAAAACCCCCGTCGATCCAATCGTTTCGGACGTGCTTCAAAGTTTCGACGCCGATGGCGTGCTTAAGGTTTGGACCAAAGCATTGGAGCGACGGCACACCGATCCAGAAGGCGCAATAACGAGCGCGCGAACCTTGCTCGAAACGGTGTGCAAACGCGTCCTAGATGAAACCGAAACGGAGTACGACGACAAAGAAGATCTTCCGGCGCTTTACAAATCCGTAGCTACGAAGCTTAACATCGCCCCAAGCCAGCACACTGAGAAAATTTTCAGGCAAATCCTGGGCGGCGCTACCAGCGTTGTCGAGGGTCTCGGATCGCTAAGGAACAAGGTCGGGGACGCGCACGGTCATGGCAAGAAGGCTGTGCGACCGAGCAAGCGCCATGCACAGCTCGCGGTGAACCTTGCGGGTACGATGGCTACTTTCATTGTGGAGACATGGAACGAACGCTTGCTGAGCTCTTCCTGACTAGGCAAGCCGATTTATATTGGAGGCTGTGATGGTCGAGGTGTCAAATTTTTTTAAGGAGATAAAAAAACACCCGGACCGTTTCTATCTAATTCATTATTCATCCCAAGGACTCTTCGACGAAGGACTCGACGGAATGTCGCCGAAGATTACCTCTATCGTCGTAATGCACTATGCGACAGGTCAAACTGTGAGTTTTGCGGTGCACACCGAGGCAGAGACCTTGGGTATACCTCGCGATCAGGTCGCTGTCCGTTACAATGAAATCGAACTTCAGCTTTTGACCCGCTTCTATAATTTCGCGCGTGATCGTCGTGAGCGGAATTGGGTTCATTGGAATATGCGAAACATCGTTTATGGATTTGAGCATCTTGAACATCGGTATCGATTGCTGACTGGACTAGAACCTCCCTCCATTCCTGTTGAAGTCCGTTTAAATCTGAATGATGCACTGAAAGTACGATATGGCCCCGACTACGCCGGCGATCCAAGGATGCGTACCTTGATGCTACTTAACGGTCCTCTCTCTCCTCAATTTTTGTCCGGTGCTGAAGAAGCTGAAGCGTTCCGAAATGGAGAGTATGTTCGCTTAAATAGCTCAACCATCAGCAAGGTTCAGTTCTTTCAGTGGCTCATCAAGCGTGCGTTGATCGGAAAGTTGCGTACGGCCGGAAAAAGCTTTGCGAATCTCGTTGATCGAGTTCTCGAAAGCCGTGCTGCACGCATGTGGGCTTTAGCTGGGACTTCGCTAGGTGTACTGTTAGGGCTATACAATATTGTGAAACTTCTGCTGTCTGCCTTGTAGAAATTAGCAGCTGTCGCCGAGCGGCAGAATTTAGCATCCAGATTGGACGGCGCTGACGATGGCTTCGTGCCGTTCCCGGCAAAAGCCTCGGTGCCAGCTTGGAACGTTCGATGGGTTCCCACAGACTAATCTTCGTATCTCCTGGGTGCGGGACGCGTCGGGGATTATTTTTTCCAAACAATGGGGCATTTTGGCCCCGCACCATTGCCAAACCTATTGTTACGCTTGGGTTATCTCACTTCTCCCGGGCCCACCATGAAATCATTAGCTTTTTTGCTTTTTGGTTGGCGCCTTTTTCCGGCTCGACCAATGAAACGTTCCCGCCCCGTCCTGAAACGTCGCTGGTTGTTTCGACGTGATCGCCTCCGCCGCGCCCCGCATGTAGTCGGGATGATGGTGGCCATAGGTCCGCTCGATCATCTGCGCTGACATGCCGAGGTAGCCGGCGGCCTGCCAGATTGGCACGCCGCGCTGCATCAGCCATGTCGCCGCCGTGTGCCGCAGCGTGTGCGGCGTCACCTTGCCCCACAGGCCAGCAAGGTCGACGGCGTGCTTGAAGCCGGTCTTGACCGATTTGACCGGCGCCCCTTGCCATTCCACGAAATGCGACGCCACGATGCCACGGCGCACCCAGCCGCATATGTGCCAATAGCCGTGGCGGTATCGGCGCCGGCGCCAGCCGGTAATAAATGCCTTGGTCGAGGTCGACGAACGAATGGCCGAGATCGCGGTACGGTGACGCCGAGGCAATCGCGCTCGCGCGAGTGCCTGTATGGAGGCCGATCAGTATGCGCGTAGAAGTTGTTATCGTAAAAATCGCCTGCTTGCGAGTCATTTCGCAAGTTCCCTTGCGGCCAAGTAATGGAGCCGCCATCGAAATTGGCCGCGACGTGATAAAGGAGGACGACAATTGGTCGATCGTCATTCCGCCGGCGGATACGAAGACCAACACTTTCCTCGACTTTGAGATTCCGGAGTCCGTACGCCGTCAGTTTGAAATTTATCTAACGCTAGTACGCCCTCGGATGCTGCGTCGTCCCGGATGCAAAGCCCTTTGGGTGAGTCCCAAAGGAGGGCCACTCTCATACTCGGCAGTCTGGCCAGTGTTCGCGAGACATTCAACTGAACGGCTAGGCATTCGGATCACACCACATGATGTCCGTGACGCTGCGGCAACAACGTGGGCGATCGCAGCGCCGGACCGAGTAGGGATCTCACGAGACCTGCTCGCTCACGCCGACCTGCGCACGACAGAAAAGCATTACAATCGTGCTAAAGGAATCGAAGCGAGCCGAGCACACAGCCGCGTCATCGCGGAATTAAGACGCAGATTCAGGCGAAACTGAGTGGCACGAGCGCTCTCGTCTCGTCAGCGATTCGCGTAATGACAGGTTACGCGGGCGCGATCCGGCAAAGCGCTTGGAATCCCTCCTCTGGCGGCTCGAGGCATCATTCGCTCGCATCGATAATCGCAGCGCGAAGGTATTCTTTAAGACTCCCGCCGGCTGCTCTTGCTACATCATCAGCGGAAATGCCCACTTCTGCCGCATCGGCTATGCATTGGGCCACAGTCGCGTCGAGTTGCTCAAGCGCGCGCGGTTCCGCGTAGACGTTGGCTTCCCGCCAGTTCTTGAGGAATTCGATTGGAATTTCTGCCACTAGCCCTCTTTTGTGCGGCCTTATCATAATAGCAAGCCACTAATTCAGGCGACCCCAATGGATGGCGCAATTATCCCGATCGGTTTGTTGGCTCTCCTGATCCTCGCCTTTCAGCACGAGATGAAGGTCGACAGAAAGATCACGAAAATATGGGTAGGTCTGCAACGGGTCTGATCCGTCCGTTGGCATTAGGATGCTGGTGCACATCGCCGCCTTTTTGATCGCGACCTTCCTGCGCCGGTGCCTGAAATCTCACTTCGTGAGCTGCTCGCGGATCGACTGCAACTCGCGCCGGCGTTTTGCGCTCGTTTTGGGGTAAGACATTTTGAGTTCTTCGAACGTATCGACGACAATTCTGGATACTATCAGCCGAGCATTCTCCTTATCGTCGGCGGGGACGACATACCAGGGCGAGCGATGGGTACTTGTCGCACCGAGGCATTCCTCATATGCCTTCATGTAGTGCTTCCAAAATTTCCGCTCTGCGATATCCGCGAGACCGAATTTCCAATTCTTGTCCGGCTGGTCGATGCGCGCCAGAAAGCGCTTTCGTTGCTCCTCCTTCGAGAGGTGGAGGTAGAACTTGATGATGCGGGTTCCGTTGACGTAAAGGTGCTTCTCCAAATCCACGATCGAACGATACCGGTTGTGCCAGACTTTCTTGTCGTGATGCGGCGTGTCCGGAATCGCTTCGCTGCGGAGAATCTCCGGATGCACGCGGGCGATCAGTACCTCTTCATAATAGGATCGGTTGAAGATGCCGATTCGTCCGCGTTCCGGCAGATCGCGGCTAGTGCGCCAGAGAAAATCGTGTTTCAATTCG
>Ga0181525_10001106_pt1 | contig 23251 bp, 23 predicted proteins | sample PEATcosm2014_Bin_48_FD_121100 | JGI IMG/M metagenome (GOLD analysis project Ga0181525, IMG submission 121100) | Peatland microbial communities from MTU Mesocosm Facility, Houghton, MI, USA - PEATcosm2014_Bin06_10_metaG | ecosystem: Environmental > Terrestrial > Soil > Wetlands > Peat | place... | reverse complement strand
TTGCAAGCAGACCCGTCAACTCAGGAGCTGTATCGGCGTGCAGCGGAAGTATATCACCAACTAAAACACGTTGGACGAGGGGCCACCGCCCAGCGGCGTGCTGCGTCAATTTTCCTGGCGTTGATACAAAGGGATCCAAACGGCCAAAAGGGAAAAAGCGCCAAGCAGATGCTCCAAGCGCTGGTGGACAACAAGGTCGTGTTTCCCGACTGGAACGGTCACACGGGTCTAAGCGCTACGGCTCACGCCACGCACGCGCCAGCTGCGCAAAGTGCGAGCACGAGAACGCGGAGAAGACCGGTCCCACCAATGTGGGTCTCCTTCTCGTTTTCGAAGCCGGGTTTGGCCGTCGATCCGACTTTCGGGGGAGACGGGGCCGCTGGTGCTGCCGTGGACAAAGACAGGCAGGCCTCTATCAACAAATCTGGGGACATGTGCCGGTCAAACTCTCAGCGATCCGATTGGTGCGGCGATGGAAATGGAGGCACGCTGGAGGTTTGCCACGGGATGCCGGGCACAAAATGGGTTGCCCTGGCGACCAGCAATGACGGCACACTCGAGGACTGGGGTGACGGGGAAGCTGTTGGCTATGACGACCAGAACGGGGCCAATCAAAATGCACTTGCAAACTGCGGGAATTTTCGCTGCCAAATAGTTTGGAGCCAGAGTGTCGATTGCGGTGAATTGGTCAGCGAGGGATCAGCTTTCTGCGGACCCAGCTCACAAGGCGTTATTGGACATTGGATTCACGTGTGGACCGACGAACCGAACGCCACATACTCCAATGGCGATCGCCTCATATTTTCGGTTCAGGGAAATGAAGTCGCCATGTTTGATCCCACTTTACCAAACGCAATCCAGCGGGTGGAATTACTTCCAGAAGGCGGCAGCACATACATCGTTAGCATGCCTACCCAACGAAAAAATCCCAATGTGAACGGAGGCGCATGGTACGTAGCAGACTTGCCATTTTTCCTTTCGTTCAATTCTCTTGAGGAGGCCAAAGAGGCACAGGCATATTTCAAGTACCACGTTTGCAAAGGACGATAAGATGGACACAAATCGGGCCCCAGGGGGGCGTCCGCATTTTCGCCCGAGTTAGGGTCAGTTTCTGCAAATGGGCGCTGGCGGATGGGGTGTCCGCCGAATAGCAATACTAAGTGTTTGATATGCCTGACCTTGTCAACGCGCTGGGCTGCCGTTCCCACAAATCTTCCATCAAATGACCTCGTGAGGAGCGTGCCGCGATGGGGGCAAGTGAAGCGCAAGCAGCGACCGGCTGGCGCGCGACGATGGCACCGCAAGACGTTGCACCCTGCGCGCCAGATTTTCCGCGCCGGTCAATGGGACGACCTCCTGACCCTCCGTCCCTCCGGGGGGGAGTGGTTATATTTTACAGCTTCGTCACGCCACACTGGCCCCGACTCCCGATAGATTCCAAAATTGGCTTTGGTGCTATCATGTTCGGGGGAACGTAGTAGCACTTAGGAACGACCGTGGGACTGAACAAACGCATCTGGATTGACCGGGACCCCGTCTACGAGGACGTTCGGCGCCAATTTCTCGAATATGCGAAGCTCCACGAGTTCACGCATCGCATTCCGAGACGCCAAAAGAACCGGTGCCCGGTCTGGCCAAGGTGCCTCGATATCGCCGCCGCGCGACTGAATTTCGAGCACCGCCGGATAAACGGTGGCGTGTGCTTTCGCACCGAAGCTGAGCGCGATGCGGTCCGAGCGCTCGCCGAAGCTCTGTGGGAGGAACGGCTCAGCGCGTCGGTAGAAGAGCGCTGACGCTCCGCTCCTGAATTGCCTAACGAATCGGTAATTACTCGCTGCGATGATGGCACCTCAGCTTTGCTGCTTTGGCGGGGTCAGCGATGCGCCATCAACTCAAGCTACTTTTCGTCTGTGTCTGTGCGGCGGTCGCAGTTGCGTGCTCAACACCGTATCAGGATATGGGACTCTTGGGCGGCGTGAGCGCCACGCAAATCGACGCTAACACCATGCGGATCAGCTCGCGCGGAAATGCGTTTAGCGATATCGGTCGGATGAAGGATTACGTGCTGCTGCGCGCAGCCGAAGAAACGCTCAAGAGGGGATACGACGTTTTTTGGATCACAGACAGCGAGAATGTGACGCGAGCAGAGACCGTCCACAATTCTGAAACTCATTCGGAGCCCGTGATGGGCTCGGCAGTCGTTCCCGGCTACGGCCCCGTACCTGTCATGGGGGTGGGCCACTACACCACAACCAGCTCCAGCACGATCATAAAGCCCGGCGAGGATATCTTTGTGAAGATGTTCAAAGGGCCGAAGCCGGATGTCCCCAACGTCTACTCCGCTGCCGAAGTCGTGACGTATCTAGGGCCGAGTGTCGTGGGTGACCACTATGTGCCGCCGGTCCCGTTGCGGCCCGTCCACACGCCAGCCGTCGTTGCCGCACAGCCAGATGTGGATGCTCCGCCGGCTAAGCCCGCGTGCACGGAGAGTGATCGACAGCTTGCGGAGCTGGCGAAGCGCAACGGGTACCAGTACGCTGAGACGTGCCAATAGGGCCGTTGGGAGCGTTTCATGGGCTGGCAAAACGCGGCGCTCAGATACTTTCAATTCATAATCGCTTTTTTCAAGACTGATTGCGGCGTAGCGCTAGCTATGTCGTCGCTCCTGATTTTTTATTTCGGCTTGCTAGCGCTTGCCGCGGGGTCTTTCGTTCGATTTTCAGGGTCGCTCGCTGAAAAGCGTGCGGCAATTGAAGACGAAGCCGTCGCCGTTGCGACGCGCAAGCGTGTTGGACGCCCAGCCAGCGATCCCGAAAAGATATGGTTTCGAGCCGCCGAGAAGGAAGTTCAAGCGTTTGATGTGCGAATTGATAAAACCGCGACGCTGATCGTGCGTCCACTATTGCTAACAGCGCTGGCAAATTTCATTCTCGCGCCGCTCTGCATCATAGGGCTCCTGCGCCTGCTGGGCGCTCTCTATTTCCACTTTCCGGCTGTCTACGCCGCATTAGGTTTGGGCGATGCGAGAAGCGCGAGCATGTACGGTGCTTGTGGATTGCTGTTCGAAGGTCTAACGCGTGCTCTCACCTTTGAAGCTGGAGAGGCGTTTCATATCGGGCGCCAGCTGTACCCCGCATCGCTGGACGTGCTGCCCGTCTCGGCGCTGCTTTGGCCGCTCGAAGTATCCACCGCAGCGTATTTCTATTTCTCGCTTTACGAAATGGCGAACCATTACCGCGGCGTGATGAAGTGGACGAAGGAACGGAACGCTCTAGCCGCTGAGCTGCGAACCGCTGCTGCGGACAGCAAAATAAGCGTCCTCTACGAGGGATTACACAAGGACCGTAGCCCGCGCTTTTTCTCTGGAGCTACCCCTCCGCTCTTGCAGGGCGCATCGCTCGCGACGCTCGGCCGCGTCACCGCGAAGCTTGAAGCACCTCTGCCGTAAACGCGTCGGCGGCAGCATCTGGATAAAGTGCGTCGAGCGACGGCCCCGCGCCAGAAGCGCGCAAAGCTTCAAAGTTAGCCCGCTGTCCTCTCCGCGGAACGTTGTATCAGGTTCAGGCGCGCGGGGCTCGGTGACGGAATGCCGATGCGATATGTCGTTCGACGCCGGCGCCGTGGTGATTGCGTGGCTAACGCACTTTTCTAATGTGCTGTTGCGATGGACGATGTACCGTTGCAGGTCAAACATTGGAGGCGACGATGATTAGGGTCGGTGACCCGTGCTACGGAATTCGGTGCAAGAATTGCGGGCGCCCGGTTGCGGTTCGCTGCGATGAAACGCGAGGGCTTGCGCCGATTTCATATACGACAAAAGCGACGCATCGTGTGACGTGCCCGTGGCCCAATTGTGGGCACGTGAGCAGATTTATCCCTGCAGAGGTCGGACCTTTGGAGGCGTTGATTGACCAAGAATTAGATGTATGGCCCGAAGTCAGCGCAGCGCGTCCTCTCTCGCCTGACGGCGTATAGGCCTTGGGAGTTACCGATGGCGCGCCGCTCCTAGACGAAGGACGTGGCGACACGAGGGCCTCAGAGCTTCTGGCGGTCAGCCGCTGCGGGTTCTGAACAGGCCGGAGCGCCGACACTCGAACCCGCCTGTCGCGTACCTTCCCAATCGAAATCCACGGTTTGGTTGATGCGAACCAGAGACTCAATCGGTGTCGTGATGTCGGAAATATCGCCGATTATGAGCTTCAACGGTTCGCGCGAACCGGGACGCACGGCAATGCGAAATTCGTTTTGATGCGCGAACTGGAGTGGCTTGCGGAAGGGGCCGGTGTCCCCCGAATGCGTCGCCGCGTCGAAATACTCCACCATCCTGTACTCGCAGCCAAGGTCGGCCTTCTCGGCTGCTGCCATAACGCGGTTCAAAAAAACTTGCGTGTCGAGCACGACCAGAAACGAATCTCCAAAGGCCAGATTCCTAGGGTCGACAAATGGACCGTCGTGCGGGCCGGTGACGGCAAACATGCAGAACACGTTGCAGTGAGTTGATTCGCCCAGTCCGACGACGAGCGGCCCGGCCAAATCGCTGGAAAGAATTTTTATCGTGGAGCCGTCGCGTTTGTGGACGGTCAACGCTCGAACGGCGCTGGGCTGGAAAATTCGGTCGGAACCTTCCAAACGATCCGAGCGCTCGCTGTCATTCTCAAGTCTGGAGAAGTAGTCGCGAGGATTCATGTAGAGCAGACCTTGCCGCCGGAACGCTTCAAGGTGCTCGGACTGGCCGAACTTTATCAGTATGGCCCAATCGGGCTGCGGGTCAAAAGAAGCCTGCATCGGTCCTCTCGCTTGCCGCGAATCGGCCACTCATTTTACCGCGCGCCCGCGTCGGGCACATCACTGCACGGTACCGCGGGGACGCCAGCGAACAAGACTCTCTTAATATTTTCCGCCGATGCTGCACTCAAGCAAGCCGATGGCTTGCCTATGTGCTGCGATTTGTGCGCAAGCGAGGCCCGATGGGCCGCTCGCGTGCTGCAAGGCACGAAACGCACTCTCCGACGGTCATGCGGGGTTTTGCGTTTTCCCGCCAGTATCGCGCTTGCCGCGATCAGTTGCGCCCAGACGACCACCCCCCGCAACGCTTTGCGCGCAAAGAATCCCGCGCGCTGGGAGAAACGCTATGTCCACCACCGATATGAACGACGTGCGCGCGGCCGGCGCGCTCACGGTCAATGAGTTTTGCAGGGTCTACGCAGTTGGTCGGACCTTGACCTACCGTCTGATTTCGAGCGGCGCCATCGAAGCACGTAAGGTCGGCGCCAAAACGCTGATCCCGCGCGCCTCGGCAGAGCGCTGGCTGGCGTCGCTCCCGAAAGTTGGGAGCGCAGCATGAGCACCGTCTATCGCGAGGTTTCGCGCGGTGAGTTCCTGCGGCGCTACTTTGAGGCAGCAGATCGAACCGCCCACGGCGGGCCATCGTTTTCCTGTGTCGCCGTACCGCTTGCGGAAGGCGGCGCGACGTTCGCCCTTCGCGATGACCGGGGCGAGATTCGTCTGACGGAAACGGAGGCCGATATTGACGGCGCGCGCGTGGGCAGGATCGACCAAGACGCGGCTATCGAAATCCTCGCCGCATGTGCAGATTTCCTGCTTGCTAACCCGGACGACCGGCGCACTCGCAAACTTCGCCACAAGATTCTGTTTGAGCAAATGCCAGTCGGCTTCCATTGGGTGGCAACGCCGGACGGCCGTCACCTGATCCGCGCTTATAACGCCGCGTATTCGCAGCCGTGGCCGCCCGGTGAGTGGCGCGAGCTAGCCGCCCATCCGAATGAGTACGGCGACATTTGGCGCATCGGTGAGCGCACGCCAGAAGACCAAGACCGCTTTGGCGGCGGCTCGCTGTACTTCGGCGGCCCTCCGTCGCTGCAGCGCTGGGCGCAGTTTGAGACCACCGACGCCCGTTTGTGGGCGGAACGCGCGGCGTCCGGTGGCGGAAATCCATGAAGCATTCAATAAATCGAAAGCCCAGCGTTGGCGCGCCGGGCTTCGTGGTGATGGATAAGGAAGTGAAGTGTCATGGTTATAAGAAATCGAAGCGCAGAGCACAAGACAGTGCCCCCTCGTGTGATGAATGGGACATTAAAGAACGGCGTCACTCCGAACAGAGCGCTTGCGCCTGTTGAGCCGTCCTATGTGCGCTTGGCGCGTGAATATCTCGGCGCGCGCGGCGTAACGCTAGAGCAGTTCGAAGCAGCCGGCGGCGAAGTCGTACCCAACGCACGCGCTGTCAATCCGGTCTATCCGGCGGCACCCGCGCTCGTCTTTTATTTCTCCGATCCGCGCACAGGTGAGCCGATGACGTTCACCGATGAGCGCGGCCACGTGCGCAGGTTCCAACGCGTCAGGCCCTTAGGGCCACGGCCTCTAGACGCTCCGAAGTTCCTGCAACCACGCAACAGCGGCACACGTGTCTATTTCGCGCGTCATCCGGCGGTGGATTGGGCGACCGAACTGTCAGACCCGACCCGCAGCCTCATCGTGACAGAGGGTGAGACACGCTCGCTCGCGGGCGCAGTGCGCGATCCCGAATTGCCGCTCCCCGTAATCTCGATCACCGGCGTTGACTGCGGGCAGATAGACGGCAAGCTCCATCCCGATCTCGCAGGCATTCCGTGGCAAGGACGGCAAGTCTTTTTGGCGTTCGACTCCGATGTGGCCCGGAAGCCGGATGCACGCCACGGGATCGACAAGCTCATTGCGCTCCTTACGTCTGAGGGCGCCCAAGTTTTCGAAACCGCGCTCCCTCATACGGCAGAGGGCGGGAAGCAAGGTCTAGACGACTTGCTCGCTGCCCATGGCGCGCGCGCCTTCGTGGCGCTCGTTCAATCGCCCGAAACGCGGACGGTGAAGGGAGTCGGAGCGTTCTCCCCACCCGTCTCGCTCACGGAATTGTTGACCACGCCATACCCGCCAACGGAGTGGATATGGAACCCGTTCGTGCTCAAGGGCGAAGTGAATTTGCTGTTCGGCGATGGCGGCACCGGCAAATCACTCCTCGCGCTGCATCTTGCCCTTGCAGCCGCCGCGGGCAAGCCGCTGTTCGGCGAAGCGACGATGCGAACTCCGGTGCTCGCGCTCTTCGCCGAGGACGGGCCGGGACAGGTGCAGCAGCGTGCGCGAACAATCCTGAGAGATGGCCGCGTCGGTGCAATAATCCCCGATCTGCCCGTTCGGTTCTGGTGTCAGCCGAGTGGGGACGTGCTGCTTGCCCAAATAGCCGACGACGGCACGGTGACTGAATTGCCACGCCTTCGCGCCCTTCGTGCCGAACTAGAGTCATGCGGCCGGCCGGCGCTCGTGATCTTGGACAGTCTGGCGGACTTGTTCGCTATGAATGAAAGCCTGCGGCTCCCGGTCAACGCGGCGCTGAAACAGGTGCTCGGCGGGCTGTGTCGCGACTACGGCGCCACAGTGCTGGTTCTCGCCCATCCGTCGAAAGCGTCGATGCAGGATGGCTCGCACTATAGTGGTTCGACAGCCTTCAACAACTCCGTTCGCCAGCGCTTGACGCTTGAGATTGTCGAACGCGAGGCGAGCGATCCTATAGACGGCGCTCCGCCACGGGTTCTCTCAGTTGCCAAGAGCAATTACGGCGCACATGGCGAAAAGCGGCTTTGGTACTGCGGCACCACGATCATGGACGCGCCGCCGCCGCAGTCGGCTGATGGACTTGGCGCTGCGTTCCACAGGGCCTGCGTCGAGGGTGCGTTGGAGGCCGCACGCAAGAACATGCCGTGCAACAAGAAACACATCAACGAAGGCGTGTTCAGGCATGTAGGGAAAGTTCTAGGTCGGCGCCCGTCGCCAAAGGACATTACGAAGGAATTAGAGCTTGCCGTGCAGGCGGGCGAACTGCGCTTCGTGGAAGGCGAAAAGAGGCGGGCGGGCGGTTTCTATCCACCCGACGAAAACGAGGCGATTGCGCTGGCCGTCGCGACCAAGAACGCCATTGCTCGGGCCGAGGAATAGGTGCGCCCATGAAGCCCTTGAACGTCCAAAATCACGCCCAGAATTGGGAAAAATCGCGCCCAGAAACACGCCCAGAATCGAGAAAAACCGAGCCAAAATTGGGGGTGGGACATAACTCCACACCTCTACGTGCCTTCGGGCTTACGTTGGGCTCACCCGGCACGTATCACTCCGTCATTTGTCGGTAGAGGCAGACATGACCCGCACGCTTACGATTGCCGATCTCACCGACCCGCGCGAGCGGCTATTCGTCATGGCCGTTTTTGAGTTGGGCGGGCCGCATCGTGGCGCTGAGGCCGCGTTGCGCGCCGGCTATGCTGAGACGATGGAGGACGCGGCGGACGCCGCTGCCTACCTGTTGGGGGCACCACGTATCGCGAAAGTCATCACAGGGGAGACCAAATCGCGCTTCGATGTGGCCGCTGTGGCAGCGTTCAATACGTTGCTGGAAATCTGCGCAGACACAGACGCTCCCGCGAACGCGCGCATTTCGGCGGCGCAGGAAATCTTGAACCGCTCCTCCATTGGTCCCGTGCCGAGCCGTTCGCTGAGCGTCACAGCGCACGCAGGAGGCATTGAGGAGTTTCTTGACCGGCTGGACCAGATGGAAGCAGGGGAGCGCGCGGCATCGGATGCAGACGCTGCGCTGATCGACGTTACGCCGGGTTCTGACGAGGCCGCTATTTCAGCACACCAAGCCCACTCAGCAACGAGCACAGGCCGCCGCCGGCAAAGATGAAGAAGCCGGTTCCGTATGCGATGCGATGGACCCACCTGTCGTAAGTCGATTTCTCCGCCCACTCCTGCGCGTCTCGCTCCGGCACTTCCCCCTTAAACCGCGAATAAACGTATCCCGCAGCGCCGAGAACCAAGACGCCATATCCTAAGTCGAGAACGAGGCGCGCAAGAAAACGTAGCCCGCTGGCGCCTAGAATCTCGTCAAGCGCGAAGAGTGCGAACACCACCGCAGTGACAGCACCTATGTATGCGAGAGTGAATCCGAGGATGTGGCGCCATGCCGAAAGCACGATGACGGCGAGGATGACTCCGCCTGCGATTTCGAGCACCACCATTTTGTTTCTCCTATGCCTTCGGCCGCGGTCATGCCGCACCCCGGCACCTGAGCATTGCGCGCAAGGTCTGGCGCATCAACGCTTGGTCTGTCTTGCGGTTAAAAATATCCTATTTTGGGTTTAACCCATTACAGGATTAGTTGAATTCGGGTCGATTCAGTCCGGCCCGCTCGATGCCACGTTCGCAGCATTCTGACCGCTACAGGAGGTTTCGCGAACTGCTGATCCATGTGCGACATCAGAAGAACCTGACGCAGGCCGAAGTTGCGCAGCGATTGAAGAAGCCACAATCGTATGTGTCGAAGTACGAAGCGGGAGAGCGTCGGCTGGACGTTATCGAATTTCTCGAAGTTGCCGAAGTGCTCGGCGTTCAGCCTTGGACGCTCTTGCGACAGCTCGGCTAGTAGGCCGCCGAAGCAAACCTTGTCGTCGCTAAATCGAAAACCAAGCGTCACGCGCGCATGGCGAGCGCCTGACGCGACCGCATTCATTTGAGGTAGTCGGTCAGCCCTTGGCACGAGTTCATATATTGCGGAGCTTCTTGCCGGGAAATTTTGTCGCAAGATCGCCGGCGCATCGTTCAACGAGTGTCATCTTTGATGCGCCCGGACGCATGTTTGCGATGACCTCCACTTCAGCAATCATTCCGAGGCAGCTTCTGGAATCCATTTGTCCGCACTCTTGGAGCAGGGCATAGGCACCATAGGGTTTCAGCTTTTGCTGATAATCTCGGTACATAGTCATCGCCGCGTAGCAAACCGCTCTCGTAGTGTAGGCCGGCTGGGGCCCTTCCAAGCCGCAAGCTATCGTTTCGTTCGGCTTTCGCTGCGCGTCTCTCTGCATGTCGTCATAGAATTTCGCCGCCTGCCTTTGATGCGCAGCGGAAGCCGGGCCTTCAGACAGTTCTTGGTCGGAATGCCATCGCCACGAAGCGACACCCTGAATTCTGTCCTGCAACAGCAAACCGGGTTCGGTCGCGCCGTTCGCTAACACCAAAGTGCTGTGGCATCTGGTGTGCGCATCCGACGTGTCTTGGCTGGTCGATGTCGCGCCGCGAATTGCAGCAACACGAGAGGGAGGGCCGCCATATTGACCGACTTTGGCGTTAAGCGCCGCGATGACGGCAGGATCGCTTACCTCCGGCTCTCCGCAACTGACGGCTCCCGGAAAGTATGTCTGCGCATTCGCGTCGGTCGGCGCCTGCGCAATCAGCAACGCGAATGTCGTCACGACTAGCGCGACCATCGGCTTGGACATCTTTCCCCCTCAGTGCGCGCCACAATAGCTGAGCTACGCGCAGAAATGTTTCCGTCGGCTCAAATTGCGCTGGACATCGCCCGCAGAGTGTTCTTGTAATGTTCTCATACCCCAAGTCGCCATTAGAGACAAGGGAGGTGGGACCAATGGGCTATACGGTGATTGATGACGAAGGCGCACAAGGCTCCGGCCTCACGCTGTCAGAAGCATTCGCACGCATGATGGCATTTGCCCGATGCGAGTACGGTTTCGGCCGCTTCAACGGCGATATGTGCCTTACAATTACGCAGACAGATGACGCGCCGGATGGATACGAGACGGAGCCGCCGCCTGCGCTGCGATCAAAGCTGTTGGACAACGACAAGGCGCGCGCGGAAATCATGCGCCGTTTCCTCAAGCACGGGATCAACGGCTACCGCATGATGACTGACGAAGATTGGCAGCATGAAGAACGCAAGCGCTGCGAACAGGAAGGCTTTCGGCCGGCGCGGCGAGTTGATGTTGAGTAGAGCAGCTTCATGGGTATGCGTCGCTATAGCGGTCCCGTCACGACCGTTGAGCAAGCCGCGTTCGCAGATTTGCCGATCCTAATTACGTGCCAGGAGTGCGCCCACTTCCGCCAAATGCATTCCTACCACCTGAAGCGGATGAAGCCCGACGCGGGCCAACTGCCGCTGTGGAATCCCGTCCCCGGCTTCTATTGCAAGGGCTGTCGTCGTAAGGTGTTGGTCGCAATCACTGCACCGATGCATTGGACATGAAAACTTTGAAGATCGCGCTTCTGGTCATAACTTTGCTCACCGCCGCGATTTCTGCGGTTTGCTGGTTCTGGTCCGCACGCATTAGGACGCCGCTTCCAATGGGCTACCTTAGTGGTCCGCCGAAGGAAGTAGTTGACCGCATCAATAAACAGAGCCTGTTGAATGCGATTGCGGCTGCGTCAGCGGGTGTGGCTGTAATCACCCAGGGCATCCTATCGTTCTTACCGTCCACCTGATCGTGAGAGACCATATGTGCGGGAAGTTCACAGCGATGATGACATGGGCCGAATATGTCGCGCTCACAGGAGTCGGCATTGAAGACTCCGGCCTCACAATTGATCCCGTCAAAGAGCTTGCCACCTTCACGCCAATGGCTTCCGCGCCGATCCTGCATCTTGGCCCCGTGCGCCAACGGCGCATCACGCCGATGCGTTGGGGATGGTTCGATCCGCGAGCGGCCAATCCGCTGCGCAGTTTCAAGCACCTCCACTCGCGCGCAGAGGCAATCGACACGACGCCCACATGGATGGAGGCGTTTCAGGAGCACCGCGGCGTGATCTTCGCCAAGCAATTCAACATCGGCGAAGAGCTACCGAACGGGAAAACGAAGCAATGGGTGTGCAGCCGCGCCGATGGTGCGCCCGTCGCAATGGCCGTAATCTTCAGTGAATGGGAAACGGTGTCAGGACCGCTGCGCGCCTTCGCGATGGTAACGACTGCATCGTGTCCGCCGCTCGCGGCGAAGGATGAACGTATGCCTGCGCTGTTATGCGATGACGCGGAAGTCGCAACGTGGCTTGGCGAAATGGGGGCGGCCAACGCCGAACTGAAAGCGCTGCTTCGCCCCTATAGCGGATCGCTTGTGATGCGTGAGCAAGAGCCGTCAAAGAAAGATAGTGCGCCGACGAAGCCGAAGAAGTCGAAGCCAGAACCGCAACCGAGATTGTTTTAGCGGCGTCGGGTCGCCATTACTCGGCGGCAGCGCGGCTCGTGGCGGATGGGCGAATGGTCAAGACATTCGGCTGCGCCGAGTGCGTTGTGCAGAACACCGCCCATGCCGCCATGAGCTTCCGTCGCTTGTCGAAGAGATCGCCCCGCCGATACGCCGCTTCCACCTTATCCCCGACCACATGCGCGAGCGCCGCTTCCGCAACTTCGGCGGGGTAGGTGGTGCGCTCCGCGGCCCAATCTCGAAATGTGGAGCGGAAACCATGCACGGTTAAATCGCCTCGCCCCATGCGGCGGAGTGTTTGCAGCATCGCCATGTTGGAGAGCGGCTTGCGCTTTTGCGCCCCGGGAAACACGTATTCGCTGCCGGCCGCAGCCTTATGGCGTTCCCGCAGGATCGCCAGCGCGGGCTTTGACAACGGCACGCGATGCTCGCGCCCACCCTTCATGCGCTCGGCAGGTACGGTCCATGTTTCGCCTTCGAGGTCGATTTCCGACCACTTCGCCGCGATGACTTCGCCTGTGCGCGCGGCCGTCATGATCGTCAATTGCAGTGCCAGCGCGCCCAAGCCTTCCTCGCTGCGCAGCACGGTCATAAATGCGCTGATTTCGGCGAAGGGCAGGGCCGCGTGATGTTCGACGCGCCGAACCTTGGAGCGCCGCGGGAAGAGGTTTTCGAGGTGGCCTTTCCAGCGGGCGGGATTCTCGCCTTGGCGATAGCCGCGCGTCGCTGCCCAATCGAGAATGGCTTCCATGCGCCCGCGCACGCGGCTCGCTGTCTCCGGCTTGACAGACCAAATCGGGTCCAAGATGCGATGCACCAAGGCAACGTCAACGGATTGCACCGGCAGATCGCCGACGGTCGGCATTACGTAGGTTTCGAGCGTGGCGGACCACTGCGCGGCGTGCTTGGAGTTTCGCCACGCTGCCTCGCGCGCGGCGATGTACCTTTCAGCGCACTGCCGGAATGTGACCGCACGGGCCGCGTCGGCGCGTTCCTGCGCGCGAACAGCGGTGCGAAGCTCAACAGGGTCTCTGCCTTGCGCCTTGATCTGGCGCGCTTCCGTGGCGGCCGTGCGCGCCTGTGCGAGGGTGATTTCTGGATACGATCCCAGCCCCATTTCGCGCGCCTTGCCGGCAAGCATGTAGCGGAACACCCAAGAGCGGGCCGTTGCGGACGTGACACGCAGATAAAGCCCGCCACCGTCGCCATGTAGGCCCGGTTTTTTCGCCAGCCGTTCCAAAGCGATGGCTTTTAGCTTCTCAATTGAGTGGCCCATGTCCGCGCCGTTCCCACAAATTCTCCCACAAATTTGTTCTGGTTGCGGAGGAATGGCAAAGAACGTTTGCAAACATAGTGAACGAATTTCTCTCGTATTTTCAGGCGCTTTCGACACGGCGGCGAATAGATGCGAACAGGGGAGAACAGGGCGCTGGCGGATGGGGTGGGATTCGAACCCACGAGACCCTTGCGGGTCTGCCGGTTTTCAAGACCGGTGCCTTCAACCGCTCGACCACCCATCCGGCGAGGGGGATCAGATACTGAACCTGTCGGACCTGCGCAAGCTGACGGCGGTCGTGGTCCGCAATTCGCTGCTTACAGGCAATTTACGGGGGCGAATGCGCGCGCGGGACGCATCGCAGTTGCCGATCCGCCTTGTGGCCCAAGGCGATAGGGCCGTGCGCGATTTCCTTTGCCTGCCCGGATCAGCGAAATAGCAACGTAACGCAATGCGGCCTATTCCGCGGCAGCGGAATTGCCCTTGAGGCGTCGAACAAGCGCGTCGATCACTTCGCGGTCGGCGCGCTCCATCTGAGGCTCGTCGCTCTCGTGGCGCGCCTCCTCCTTCCGCGCTTCGTCGAGCGCCATCTTCATCAGCCGCGGATCGCCCTCCAGCGCCTGCTCGAAGAGGCGGTGCACGAGATGCTCGAGCCGCGACCGCCGCTTCGTCGTCTTGCCGGTGCGCACGACGATGCGCTGGGTGAGAAGTGCGGCAACCAGCGCGCCGACATTGCGATCCCGGCGCGGCCGTCCCTTCGGATTGCCAGACTGGCCTTTCTTCCAGCGCGCCTGTTTCGGCGGTTTGCCGTAGCCGATGTCATAGTGCCGTTTCGATGCCATGTCGGTGTCCTTTCGTACACGCCAACGCGCGCGGAGCCCCGCGTGCGATGCGTCTGTTGTGGTTTTGGGTTTGGCGGGAAAGCCGGAATCAAAAACCCGGCCGCTCGAACGAGCGCCGGGCCAGGGCATTCCATGCTGACGGAAAGGCTAGGCCGTTTGATCAAACCCCGTCAAGCAAAATGAACAGGGAATTTTTTCGCTGATAGGGCGTGCTATTGTCCCAAAAGGCAACGAGAACGCAGCGGCGCTGACATCGACCGTATTTGCTGGCAGGTTCGGCCGCACCGCGCGCGCATGCAGGTGCCGTCCATCGCTATAGGTGGCGAGGCTGGCCGTACCAGTGCTCGAAATTTTCGCGAAGGTCGGCAGGGCATTGGCTCAGTTCACGCCGATTTAGCTCAAAATCGTAACTGTGGTGATCCAGAGCGCTTCGGATCATATGATATTCGCGCTGCCTGGCTGCTACGCCAATGGCATAATCGCCGTTGCCAATAAATAGGAAGAGTTGTTGTCCATTCACAAATTTGAGCACCAGCCCGCCATCTTCATAACCCTTTGGAGTGCGCCAGCAGGTAGCGCTCACTGCCCTAACATCTCTCCATTCTAGAATCTTGTTACGCTCAAATAGACCTTGATGGAGAAGAATCCGATCCGTGGAAGCGCAATAATAGGACAGCTCCGATCGCGCCCACGCTACCATAGAAGCTATTAGAATGACGGATGCGATCACCGCGGAGACCAGACTGTAATTTTGAACAAGTATTTTCCAATTGTCCAAAACTGGATTACCTGTCCCTGTCCACCTGTCGTTTGATACGCACCACGTCAGTGTGGCTGCGCTCACCGTCACCAAAATGGCGCTAAACGCTCCGGGAAAGCCGCTTCCCAGGGTTCCAGACATGAAGTGTGATCGCGGACACAGGTCGGCCCTCATAATCGGACCGAGTAAAAAGAACGGTAGAGCGGCATACGCTAAAAGCCCAACACATATGCCAGAATTTCCCTGATTGGCTCCAGAAATTCATAGCCGCTCTCATCGCCGCCGCGGTCGGTCATTCACTTAATCCCAAATACGAAAAGCAATTCCTTCGCGAGCGCCATGAACCGCACGGCTGTCTCGGCTTGCTTCAATCGATAGTCTGCGGGAGGCCCATACACGACGTTGCGACGCCGCGCGCACGGGAACGAATTTAGGAGGCCGTTCCTGACCATGACCGCGACCGGCCGCGTCTCGTATGCCCTCGTTTCGATCCACCATGCCGAAGCCTTGTACAAGTCGTGTTGCGATAGCCATGAGCGGAAACAAATCTGGCCGTTCGCCTTCATCCCGTCAGCAATCCCGGCGACATACATTCGGCACATGGCGACGACTTGAGGGCCGTTGTCGCTTGGTGGGTTCGCGCATAGCGATATGAACTGTGCGCCGGACATCGGCAACGCAAACGGATAGCCTTCGTCGGCAAGCGCAGGAACTGTCGCGAGCGCACAGACAAGCGCTACCGCCGCGAGAGACGGAAGTTTCATGGTGATCCCCTTCGATCTGTGAGGCCGTGACCTCAATGCCCATCCGACGTTAGAGTACTGCTTCTTGACCCGTGCGGAAACTTGGACCCAAGTTTGGGCCGTTTTCGACCTAAACTGACACTTCAAAAGGCCCCGGCAACCGGTATGATCGGGGCGTGATTTCCGGCCCCGCCACGTTCATCCCATGAATCGAAATTCGAAGAGCCGCACGCGGTTCGACCGGCGCGGTGTGTTGCAGGCGTTCACGGGCGCGGGCGCACTCGCTCTCGTCCCCGCGGCCGCCAAAGCGTCCGATACGGATTGGCCCGCCGTCGCGGCGAGCGTCAAGGCCGAGATGGCCTGGGCCTGGCGCAACTATGTCGAGCGCGCCTTCGGCCACGACCAGATCAAGCCCATCAGCGGTGGCGCGGAAGAGTTCTTCTTTCCGAACGGCCCCGGGCTCGGCCTCAGCATGGTGGAGGCGCTCGACACGCTTTACCTGATGGGGCTCGACGCGGAGCTCGAGGAAGCCGTCGGCTGGATCACGCGCAATCTCCACTTCGACATCGACGACCACATCCAGGTCTTCGAGACGAACATCCGCATGGTCGGCGGTCTCTTGTCCGGCTGGCTTGCGACGAAAGACAAACGGCTTCTCGATCTGGCCCAGGATCTCGGCAACCGGCTCCTGCCTGCGTTCACGCAATCGCCCACGGGCATGCCCTATCGCTTCGTGAATTTGCGCACCGGCGCGGTGCGCGATCCCGTCTCGTTTCCGGCGGAGATCGGAAGCTACATCCCGGAATTCGGCACGCTCGGAAAAGCCGTCGGCGATGCGCGTTTCTATGATGCGGCGAAGAACGCGTCGAAGGCCTGCTACGACCGGCGCTCGGCGCTCGACCTCATTCCCGACACGATCAATATCGAGACGGGGCAGTGGCAGAGCCGGCGCGCCTCGATCGGGCCGCCATCGGATTCCTATTACGAATATCTCTGGGGCGGTGCGTTCCTGTTCGGCGATGCCGATCTGAAACATTGGTTTGATGTCTTCACGGCGGCGACGCTGAAGCATCAGGCGCAGCGCGTCGATGGCCGTCTCTGGTTCGCGCAGGTCGACTATGAGACGGGCGCGGTGCTCGATCATCATCAGAGCGAGCTGGCGGCGTTCTATGCCGGGTTGCTGGCGAAAGCCGGGCACATGGCGCATGCGCGCGACTATCTCGAATCCTGGGCGGCGGTGCAGGCGCGTTTTGGCGTGCTGCCGGAAGGCTTCGACTTCGCGAAATTTGCGCCCGATCGCGTGACCAACGCGCTGCGTCCGGAATTCGCGGATTCCTGTTCGGCGCTGTATTTTGCCGAGCGCGGCGAGCATGTGCGGGCGCTTGCGCGCACCCACTTCGAGACCATGAAACGGACGAGCCGGGCGGCCTATGGTTACGCCGGCATCGCCGACATCACGACGTCGCCGATGAAACAGGACGATTCCTGTCCCGGCTATTGGTGGGCGGAGCAGATGAAATATTACTGGCTCATCTTTTCCGACACGAAACGCTTCGACTACGATCGCCACTATCTTTCGACCGAAGGGAAAGTTCTGATGGGGTTGCGATGAGCAAAGAAGATATGAGCGCCCGCCCTCCCCTTGAGGGAGGGCCGAAAAATTTGCGACGCAAATTTTTCGGGGAGGGGCAAACCTTCGGCACCTGTGGCAAACCCCGCCCCGAAAAATCCTCTGGATTTTTCGACCCTCCCTCAAGGGGAGGGTGGATCAGTGCGCTGATCTTCTTGGTCCTGGCTATATTGCCCGCCCAAGCCGCGCCGCCACCCGATCTCGCCGCCGAGGTCAATCCGTTCATCGGCACGACCAATGGCGGCAACACCTATCCCGGCGCCACGCTGCCGTTCGGCATGGTCGCCTTCAGTCCGGAAGAAACGCCGCTGCCCGGCAAGCGCTATCCCATCGCCGCACCCGGCGGCTACGAATATCGCGTCATCGGCATCAAAGGCTTCAGCCTCACGCATCTGTCCGGCACGGGCTGCACGGGTGCGAGTGGCGATATCCCGTTCATGCCGGTGACGGTGCCCGTCGAGATGTCGCCGTCCGCCGACAACAGCTTCTCGATGTATGCGAGTTCGTTCAGCCACGCGCATGAAGAGGCGTCACCCGGCTGGTACAAGGTCGCCCTCGACAACGGCGTAACGACGGAACTGAGCGCAACGCTGCGCTCGGCCACCGCGCGATTCACGTTTCCCGCCGGCAAGCCCGCCAATCTTCTCATCCGCACCTCAGACTCCGAAGTGGGTTCGAGCGATGCAAGCGTGCACGTTGATCTCGACAGGCGCGAGGTGACGGGCTCGGTCACCAGTGGCAATTTCTGCGGCTATCTCTCGCCGGATCGGCGTGAGAGCTATTACACGCTCTATTTCGTGGCCGAGATCGATCAGCCCTTCACAGTCGGCGGAGCTTGGGAGGACAAGCGCGTCCATGAAGGCGCGCGCGAGGCGCATGGCGGCACGACCTATGGCGATCGCGGCCATCCGCCGGGCGACAAAGGCTCGGGCGCCTGGATTTCGTTCGATCCGTCAAAAACACCGGTCGTCAACATGCGCGTTGGCATTTCCTATGTGAGCATGGACAACGCGCGTGCCAATCTGGCGACGGAGCAGCCGCGCTGGATGAACATATATGACATTCGCGCCACGGCACATGCGACGTGGAACGCGCGCCTCGGCCAGATCCGCATCACCGGCGGAAGCAAAGATCAGCGCACGGTCTTCTACACCGCGCTCTATCACGCGCTCGTCGAACCCAATCTCTTCAGCGACGTCGACGGCCGCTATCTGGGCATGGATGGCAAGGTGCATACGGTCGTGGCACCGCAGCGCGCGCAATATGCGAATTTCTCCGGCTGGGATGTCTATCGTTCGCAGCTCCAGCTGCTCACCTGGCTCGATCCGCAGCTGGGCTCCGACATCGCGCAATCGCTCCTCAATCAGGCGAACCAGAACGGCGGCACATGGGATCGCTGGACGCATCTGACGGGCGGAACGAGCGTCATGAACGGCGATCCGTCGGCGCCGGCCATTGCGGATATCTATGCGTTCGGCGGCCGCGATTTCGATGTCAAAGGCGCTTACGCGTCGCTGCTCGCGGCGGCGACCGTTCCGACGGAAAAGGACCTCAGCCATCACGGCTGCGAAGTCCAATGCATCGGGCAGCGGCCCGGTCTCGATCAATGGCTGAAGCTGCACTACATGCCGGTGGGCGCGCCGGGCTGGGGCGCGGCCGCGGACACGCTCGAAATGACGACGGCAGACTTTGCGTTGTCGGAACTGGCGAGCGATCTTGGCGATACGGCGAATGCGAAAATGCTGCGCGAACGTTCCGGCTGGTGGCGCAATCTTTTCAATCCGAACGCTGTGCCGGGCGAGGGCTACATCCAGCCGCGCAATGCCGACGGCACCTGGCCGAAATTCGATCCGGCGTCCAACACATCCGAAGACGGGTTCGTCGAAGGGTCGGGCGCGCAATATCTCTGGATGGTGCCGTACGATCCGCAAGGTTTGTTCGACGCCATGGGCGGCAACGCGAAAGCCGCCGCGCGTCTCGACCGCTATTTCTACGCGCCCGGCGGCAGCCTCGCGGTGACGAAGGCAGGCGATCTTCATGCCGAGCTGAACAACGAGCCGTCGATCGGCGATCCCTGGCTTTACGATTTTGCGGGCGAGTCGTGGAAGACGCAGAGCCTCATTCACGGAACGCTGGCGACGCTCTGGACGAACACGCCCGACGGCATCCCGGGCAACGACGATCTGGGCGAGATGTCGTCCTGGTATGTGTGGGCGGCGCTCGGCCTCTATCCGCTTTTTCCGGGGCGTGCGGAGCTGGTGCTCGCAAGTCCGCTCTTCACCGAAGCCGACATCGGACGGCCGGACGGCAATGTCGTCGTCCGTGCGAAAGGTGACGGGCCTTACGTGAGCGCGCTCAAAGTGAATGGCGTTGCGAGCGCGCAAGCATGGCTGCCGGCATCGTTTGCAAACAAGGGCGGCACGCTCGACTTCACGCTGTCGAAAACACCGAACCCAAAATGGGGCACTCCACCGCCGTCGTTTGGGCCGGTGCAGAAATAGGTGGTGGGAGTTAGTGGCGGACGGCGGCGCTTGTGAGGGGGCGAAGCGTTGGGGCGTCGTTCGCGAATTCGCCCGGCGGTCCGTCCACCTTGTAGCCTTTGGCGCGCAGGAGATTGGGGACGCCGATTTTCCCCACGAGATGGGCGGCGCCGACCGTGATGAAATAGGTGTGCTTCTCGTTGAGCATGGCGATGATCTCGGGCACCCACGCCGTGTTGCGATCTTCCAGAAGTTTTTTGCGCCAGGCGGGGCTCATCTCCGGATTGTCGGGGCCGACCGCGGCCAGTCCCTTGACGTCGCCTTTGTACCAGGCGGTGAACAGCCTCTGTCCCGACGTCTGGTCCTGGTGTTCCGCCAGGAGTTTCTTGAACGTGAGACGCAGCGCCGCCAGTCCCTCTTCGAGATTTCCGTCATCGGTCAGGATATGAATTTGCAGCGCATGGGTCTCCATGGCGCGGAAATCCTTCACGCCGCGCGCCTGTGCGGCCGCATAGACTTTGTTGTCGACGCCTTCCTCCGGCAGGAGCCCTTTCGGCCCTGCGCCCTCCGACTGGCCCTGGAGCACCATGGCGGCAACCCATGGCCGCAGATAGACGATGCCTTCCGGATCGCCGTGAATTTGAAAGATCACGTGGCGATAGTCGTCGCGCATCTCCTGATCGAAGAAGGACGGCAAGGAGAGATCGATGGGAAGAAGCGAATCCTTCTGGATGAGCATTCGCGCGTTGCTGCGCGATTCCTCGTCCATCGGCACTTCGAAGGCGAAGACGTCGGCGCGCTTCATGGCGGCGGTGATCGCCGGCGTCTGCCAGTTCACGTTTTTCGGCAGCGCATGGATCGAACCGAGGAGATAGGCCGTGCCCTTCGGGCCGTGCACGACCCAGAGCGCGGGCGTCGCGTTGATAGGGGCGTCTTCGGCCGCGGGTTTGTCGGGCGTGTCGTTGTCCGCCGCCGCCGGCGCCGCCAGCACGGTCCCGAATAGGGACAGTCCGATCGCGAAGAACAGATTGCGCATCCGCCAGGCCCCAAACCCACAGGTCCGAGAATGGGGCGCAGTGCGTAAAGATCACGCTAAACCGATGTCTCAAACTCTTGGCATAAACGACCTGTAACGAGGCAAATTCAGGGCCCGCCCACGCCGGCATATCGTCAGCATACGGATGGTCTGGCACTGGCCGCGATGTTCGGCGGATCCGGTTTGCACGGGGCGGCAGGACGCCCGCCCCATGGCCGAAGGCGCCGAGCGCCCGGGCAAAACCGCCCGAACCCGGCAAGAATCGGTTAGGAAAATTCCGGACTTCCGCGAGCCGCCCCGCATCGTTTAGGCTTGTCTGCGCCCAGGGCGGTGATTCGTGACTATGCGACTGCGGGACGGGATGGCGATCGTGGCGATCGCAGGGGGCATGGCCGCCTGCTCGACAACGCCGCCGACTTACACACCGGTCAACCTGCCTCCGAACGCGGGTATCTATAAGATCGGCCAGCCCTACCAGATCGAGGGCACGTGGTACTATCCGCGCGAGCAGCCGGATTATGACGAGACCGGTGTCGCCTCCTGGTATGGCCCGACCTTCTACGGACAGCAGACGGCCAACGGCGAGGTCTTCAACGCCAATTCGTTGAGCGCCGCGCATCGCACGCTTCCCATGCCCGTCAATGTCCGCGTGACGAATCTGGAGAACGGCAAGTCGCTGGTCCTGCGGGTGAATGATCGCGGCCCCTTTGCGCGCGGGCGCATCATCGATGTCTCCGAGCAGGCGGCCAAGCTGCTGGGCTTCTACGGCAAGGGCACGGCGCGGGTTCGCGTGACCTATATGAGCCGCGCCGATTTGCCGGGAACGCATATGCCGGCGGGACCGGAAACCCCGCCCGCCATTGCCAACGCACTTCCGGTCGCACCGGCCGCCACCGTCCAGGTTGCGGCGCTGGGAAATGTCTCAGGCGTCCCCGTGGAACCCGCCGTCCAGCGAAATCCATTGCCTTCGCCGCTGCCGCCATCGCGCGAGACGAACGAAGCCGATCTCCAACCTGACGGCCATGTAACCCGCGTTCCGGTTCCCTCCGTGACACATCTCTATGTTCAGGCCGGCGCCTTCGGCAATCAGGAGAATGCCCATCGCCTGGAGGCGCGCCTCAGCGCCGCGCATGGAGTTTTCATCTCGCCAATCGACAGAAACGGACAGCGGCTTTATAGGGTGCGCATTGGACCGTTCGATGATGTTGGCGAAGCCGACGCGGCGCTGGCGAATGTCGCCAGGCTCGGCGGCAGCGACGCAAGAATCGTCGTAGACCAATAGGATTTATCGCGGCCACGCCGGTCGCCATCGAGGAGCATCTTCATGCGGCGCTTCCGCAATTTCGTTCCCGCTTTTGCAGCCCTTGCGGCGCTCGCCGTTTCGCTGCCCGCATATGCGGACATCGCGACTTCGGCCGAGCACGCCATCATCATGGACGGCGAAACCGGACAGGTCCTGTGGGCGAAGGACGCCGACACCGCGACGCCGCCGGCCTCGATGAGCAAGCTGATGACGCTGGAGCTCCTGTTCCAGCGCATGAAGGCGGGCAGCGTGAAGCTGACCGATACGTTTCCGGTTTCGCAGCGCGCCTGGAGCACGCAGGGTTCGAAGATGTTCGTCAGCCTCGGCTCGAACGTTCCCGTCGAATCGCTGATACGCGGCATCATCATCACGTCCGGCAACGACGCGTGCGTCGTGGTCGCCGAAGCCGTCGGCGGCACGGAGGAAAACTTCGTGGACATGATGAACAAGCGCGCGAAGCAGCTCGGCCTCTCGCAATCCCACTTCGTCAACCCGAACGGCTTGCCCGATCCGCCGGGACAGCTGATGTCGGTGCACGATTTGGGCAAGCTCGCGCGGCATCTGATTTATGATTATCCGCAGTACTATCATTATTTCTCCGAACAGAGCTTCGACTGGAACGGCATCAAGCAGCAGAACCGCGATGCGGTCATCGGTCTGCTTCCGGGCACGGACGGCCTTAAGACCGGCCATACCGACGCCGCGGGCTACGGCATCGTCATCTCGACGGCGCGCGGCGGGCAACGCCTGATCCTCGTGCTCAACGGACTGCGCTATCCGCAGCTCGACAAGATGGATGCAGCCGCCCAGGACTGGCACGGCGTTCGTCTTCGTGCCGAGGAAGCGGCGCGCGTCATGGGTCTCGCCTTCCGCGAATTCCGTCACTATCCGCTTTTCAAGGGCAATGAGACCGTGGGCTCCGCGGAAGTGTGGCAGGGCACGCGCGACAGCGTTCCGATGGTCACCGCCGCACCTGTCGACGTGACCATGCAGGTCGAATCCCATTCCGCCATGAAGGTGGTTCTGACCTATGACGGGCCGGTGAGAGCGCCGGTCGTCAAGGGCCAGCAACTGGGCACGCTCAACGTGTCGGCGCCGGATTTTCCGGGCATGAAGATCCCGGTCTATGCGGCCGAGAATGTGTCGAGCGCCGGC
>Ga0181525_10001105_pt1 | contig 23260 bp, 18 predicted proteins | sample PEATcosm2014_Bin_48_FD_121100 | JGI IMG/M metagenome (GOLD analysis project Ga0181525, IMG submission 121100) | Peatland microbial communities from MTU Mesocosm Facility, Houghton, MI, USA - PEATcosm2014_Bin06_10_metaG | ecosystem: Environmental > Terrestrial > Soil > Wetlands > Peat | place... | reverse complement strand
GGCTTTTGAAGCGCATCGCCAACATGTTGCGCGAGCACGCCGAGGAACTGGCGATGATCGACGCCGCCGATTGCGGCAATCCCTATACCGAGATGGTGCGCGACGCGACTATCGCCGCGGCGCAAATCGATTTCTATGCCGGCCTGGTCACCGAGATGAAAGGCGCCTCGATCCCGATGGGACCGGGTGTGGTGAACTTTTCGGTGCGCGAGCCGCGCGGCGTCGTCGGCCGCATCATTCCGTTCAATCATCCGTTCATGTTCTGCGCCGGAAAATCCGGCACGCCGCTCGCCGCCGGCATCACGGTGGTGATGAAGCCGCCGGAACAGGCGCCGCTGTCGTCGCTCCGGCTCGCCGAATTGATCGGCGATATTTTGCCGCCCGGCGTGTTCAACCTGGTGCCCGGCGGCCGGGAGGCAGGCGCGGCGCTCGCTTCGCACAAGGACGTCGCCATGATCGCGCTGATCGGCTCGGTGCCGACCGGCCGCGCCGTGATGAAGGCGGCGTCCGACACGCTCAAGGCCGTGATGCTCGAACTCGGCGGCAAGAACGCACTGATCGCCTATCCGGATGCCGATCCCGACGAAGTCGCCGACGGCGTGATCGGCGGCATGAATTTTACCTGGTGCGGGCAGTCCTGCGGCTCGACCAGCCGCGCCTTCATCCACGAGAAGATTTATGACGCCGTGCTCGCCAAGGTGAAAGCCAAGATCACCCATTACAAGCCGGGCATCGCCACCGAGCCGGCGACGACCATGGGTGCGATCATCTCCAAGACGCAATACGAGCGCATTCTCGGCTTCATCGACAGCGCCAAGCAGGAAGGCGCGCGGCTCCTGACCGGCGGCGGCCGGCCGAGCGATCCGGCGCTCGCCAAGGGATTTTTCATCGAGCCCACGGTATTCGCCGACGTGCAGCCGACCATGCGCATCGCCCGCGAGGAAATTTTCGGCCCGGTGCTCGCGGTGTGCAAATGGAGCGACGAAGCGAAGATGCTCGGTGAAGTGAACGCCGTCGAATACGGCCTCACCGCCTCGATCTGGACCGACGATCTTTCGACCGCGCACCGCACCGCCGCCGCGGTGCAAGCCGGTTTCGTCTGGATCAACGAAGTCTCAAAGCATTTCCTCGGTGCGCCGTTCGGCGGCTTCAAACAATCCGGCATCGGCCGGGAGGAATGTTTTGAGGAAATGCTGGCTTATACGCAAGAGAAGAACATCCACGTGCGGCTCAAACCGGCAAAGGGATGAGGCGATCCTTCATCCTCCCCGCCGATGGACGAGGAAGTCTCATAGCTTGAACGTCTCGTAAGTCGCCGGATGAAACAATTCGTCGACCGCGACGCGGCGCGACGACAGGCCTTCGGCGTGATGCTGGCCGAGGAAATAGTCGAGCACCTTGCGGTTTGGCCCGATGCCGTAGGACCAGAAATCGTGGCCCATCAGATCGCGCGCCTCTTTGAGCCGTTCCTCGACGAACGGCAGCGTGACCTTGGTCGCCGATGTGTCCGAAAGCTTTCTCAAACCCGCTGCCTTGGCCTGCTCGAACGCCTTGAAGACGGCACCCGGCAACCAAGGATGCCGTTCGACAAGCTCGCGGCGGATGCCGACGACGTGCATGATCGGAAAAAATCCGGTGCGCTTGAAATAGTCCTTGGCCACCGCGGTCGGATCGGGAAACAGCCAGCCGACATGCGGATGGCCTTTCTCGACCAGCGTCGGCGGCCGCGGCGCGATAAAGCCGTCGATCTCGCCGGCCTCAAGCAAGCCCGAGATCGTCGCACCGTCCGGCGCGTTGTCGAGCCGCACGCCGGGCGGCAATTTCACCGTGATCTTTTCCGGCCGGCCGGCCTCCTCGATGCCGCCGCGGATCCAGTGGATGTCCGAGCGCTTGACGCCGTAGTCGTCTTCGAGAAAGGCCCGCGCCCAAACGTTCGCGGTGAGTTGATATTCCGGCACGCCGACCTTGCGGCCCTTGAGATCTTCCGGCTTCTTGACCCGGTCGGTGCGGACATAGACCGCAGTGTGGCGAAAGGCGCGCGAGACGAAGGCCGGCACCGCGATATAGGGGCAATTGCCCTGCGCGGTCTTGACGGTATAGCTCGACAGCGACAATTCGCAGATATCGAACTCGGCGGCGCGGAAGGCGCGGAAGAAAATCTCCTCGGGAACGAGCGTCATATAGACTGGATCGACGCCGTCGATCTGGACGCTGCCGTCGATCAGCGCGCGGGTGCGGTCGTAATCGCCGACGGCGACGGATAGACTAAGCTTGGCCATTTCACTTCCCCGGTCATAATCCAGCGACATTTACCCACCCAGATAGCCGCCCCCGGCGGGTCGTGCCAAGATGCCATTTCGCGGCCCGTCGTGAGTCCGGCGGCTGATCAAAGCACCGACGGGTTTTCGATGACGCGGTACCGCATTTTATTCGGGGCCCTGTTCCTGCTGCTGCCCGGCGCCGGCTGGCCGCAGGACGCCGCTCCGCACGCCTACAGCGATGCCGGCAACATTTTCATTGCGCATGGTAGCCCCAAGACCAAGCTCACCACGTCGGAAATGGACGTCGACCCGGTGCTGGCGCCGGGCGGCGCTGTCATCGTCTATACGCGGCAGGGTCGCGGCCGCAGCATCCGCGGTTACGACGCCAATCAGGTCTGCACGGTCGATCCGCGCCCGGATGAGCTGCGCCAGATCAATGCCGACGGCACCGGCGACAGGCTGCTGCTCGCCGGCCGCAAGGGTGATCCGCAAACGCAACTCTGCGATTTTCGCAACAAGCAATTCAGCTCGGACGGCCGCCGGCTCTATTTCCTGACGCCGGGATGGCCCACATCCGGAGCGCTCCATGTCTTCGATATGCGCACCGGCGACGAGCATTTCGTGCTGCCGGCCAACGATATCCTGGTGCTCAGCTTCTGCCTTAACAAGTACAAGGACGATCTCGCCGTGCTGTCGCACCGTTCATTCCTGCTCGGCGGCAGTTACGATTGGTATTGGCTCTACGATCCGATCGGCAAGAAGGAGCTCGGGCCGCTCGGCCAATTCGACTACCCCGACGACATGGCGCTACAGGCGCACGGAGCCTGGTGCGAGGGCAAGTCCTGACGAATGGTATTCACCGCCCGGTAAACGGTTCGACGGTTGCGACATCGGTGAGCTTGAACTGCACGCGTTCTTCGCCTTGCCAGCGGTCGAGCGCAAATGTGCCGGCAGCGTGAACCTGCCGGCCGCGGCTGTTACGCAGCGCCAAGCCGAGCTTTTGTCCCGCGGCGCGGAACGCGATCGCATTGACGGCGGAGCCGTCGCCCGATTTCAACCGCACACGGACATGGGCTTGCCCAACCTCCTCCGCATAGGTCACCGTGTGCGACGGCAATGCGATCACCGGCTCGGGATTGCCGGAACCGAACGGCCCGGCGCGCGCGATCATCGTGACGAGATCGGCGTTGGCCGCGGCAGCCGTGACGGCGCCGTCGATCATGAGACCGCTGGAACGACGGGCTGCTTCAACGTCGGCGCCGAGATTGGCTTCGAGAAAAGCGCGCAGCGGCGCCAGCGCGGACTTGCGCAAAGTGACGCCGGCCGCCATGGCATGACCGCCGCCTTTGACCAAAAGACCCTCGGCCACGGCGCGCCGCACCGCGCGGCCGATATCGACGCCGGCGATCGAGCGGCCCGAGCCGGTGCCGATGCCGCCGGGCTCGAGCGCGATGGCAAACGCAGGCCGTCCGAATTTCTCCTTCAGCCGCGCCGCGACGAGACCGACGACGCCGGGATGCCAACCCTCCGCGGCGGTGACCACCACCGCGCCTTTTTCCTCGATGCCCAAAGCCGCCAGCGCCTCGGCTTCGGCCTGCGCCAAGGTTCCCTGCTCGATCGCCTGGCGTTCGCTGTTGAGCCGATCGAGCTCGGCGGCAATTTTCGCGGCTTCGATCGGATCGTTCTCGAGCAGAAGCCGCACGCCGAGATCGGCCTGGCCGATGCGGCCGCCGGCGTTGATGCGCGGCCCGAGCAAGAAACCCAGATGCCAAGCCTCGGGCGGTCCGGCAAGCCGCGCCACGTCCATCAGGCTGACATGTCCCGGCCGCTCGCGCCGGCGCAGTGCGACGAGGCCTTTGGCGACAAAGGCGCGATTAAGTCCGATGAGCGGTACGACGTCGGCAACGGTGCCGAGCGCGACATCGTCGAGGAACGCCAGCAGATCGGGCTCGGGGCGATCCGCGGTCCAACATCCGCGCTCGCGCAGCACGCGATTGATCGCGACGACGGTCATGAAGACGAGCCCGACAGCGGCGAGATGACCGAGCCCGGACAAATCATCGCGGCGGTTCGGATTGACGATGGCGACGGCCGGCGGCAGCACCTCGTCGGCCTGATGATGATCGATCACGACCACGTCGACCCCAAGCTTCCTGGCTTCGGCCAGCGGCTCGATGCTGGTCGTGCCGCAGTCGACGCAGACCAGAAGCGTCGCGCCGCGCTGGGCGAGCGAGCGGACGGCCTCGACATTCGGGCCATAGCCTTCAAATATCCGATCCGGAATGTGGATGATCGGTTCGATGCCGCAGTGGCGGAGGTAGCGCGCCAAGAGCGCGGCCGAGGTCGCGCCGTCGACGTCGTAATCGCCGAAGATGGCGACGCTCTCGCTCCGCGTCACCGCGTCGGCGATGCGCGCGGCCGCTTCCCTCATGGCCGTGAGAACGAACGGATCGGGCATCGAGCGCTTGATGGTCGGGTCGAGGAATGCATCCACCGCGTCGGCCTCGACATTGCGGCCGGCGAGAATGCGCGCGAGCAATTCGGGAAGATCGTGCCGCTGCGCAATGGCGAGCGCGCGCGCCGAGCCGCGCTCGTCGAGCCGGTCGCGCCATGCGCGCCCGGTCGCCGAATTTTCGACGCCAAGGAAGAGACGATTCTCAGACATCGGTGCGATTGTAACACTGTCATGCTCCGCGAAGGCGGAGCATCCAGTAAGCCCTGAGACTGTGGAAAGGACACGATCCGCGTCGATTGCTGGATCACCCGCCTTCGCGGGTGATGACAAGCTCAATTCAGGTAAACTTATCAAGCCTGCGATGTTCGGCCCTGATCCAGCGGATGGTGCCGCTCCACGAGCGCATCACCACGGTTTCCGTCTCGATCATGTCTTTGCCGAACTGCACGCCGCGCAACATGCGGCCATCGGTGACGCCGGTCGCCGCGAACAGGCAATCGCCCTTCACCATGTCCTGGATCTGGTATTTCTTGCGCGGATCCCTGATCCCCATTTTGGCGGCGCGTTCGCGTTTTTCCTCGGTATCGATGACGAGGCGGGTCTGCATCTGTCCGCCGATGCAGCGCAGCGCCGCGGCGGCCAGCACGCCCTCCGGCGCGCCGCCGATGCCGAGGAAAATATCGATGCCGGATTTGTCGGGATCGGCGGTGTGAATGACGGCAGCGACGTCGCCGTCGGTAATCAGGCTCACCGCCGCGCCCACTTTGCGTACCCCTGCGATCAGGTCGGCGTGGCGCGGCCGGTCGAGGATCATCGCGGTAATGGCGCTGGGCTTGACGCCTTTGGCCTTGGCCAGATTGATGATGTTCTCTTCGGCCGGCGCATCGAGATCGATCACGCCCTTCGGGTAACCGGGGCCGACCGCAATCTTGTCCATATAGATATCGGGCGCGTGGAGGAGCGTGCCTTCTTCGGCTATCGCCAGCGTGGCGATGGCGCCCGGCATGTTCTTGGCGCAGAGCGTGGTGCCTTCCAGCGGATCGACGGCGATATCGACCTTAGGACCCGATTTGGTGCCGACCTTCTCGCCGATGAACAGCATCGGCGCCTCGTCCATCTCGCCTTCGCCGATGACGACGGTGCCGTCGATCAAGAGACTTCCCAGTTCGCGCCGCATGGCGTCGACGGCCGCCTGATCGGACTTTTTCTCCGCGCCGCGGCCCCGCAGCCGGGCGGCGGCGACCGCCGCACGTTCAGTCACCCGCACGATTTCGAGCGACAGCGCGCGCTCAAGTCCTTGTTGCGGCCGGCGGGGCTTCGATGACATCGTGAAATTCTCCAAAAAAACCGTTCAAAGTGCCGCTTATGCCCGCTCGATCCGGATAACCTGCGGCCGGCCATAAACAACCCGATCGCGGCGCACCGCGGCAAGCGCTTTGCGCACGGCATCTTCGCTCGTGGCATAGGTGATCATGATGACGGGCACCGCCTCGCCGGAACGCCCGGGCCGGGTGGCGCCGCGGGAGGCTAAACCATGGCGCTGCACGATGGATTCCATCGATATTTTCTGTTGCGCGAGCCGCCGGGCAATGGTCGCCGCGGTGCCGGGCCGGTCGCGCGCCAGCATCCGGATATAATAGCCGCCCTCGTGGTGCTGCATCGGCGCCTTGCGGTTCGCAATCATGCGCGCCACCGGGCACCCGAACGGCGCCGTGACGATGCCGCGTGCGATATCGGCGAGATCGGCAACAATGGCCGAAGCCGTGGCGGCGCCGCCGGCGCCCGGTCCGACCAGCGTGATCGGCATGAGCCCTTGCGCATCCAGCGTGACCGCATTGGTCACGCCCATCACCTGGGCAATGGCGGACTCTTTCGGCACCATCGTGGGGTGGACGCGCTGTTCGATGCCCTCGCCGGTGTGCACGGCCACACCGAGGAGTTTTATGCGGTAGCCGAGTTCACTCGCGGCATCGAGGTCGGCGAGCGTGATCGAGGAGATACCCTCGACATAGACCGCGGCGGGATCGATCTTGGTGCCGAAGGCAAGGCTCGCCAGGATCGACAGTTTTTGCCCGGTGTCGTGACCTTCCACGTCAAAGGTCGGATCGGCCTCCGCATAACCAAGCCGCTGCGCTTCGCGTAGGCAGTCGTCGAAGGCGAGCCGGTCCTGCTCCATGCGCGAGAGGATGTAATTGCAGGTGCCGTTGAGGATGCCGTAGATGCGCGTGAACGACGCGCCGTTGAGGCCCTCGCGCAGCGTCTTCACGATCGGAATGCCGCCGGCCACCGCGGCTTCGAAATTGAGCGCGACGCCGCGCCGCTCCGCCATGGCGGCGAGTTTTTGGCCGTGACGGGCGAGGAGCGCTTTGTTCGCCGTCACCACCGGCTTGCCGCCGGCGAGCGCGATTTCGACCGCGCGCTTGGCCGGATCGCCGGCGCCGCCGATGACTTCGACCAGCACATCGATTTCGGGATCGCGCGCCAGCGCCACCGGATCGCCGACCCAACGAAACCTGGCGAGATCAAAATTGCGTTTTTTGCCGCGTGAGCGCGCGTTGAGCGCAACGACCTCGATCGGCCGGCCGCAGCGTGCCAAAAGCTTGTCGCGCCCTTCGTCCAGTAGCCGAATGACGGCACTGCCGACGGTTCCAAGCCCGGCAAGACCGACCCTAAGCGGTTTGGCCATCACGCGTCGCCTAACTTTGGGAAAAAAGCGACGCTCGATTAACGTCGCGTCGCCATGGGCACGACGTTGTGCAGCATTTCCGGGCCTGTTTCAAGAAAGCGCCGGATATTGCGGGCCGCTTGGCGGATGCGTTGCTCGTTCTCCACCAGCGCGATACGCACATGGCCCTCGCCGTGCTCGCCGAAGCCCGCGCCGGGCGAGACCGCGACGCCGGCTTTCTCGACCAGAAGCGTCGAGAATTCCACACTGCCCAGCGGCCGCAATGCCTCGGGAATCGGCGCCCAGGCGAACATCGAAGCAGCCGGCGGCGGCACGTTCCAGCCGGCCCGGCCGAAAGAATCGACCAGCGCGTCGCGCCGGCGCCGATAGATCCCGCGCATCTCGTGGATGCAATCGTCGGGACCGTTGAGCGCCGCGGTCGCCGCCACCTGGATCGGCGTGAACGCGCCGTAGTCGAGATAGGATTTGACCCGCCCCAGCGCCGCGATGATGCGGTCGTTACCGACCGCGAAGCCGATGCGCCAGCCGGGCATCGAAAAGGTCTTGGACATCGAGGTGAATTCGACGGCGACGTCGATAGCGCCGGGGACTTGCAGTAATGACGGCGGCGGGTTGTCGTCAAAATAGACCTCGGCGTAGGCGAGATCGGACAACACCAAAAGCGAATGCTTTTTCGCGAACGCGATGAGCTCACGATAGAAATCGAGGCTCGCAACGCAGGCGGTCGGGTTCGAGGGATAGCAGACCACCACCGCGATCGGCTTCGGGATCGAATGCAGCACCGCGCGCTCGAGCGCGCCGAAAAACGCGTCGTTGGCTTCGACCGGCACCGAGCGGATGGCGCCGCCGGCCATCAGGAAGCCGAAGACGTGGATCGGATAGGTCGGGTTCGGAACGATGATGATGTCGCCCGGCGCGGTGATCGCCTGAGCGACATTGGCGAAACCTTCCTTCGAGCCGAGCGTCGTGATGACCTGCGTCTCGGGATTGAGCTTCACGCCGAAGCGCCGCGCATAATAGGCGGCTTGGGCGCGGCGCAGCCCCGGAATGCCCCGCGAGGCCGAATAGCGGTCAGTGCGTGGCTTGCCGACGACTTCCTTGAGCTTTTCGACCACGTGGGCGGGTGTCGGCAGGTCGGGATTGCCCATGCCGAGATCGATAATATCGGCGCCGCCGTTGCGGGCCACCGCCTTGGCGCGGTTGACCTGCTCGAACACGTAAGGTGGTAGCCGGCGAATGCGGTAAAAATCTTCCATGGGTTGCCCCGGCGCGTCGTCTCTATCAAACATTACACTACGACCGCGGTATTATCACTTGGTTTCGGTGCCGGCAGTCTGCGTTCCGGTTGCGGCCGAGCCCTGGGCGGCACCGGCAGGCCCGTTACTTTTATCGCCGGCGGCGCTGGACTGGCCTTTCTTTGCGGCCGGATTTGCGGCATTCGCTGCCGGCGTAGCGGCGTCTTTCGACGGCCCGCCCTGGGTCTCCGCGCTCAAGTGATTGCGCTGGGTAATGAGATCTTCGGTCGCCTGCTGGACCTGGTCGGCATCCATCGTCGTCTCGGTACGCGGCGGCGGCATGTCGTGGATCGCCGGGAAAAGCGACGGATAATCGGCGCCGGGAGAACAGCCGCAGACGGTGACGGCGATCGCCGCAACCAGCACTGCCGCCGCGAATGCGCGCGTCGCTACAATTGCCTGGCGATGCACACTTGTCTCCAACATGCCCTTTGGCGAGGCCCGGCGTCCCGGTCCGCGATGACCGAGACGCTGCCGCGCCGACCCCTCAACGTTTCGGAAATACCTATGACCTCAATAATTTAAGACAATCAACTCAGAGGTCACACAAGCTGTCAAGGTACCGGGCCAATATGTCGAAACAAGGACGGCACCTCAGTTGCTTCTGGCGTTAGACTACAAGGAAACCAAATGTACCGCGATGGCCCGCTGCCCGCGCGTCTTGTGTGCGAGACGTAAGCAAGCCATTTCTGCGGTCGGGACCGAGACTCATTCGGCCATTGAGGAACGCTCGTGCGGGCTCCATCGCAAGACTCGGAAAAACCGGAGCCGATCAAGCAGATGCCGATGAAAATCGGGACGCTGGATGTCGAGGAATTCTCGCGCAATCTGGCTCGGCTCGTCGAGGAAGGCGGCCGGGCGCTCGCCGCCTACCTCAAGCCACGCGAAGAAGGCCGCGATAAAGGCGAACTCGCCCAGGAAGTGAACGAAGTCGTCAAGACGCTTGGGCACGTGGTCGAATACTGGCTGGCCGACCCGCAGCGCACCGTCGAATTGCAGAACCGCCTCGGCAAAGCTTATCTCGACCTGTGGGCGTCGACGGCGAAGCGGCTCACCGGCGAAGAGGTGCCCGTCGTGGCCGCGCCCGCGGCCAACGACAAGCGCTTCGCCGATCCTGAATGGACGCAAAACCAGTTCTTCGATTTCCTCAAGCAGGCCTATCTGCTGACCGCGCATTGGGCCGACACGCTGGTCAGCGATGCCGCCGATCTCGATTCGCATACCCGGCAGAAGGCCGAGTTCTATATGCGGCAGATTACCAATGCGCTATCGCCGACGAATTTCGTGCTGACCAATCCCGAACTGTTGCGTGAGACATTCACTTCGAACGCCGACAACCTGGTTCGCGGCATGCACATGCTCGCCGAGGACATCGAGAAGGGCGGCGGCGACCTCAAAATCCGGCAGTCCGATGCCTCGATGTTCGAGGTCGGACGCAACCTCGCGACAACTCCGGGCAAGGTGATCTTCCAGAATGAGTTGATGCAGCTGATCCAATATGCGCCAACGACCGAAACAGTACTCAAACGTCCGCTGCTGATCGTTCCGCCGTGGATCAACAAGTACTACGTGCTCGATCTGACGCCGGAGAAATCCTTCATCAAATGGTGCGTCGAACAGGGCCTGACCGTATTCTGCATTTCGTGGGTCAATCCCGACGCGCATCTCGCCAAGAAGACCTTCGAGGACTATGTGCGGCAAGGACCGCTCGCGGCGCTCGACGCCATCAAAGAGGCGACCGGCGAGGACAAGATCCACGCCATCGGCTATTGCGTCGGCGGCACGCTGCTCGCCGTCACGCTGGCCGCGATGGCGGCATGGCAGGACGAGCGCATCGTATCGGCGACGCTGTTCGCCGCGCAGGTTGATTTCACCTATGCCGGCGATCTCAAAGTCTTCGTCGACGAGGAGCAGGTCACGGCCCTGGAGCAAAGGATGGCCGAGCGCGGCTATCTCGAAGCCGGCGCGATGGCGGGCGTGTTCAACGCGTTGCGCTCAAACGACCTGATCTGGCCCTACGTGATCAACAATTATCTGAAAGGCAAAGCGCCGTTTCCATTCGACCTGCTGTATTGGAATTCCGACGCCACCCGTTTGCCGGCCGCCAATCACTCGTTCTACCTGCGCAATTGCTACCTCGACAACAAGCTGTCGAAAGGCAAAATGCTGCTCGGCAACACGCCGATTGATCTCAAGGCCATCAAGGCGCCGATCTACAATCTGGCGACGCGCGAAGACCATATCGCGCCGGTCAGATCGGTGGCGCTGGGCTGCAAATTCTTCGGCGGTGACGTGAAATTCGTCGTCGCGGGGTCCGGGCATATTGCCGGCGTGGTCAACCCTCCAGCCAAGAAAAAATACCAATATTGGACCGGACCGAAGCCACGCAATGCCGACATCGATGGCTGGCTCGCCAAGGCCAAGGAGAATCCCGGCTCGTGGTGGCCGGACTGGCTGTTGTGGGTCACGCGGCAAAGCCCGACCGAGGTCCCCGCCCGCGTGCCCGGCGACGGGGCGCTCAAGCCGATCGAGGACGCTCCGGGAAGTTACGTCAAGGTGCGCGGCTGAGAATGCCCCGGCGAGCCTTCACGGAAACAGTGCAACCTGTTCCAGCCCCGTGGTCTCCGGAAAGCCGAGCATGACGTTCATATTCTGCACCGCCTGACCGGACGCGCCTTTGGTCAGATTATCGAGCGCGGACACGATAATCGCACGGCCGGCCATGCGGTCGGCCACGACCCCGATGAAGGTCATGTTCGAGCCGCGCACATGCCGGGTCTGCGGCGTCGCGCCGAATGGCAACACGTGGACCAACGGTTCGTCTGCGTAAGACTTTGAAAGCAGTGCATGAAGATCCTGCGGCGAGGCCTTGAGACCCCTCACGTAAATGGTCGACAGAATGCCGCGATTCATCGGCACCAGATGCGGCGTGAAGCTGGCGACGACATCGCGGCCCGCGGCCAAAGAGAACTCCTGATCGAGCTCGGCCATGTGGCGGTGGTGGCCGACGCCATAGGCATGGATGCCCTCGGACACTTCCGAAAACAACATTTCCTCCTTGGCTGCCCGGCCCGCGCCGGTCATGCCCGATTTGGCGTCAATGACGATCTCGTCCGGGTCAATGGATTTAGCCTTCAGGAGCGGGATCAGAGCGAGTTCGGCGCAGCTCGTGTAGCAGCCGGGATTGGCGACGAGCTGCGCGGACTTAATCTTCGGCCGGTAGATTTCCGTGAGACCATAAACCGCGCCCTTTTGCAGTTCGGGCGCAAAGTGCTCGTGGCCGTACCAGCGCGCATAAGCGGCAGTGTCGGCCAGGCGGAAATCGGCGGAGAGGTCGACGACCTTGGTGCCGGGCGCGCGCGCCATCAATTCCTTGATGACCTTTTGCGTCGTGCCATGCGGCAGCGCGCAGAAGGCGACATCAAGGCTGAGCGCCTGCCAATCAGCGTCTTCGATCGACGTGAGCGTCGGCAACGTGTACGGCGCAAATTGCGGAAACACGTCGGCCATCGACTTGCCGGCGCGGCGATCGGCAGTCAGCAGTTCAACGTCGGCGCGCGGATGGCGGAGCAACAGCCGGACCAATTCCGCGCCGGTATAACCGGAGGCGCCGAGCACGCCGATTTTGGCTTTTGCAGACATGGATCAACCTTTGGTCCGTGAGAGGATCAGGCCGAATCCGCGGGAGGATATCAGGGGAAAGGTGCCGCGGAACCGGCGGCACGACGTGAATTTACGCGCGAACGCGCGTCCGTGCCGTCTCGCAGATGCGACGGCGGCGGCGCTCCGAAACGTCGATGGTCGTCAATAACCGGTCCATCACCGGCGATATAAGGCGGGTATCCGAAGGCGTCAATCCGCTCATGGTTTTGCCGTCTAGATGGCATAGTCGACAACTGGGCTGGGCTTGATTCGTCGTTCTCCTTGCGCGCGCAATCGCCCAACTCCACATGGCAATGCGTGGGAAAAACCTTGGGAAAAGCAGCAAAATCGTCCAAAACGCCCGATCTGTTCGGCGATAGTCCGGCAGCACGGCGCGCCAGCGGGCGCTCCAGCGCGAGCGCGCCCGCGCGCGGCTCCGCCGAGGCCGGCTATACGGCCAAGCACATCGAGGTCTTGGAAGGCCTCGAGCCGGTGCGCCGCCGCCCCGGCATGTATATCGGCGGTACCGACGAGAAGGCGCTGCATCACCTGTTCGCCGAGGTCATCGACAATGCGATGGACGAGGCGCTGGCCGGTCACGCCGACTGGATCGAGGTCGAGATGACGGCGGACGGGTTTGTCACCGTTACCGACAACGGCCGCGGCATCCCGGTCGATCCGCATCCCAAATTCAAGAACAAATCCGCGCTCGAAGTGATCATGTGCACGCTGCACGCCGGCGGCAAATTCGACTCCAAGGTTTACGAGACCTCGGGCGGACTGCACGGCGTCGGCGTTTCAGTGGCGAACGCGCTGTCCGAGCGCATGGAGGTCGAGGTCGCACGCGGCCAAAAGCTCTATCGGATGACTTTCGAGCGCGGCAAGCCGAAGACCAAATTGCTGGAGGCCGGCAAAGCGCCGAACCGCCGCGGCACCAAAGTGCGGTTCCGGCCGGATCCGGAGATCTTTGGCGCCAAGGCGCATTTCAGGGCGGAGCGCATCTTCAAGATGACGCGCTCCAAGGCCTACCTGTTCGGCGGCGTCGAAATCCGCTGGTCGTGCGACAAGGAGCTTTTGCGCGGCACCGAGGATGTGCCGGACCAGGCGACATTTCATTTCGCCGACGGCTTGAAGGACTACTTGTCCGAAACGCTCGCCGGCGCGACGCTGGTGCACCCCGACATTTTCACCGGTAGCGCCGGCAAGACCGGCGCGCACGGCGCCGCGCAATGGGCGGTGGCCTGGACCGCCGACGCCGATGGCTTTCTCAACTCCTATTGCAACACGATTCCGACGCCGGACGGCGGCACCCACGAATCCGGCTTGCGCTCGGCGCTGACGCGGGGCTTGAAGGATCATGCTGAACGCGTCGGGCACGGCAAGCGCGCTGCAGCGATCACGAGCGACGACGTCATGGTGGGCGCCGGCGCCATGCTTTCGGTGTTCATCCGCGAGCCCGAATTCCAGGGCCAGACCAAGGATCGGCTGGCCACGGCGGAAGCGCAAAAAATAGTCGAGCAAGCGATCAAGGACCCGTTCGACCATTGGCTGGCCGGTAATCCGCTGCAGGCCAACAAGTTGCTCGATTTCGTGGTCGAGCGCGCCGACGAGCGGCTGCGCCGCCGCCAGGAGAAGGATATTGCGCGCAAGAGCGCGGTGCGGAAGCTGCGGCTGCCGGGAAAACTCGCCGATTGCACCAACAGCGCCGCCGAAGGCTCGGAGATTTTCGTGGTCGAGGGCGACAGCGCCGGCGGCTCGGCGAAGCAGGCCCGTGACCGCGCCAGTCAGGCGATCTTGCCGTTGCGCGGCAAAATCCTCAACGTGGCGTCAGCCGGCAAGGACAAGCTCGCGCAGAACCAGCAACTTGCCGACCTCGTCCAGGCGCTCGGCTGCGGCACCGGCGCGCATTACCGCGACGAGGATTTGCGCTATGGCCGGGTCATCATCATGACCGACGCCGATGTCGACGGCGCGCACATCGCTTCACTGCTCATCACCTTCTTCTACCGGCAGATGCCGCAGCTCATCGATAAAGGGCACCTCTATCTCGCCGTACCGCCGCTCTACCGGCTGAGCCACGGCGGCAAGAATTTCTATGCCCGCAACGACAAGCACAAAGACGAGATATTGAAGAAGGAATTCAACGCCAATGCCAAGGTCGAAGTCAGCCGCTTCAAAGGGCTGGGCGAAATGATGGCGGCGCAACTCAAGGAAACCACCATGGATCCGAAGAAGCGCATGCTGCTTCGCGTGGTACTTCTTGCCGACGACCGCAAAGACACCGAAAAATCGGTCGAGCGGCTGATGGGCGTCAAGGCCGAAGCGCGCTTCGACTTCATCCAGGAGCGCGCCGAATTCGCCGACGAGGGCCTGCTCGACGTCTAGCTTCTATTCCCCCCTGCCCCGCAAAAAGCGGCGGCGGAGGAAGACGTTCATTGCTTCTGAAACAACTTATCCGTCGCGGTGATCAGGCCGATGTCGGGATGCGTGACGCAATAGTCGCCGAGCTTTTTGGCGTTGGCGGAGAATTGCGTGGTGTCGATCACCGGCGGATCGTCCTCGTCTTTGTAGTAACCGTCGAGCCAAGCCAGGATGACGCCGAGGTCGTCCTTGCTCGCTGCTTGGAACTGCCGGCAGGTCCAGGTCGAAAGATCGATGTCGTCCGCCAGGACCGGACTGGCAGCGGCCGCGCAGACGAGCGCCGCCCCAAGCAGGCCTGCAATTGCCTTCATGGAAGGTCCTCCAGAACCGGCAACCGAATCTGCTCTCTGCAATTCGGCGTGTCCAGCCGAAGGCTAAAGGTCATTCCTCGAAGTGCAGGTTCGCGGCTTTGACGACGTCGGTATATTTTATGATGTCGGCGTCGATCATCTTCTTGAAATCGTCGGCCGGGCCGCCCCCCGGATTGACCGCCATGCTTTTTAACTTGTCCGACACGCCTGGATCGCGGATCGCTTCGCTCAACGCCTTCTCCAGCTTGGCGACCACCGGCGCCGGCGTGCCGGCGGGCGCGAACACGCCGCTCCACAAATGTATGTCGACGCCGGGATAACCCGCCTCGGCCATGCTCGGCGTGTCCGGCAATTGCGGCGAGCGCTCGGCACCGGTCACCGCCAGCGCCTTCAACTTACCGGCCTTGACCTGGGGCACCGTTGGCGGCCCGTCGGGAAGCGCCACCATGGTCTGCCCCTCGATGACGCTGAGGATCATTTCATTGCTGCTCTTATAGGGGATCATCACGCCCGGCATGCCCGACTTCAATTTCAACAGTTCCGTCGCGATAGTGAAGGCCGGCGAGGTGCTTGGGTAATTGGCCTTATCGGGATGCGCTTTGGCCCATTCGACCATTTCTTTGACGCTGTTGGCGGGCTGATCCGCCGCGACCACCATGATCAGCGGGAAGCTTGCCATCATCGCCAACGGCACGAACGATTTTGTCGGATGATATTTGAGGTCAGGATAGATCGCGGCAGCAATCGACATGGCACCACTGGCGCCAACCAGGAGCGTGTAACCGTCCGGCGTTTCCTTGGAAACGTCTTCCGCCGCAAGCCGGCCGCCGGCAGCCGGCTTGTTCTCAATCACAACCGGCTGGCCGAGGATTTCCGAGAGCTTCGCGCCGACCAGTCGCGCGAAAATATCGTTGCCGCCGCCGGCGGCGAAGCCGACGATCAGGTGGACCGGCCGGTTCGGATAGTCGGTCTGGGCGCGCGCCGGCGTCATTGCCGCCGCCAGCACGACCACTAGCGCCAGCGCCGCGGCGATCCGCCCGCGCACAAAATGACGAACTCTCATGGGACTTCCTCCTGGAGCTTCCTTCGAAAATTTTATCGTATCGTTAGCACAACGGCGGAAGCCGCGCTTGGGCGGCGGTGGCGCTCGCCCTCACGATTGCATCCATTCGACCAGCGCTTTCGTCACCGCCTGCGGCCGTTCCAGCGTCGACAGGTGCCCGCTATCGGGGATCGTGACCAGTCGCGATCCAGGAATGCCGGCGGCGATCTCGCGCGCAAGCTCCGGCGGCGTCGCCTCATCGCCCTCCCCGACAAGGACCAGCGTCGGACATTTTATCGCCGGCAATCCCGGGCGCGAATCCGGCCGGCCGACAATCGCTTGCTGCTGCCGTAGAATGCTTCCGGTCCGGTCGCCGCAGCCATCGTGCGCACGATCTCTTTGAGCGCCGCGTCGCCGTGGCGATTGCGGTGCACGTAAACGGGGAAGGCAATTTCCGGCACTTCCGCATAACGGCCGCTCTTGGCGAGCCCGATGACAATCTTGCGGCGCTCGGTTTGCTCGGGCGTATCGCCGCGCGCTCCGGTGTCGAGCAAAGCAAGCTTCGCCACGCGATCCGGCGCCTGGCGCATGATCTCGAAGGCGATGTAACCGCCCATCGACAGTCCGGCGAGCGCAAAGCACGGCGGCGCGGTCGACAATATTCGCCGCGCAATCGCCGCCATGCTGTCCTCGCGCGTGTGGTCGGCGATCGTGACCGGCCCGAACTGCCACAGCGCCGGGATCTGCTCGGCGTAAAGTCGTGCGGTACAGGTCAGGCCAGGAACAAGAACGATCGGCAAAGCATCGGTGTCGGGCATCGGCGTTTCCTTGAGGGGCATCGAAGAAAAGTGAAGGAATTCGCTCAGCTTAGTGCGCTGCGGCGGGTCCTATCAGGTTGACTTTACGCCAATCGACCCTATGTTCCCCGCAACGCAAAGTAAGGCAGATTCGACCGCCTGGCGCGTTTTCCGCTTCAACCGAAGGGTGCTGCCGGCGGTCTTTAATCGAGGGTTTATGTCGTTTTCCCATCTCGGCTTGTCCGATAAAGTTCTCGCCGCCGTTGCGGCGACCGGTTACAAAACTCCCACTCCCATCCAAGATCAGGCCATCCCCCACGTGCTTGCTCGGCGCGACGTGCTCGGCATTGCGCAGACCGGCACCGGCAAGACCGCGGCGTTCGTGCTGCCGATGCTGACCATGCTGGAGCAGGGCCGCGCCCGCGCGCGCATGCCGCGCACGCTCATTCTCGAGCCGACGCGGGAGCTCGCCGCGCAAGTCGAGGAGAGTTTTGTCAAATATGGCGCCAACCACAAGCTCAACGTGGCGCTGATCATCGGCGGCGTGTCGTTCGACGATCAGGATCACAAGCTGATGCGCGGCGTCGATGTGCTGATCGCGACGCCCGGCCGCCTGCTCGACCATAACGAACGCGGACGGCTCCTGCTCACCGGCGTCGAGCTCCTCGTCATCGACGAGGCCGATCGCATGCTCGATATGGGCTTTATTCCCGACATCGAGCGCATCTGCAAATTGGTCCCGTTTACCCGGCAGACGCTGTTCTTCACCGCCACCATGCCGCCGGAAATCCGGCGCATCACCGAGCAGTTCCTGCACAATCCGGTCCGCGTCGAAGTCTCTCGGCCGGCTTCGACCGTCGCCGCCACCATCCAACTCCTCGCCAGGTCGGGCCGCGAGCCGCACGAAAAGCGCGATACGTTGCGCCGGCTGATCCGCTCCGCCGAGGGAATGAAAAACGCCATCGTCTTCTGCAACCGCAAGCGCGACGTCGCCACCTTGTTTCGGTCGCTGTTGCGGCACGGCTTTTCGGTTCAGGCGCTGCATGGCGATATGGATCAGTCCGCGCGAACTGCCGCGCTCGAACAATTCCGTAAGGGCGAAGTGACCTTGCTTGTCGCCTCCGATGTCGCGGCCCGCGGCCTCGATATCCCGGACGTGAGCCACATCTACAATTTCGATGTGCCGATTCATGCCGACGACTATGTTCATCGTATCGGGCGCACCGGCCGTGCCGGCCGAAGCGGCGTGGCCATCACGATCGTCGCCGGGTCGAATGACGCCAAAGCCGTCGCCGCGATCGAGAAACTGATCGGGCAAGCCATCCCCTTTATGGACAACCTGCCGGGCGTACCGGCCGCACCGCAGGACGAGCGCCGTCCGCCGCATCGTGGGCATCGTCCGAATCATCGCAACCAACAACCACCTCGGCCCGCGCCGGTTGCCCGCCTCGAAGAGGCGCGCACGCGTCGCCCGGCGCCGGCTCGGCCGCAAGCGGATGATTCCGACGCTTCGCACCTTCCGGCTTTTTTGTTGCGACCGGTGCCGGTGAAAGCCTAGCCGCGTCCAAGTTTAGCAAATCTCATATGGCAATTTGTCCGTCAGGCTTTTCCTGACAGGCAGCCTTATTTACCGGTCCTTCACCGCTTTCTCCTAGTTTCCGCTGGAATGGCGACGGTTCGCCGTCGCAGTAAGTCTGAGAATTCCCCAGAGAGATCGGAGACGAGATGAGCGTGCCCCGCGACGAGCACGAAAGGACCCTCGCATTCGCCGAGATTGCATTGGGGCAAATTCGCGCCTTGGGTCAGCCGGCATCGCCGCGAAACTTCGAAATCTGGTATCACTACGCAACCGGCTACAACCAGCAGCTCAATCAGTCGGTCAACGAGGTGCTGGCGAAAAAAGGCTCGCTCGGCGAGGCCGACCTTGAACAGATTTACGACACCTACATTGCCATAAGCCGCGTCGGCGACCGGCTCGATTCGGTCAACACCCGCGTGCTCGGCGAGATCGAGCACGTCATAGAAACGATCGACGCCGCGGCGGGTTCGGCGACCAGCTACTCCCGGCAACTCAACGTGGCGCACGAAAAGCTGGCGCAAGCAACAGATGGCGACGGCTTACGCGCCGTCATCGAACATCTCGTTCAGGGCGCCAAGGAGATGGAACTCGACAACAAGAAACTCGAAGCACGGCTGGCGACATCGCGGCAGGAGATCGAGCAGCTTCAGCAAAATCTTGAGACTGTGCGGACCGAGAGTCTCACCGATCCGCTGACGACGCTCTCGAACCGAAAATTCTTCGATCAGGCCCTTGCCAAAGGCATTGCCGAAGCCAAAGACAAGAGCGAGTCGTTCTCGCTGCTGATGGCCGACATCGACCATTTCAAGAGCTTCAACGACAAGTACGGCCACCTCACCGGTGACCAGGTGTTGCGCCTAGTCGCACTGGCGGTGAAGCAAAACGTCAAAGGCAAGGACGTCGCCGCGCGGTACGGCGGCGAGGAATTCGTCATTGCGCTGCCCAACACCGGACTGCAATCGGCGATGGTCGTCGCCGACCATATCCGCCGCGCGATCATGACCAAGGAATTGATGAAACGTTCGAGCGGCGAACGGCTCGGACGCGTGACCATCTCCATCGGTGCCGCCGTGCTGCGGCCGGGCGACACGCCGCAACATTTGATCGAACGCGCCGACAAATGCCTCTACGCCGCCAAGCGCCATGGCCGAAATCGCGTCATCTGCGAGGCCGATCCCGAGGCCGATGCGTCCGTCGTGACGGATGTTGCCGCGCGCGTGGCGTGACGCGCAGCGCTGTCGTCATCCACGAAGGCGGACGACCCAATAATCCGTAAATGGGGGGTGACTGCCGCGATCAGATCGTGTGCGCGGCGATTGCCGGGTGCCCCACTTTCGCGCGGCATGACAAGTCGAATGTTTAGTGTGCTTCGGCGCCGGTCTCGACGCGCGCCGGTTCAAGCTGCACCGATTCGCCGCAGCCGCAAGCTCCGGTCTGGTTCGGATTATTGAACACGAATTGCGCCGACAGCTTGTCGATCTTGTAGTCCATCTCGGTGCCGAGCAGGAACATCACCGCTTTGGGGTCGATCAGGATACGCACGCCCCGGTCCTCAATGACCTCGTCGAGCGGATTGATCGCTTCGGCATATTCCATCGTGTAGGCCATGCCGGCGCAGCCGCCGTTCTTAACCCCGACGCGTACGGCCGCAATCGGGCGCTCGGCTTTCGCCATGACCGCCTTGATGCGCTCCGCAGCGGCTTCCGTGAGCCGCATCACTTGAGGTCTCGGCCGGGCAGTGGCCATCGTCACAATCTCCGTGCGTTGTCTCGCAGCGAGGCGAACGCGGCAGTTACGAACCAGAATAACTCGAGATTCCTAACGACCTCACATCAGTTATGTAATGCGTGCGAGCTTGGCGTGCAACTCACCACATATTGAGCGTTGTACGCGCCTCATCCGACATACGGCTCGGATCCCAGGGCGGATCCCAAACGATATTGACTTTGGCTTCGCGTACGCCGGCTACGCCGGCAACCGCACTCTCCACTTGCATCGGTAGTTCGGCAGCCGACGGACAATTCGGCGTCGTCAGCGTCATGTCGATATTGACCATGCGGTCGTCGTCGATGTCGACTTTGTAGATCAGGCCGAGTTCATAGATGTCGGCGGGAATCTCGGGATCGAAGACGGTCTTGATCGCACCGACAATCTCGTCGGTCAGACGCGTCATCTCATCCGCCGGAAACGCCGGCGGCTTTTGCGCCACATCCGCCGCGGCCGCGTTTGCCGCATCAGGTTTCGATTCGCCGGTTTTCGTTTCATCCATCATGACAAGAAATCCTGCGCCTTGCGGAGCGCTTGCGCAAGGCAATCGATCTCCTCGCGCGTATTGTACATGGCAAAGGAGGCGCGGCAGGTCGCCGTCACGCCGAAACGCGACAGCAGCGGCATGACGCAATGCGTGCCGGCCCGCATCGCGACGCCTGAACGGTCGATGATGGTCGCGACATCATGCGGGTGCGCGCCCTTTATCTCAAACGAGACGATCGGGCCCTTGTCCTTGGTGGTACCGAGAATACGCAGCGAATTGATCTCGCGCAGCCGGTCGTGGGCATAGTGCAAGAGACCCGCCTCATGACCGCGAATAAGCGGCTTGCCGACCGAGGCGACATAATCGATCGCGGCGCCGAGGCCGATCGCCTGCACGATCGGCGGCGTGCCGGCTTCAAATTTGTGCGGCGGGTCGCCGTAGGTAATGCGATCTTCGAACACTTCGCGGATCATCTCGCCGCCGCCGTTGAACGGCGGCATGGCGGCGAGGTGCTCGTACTTGCCGTAGAGCACGCCGATTCCGGTCGGGCCGTAAAGCTTATGGCCGGTGAAGGCATAGAAGTCGCAATCGATGTCGCGCACGTCGACGTCGAGATGCACCGCCGCCTGCGCGCCGTCGAACAAGACCGGCACGCCGTGCGCGTGCGCGATCCGCGCGACCTCTTTCACCGGCACCACCGTGCCGAGCATATTCGACATATGCGTGATCGCGACCATCTTGGTGCGCGGCGTCAAAAGCTTTTCGAACTCGTCGATGAGAAAATGCCCCTCATCGTCGACCGGCGCCCATTTGATCACCGCGCCATGGCGTTCGCGCAGAAAATGCCAAGGCACGATGTTGGAATGGTGCTCCATGATCGAGAGCACGATCTCATCGCCGGGTTTGATGCGCTCGCGGCCGAACGAGTAAGCGACAAGGTTGATGGCCTCGGTCGCGTTGCGGGTGAAGATGATCTCTTCCTTGCGCCTGGCGTTGAGAAATCCGGCGACCTTCTCGCGCGCGCCCTCATAAGCCTCGGTCGCCTCGTTGGCGAGGTAATGCAGGCCACGATGCACGTTGGCGTATTGCGTCGTATAGGCCTCGTTGAGGCGATCGAGCACGGCGCGCGGCTTCTGCGCCGAGGCCGCGTTATCGAGATAGACGAGCGGCTTGCCGTAAACCTGCGTCGCCAGGATCGGAAAATCCGCCCGGATGCGGTTCACGTCATAGGCACCGTTGGTGGCAGCATCGTTCATATCACGCCCGCACCTTCAGCCACCCTACGACGGAGTCCATCAACGCCTCGCGCAATCCGGCATGCTCGATGCCTTCGATCGCTTCGCCGAGGAAGGCTTGGATCAGCAGCGCTTCCGCTTCCGCCGCCGGGATGCCGCGCGCCATCAGATAGAATTTGAGATCGTCATCGAGCGCGCCCGAGGTCGCGCCATGGCCGCACTGCACGTCGTCGGCAAAGATTTCGAGCTCCGGCTTGTTATAGGCCTCGGCGCGCTCGGAGAGCAGCAACGCTTGCGTCATCATCTTGGCGTCGGTCTTCTGCGCGTCCGGGCGTACGATAATGCGGCCTTGGAACACGCTATGAGCTTCATCGTCGAGCACGGCCTTGAACATTTCACGGCTCTGGCAATCGCGCGCGATGTGGTTGGCGACGAGCGTCGTATCGGCGTGCTGCCGGCCTTTGAGCAGCGTCGCGCCGCGGATCCCGGCCACGGTGCCCTCGCCGTCGAACTTCAGGAATAGCTGATTGCGCACCACGGCGCCGCCGGCCGTGAATGTGAAGCTGTTGAAGCGCGCGTGCGCGCCGATCGCGGCGGCGAGCGTCGACACGTGCAGCGCGTCCACGCCCTCGGTGACGATCTTCACATGATCGACATGGGCCTTATCGCCGACGAATAATTCGAGCGCGGTATTGACCTGATAGTCGGCGCCGGACGGGCCCTCGTGGCTCTCGATCAGCATGACGCGAGCGCCCTCCTCGACGACGGCGAGCGAGCGCACGAACGTAGCGGCTGGCTTCTCCGAGGTAACAAAGAGCAAATGCAGCGGACGATCAATGGTCGAGCCGGCTGCGACGCGGATCACCGCGCCGTCCCCCATAAAGGCGGTATTGAGCGCGACCGCGACGTCGCTTCCCGGCGCAAGCTTGCCGAGATGCGCGGTGAGCGTGGCATCGTCATCGGCTAGCGCTTGCGCCAGCGGTACGACCGTTAGCCCGCGTTCCAAATTCGCGATATCGGACAATTCCGCGACAAACGAACCATCGATGAAGACGAGGCGACGCGCCTCGACATCGCCCAGCAAGGCGCCCGCACCCTTCACACGCGCTTTGGCCGCGGCATCGGGCGGCGCCGCAAGCGGCTTTGCGTCGCGCATCAGCGCGCGCAAATCGGTATATTTCCACTCTTCCACGCGCCGATGCGGCAGGCCTTCCTTGGCGAACACGTCGAAGGCGGCGTCGCGTTGCGCGGCGATTGCATCGTCGCCGGGCAGCCGGTCGCG